>Ga0315281_10004571_pt1 | contig 20043 bp, 26 predicted proteins | sample YL17G07_0_MG_FD_204540 | JGI IMG/M metagenome (GOLD analysis project Ga0315281, IMG submission 204540) | Sediment microbial communities from Yellowstone Lake, YNP, Wyoming, USA - YL17G07_0 | ecosystem: Environmental > Aquatic > Freshwater > Lake > Sediment | place: USA: Wyoming | collected... | reverse complement strand
CGTTCCGGCCGCCGAGATGCGGTCCTGGTAGCTCCGCGCCTCGGTCGTCGTGAAGGTGTACCGCCCTTTGGCCGGCAGCTCGAGGGCCCAGTCACGCAGCGAAGGCATACGCACAACTCTACGCAGAATGTCGAGTTCTGCAAACGGATCGTCGGGCCCGGCGGAGGGACTCGGCGGCGTCAGCCCGCGGGGCACTTGGAACACATGCACTGGCGCGCCTGACAGGATTCGGGGGCGCGATAGCAGCCTGCGACATGCCCATCGAGGGCCGCGATGAGTGGCTGGCCGCGGTCCTCGTCGCTGGGTCGGAGAAGACGGCCGCCCACCGCCTGGGCCTGCCGCACTCAACCGTGAAGCACCGCCTGGCGAACGCCCGGCCGAAGGTCGGGGCGACGACCACGGCACAGCTCGTGTGCATCCCCGCCCCGCGGCCGCCCGAGCCCGAGGGCGTGGCGCAGGCGGGCGAGTAGCGATACCCCGCTGCTTCACGACCTCGGCGCCATTGACTGCCTTCGCGCCTGTCCTTCTCTTGCGCCGGACCGATGTGGGCCCACGCCGAAGCTGAGCCCGGCCGTCGCGAGATCAGCACCGCCATCCCCTGCGGGATCCTCGACAAGGAGTTGGTGACAGAGGGTCTCGTAGAGCCACGCCTTGTACCGCTCGACGGACCAGCCGCACTCGATCGTCAATGCGCGAAGCGTGTCCGGGCGCTGCAGGACGAAGACGATGTCGGCGGCATCGTCGACACTGAGCTCGGGCCGGATGGCCCCGCTTCGCGCCACGACCTCCATCTGCTCGCGCAACGCCTCCCTGCGCGCCATCACCGTTTGCTGCCAGGCTGCGCCGAGGTTCGGATCGCTCGCCCGGGCTGCGTCGACGAGTCCGATCAACGGAGCGACCCGCACGAAGATATCGGTGCCGTGCTCGCTGAGCAACGCGAGCTGGCGGCGCGCGTCCGTGGACGCAAGCATCTCCCGGTACCAGTCGCGATCCTGGTGCCGGGGCACCTCGGGGTCGTCGGCGCCCGCCGCGAGGACGACCTGCATCAGGAGCTCGCCCTTCGTGTGGAACGTGAAGTACACGGTCTGCACCGCGACGCCGGCACGGACCGCGATCGCGGCCAGCGTCGTCGAGGCGTAGCCCTGCTCGTTGAACAGGCTTCGCGCCGCGTCGAGGATGCGGCGCCGGGTCTCGGCCGGGTTTCGACGCCGGGGCTCCCTGGAGCCGAGCTTGACAGCCATGGTCGCCATGGTACCGTAGGCGCCCTTAGAGTTGACTCTAGTAACGCAGAGGCACACACCTTGGGTATCCTCCACAACTCGATCGACATTTCGCGATCGCCCATCGAGGTCTTCGAGTACCTCAGCGACCAGTGCAACGAGCTCGAGTGGACGCCGGGCCCGATGAAATCGTGTGAGAAGCTCACAGACGGCCCGGTCGGGCTCGGCACGCGCTACCGGGCAGAGTGGTCGGGAGCGGGATCGCGCATCGTAGAGATCACCCGGTATGACCATCCCAGGTCGTGGCAGGCGTCAGCGGATTCCGGTGCGATCGGGATGGTGTTCGACGCCACCGTCCAAGCGGTCCCCGGGGGGTCAAGGCTGGTCGTCCAGACGGACGTCCGAGCACACGGCCTCGCGAGGCTCGCGTCGCCCCTTCTGGACCGGGTGATGCAGCGACAGCGGGTGCAGAGCCTCGCCGCCATCAAGCGCACGCTCGAGGCAAAGCCGGCAGCCGCACACCCATCGACTGACCCGGTCGGCCGATAGGCGTCCTGAGGTACTCGATCCGGGTCGAGGCGGCACCTGACGCCGTCTGGTCCGCGTGGACGGACCTCGACCTGATTCCCCGCTGGCAGACCGGAAGCCCGCGAGTCGCCGACGTGACCGGCGACGGAGGCGTCGGGACCTCCTACTCCGTCCACCGCGGGCCGACGAGCGCGCGGACGACGATCATCGTTGCGGAGGCTCCCTCCCGCTACGTCTCGAGGACCCACGCGCTGCTCGGGCTCCGGTTCGACCTCGAGGCCCGACTGACACCCGAGCGCGGCGGCACGAGCCTCGCGCTCGAGGCGCGGACCGCATGGCCCCGTGGCCTCGGCTGGTTCGGGCGCCTCGTCGAGGTGTTCGTCCTGAGCCCGCGCGAGGCCGAGCGGGAGTTGGCGAACCTCAAGGCGATCATCGAGGCTGGCGACACCCGACCCTGAAGCACCACCCTGTCGATCGCGCGGTCCACGGCGGGCGCCGTCACAACTGCGCAGCTCGTGTGGATCCTTGCCCCGAGGCTGCCTGCGCCCGAGGCCATGGCCGAGATGCTCGCCGCGGACTACGTCGGCCGGCCCGTCGAATACGCGGACGTCCGCCACTTCTCGTTCGACCGCTTCCCCCGGGGAGAGACGTTCGGGCAGGCGTACGGGGGCAACCGGGCGTACGGGGTGGTGGGAGGCACGGGGACGTGCGCGCGGCGTCTTGCTGGCATGACGGCAGAACGCTATGCTGCACCCATGGCTGGCACCAAGCGCAAGGTCACCCTCTACGTTGACGAGGACGTCCTGCGCGCGGCCCGCGTCCGGGCGGCCCGGACCGACAAGCGCGACTCGGAGGTCGTGGAGGCGGCCCTGCGCGCCTACCTCGGCTTCGAGGTGATCGCGAGCGTGTGGGCGCGCAGCGACCTGGGCGAGGACGAGGCGATGCGGCTCGCGGTGGAGGAGACGCACGCCGTGCGTGCGCAACGGCGTGCCGCGCGCGGTTCTTGACACCAATGTCCTCGTCTCGGCGCTGATCGGCCCGGGCGGCGGGAGCGCCCGGCTCCTGCTCGAGCTGCGCTCGGGTGCCTTCGAACTCCTTGTCTCGCCGCTCCTGCTCGCCGAGCTGCGCGAGGTCCTGGGGCGCGACAGGTTCCATCAGTACGTCTCGGAAGCGGAAGCGGACGCCTATGTTGAACTCATCCGGAGCGAGGCCGTCGTGCGCGCCGATCCCGGGCCGTCAGCAGAGCCGCTCAGCGCCGATCCCGACGACGAGTACCTCATCGACCTCGCTCGTGACGCCCAGGCCGACGCGCTCGTGACCGGCGATGCCCACCTGCTCGAGCTGCGGGCGATCATCCCCGCCATGACGCCCGCCGAGTTCCTCGAGGCGTTGCTCGGCCGCTGACCGCACGCATGGTGAGGGCCCGATCGCCCATCGTCAGACCCTCGATCAGCCGGCGCGGTCGAGTGTCGACGACCAGGCGCGGAGCCTCGCCGCGATCTCCGGAACATCACGAAGCGACCCGTCCGCGATCGCGGCCACAAGGTCGAACGCGCTGTCCATCGGAGCTCGCAGGTGCCGGTCGTTCAGCCGGTAGAAGAGGCGAACGGCGACCCAGCCGAGCCGCTTGTTGCCATCGATCAGGGCGTGGCCGGTGACGATCGAGTGGAGCAGCGCAGCCGCCTTGGCGCCAAGGTCCGGATAGGCATCCTCGCCGTAGACGGAGGCACGGGTCCTCGCCACCGCGGCCTCCAGGATCCCGATGTCCCTGATGTCGGGCGGCCGTCCGAGGGCCGCCTCGGCCGCCGCGAGCAGGTCATCAAGGTCGAGGTGCTCGGTCACAGGCTCCCGAGTCGGCGAAGGAGCTCCGCATCCTCGTGCACGATCGTCGCGAGGTGCTCGTCGCGACGTCGCGTCCGGCGTGTCACGTACTCGTCGATCGCGGTGCGCGCGACCTCCTGCATGGATCGATGCTCGCGGCGGGCGGTCTCGCGCAGCGCTTCGGTCTCGGCGGCGGTCAGGCGAAGGGTCATCGGCATGGGCGGATGATACCACTTGGTATCATCGAGTCAATCCGGCCGGGGACGCGGACTACCCCAGGGGGGCGTGGATCGGCGGGGCGACAGGACCTCGACCTCACGGAAGGAGCGGAACGAAGGTCGCCTGGACCCAGTCGATCGCGGCCGCACCGTCGTAGACGATGCCCGGCCGGAGCAGCGGCCGGACCTCCTCGAGGAAGGCCCGCGTTCGCTTTGCCGCCAGGTTGGCGCGGAGCTCGCCTGCCTGGATCATCGGCTTCCCGGCGGCTGCCTGGTAGTCCCGGAGGATGGCGACGATCCGCGCTGGATCCGGGTTGGCCCGCTCGTGGGCCCACCAGAGGTCGAACAGGTCGCGACCCTTGGCGCGCTGGTAGAGCGCCCGCAGCTTCGTCGCAAGAAGCTCGTCCAGTTCGTACGTCGGCACGGCGGCGCTGTTCGCGACGGGCGGCTCCGGCGCCACCGTCAGGCGTGGCACGACGTTCCCGAAGTGTTCGTGCGTGTTGATTTCCAGCTCGACCCGCCGTCGGACCCCGGTCTCGGTCTCGAACCGGAACGTCAGCTTCGGGTGCTCGCCGATCTCCGAACGAGCTGGCCCAATCCAGGCGAGGACGCGCCGAAGGCCGTCGAGCGTAGGCCCGATCGGACCGGGCTCGCGCTGGACGAGGTCGATATCCTCGGAGTACCGGGCGGCGGGTGGCAGATGCAGCTTGTGAAGCGCGGTGACGCCCCGGAAGGCGAGGGCTGCCTTCAGCCCATCGTCGCGGAAGATGTCGAAGAGGGCCAACGTGATCGCGAGGTCCTGCTCCACGTCGTCGTCGTCGGCCCACGGGGCGACGGCCCGCCACCGGATGATGTCGGCCCGCGGAAACACGGGTCAGTCCGCCTCGACCGGGACGTTGACCACGACGCGCCATTGCGAATCGCGCTCGGCTCCAGCCGGCGTGACCGCTGCCCCGGGAACGAGCGGCACCCATGTCGTCCGCCGTGTGCGGAGCTCGTCGGCGAGGACGGCTGCGACGTCGTGTGCCCCGACCCGCCCGAGGAGGTGGCCCAGTCGCTGGAGCTCCGGCGTCGCTGGCTCGACCGCGAGGGCCTTCCGCATGCCGGAGCGGCGGACCGTCGGGGCAAGGTCCCGCAGAACGGTCAGGACGTTGCCCCACCCGCCCGCGTGTCCGGGGTACCGGACCAGATCGAGGGCCACAACCTCGGGCGTCGCCACGCGCACGCGCCCGGAAGGCGTCGTGAGCAGCTCGACCGGGGCGCGCTCCGCCGTCCTCCTCACGATGAACTCGATCGCGAGGCGCCCTACCGTGACCGACCGTCGCGACCGGGGGACCACGACCTGAACGACTTGGGCCGCCTGGGCGGCAGCGCCGTGGATCGAGGCCGCGGTCAGGAGCCCGACGTAGTACGGCAGGTGCAGGTGCGCCATGAGTGGGTCGAGGAAGAGCCGCCAGGAAGGTGTCCCGACCCCGCGATCCTCGAGGGGCAGCACGACATGGAAGCCGCGGATCGGGGACACGATGATCCCGTCGGCCTCGGCGCGACCGAGGGCGGCTGCCGTTCCGGCCGCCGAGATGCGGTCCTGGTAGCTCCGCGCCTCGGTCGTCGTGAAGGTGTACCGCCCTTTGGCCGGCAGCTCGAGGGCCCAGTCACGCAGCGAAGGCATACGCACAACTCTACGCAGGGTGTCGAGTTCTGCAAACGGATCCTCGGGCCCGGCGGAGAGACTCGGCGTCGTCAGCCCGCGGGGCACGTAGAACCCATGCACTGGCGCGCCTGACAGGATTCGGGGGCGCGTTCGCTACCAGTCGCGCGAGGGTCCGATCGCACGGCGACCGGCTCGTGTCAGATCGCGGCGTCCACCGGCACCGGGATGAGCGGGACGCCGGCCACGCGGAAGTCGGCGTCGGTCGCGAATACGGCATCCAGCGCGTCGCGCTCGATGACCGCGAAGCTGATGCGATCGACGAAGGAGATGCCGGAGGGCAGTGATTCGCGGTAGCGGGCCTGCACGCGCCGGTGCAGTGCGGGCTCGACCGGGACGATGTCCACGATCGGCAGGACGTCATCGAGCAGGGCGACCGCGCCGTCGACACCGAACCGTCGCCGAGCGACCGCGAGTGCTTCGGCGATGACGTAGCCGTGGGTTACCAGCTCGGCGTCGGACAGCTCGGCGAACGCGTCCCGAACTTCCGGATGCCGCGGGTCGGCACGGTCGAGCAACGCCAGGAGGGCGCTGCTGTCGACGAAGACGCGGGTCACCAGTCGGTCTCGCCCGCGATCTCATCGTGGCGGGCCGCGACGTCACCGGTCCCGGAGTCGAACCGGCCGGCGGCCGCCAAGGCCCGCTCGAAGGCCGCGCGGCGAGACGGCGCACCCCCAGGCACTGCGCGGTCGACGGCGTCGCGGACGACCGCGGCGATCGGGACGCCCCTCCTCCGGGCCTCCGAGCGGAGGCGCCGCATCTGGTCCTCGGTCAGGGAGATCTGTGTTCGAACCATGGCCGCATGATAACAGCCGGGTCAAGGTGATATCCATGGCCCCAGGGACGTGGGTCCGCTCGAGCACCTGCGGGCCCTGGCGCGAGGCGCTGACGTCGACCCGGGACGCCCGAACCGCCCGGGGACCGCCGCGTGTCTCGACACAGCACGGGCGCTACCAGCGAAACTGGTTGAGAACGGCGATCGTGCCGTGCAGGCCCTCGCGGTACGACTCCGCGACCCGGGCGACGGCGACGACGACTGACGCAGCGCTCATGTCGCGGGTCGGATCATTCTCACGGTAGACAAGCAGCAGGCCGGAGTGGCCCTCGGTGGCCTCGGCGAGCCTGACGAAGTCGACGACGTTCATCGTCACAACGGTCGCGCCCTGCTCCTGTGCGTGGCGCCAGCAGCGGGAATCGGGCTCGCCTCTCAGTGGGGGAACGACGTCGTGGCCCGCGGCGGCCAGGCGGGACGTCAGTTCCCGGCTTGCGATGTCCTCATCCAGGTAGAGGCGCACGCCGTCGCTCATATCGCTGCGCGACGATGCGGTTCTCGGCCTCTTCCGCCGAGATCAGCTCGCGCGCGTTCTCCGCGTATCGGATGGCCTCGATCACCGCCTCGAGCGGCAGGTCAAACTGACGGGCGGTCTCTTCGGGCGCCCAGCCCTCGATGGAGGCCGTTCGGACGAGATCTCCGGCCGTGATGTTCCGGCCCTTGATCCACAGCTGGCGTCGCCACGGATGATCTCGGCGCACAAGCCATGTCCAGTCCTGCCCAAGCCCCTCGAGCCCCGCGATCACGGGCTCTTCGTACGTCGCCGGCAGGCTGTCAGAGTCGGTTGCGATGACCCGTTTCCCGCGAACTCGAGCATCAACAACCCACTGGAAGGTCTCGAGGGCCGTCGTGACGGCGTCGCTGACCACTCCACGGTAGAAGACTCTCGCCGTCTCGCGGATGCGAGCGTCCGTCGCCTCGGGCACGTCGGCGGAGAGGCGGTGCCGGCTCTTTTCTGCACGTCGGCTCCCAGTCATGGTGCAAGAATGGCGCCATCTTGGCGCCACGTCAACCTGGTTCGTGGATCGAGAAGCCCCTGGTTGCGTTCGGGGACCCAGCGTTGCACCGCGGACTCGTCCGTCAGGTCGATCCCCGAGGCGCGGGGGTCCCGGACGAGCTGGTTCGCGGGGCCCGCGTGATCGTCGTCAGCCATCCCCTCCGCGAAGTCCGGCGCGAACCGGTCGCCGGGCGAGCTTGCGGCCACTTACCCTGATCTGTCGAGCGGCAGGAGGCGGAACGCATCCGCAACGCCGAGCGGGCGGACGGCCCGGAAGTGCCGCTCGTCGAACGTGGCGACATCGGCCGAACCCACGCGTGCGGCCAGGACGACCAGCGACGCATCCGTCAGGCCGATGCCGAGGTCGGCGTAACGATCAGCCAGCTCGGCGGCTTCCCGGGCGGCGGTCGGCCACCATTCCACGAGGTAGGCGCCGGCGCTGACGTCGGCCCGGAACGCCCGAACCGCCCGGGGACCGCCGCGCGTCGTGGCCAGGTGATCGGCCTCCGCGAGCACGAGCGGCGTCGTGACGAGCTCCTCATTGAGCGCGTCGTACCACTCGAGCGCCTGGCGGTGTCGGCTGTCAGCCGCATCGAGCAGCGCGTAGATGACCGACGTGTCGAGGATGATCATTCGCTGCCGAAGCCGGTCTCGGCGAGGTGACGATCGACGTTGTCCGCCACGTCACCCGGCCCGTGGGCCAGGCCGATCCCCGTGATCCGGGGTCGCTCGACGTGCATGGCCGCATCCCGCAACGCGGCTCGGATCACCTCCGCCTTCGAGACGTGCCGCTTGGCGGCGAGGCGACCGAGTGCGTGGTCCAGCTCGGGCTCGAGGTAGACGGTCGTCTTCTTCATGCCCTATATGGTACCACCACTGGGACCCGTCCGGATCTGCGTGCTCCAGCCACGGCGGCTCAGATCCCCGAGTCGAGAAGCCCCTGGTTGTGCCCCTGGACCCAGCGCTGCACCGCGGACTCGTCCGTCAGGTCGATCCCCGAGGCGCGGAGGTCCCGGATGAGCTGCTTTGCGGGGCCAGCTCGAGCGTCGTCAACCATCCCCTCCGCGAAGTCCGGCGCGAACCGGTCGACCGCCTCCAGGGTCTCAGTGACCACGTCGTCGGCCAGCCCCTTCCGCCGCGCCGAGAAGCGCACGAACCGGCGCAGGACCTCCGGCAGGGCCTCGATCTCGGCCGGCTCAAGGATCGCCTTCCGCGGCAGCCAGTCCGCGAGCAGGATCTCCACGGCGATCGGGCTCCACCGAAGCGGGTCGCCGGCGCCGTAGTCACATGCGAAGTCGACGAACCAGCGGGCGAGGTCGGTGGCCGACCCACCCCAGGCCGTCCCGAGCCCGGCGGCCTCCGTCGACGCCGCAAACGCGACGACCAGCTTCTCGCGCTCCTCGTCCGACGTCTCCCTCGGCTCGATCGGGCGAGGCGTCGGCAGGAGGCCGAGGCGCGCGCGCAGGAGGGGCATGAGCTGCCCGCCCTGGTCGGTGACCGGCGGGTCGACGTACGTGTCGAACATCTCGATGCCACGCCCCAGGAGGTCGGCCAGGGCCTGCTCGTCCAGCGGTCGGATCGGCAGGCCCGACGCGGCCGTCCATTCCCTGCGGACCTTGTCGGGATCGACGGCGACGAACGCATCCCGGATGAGCCCCTGGAAGTTGGCGTCGATGATCAGGTTGATGGCGTGCGGCGGACGATGGGCATATGCGAAGGCGGCCAGCAGGTTCGACTGGTCGTCGAGCTCGTCCGTGGAGATCCAGGCGTCCACGAGCACCGGGCGCCCGACCATCCGACCCCAGACGGGCTCGGGAACCCGCACCTCCCGGAGGCGCTCCACAGCCCCGCGGGCGGCGATGTCGAATGGCGGCGGCGCGATCGCGGCCGTCGCCAGGAGGAGCGCGAAGGCATCCGGGTCCGGACGGCCGGCAAGGCGTTCGATGACGGCCGCACCGAGGATCTCCAGCGGCTCCGCGTCCTGCAGCGCGTCGGCGTGCCACATCGCGAGCATTCCGCTCGCGAACAGCTCGGCCTCCAGCGGATCGGCGGCAGCGGCGAGCCCGACGGCGTCGCGCCGGATGCTCGCCACGATCTTCGTGACAGCGGTATCGAGGGCGGCCTCGGGAGACTCCGACAACCGCCCAGGACGATGGGCGCGTGGTCCACGGCCTTCGGCGCTTCGGGTGCGACGGTTCACGCGCGCATTGTGAGGGGTCGACGCCGGTGCTGGAGGCGCGCCTCGGGCCCTACGACATCACGCCCGACTGGCACCCGCTCCTGGGTCCCACCGAGCAGCTGCCCGGCCTGCTGCTGTTCACCGGCGGCAGCGGCCACGGCTTCAAGATCGCGCCGACCATGGCCGAGACGCTGGCCGCGGACTACGTCGGCCGCCCCGTCGAATACGCCGACGTCCGCCACTTCTCGTTCGATCGGTTTGTGCGCGACGAGACGTTCGGCCAGGCGTATGGAGGGAACCGGGCGTAAGGCGGGAGGGGGGCGGGCGGGGCGCCGTCGCGGCCGCATTGCTGCGCGACCGACGGGTCCGCAGCGCTGACGACCGGGCGTCTCGGAGCGCCTCGTGAAGATGCAGAAAACCGACCAGTGGTGGTGCTGCATCAACAAGCCACGGCGGCAGTCGAATCCGGCTCGGCCAACAACTCGCTCGCGCCTCGCGCAACGCGCCCCGCTCGTCGCGGCGAGCCAATGCCCGGTCCGTGGCGGCATTGCACCCGGCGTGTGACCCCTCCGAGTCTGGGGAAGAGTCCTTGAGTCGCACACCGGGCCCACCGATAGGTCCGCGATTCCTGACGCCAAGCGCCGTCACACGGCCCTTTGATCCGACAGGGTCCGCGAACGATCCTAACGGCCGCGGCGCCCGACCCTAGCATGTGCCGACGTGCGGGCCACAGATGCGGCCTCGCGTGCGCGAGTTTCGGAGGAGAGTCAATGTCCCGTCAGTTGTCGTTCCGCGCCGGGATCGGAGCGCTCGCCCTGATCCTATCGGCGTGCTCGGGGGCCGCTTCGCCAAGCCCGGCCGCCTCCACCGCCCCTTCCGCCGCGCCCTCGGCCGCGGCGTTCTCGTGCGCAGGCAAGAACATCGCCTACGCCAGCTTCGGCAGCCAGTTCCCGTTCATCGCGCTCGTTGACAAGTCAGTGAAGGATGCCGCGGCCAAAGCCGGCGTCAATCTCACCTTCCTCGACAACGCGTTCGACGCCGACAAGGCGCTGTCCAATGCCAACCTCATCGCCAGCCGGGGCGATGTCAACTTTGCCCTCGAGTTCAACTACTACCAGCAGTCGAACCTGGTCGTCTCGGAAGTCTTCTCCGCCGCGAAGATCCCCGTGATCGCGATCGACATCCCCGTCCCTGGGGCTACGTTCTACGGGGCGAACAACTACGCGGCCGGCAAGCTGGCCGGCGCAGGTTTGGTCGCCGCGGCACAGAGCAAGTGGGGCGGGACGGTCGATCTCCTCCTCGTGGAGAAGCAGTCCGGGGCTGGCCAGGACCTCCTCCAGCAGCGCACGCTCGGGATCATCGCCGGCGCCAAGGCCGCACTGCCGAGCCTGACCGACGCGCAGATCGTGCAGTTCGAAGGCGGAGCCAACGTCGACGCCGCCCACACGGCGGTCGCGACGGCCCTGACCGCCCATCCCGATGCCAAGCACATCCTGATTGGGATGCTCGGCGACTCGAACGCGATCGCGGCGGCGAACGCAGCGCAGGAGGCCGGCCGCGCCGACCAGGTGCTGACCGCCGGCCAGGGTGGCGACGATGTGGCGATCAAAGCGCTGAAGGGAGCCGCGACGTCGTTCATCGGCACCACGGATTACAAGCCGACGAAGTACGGTGACGACCTCATCCCCCTCGCTTGCGACTACCTTGCCGGCAAGCAGATCCCGGCTCAGGTGTTCGTCCATCATCAGTTCCTGACACGGGACAACATCTTGCAGCTCTACCCCTAGTCCACCTGCACCGGATCGCGGAGCTCGAGACACCAGTCGTGACGTCACCTAGCCCGACTCCTGTTCTCGAGCTCCGTGGTGTCGGCAAGAGCTACCCGGGCGTCCGAGCCTTGGACGGCGTGGACTTCGACCTTCGCAGCGGCGAGGTCCACGGCGTCCTCGGCGAGAACGGTGCCGGGAAGTCCACCCTGATCAAGATCATCGGCGGGGTCATCCGCCCCGACGAGGGCGTGCTGCACATCGACGGGCAGTCCGTCGACCTCAACCATCCCGCTGACGCTCAGGCCCGCGGGATCAGCGTCATCCACCAGGAGCTCGAAGTCCTGCCTGCACTCTCGGTCACCGAGAACGTTCTGCTCGGCCGGCTGCCGACGCGCGGTCGGGGGATCGTGGACGGAAGGGCGGCCGAACGGAAGGCAGCCGCTGTGCTCGAGATGATGGGGCTCGACATTTCGCCGCGAACGAAGGTCGGCCGGCTGAGTCTGGCCGAGCGTCGCCTTGTGGTCATCGCCCGGGCGTTGGCCGTCGAGGCGCGGGTGCTCGTGATGGACGAGCCAACGGCGGCGCTCACGGAGACGGAGGCTGAGCATCTTGGCCGCCTCGTCGCGCGGATGCGCGCCGCCGGCACGTCAATCGTGTACGTCTCGCATCGTGTCTCGGAGGTCCTCGCGCTGTCCGACCGGGTGACAGTCCTGCGGGATGGGCACCACGTCGAGACCGTGCCGGCCTCCGGCGCCACCGCCGAGGGGCTCATCCGATCGATGGTCGGACGCGACCTTGCCGAGCTGTATCCGCGCCGTCGACACCACTCGGGGCCGGTCGCCGTCGAGTTGCGGGACCTGTCCGGTGACGGTTTCACCTCGATCAACCTGACGGTTCGCGCCGGCGAGATCGTGGCGCTCTACGGTCTGCTCGGCTCCGGCTGCCCCAACGTGAGCCGTGCCATGTTCGGGGATCCGGGGGCGGCGTCCGGGGTGATCGTCGTCCACGGTCGGCCGACCGTCATCCGCCGGCCGACCGACGCTCGTCGTGTCGGGATCGGGCTCCTGCCCATCGAGCGTCGGCGCGAGGGGCTGGTCCTGTCATCCGACGTGATGATGAACATCGTCCTTGCCAGCATTCCGCGCTACGGTCGTCGCGGGGTCTTCCGCGAGGACGCCGCTCGGCAGCGGGCCGAACACTGGTCGAAGGCGCTGTCGATCCGAACGCCTTCGACCGAGTCCCGCGTCGAAACGCTCAGCGGCGGCAATCAGCAGAAGGTCATCTTCGCCCGCTGGCTGGAGGCCGCCTCTGGAATCCTGGTGCTCGAAGAACCGACCCGAGGCGTGGACGTCGGGGCGAAGGCCGAGATCTACCGGCTCATCGACGAGCTCTGTCAGCAGGGCGTCGCGGTGATCCTCGTCTCGTCGGAGATCCCCGAGGTCCTCGCGATCTCGGATCGGGTCATCGTCATGAGTCGGGGCCGCATCACCGGCGAATTCGCCCACGACGAGGCGACTAAGGAACTCCTGGTGGGTCATGCAGCCGCCTGAATCCGGGATGGCGCCGGGGCCTCGCCCGCGGCCAGCGGATCGCTCGTCGTCCGTCCGCGTTCGCGCCTTCCTCGGAACGGAGGCTGTTGCGCTGCTGCTTGCCTGGCTCGGCCTCGTCGCCGTGTTCTCCGTCATGTCCCCGTTCTTCTTCACGGTCGGGAATGCCTTCAACATCGGTCGGGCAGTCGCTGTGACTGGGATTGTGGCCTGCGGTACGACGATCGCCCTCATCTCCGGTGCGATCGACCTGTCGATCGCGGCTGTCATGGACCTCGCTGCGGTCGTCACCGGCACCCTCAACCTGGCGGGCGTCCCGGCCCCCGCGGCAATGCTGGCCGGGCTGGCAGCCGGGACCCTTGCCGGCGTGTTCAACGGCATCGTCGTCACGCGGTTCCGGATCAACCCGATCATCGCGACCCTGGCGTCCGCGGGGATCGTCCGTGGCATCGCCTACCTCGTCACGAGCGGGCACTCCGAGGCCCTGACCGACCCCGCGTTCGAGTTCCTGGGCCGCTCGTACGTGCTCGGCGTCCCGATCTCGATGATCCTCAGCGTCGCGGTCGTCCTGGCGACCCTGTTCATCCTCCAGCGGACCGTGTTCGGCCGCGTTGTGTACGCGATCGGCGGCAACCCTGTCGCCTCGGCGCTCGCGGGCATCAACATCGAACGCTGGCGGATGCTGTTCTTCATGGCCTCGTCGCTATCCGCGTCGATGGCCGGGATCCTGCTTCTCTCGAAGCTTGGAACCGTCATCCCGAATGCCGCCGCGGGCACCGAGCTGAATACGATCGCGGCGGTCATCCTCGGCGGGACAAGCCTGGCTGGCGGGGCCGGCACCGTCCAGGGCACCGTCGTCGGTGTGCTCATCCTGGGGACGTTGACGAACGGCCTGACGCTCCTGAACGTCGACCCGTACTGGCAGGCCATCGTGGCCGGGTTCGTGCTCATTCTGGCCGTGGCGGCCGACCGGCTCCGGACAGGGGGATACCGATGAGGGAGAGACAATGACGACGATCAACCTCACCGGGCGGTACTACAAGCTGTCGCCTCCGGGCCGGTTCGATGGCCTGGTTCCCATCGCCATTCCGGTCGACCTCAACACTTCCGCCCTTCTGGTCGTCGATGTCTACGGCCTCGGGTTCACGCCCGAGGAGGGCCCGGCGCGGCACCATCCCAGCGTCGACGACGCGGCCCAGTCTCCGACCGAGAAGATCGCCCGCGAGGCGATCGTACCGGCCCTCGCGGCCGCCCGGCGGATCGGCCTGCCGGTCGTCTACGCGCACAACAGCGGCCCACGGATCGAGCTCAACCGATCCCAGCTCGGTAGGGTCCTCAACCGGACACTGGCCTGCGACCTTGAGGAACTGTTCCGCGAGCGCGGGGTCGACGAGCGCGAGTACCTGGCCGGCACCAGCGACCTATTCCTCGAGACCAGCGCGGCCCTCGGACCGAAGGGCGGCGACTACTTCATCCGCAAGCATCAGTACAGCGGCTTCCGTGACACGCGTCTCGACACGCTTCTACGCAACCTCGGGATCACGACCCTGTTCTGCGTGGGCTTCGACGCCGGCACCTGCCTGAAGATGACGATGGTCGACGCGTTCGAGCTCAACTACGAGCTGATTCTCGTGCGTGACGCCACGAGCGCGATCGAGATTCCCGAGGACGTCGCCCGGGGCTACTCGTTCACCGAGCGGATCATCCTCTGGATGGAGGCCCACATCTGCACCTCCATCACCTCGGCCCAGTTCGTTACGGCGCTGGCCGAGGTCGGGCCAATCGCGGCGCGCGCGCGGTCGGGCGGCCCCGCATGAAGGTCACGCATCTCGACGTCTTCCCGGTCAGCGCCGGTTGGCGCACCTGGGTCTTCCTCCGCCTGGGGACGGACGAGGGCCTCACCGGCTGGGGCGAGGCGACCATGGTGTTCGGCGATGCAGCCGTCCTCGGCGCCATCGAGGACCTCCGCGAGTTCGTGATCGGCATCGATCCGATGCGGATCGAGGACTTCTGGTCGACACGCTTCTATCGGACGATCTTCCATGGCCCATCGTTCTACTCGGCGCTGGCGGGCATCGAGCATGCCCTCTGGGACCTCGTCGGGAAGCGCCTCGAGGTGCCGGTCTATCGCCTCCTGGGCGGGGCGCTCCGGCAGCGGGTTCGCCTCTATGCGAACACCTGGTTTCTCGGCGCCCGGACGCCGGACGAATATGCCGAACGAGCCCACGCGATCGTCGCCCAGGGGTGGGACGCCGTGAAGTTCGATCCGCTCCCGGGCTCGCTCCTGGCGGCCGGTCGCGATGAGCTGCGGTCGGCCGCGGACAAGGTCCGGGCGGTCCGCGAGGCCGTGGGGGCCGATGTCGACATCCTCATCGAATGCCATGGAAGGCTCAGTCCGGAGAGTGCCATCAGGCTCGCTGACGCACTCACCGAGTTCCGACCATTCTGGATCGAGGAGCCGGTCCCGGCCCACAACCCCCTGGCGATGCGAAAGGTCAAGGAACACACCTCGATCCCTGTGGCCACGGGAGAACGGCTCTCGACCCGCTGGCAGTTCCGCGAGCTGCTCTCCCTAGGCGCCGTCGACATCGTTCAACCGGACATGACCCAGTGCGGCGGCTTGCTCGAGGCCAAGCGGGTGGCTGCGCTCGCCGCGACGTACGGGGTTACCGTTGCCCCCCATTGTCCGCGCGGGCCGATCGCCACTGCGGTCGGACTCCATTTCGCGGCCAGCACGCCGAACTTCCTGATCCTCGAGTACCCCACCGACCTCGGACGGGTCGACTGGCGCCAGGACCTGACCACGACGCCCGAGCGGATCGAGGCCGGCCATATGACTCTCCCGACGGCACCCGGCCTCGGTGTCGAGCTCATCGAGCGGGAGCTCGTCAAGCACGCTGCCACGAGCTTCATCCGGGAGATCCCGGGCTACTTCGAACCGGGATTCACGATCGTCTGATGGTGGCTCGGACGGTGCTCGTGACGGGCGGCCTCGGATTCATCGGCTCGCACGTCGTCAAGGTCCTGCTGGCGGCCGGGGACTCCGTCGTCGTCATCGACCGCGAGCCAGACGCCAATGCCGCCGATGAAGTGCTCAGCGATGACGAGCGGGCTGCGGCGCGGTTGATCGGACGCGTTATCCCCGGGGTCCGTCCGCTGACGAAGCTGCTGCGAGAGCACCAGGTGGACAGGGTCGTCCACCTCGCGTCGCCGCTGGCCACGGTGACCGAGTCCGAACCGCGCGAAGCCGTCAACAGCATGATCGTGCCGCATCTTGCGATCCTCGAGTCCGCCCGGATCGCTGGCGTCACCAAGGTCGTCTGGGCGAGCTCGGTCGGTGTCTTCGGGCGACCGGAGGACTACGCGAGCCTGCCGATCCCGAACGACGCGCCGCACCGACCGTTGACGCTCTACGGGGCGGCGAAGTCGCTCATGGAGCGAATGTCGGAACGGTACACAGCGCGCTACGGGCTGGACACTCTGGGGCTGCGGTTCCCTCTCGTCTACGGTCCCGCCCGGAGACGCGGCGGTGGGCAGTTCACGACGCGGCTCATCGAGGGTGCGGCCCTCGGTCAGCGCTGCGAGATCGGCGACGGCGACACGCGCAGCGACTGGATGTACGTCACCGACGCTGCGCGGGCCGTTGCGCTGGCACTGGACGCCGGGCGGACGTCGTCCCGGGCGCTCACCGTGGGCGGCGAGGTCGGCACGAGCCGGGACGTCGCCGAGCTCCTCCGCCGTTGGTTCCCGACGGCCGACCTCGAGATCCGGCCTGGCGCGGGGTCCCTCGTCGCCGACTACGATCCCGGGCCCGCCTTCGCGGAGATCGGATACCGTCCGACAGTCACGCTGCCGCAGGGCGTGCTCGCGACCGTGAACGCCGCTCGGCGACGGTCCGGTCTGGCCGAGGTGTCGTGATGCGGATCGTTCGTGCCCGCATCGATGCCGTCGGGGCGCCGTACCCTCGGCCGCTCTTCTACCGGGACCCGCCCGCGACCACGAACACGGCGGTCGTGGTCACGCTCGAGGAGGCCGGCGGCGCGCTCGGCTTTGGGTACGCCCCGACCTTCGGCTTTGGGACTGCCGCACTCCGGACGCTCATCGACGAGGACCTCGCGCCGCTCCTGGCCGGCATCGACCTGGTCGCAGTCGACGACGGCGTCCGACTCATGGCTGACGCGGCAGGGATCGCCGGACGGCCGGCCGGGATGGCACGTCAGGGGATCGCGATCCTGGAGATGGCGCTCTGGGACCTCGCTGGTCACCTCGCCGGCATGGCGCTCCATGCGCTCTGGGGGCAGCCGACCGGGGCAGTGCGCGCCTATGCGAGCGGAGGCTGGCGCTACCTCCCGGTCGAGGACCTCGCGCAACGAGCCCGCTCCTGGGCTCGCGACGGCTTCAAGGGGGTCAAGCTCCAGGTCGGGCTCAGCCCGGCCGAGGACCTCGCGCGGCTGCGATCCGTCCGCGATGCCGTGGGCCCCGAGGTGCAGATCATGCTCGACGCGAACCAGCGGATTCCCGCAGATCTCGTCCTCGAATGGGGACGGGCCCTGGCCCCGCACCATCCCGCGTGGCTCGAGGAGCCGATCCCGGCCGACGACCATCGACGAATGGCCCTGCTCCGGGCTGCCTCCGCGATCCCGATCGCGGGAGGCGAGAGCGAGAGCGAGCCGAGCGGCCTCGAGGACCTTCTGGAGCGCGACGCCGTCGACGTCATCCAGCCGGACATCCACCGTGCCGGGCTCGGTGCCGCCCGTGCGGTGCGCACGCGCGCGTCGCAGACCTCGACCAGCGTGTCGCCCCACATGGCGCACGAGGTGAGCGTTCACGTTCTGAGCGGGGTGGCTGGCGATGGCTGGCTCGAGTACTTCGACTGGTTCGAGGACTGGTGGGAGTCACCGGTGCTCCCGACGGCCGGTCACGTGACCCCGGCGACGGGCACTGGCCACGGCCTCCGGCTCCGGCCCGGATGGCTCGAAGCGCATCGAATCTGAAGCTGGGACAGGAGGAAGAATCGTCGTGCTGCCACCGGACGAACTGAAACGGCGCCTGCCCGGCGTCCTCGTCTTTGCCCCGACCCCGTTCGATGCGGCGACCCAGGAGGTCGATCTGCCCGGGCTGCGTCGGAACATGGCCTTCCTCGCCGCGGAAGGGATCGGCGCCGTGGCGGTGGCCGGATTCGTCGGCGAGTTCTCGGCGCTCAGCGCGGCCGAGTACGAGGCCGTGCTCCGGGCGGCTCGCGAAGCGCTGGGCCCAGGCCCGCTACTCGTGGCCGGCGTGGGTTACGGCACCCGTCTCGCCGCGGCATACGCCGCGACTGCCGAAGCCTGTGGCGCCGATTGCGTGATGCTCCTGCCTCCGTACCTCGTCGAGCCGACCGAAGATGGCATGGTCGCGCACGTTGGAGGCGTCGCGCAGGCAACCAGACTCGGCGTGATGCTCCACTCGATGCCTGGGTTCTCATTTACGCCCCGGTTGGTCGAGCGACTCGCGGAACTTCCGACGGTTGTGGCCTATAAGGACGAGCTCGGTGACATCCGGGCATTCGCCGAGATCGTGGATCGCGTCGGCGATCGACTCGTCTACGTGAACGGCCGAGCGGAACCAGTGGAGGGTTTCTATGCCGCCGCGGGAGCGACGGTGGTTGCCAGCGCGATCGGCAACTTCGATCCGCGCCTGGCCATTGAGGCCTACGAGGCGGCCCGAGACCTCGACTATGCCAGGCTGCATGCGGTCCTCGCCCCCCGGGCGATGCCCTGGTACCGGCTGCGCGAACGGAATCGAGGCTATTTGATCTCGGTCTCCAAGGCCACGATGAACCTGCTCGGGTTGGCCGGCGGCGTGCCGCGGCCACCCCTCTCCGACCTCCCGCAAGCGGTGATGAGCGAGCTCCGAGCTGTGCTCGAGGAGACCGGGTACCTGGGGATGGGAGCACGATGAGGATTGCTGCCGTAGAGACGGCCTCCGTCCGGCGCGAGGGTCGTTCGTCGCGACTGTTGATCCTGCGAACCGACACAGAGCAGGTCGGGATCGGAGAACTTGACGCGGGCGGCTTTGAGCCCGCATCGCATCCTGTCAGGCATGGGCTGGCCGACCTGCTGCTCGGGCGCGATCCATACGACACGGAGGCGCTCCTCGCCGACGCTCGGAGCTGGCCCGCGCCCGTGAGCGCGGATATCAGGTTCCTGGCGGCGGCCCAGACGGCGATGTCCGACCTCGTCGGCCAGGAGCTCGGTGTTCCGGTCCACCAGCTGATGGGCGGCCGCGTCAGGGACCACATTCGAGCCTGTGCCGTCGACTGGATCCCAGGGGGCGCGGATCTCGGGGACCTCGCCGCGGCGGCTAAGCGTGTCGTCGCCGCCGGATTCACCGCCATGCGGCTTGAGCCCTTCGCCGCTGACCACGCCCGCCAGGAGGGTGACCTATCTAACGCCATCGACGCCGTTCGGGCGGTCCGGGAGGCCGTTCCAGACGCGATCGATCTTGTCGTGGACGTCGGCGGCGCGCTGACGCGTGACCATGCCGTCGAGTTGGCCGAACGGCTCCGCGCCCTCGAGCCGCTCTGGCTCGAGGATTTGTTCCCCGGGGACTCGATCGACACCGCGGGTTCCACCGGCGACCGGCTGACGGTGCCGACGGCCGGGGGCCGCCGGCTTGCCGCCGACCGTCTCGTTCGGCTTGCCGTCGGCGGTCGCGTCGACCACCTGGTCATCGACGTCGGCCGCGTTGGGGGGCTCCTCGAGGCCCGCCGGCTTGCTGCCATTGCCGAGATCTCGCACGTCGGCATCGTGCCGGTGAGTTCCTGTGGGACGGTCGCGCTGGCCGTCGCGCTGCAGCTGGCGGCCGCTATCCCGAACCTGTCCATGGTGGAGGTGCGCCCGGGGTCACTCCCGGTTGAGGGCGGGGCAGTCGCCGTCGATCTCGGACCGGGACTCGCGTTCCGCTCGATGGGTGTCCTCGACGGAGCGCTGGTGTGACGGGCGAGCTGAAGTCCGCGCGTCGTCAGTTGCTCGAGTCGCGGGTTCGGACGTACTTCGAGGGCTGCAACGAGGGCAGCCACGGCAAGATGGCGAGCGTCTTCGCCCCTTCGATCGTCCACTACTTCCCGCCCGGCATGTTCGGACCGGTCGTCGGTGCTCAGTCGATCTCCGATCTCTGGCGGTCGATGATTCGTCGCGCCGGATCCCGCTGGACGATCGATCGGATGATCTCCAGCGAGCAGGA
>Ga0315281_10004569_pt1 | contig 20047 bp, 24 predicted proteins | sample YL17G07_0_MG_FD_204540 | JGI IMG/M metagenome (GOLD analysis project Ga0315281, IMG submission 204540) | Sediment microbial communities from Yellowstone Lake, YNP, Wyoming, USA - YL17G07_0 | ecosystem: Environmental > Aquatic > Freshwater > Lake > Sediment | place: USA: Wyoming | collected... | reverse complement strand
GTGCGTGAGTGTCGTCGAGCGGCCCACCGCCTGGTCCTGGTTCCCCCAGATGGTGAGCGTGGGCAGCGACACGTCGAATTCGTTCTCCACGTCTGCCCCACTGCTCGCCCCAAAGGCGGCCCGGTACCAGTTCAGCGCGGCGGTCATGGCGCCCGGCTGCGTGAAGGTCGCCATGTACTCGGCTACCTCCTCGGGGCTGCTCTGGCTCCAGACGCCCCGCAGCTGCGCCCAGTCGTTCGCCGAGAGGGAGGCTTCCGCAACGCCGGGCTCCTGGAAGAAGAGGATGTAGGCGCTCTTCTCCTGCTGCTCCGGGTCGTCGCGACGGGCTGCGGCGAAGGAGGCCGGGTGCGGGATGGACATCGACGTCCAGGACGCGACCCGTTCCGGGTGCTCGCGGATCAGGCGCCAGCCCACGCCCGCGCCCCAGTCGTGCGCTACCAGGTGGAACTTGCCGAAGCCGGCCGCGTCCGCGAGGGCCAGGGCGTCGCTCACCAGGAGCTCAGTGAGGTAGTGCTCGGCGCCCGTGGGCCGCGCCCCGGCACTGTACCCGCGCTGGTCGGGCGCCAGGCAGCGGTAGCCGGCGTCTGCCAGGGCGGGCATGAGCTCCGTCCACATGTGGGACGTCTCCGGGAAGCCGTGCAGCAGCAGGACGGGCTCACCCCCGCTTCCGGCCTCACGGCAGCGGAACTTCATCCCGTTGGCCTCGATTTCGCGAATAGTGATGGTCACTGGCGGCGTCTCCTTGGGCTGCGCGGTTGCGCCGGGGGATTGTAGGGCTCGCTGGCGTCACCACGCGAGCGAAGAGCGAGCCGCCGGGTCGCACTCTCGTCCCCAACGGCTGAAGCCGGTTGCCCCATCTGCCGAGTACTACCTTATGCGACCGCTCTTCCTCCTGGCGGTGTTCAGCGTTGCCGTCATGGTGACCTCCTGCGGCGGCGGCATGCCCACGGCCGGGGAAGGTGAGCCGCTGCCGGTGGGCCGGCTCGGCCAGGACGCAATCGCCGTCCGCCAACGCGACTACGCCTTCGACGCCGAGGACATCCGGGTGTCTTCTGGGCGGGTCGAGTTCAAGGTCACGAACCAGGGTTCGGGACCCCATGAGCTCGTCGTGGTCCCACGCGACGGCGACCGCTTCGGCCTCCCCGTGGCCGAAGCCGGAGCGCAGGATCCCGGAGCCTCCTCCGGCCTGCGTGTGAACCTTGGCCCCGGGCACTACTCAATTGTCTGCCTCCTCGTCGCAACCCCTCCCGAGGGCCCGGTTTCGCACATGGAGCTCGGCATGCGCTTCGACTTCGAGGTCTCGCCATGAGCTTCCGCCACGCGCCCGTCGTCCGCTGGGCGAACCCGGTGCGGCTGCAGGTGATCAGCGTCGTGGCGGGCGCGCTGGTTGTCGGCCTTCTTGGCTACTTCACGATGACCGCGGTGGTGGATTCGACTGATTCCGCCGCCCGCGACTCGTCGGCTCACAAGCACGCCACGGGCATCGCAGACGCTGCGTGGGAGATCGACCGCCTCATGTCGAGCGCCCCGGTGCTGAATCTCGCGCCGCGGAACGGGGTCGGCCCGCCGCGCCTCACGCGCCAGCTCCCGATGGGCACGGCCGTGGACGTGGCAACCGAGCTCGACTCGGCGGTCTTCGACGCCGAGCGGCTTCATGAGGCCATCGGCTCGGAGCTTACGCTCCAGCTCCTCGGTGCCACACGCGACGCGCATGATTCGTTCGACGCCTACGTGGAGGACCCGTCATCCGAAGGGTTCGAGGCATTTACAGCGCGCACGAACGGCCTCCGTCAACTGACGGACCGGCTCCAACCGATTCTCTTCGACTCGAGTCAGGCAAACGAGGCGCAGGCGGCACACGTCGCCACCGTTGCCCGCGCGGCACTGCTCGCGTGTGTGCTGGTCTCGTCCCTGCTGGTGGTCGCGACCACATGGTTCATCGGCCGCCGGCTGCGTGCCGCGCTGGAGCAGGCAAGCAGCGAAAAGCAAGCGCTGGCCGCCTCCGCACTCAGCATGCGCCGCCGCAATGAGCAGTTCGAGGCGCTCTACCAGGTCGTCTCCGAAGTCACAGAAACGCTGAGCCTCAAGTATGTCGTCCAGACCACCGTCCGCGAAGCTCGCAAGCTCGTGCGCGCGGATGTGGCGGAGCTCCGTCTCCTTCGCGGTGAGCAGCTCGCCGTCGCCGGCGTCGATCAGGACGCGGCGCCCGCCGAGCCCGGTCCCGGGCCTCTCAGTCTTGGACGCGGCCTTGCCGGGCGCGCCGCCAAGCGCGGGAAGTCGGTCCGCCTCGACTCCGCCGCGGCCGCCAGCATGGCGCCGGAGGAACTCTTCGAAGGCACAGAATCGGCTCTCGTCGTCCCGCTCATCGTAGGTGCGCGCGTCGTGGGCACCCTTGCCTGTTGGTCACGGCAGCCCGGCGCGTTCTCGGCGGATGACGAACGCGTCGTCGAAATGATGGCGTCGCAGGTGGCTACCGCCGTGGCCGCGGCCGGCATGCACGAAGAGAGCGAGCGCCAGGCCCACCACGATGCGCTCACCCGTTTGCCCAACCGGCGGCAGCTGTCGCGTGACGTCCGCGAGCGCTTCGGCCCAGGCCTTGCGGCCGATCTCCCGGTCGTGATTGCGATGGTCGACGTCGACCACTTCAAGCGCTTCAACGACGACTACGGCCACAGGACCGGCGACATCACCCTGCAGCACGTTGCCGAGGTGCTCCGTTCCAGCGTCAGCGCCGACGACCACGTCTACCGGTACGGCGGGGAAGAGTTCGTCATCGTCTTCGAGGGGCTCGACACCGGTCGCGGCCTGCAGGTGATGGAGCGCGTCCGCGCCGCCGTCGAGGGCACTTCATTCGCGGGCGAAGACTTCCGTCCCGTCGGCCCGGTGACCATCTCCGCGGGCGTCGTCAGCGGGCCCGAGCAAGGCGCCGACTTCGACCAGCTCCTGCAGCTCGCCGACAGCGCGCTCTACCAGGCAAAGTCGCTCGGCCGCAATCGCGTGGAGGTCTATGACCCCGCATGCAGCGCGGCCGCCGCCGCCGCCTGACAGATCAGATGGACGCGACGGCCTCGCCCTCAACGACTGATTCGCCGTTCTGGTTCACGGTCACGACACGCACGGTCACCAGCTGCGAGCCACCCTCGTCGTGGACCTCGGTGACTTCGCCCTTCGCGGTGAGCGTGTCGCCCGGCCAGACCTGCTTCGTGAAGCGCACGCCGTACTTCCGGAGATTTGTCGCTCCCAGCCAGTCCGTGAGCATGCGCGCGGTCAGCCCCATCGAGAGCATCCCGTGCGCGAAGACCGACGGGTATCCAGCCATCTTCTGGGCGATGGAGTCGTCGTGGTGCAGCGGGTTGAAGTCGCCGCTCGCCCCGGCGTACTTGACGATGTGCGTCCGCTGGACGTTCTCGATGACCACCGCTTCGTGCCTGTCGCCAACTTTCAATCTCATCTCGCCTCCACTCGTCTACTGGTCGACCGCGCGTTCGGTCTGGACTCCGACGGAGCGAGCCGTCACGCAGAGCACACCGTCCTGGTTGCGGTACTCCGTGATCGACTCGCTGAACAGGAGCTTGCCGCCGCGCTTGCCCTGCTTCTCCCAGCGTTCGCCGGGGCGCGTGGTCACGTTCAGCGTGTCGCCCGCATGGATCGGATGGTGATACTCGTAGTGCTGCTCCGCGTGCAGGCCGCGACCGAGTCCTCCGCCCCCGCCTCCTCCCGCGCGCTGGGCGGGCGCAGGCTCCTTTCGGGGACGCGTCAGGTCCAGTGCGTAGTCTGGTTCCCAGTGCGCGCTGCACTGCACGAACGTGGGCGGCGTAACGATTCCGCCAGCCGCCTTCGTCGCCGGGTCGTTTGGGTCCCAGAACACGGGGTTGATGTCGCGCAACGACCGTGCGAAGAGCATCACCTGCGTGCGGTCGACGGGAAATTCGTAGCCCTCAGCCATGGCTGCCTCCCTGAGTGTGGCAGCCATGCTAGGCACGCCGGGCACCGTCGGCAATGGCGCGCCCTGGCCGCGCGCCGCCAGGCCGCAGCGGCTCTCGGAGCCCCGCACAGATGAGCCGCGCCGAACGCCCCAGCCGTCAGCCCTGCCGTGCCGTCAGGCTGACAACATTGCCATCCAGGTCCCGGTAGCGGGCGGTGGCGCCCCATGGCTCATCCCGCGGTGGGTGGATGAGCTCGGCGCCGGCCGCTATCGCTCGGGCGTGGGCGCTGTCCAGGTCATCCACTGTCAACCCGACCTGTGCTCCTGACGTCGCTCGCCCTTCCTTCGCCTGGTAGAGAGCGAAGTGCAGAAACGCTCCCTCGTGCCAGGAGGTCGACGCGTGCGCGCCGCTTATCCAGCGGTCGCTACCGCCGTGATCAACGACATTCAGGTCCAATCCGAAGCCCTTCGTGTAGAGCGCCGCTGAGCGCGCGAGGTCAGCGACTTCCAGGACGACCGTCACCAGCCTGATCTCTTGTTTCACGCTCCCCTCCCTGGCGGTCTCATGCTCAGGCGCAGCGCCACTCGAAACGTGGTGGGACTCGCTGGTTCCGCGGAGGCACTCGGCCGGCAACGAGACACGGGGAACACTACACCGGTCCAGGTCACCCCTGCAGACGGTCGTTCTCGCGCCACGCCGCGTCGTTCAAGGCCATCAGCCCGCCTGAGACCAGGGAATGCCCGCCCAGCAGCACCGGGATGGGCGCCGCTGCCGCTGCCGCCGTCAACGCGCGGAGCGCCGGGTGGGCGATGTTCGCCGGCGCCAGCAGATCGCTCTGGAAGCGGTCTTCGCGCGAAGGCGTGATGCCCAGGTGGGCTTCCAGTACGCGCGTGTCCAGCACCAGCCCGTCGCCCATCTCGGCCATGCGTGCGAAAAAACGCTCTGCGCCCACGTCTTCCAGCAGGAACCCCAGCGCCGAGCGCGGAGAGCGCGTCCCCGGCGAGGTCGCCAGCCCGCGCTCCTCGCTGAACACCCGGACCCGGCACGCCGTCTCCCGTTCCATGTGCTGCCAGGTTGCGCTGCCCACGCGCCCCGCCAGCACAACCTCGGCGTCACGGTCGCAGAACAGCCGCATGAGCTTCTGGTACGGCTCGATCGGGAGACGCGGGTCTGCGACAGCTCCCGCTAACTCTGCCGCCAGCCCGTCCACCAGATTCAGCACGGTCACGTCGGCGGGCGTGTCCAGGTCGAACTGTGACTCCGTCGTGCGCGCCAGCACGACCGGGGCGAGCCCCGCCTGGTCCCGCAGGCGCCGGGGGAGCACGTTGTCGCGCGGGATGTCCCGCACGCGGTCGAGGGCGTCGCCGGGCGTCCACGCCGCCAGGTCGCTGGAGAAGAAGTTGTTGGTGACGAAGCGCCCGTCACGGGCCTCGAGTTGCTCGGCTACGAGCCGGAACTCGGCCACGCCAAGGAGCGGCACCGCGCCCGCGCCCATCACGGCCGGGCGCTGCAGCCCGTGCCGCGCGATCAACCCTCGCAGCCTCGTCTCGAACGAAAACGCCTCACCGGGGGCGTCCGCGTCCAGCAGCACGCCCGGCGGCGCGGGCTCGAACGCCTCCGGCTCTGCGCTGGCGACGATTACAGCCTCGAAGCCCGCCGCCAGCGCGGCGGCGATGGTCCGTTTCGCCGCCGCCACGCGTGCCCGGGCCACGAGTTGCTCGGCTTCGCCCTCGCCCGCCGGGCCGTGGAAGACGATCAGCACCGGCCGTGCGAATGCCATGTGCCCAGCGTACGGCTGCCGGGCCCCATGCGCAGGTGGTAGAGTCGCCCCACCAACCCCGGGAGAGTCCGCCATGGCCGACCTCGAAGCCTGCAAGTCCGCCGCGAAAGCCGTCATCGACCGCGAGTCGGCCGCTCTGCGCGAGGTGAGCCTCAGCATCCACAGCAAGCCCGAGCTCAACTACGAAGAGCACCACGCGCACGCCGTCCTCACGGACTACCTCGAGACGAAGGGCTTCCACGTCAAGCGCCGCGCCTACGGGATGCAGACCGCCTTCGAGGCGGTCGCCGGGAGCGGCCAGCCGCGGGTGGCGATCCTCTGCGAGTACGACGCCCTGCCCGGGATCGGCCACGCCTGTGGACATAACCTCATCGCCATCTCGGGCCTGGCGACGGGCCTCGCCCTCAAGGAAACGCTCGGCGAGGGCCACGGTACCGTCGTCGTGCTCGGCAGCCCGGCCGAAGAAGGCGGCGGCGGCAAGATTCGCCTCATCGAGGGCGGCGCTTTCGACGGCGTCGACGCCGCGATGATGCTCCACCCGACCCCGCACGACGCCGCCTACATGAACGTCCTGGCCATCGACAACATCGAGCTCGAATACCACGGCAAGAACGCCCACGCAGCGGCGGCGCCCTGGGAAGGCGTCAACGCCCTCGACGCCATGATCCTCGCCTTCAACGCCATCTCCGCGATGCGCCAGCAGATCCTCCCTACCGACCGCGTCCACGGCGTTATCACCAACGGCGGCGTGAAACCGAACATCATCCCCGATTACACCTCCGCGTCCTTCTACGTCCGCTCAAAGAACCACAGCGACCTCGAGAAGCTCCGCAAGAAGATCGTCGGCTGCATGGAGGGCGTGGCCGTCTCGACTGGCTGCACCGTGACGATCAAGACCCCGGAAGGGTACCGCCCCTACAGCGACATGATCGCCAGCGACGCATTGGCCGACGCCTACACGGAGAACGCGGGCTCCTTCGGCCTGCGCCTGCCCTCCAAGCAGCAGGTGCTTTCCGGCACCGGAGGGAGCACCGACATGGGCAACGTCAGCTACGTCGTGCCCTCCATCCACCCGGTGTTCGGCATCCCGGCGAAGGACGGCAACCACACCCCCGGCTTCACGGACGCCGCGGCCACGCCTCAGGCGCACGAGGCGACCATCCGCGCCGCCAAGGCGCTGGCGATGACGGCCCTCGACGTCTTTTTCCAGCCGGACCTGCTGAAGGCCGCGCGCGCCGAGTTCGCCGCACACGTCCGCGGACGCTGACCGGCTTTGCCGCGCGCCCTCTTGACGCATTCGGAACATGCGTTCTAGAGTCATAAGCGGGCGGCGGGTGAAGAAAGTGCCAAGGTTCAGGCCGGCGCGACGATAACGGGTTGAGCACGTAGCATGAGTACCCTACGTTGCCCTCCCGGTGCTCCCGGGGAGGCGGCGTGCGCCGCGCAGAAAAGCGCGGTGCGCCCACCACACTCATTCGAGGACCCACATGAAAGTCGTCTTTTTCGAAGACGTTGAAGGTACCGCGCAGGTCGGCGACGTGAAGGAAGTGAAGAACGGCTTCGCACGCAACTTCCTCCTGCCCCGCAAGCTCGCCGGTGCTGCCAGCCGCGACAACCTGCAGCACGCGAACGCGCTCGCCCAGAAGGAAGCGCGCCGCCAGGAGAAGCTCGACACCGAGGCTCGCAAGACCACGGATCGGCTCCAGGGCTACACCGTGACGCTCGAGGCCCGTGTCGGCGAGAGCGGCCGCCTCTTCGGCTCCATCACCAACCGCGACATCGCGGAGAAGCTCAACAGCGTCAGCGGTCTGAGCGTCGACCCCCACAACGTGCTGCTGCCGGAGCCCATCCGCGAACTCGGCCAGCGGCACGTGACCGTCAAGTTCACGCGGAACGTTTCCATCGACGTGACGGTCGACGTTGGGCCCGACGAAGAGTCGAAGCCGATCGTCGCCCGCCTCGAAGCTGAGCGCGCCGTCCAGGCCGAAGCCGAAGCCAGGCGCGCCGCCGAGGCCGCCTACGCCGCCGGCAAGCGGGCCGAGGCGGAGGCCGCCGCTGCCGAGCCTGAAACCGAATCCGAGGAATAACAACGGAGGGAGGTGACCGGGACCGCCCTGTCTTTTCGCAGGCCCCTCGCCGCGGTCCCTCTCGCACATGACCCTCGCTCCGTTCGAACGTCTCCCCCCGCACGACGTCGAGGCCGAGGAAGCGGTTGTCGCCGCCCTCCTCGTCGACCCCGAGTCGGTCTTCCAGATCGCGCCCATCCTGAAGCCCGCTGACTTCTTCCGTGAGAAGAACGCCTGGGTCTATGAGGCGTGCCTGGCCCTCTGGGATCGCGACGAGGCCATCAACCAGATCACCGTCGCCCACGAGCTCTCCCGCAAGGAGCGGCTCGAAGAGACCGGTGGCCAGACCTACCTCGCCGAGGTCATCCGCCGGCTCCCGACGAGCCTTGGCGCCGGCTTCTACGCCGCCATTGTCAAGCGCGACAGCACCTATCGCAGCCTCATCCACGCCACCACCGGCATCATGCAGATGGCGTACGAGGCCCCGGCCGAGATCGAGACCGTCTTCGCTCGAGCAGAGGAGTTGCTCCACCGCCTCCGCGGCGGAGAGAACTTCCGCGACTTCGTCCACATCAGCCAGCTCCTCCAGGCCTTCCTCGACGAAGACATCGAGGCCGCCGAACGGCGCGACCTGTCCGCCATCAGGACTGGCTTCGGTGACCTCGACGCCCTGCTTGGTGGACTCAAGCGCTCCGACCTCGTCATCGTCGGCGCCCGCCCCAGCGTCGGAAAGTCGAGCTTCGCGCTGACTATCGCGCGCAACGCCGCCATCGCGCAGCGCGCCAACGTCGCCTTCTTCTCGCTCGAAATGTCCGCTGAGCAGCTGGCCATCCGGCTGCTCGCTTCGGAGGCCGGGGTCGAGGCGCATCGCCTCCGTCTCGGCCAGCAGACCGAGCCCGAGGAACGGCGCATCGTCCGCGCTTCCGGCGAGCTCTCCGAGGCGAACATCTGGTTCGACGACACACCCGTGCTCGGCGCGGCGGAGCTGCGTGCCAAGGCTCGCCGGATCCACGGTGAAAAAGGCCTCGACCTCCTGGTCATCGACTACCTGCAGTTGATGCAGGGCGAGTCCTCGAACCACGGACGTGAGAACCGCGTGCAGGAGATCAGCTACATCTCCCGCACCCTCAAGGGCCTCGCCCGCGAGCTCGACGTGCCCATCATTGCCCTCGCCCAGCTCTCGCGCGCCATAGAGAACCGCCACCCGCGCACACCCATGCTGTCCGACTTGCGCGATTCGGGCTCCATTGAACAGGACGCCGACGTCGTCATGTTCCTCAGCCGCGAGGAGATGTACGTGACCCTCGAGCAGTGGCAGCAGGCGAACCCCATGCTTCCCGAGAGCGCGTACCCCCGCGAAGTCGCCCGCGTCGACGTGGCGAAGCACCGCAACGGCCCGACGGGTGGCGTCGACCTCCGCTTCCGTCACCGCTTCGCACGCTTCGAGGACTGGGGCCTGCGCACGGACGACGAGCTGTGAGCGGCGCCGCCTTCTCCGGCTTTCCAGGCATTGCCCGCGCCACGGCCATCCCGAACGTCTTCTTCTCGACCGTTCTCCCCCGCCTCGAAGCTCCCGGCGACCTGCTCGCCTTCCTCTGGGTTGCCCGCCTCGTGCAGGAACAGCGTGCCGAGGCCCGCTACGTGACGCCGGCCGAAGTCTGGGCCGCCGAGGGCGCATCGGAGTCCTTCGCGCAGATGGCCGGCGGGCGCCCCGCCCTCGAACGGGGCCTGCTGCGCTGCGTCGAAGTGGGTGCGCTGCTCTCTGTGCGCCTCGTGGGGGAGGGCTCGGCACAGCCGGTCTACTTCGTGAACAACCCGTCATCCCGGCGCGCCCTCGCCCGCGCCCGCGCCGGGGAACTGCAGCTGCGCCCCGGCACGGCCGTCGAGGCCATCGAAACGGAGTCCCGGCCGGGCATCTTCCGCCTCTACGAGGAGAACATTGGCACCATCACGCCACTGGTCGCGGAGCGCCTCCTCGCGGCGGCGGAGGACTTCCCGTATGAGATGATCGAGGCGGCCTTCCGTGAGGCCGCTGAGCTCAACCGCCGCAACTGGCGCTATGTCGAACGCATTCTCCAGAACTGGGCCCAGGAGGGCCGCCCGCATGAAACGTCTCGACGAGATTCTTCCCCGGGCGCGGACCGCCGCGACTTCCACGGAGGCCCAGCCGTCGCCCGCTACCGCTGACGGTCCGGGCGCCCCGGACTGCCCGCGCTGTCGCGGCGCCGGCTTCCTGCGCCGCGAACGGCCACTCGACGACCCACGCTTTGGCCGGGCCGAGCCCTGCGACTGCATCCTCCACGAGGCCGCCGAGGTGCGCACCAGCCGCCTTGCCCGCCTCAGCAACCTCGGCTCGCTCGCCCGGTTCAGCTTCGAAAACCTCTCTGTCGCAGGCGAAGCGCCCGGGCGCGGCCTTTCGCCCGTGACTCGCGCCGCAGCCCAGGCGTACGCGGCCGAACCCGCCGGCTGGCTCGTGATCACCGGACCGTCGGGGAGCGGCAAGACGCACCTGGCGGCCGCGGTCGCGAACCGCCGCATCGCGCTCGGCGGCCCCGCGCTGTTCATGGTCGTTCCCGACCTCCTCGACCACCTCCGCGCCAGCTACGACGCCACCGGCGACGAGCTGGGCTTCGAAGCGATGTTCGACCAGGTCCGCAACGCCCCCTTCCTCGTCCTCGACGACGTCGACGCGGCGGCCGGCACGCCCTGGGCGCGCGAAAAGCTCTTCCAGGTCGTGAACCACCGCTACAACGCCCAGCTCCCGACCGTGTTCACGTGCACGGGGCGCCCGCAGACCCTCGACGACCGCCTCGCGACCCGTCTCGCCGACGAGCAGCTTTCCACGGTCATCCACCTGGAAGCGGCGCCGGCGGGCCAGGGGGGCGCCTACGCCCAGGTCGGCGGGATGAGCCGCGAGCGACTGGCGGAGATGCAGTTCCGCGACCTCATCGCGCAGTCGTCCTGGTCGAGCGTCGAGCGCGAGTCGTTCCATGCCGCCCTCGCCGCTGCGCGCGAATATGCCGAGGAGCCCGCCGGCTGGCTTGTGCTGCTGGGCGCGAACGGCTGCGGCAAGACGCACCTCGCCGCGGCCATCGCCAACCGCGCGCTCTCGCACGGGCGCTCGGTCTTCTTCGCCGTTGTGCCGGACCTGCTCGACCACCTCCGCCGGTCGTTCGCTCCCACATCGGAAGCGACCTACGACGAGCTCTTCGAGCAGGTGCGGAACGCTGGTCTGCTCGTGCTGGACGACCTGGGCGCCCACAGCTCCACGCCCTGGGCCGAAGAGAAGCTCTACCAGGTGGTCAACTACCGCACCGTCTCCCGGCTGCCCACCGTGCTCACCAGCGACCTCAAGCCCGAAACCATGGGCCGGCTCCATCCCCGGATCTACGCGCGGGTGCTGGACCCGCAGGCCGGGAAGCGCGTCGAGATCCTCGTCCCGCACTACAGCCTCGGCCGGGATGACGGCGCGGCAGCGCCAGGGAGGCCGCCCCGCAGGCGAGCATGAGCGCGCCTGACGGCCTCTCTCCGGAGGTTGCCCTGTTCTGGAGCAAGATCGACGGGTCGCTCGCTCGCCTCGTCGCGTTGGTCGAGGGCGTCGCCGCCGCGCAGCGGAGCTGGCATCCTGCTGCTCCTGACACGAACAGCCTTGCGGGCATCCTCGGGCATGTGCTGGCGAATGCGGAAGAGAACATTTGCGGCGTCGTCGGCAGCGCAGACGTTCCGCCGCGCGACCGCGGCATCGAGTTCGGCTCGACCGGCGCCGACCCGGCGGCTGCCTATCGCGAGCTGTGCCCCCGTCTGCAATTCGCACTTTCCAGCCTCAGCGGCAGCGAGCTTGACCGGGTGTGCCGTCATCCGCGACGCGGAATGATTTCGGCCCGCGAAGTGCTGCTCGTCGTCGCGCGTCACGTGGCCGAGCACGAAGGCGAGGCGACGCTCACCCGCGCACTGCTCCTGGCAGCGACCGGGCCCGGTTAGCCGCGCCGCGCCGCCCAGTCGCGCAGCGCCCAGCCTGTCGAGTCGAACGCGAGTTCGTCCCAGGGGATGGCGTCGGCCGCGAACCAGCCGATTTCGCTCGTTTCGTCGCCGACCTCAGCCTCGCCGACGGCCTCCGCTTCGTAGACGATCACCACGACGCCGGGTTCCGGGCGCGTGTACACGCCCAGCAATCGCAGGTTCGCCACTTCGAGGTGCGCCTCTTCGAGCGTTTCGCGCATGGCCGCCTCTTCCGCCGTCTCGCCCACGTCCATGTAGCCGCCGGGAAAGACCCACGCCCCGAAGCGCGGCTCGATCGCCCGGCGCAGCAGCAACACGCACCCGTCCTCACGCACGGGGATGGTCCCCGCCACGGGACGCGGGTTGATGTAGTGCACGAACCCGCAGTCGACGCACACCAGCCTGCGGCGCGTGTCGCCCTCCGGCACGGCTGAGGTCAGGCGCTCGCCGCACTGCATGCAATACCGGCTGAAGCTGTGCGGGTGGGTCGTCATCTCAACCGCGCATCGACGCCGGCGCCTGCTGCAACCCTAGCGACTCCGGCCCTTCGACCCACTCCTCGCCGTCTTCCCACACTTCCTTCTTCCAAACGGGCACGCGCTTCTTCACCTCGTTGACCAACCAGTGTCCGCCTTCGAACGAGGCCGCGCGGTGGCCGCAACTCACGGCGATGAGCAGGCTCGTCTCGCCGATCGCCAGGCGCCCGGTGCGGTGGAGGATGGCGCAGTCCTCCAGCCCGAAACGTGCCTGCGCCTCCTCCGCGAGCTGTCGCATCACCTTCTCGGCCATCTCGGGGTACGCGTCGTAGACCAGGTGGTCGACCCGCCGCCCGAGGTTGTTGTCGCGCACCACGCCGAGAAACACGTTGATCGCACCCGCTGCAGGCGACTCGACCTCCCGGATGGCGTCTTCCGCCCGCAGTTTCCCGTGCGTTACCCGTATCAGCATCGTCAGCCTCCCGAAACCGGTGGGATGAGCGCGAGCGTGGCTCCTGCGCGCACCGGCGCGTCCACGGTCGCGTACTCCTCGTCCAGCGCATAGAGCAGCGTCGGCACGAACCGCTGGAGTTCCGGGTGCGCGTCGATCAGCCGGTCTCGCACCGAAGCAACGGTGTCGCCCGGCTCGGCCCGCACAGAGACCCGCCGGGTCCCCGCGGCTTCTGCCAGGCTCGCGAAGAGCAGGACCGTCACATCCATCTCCTGAATCATAGCCGAGCCGCGAGTTGAGACGCCGGCCTATCGCCCGGACCAGGTCAGCCGTGGCATGCGCGCCAGGCCGAGCGCGTAGACCAGCACCGCCAGTCCCGTGAGCACGCCGAAGTCGAGGCCAAGTCCATAGAAGGCGTCGCTCGAATTCGCGTACGCCGCAAGTTCCAGGGCGTCCACCGCGTAGGAGAGCGGATTGACGTGCGCCAGCACCGCCAGCCACAGCGGCAGGTTGTCGACCGGGAAGAACGCGCCAGAAAAGAACAGCAGCGGGAAGAGCGCAAGGTTCATGACGAGGTGGAAGCCCTGCATGGTCTGGGTGCGCGACGCAAGCGCCTGGGCAAGCCCCGCCAACATCACGTTCAGGAGTAGCACCGCTGCCAGCGCGATCAAGATGCCCGGCCCGAGGCCGTACTGCCACTCGAAGTCCACGAGTGGCGCCGCGAACGCGAGCACGACGAGCGCCTGCACGGCCCCGATCACCACGCCCGCCAGCGACTTCCCGAGGAGGATCGACCTTGCGGGGTGGGGCGACGAAAGGACCATCCGGAGGATGCCGCTGTCCCGGTCACGGTAGTACGACGCGCTGGCGAACGTCGCCGAAAACACCGCCGTCATGACAACCGCACCGGCAACGAGGTAGGCCGTGAAGTTGCCCGCGGGCAGCTTCGACGGCTCCAGGCCTTCCGAGACGCCGTTCCCGAGGAAGACGAGCAGGAGCAGTGGGGTCAGGATCGACGAGTACAGCTGCGAGCGCGACCGGACCACGGCCCGGAGGTCGCGGGCGAACAGCGCGGCCGCGGCCCCGCCGGCCGTCATGTCGCCGCCACCGTAGCCAGCGGCTCCTGGCGGCTGACGAACTGGAAGTACGCATCCTCCAGGGAGGACGCCTCGATTGTCACGCTACGGATGGCGCCGGGCGCGAGCTCGAAGAGCCGCGGCACGAGCGCGGAGGCGTCGTCGGCCGTGATGTGCACCGTTTGGCCGTCGCAGGTCACACCTCCGGTGCCCGGCCACCGTCCCACTTCGCGAAGCTGCTCCTCTGTGGGCTCGTGCCAGGTGAGGCGCACCGCCTCGCGCCGGAGACCGCGTTTGAGGTCCGCCGGCTTGCCTGCGGCCAGGACGCGCCCGTCCTTGATGAACGCCACGTGGTCGCACACGCTGTCGGCCTCCGCGAGGTCATTCGTGGCCACCAGGATCGTCCGCCGCCGTTCGCCGAGCACAGCGTCCCAGAGGGCCCGCCGCTCGCCGGGGTCGACGCCGGTCGTGGGCTCGTCGAGGAGCACGAGCTCCGGGTCGTGGACGAGCGCCCGCGCCATCTCCAGCCGCCGCCGCATGCCTCCGGAGAGTGTGGAGACGGCGTCGCCGCGGCGCTCGCCGAGCCCGAAGGCTGCAAGCAGTGCTCGAGCGCGGTCCCGGAGCGCTGCGCGGGGCACCCCGAAGAGCCGCCCCGCAAGCCAGACCGTTTCGTCGACCGACATCAGGGGGTCCTGTGCGTTCTCCTGGAAGACCGTGCCCACGCGCGCCCGCAACGGGGCGGACGGCTCCCGCCCGAAGACCGTCAGTGAGCCTTGAGATGGCCGCTCCATGGCTGCTACGAGCGCGACGAACGTGCTCTTGCCGCTTCCGTTTGGCCCGAGCAGCCCGAAGACCGACGCCGGGGGCACCTCCAGGTCGAAACCGTCGAGTGCCCGGCGTTCGCCATAGCGGTGCACCACGCCCCGCGCCTCGATGACCGGTGAATCGTTCGGAGCCATGCGTCCAGTGTCCCACGGGTCGCCCGAGCGCGCCCGCTTCAGGAACTGACGACTAACCCGGACACGAGCTGGCCCATGATGATGAGCATGATGATGGCTGCCATCGGGCTCAGGTCCATCATCCCGCTGCTCGGCAGCACCCGGCGGAGCGGGTCGATGATCGGTTCCGTGACCCGGAAGAGCAACTGGTAGAGCGGGCTCGCCTGGTCGATCGGCAGCCAGCTCAACAACGCGCGCGCCACGATCGCCCAGGTGAGGATCTGAATAAACATGAGCGTGAACTGGCCGACGTACGGGTTTATGGCTGTGCTCCGGGCCGGGCGCATGGCGGCGCCACGTGCTTCAGAATAGCAGATTCGCGGAAAGAAGCAGCCAAATTTCGTTCTCCCGGGCTCAGCGCGACTCCGCCTGGTTCACGACCGTGACCATCACGTACAGCACGATAATCACGATCATTGCGCTGAAGTCGATCATGCCCGTGCGTGGCATGATCCTTCGCACCGGGCCGAGCAGCGGTTCCGTGACCTGGTTCAGCAGCCGCACGAACTGATTGTCGCGCGACACCGGGAACCAGCTCATGAGCGACCGCGCCACGACAGCTGCGATGAGCACGTAGAGGAACGCGATGAAGACCTGGGCGACCTGGTGGTTCAAGCCGGCCCGCCAAGCTCCGTCGCGCGCCGGTGCGCCGCGCGGATGCACTCGATGACGTGTGCCCGCACGGCGCCGCGCTCGAGCTCCAGGAGGCCTGCAGCCGTGGTGCCCGCCGGTGAGGTGACCATGCCGCGCAGCAGCGCCGCGTCACGGCCGCTCTCCTGGGCGTACACGGCGGAGCCATACACCGTTTGCAGAACCATCTCTGCCGCCTGGGCGCGCGTCAGGCCGATACTCACGGCGCCCTCGATCATCGCCTCGATGAAGAGGAACACGTAGCCCGGGCCACTGCCGCTCACGGCCGTCGCCATGTCGAGCTTCTTTTCATCCTCGACGTACATCTCACGCCCGATCGAACCCAGGAGGCCGCGCGCCAGCTCGCGCTGGTCTTCGTCGACCGTGTCCGTCGCCGTCCAGACGCTCATGCCGGCCTTCGCCGCTACCGGCGTGTTGGGCATCACGCGCACGACGCGGTCGTGGTGGAACTCGCTGCGGATGGTCTCGATGCGCACGCCCGCCATGATCGAGAGCAGAAGCGCCTCGTCGCGCATCGAACCGTGCACAGAGTGCATGTCCTGCGGTTTCACCGAGAGGATGACCAGGTCCGCGCCGGACATCGCTTCTGCGCCACTAGACGTGGCGTTCACGCGGTACTCCCCGCGTAGCTGGTCGCGGCGGTGCTCGAGAACCTCGCATACCGTCACGTCGCTCGCACGAAAGACGCCCCGTTCCAGGGCAGCCCCGAGGATGGCCTCGCCCATGACCCCACCGCCGACGATCGCGACCTTCATGCGCTGCGCTCCCCGAAGAGCGCTCGTCCTACGCGGACGTGCGTCGCGCCCTCTTCGATTGCCACTTCGAAATCGTCCGTCATGCCCATGGAGAGGCACTGGAGGTTCTCCCCCTCCGCCAACCGCCGCAACTCTCGGAAGACCGGCCGGGCCTGTTCTGGATTGTCGACGCGCGGGGCGACGGTCATAAGCCCGAGCAGCCGCACCGCGCCTGTGGCGCGGGCGGCCGAGACAAGGGCGTGGACCTCGCCCGTGGGCACGCCGAACTTCGTCGCTTCACCCGCCACGTTGACCTCGATCATGATGTCGACTGGCCCCCGCCCTGCGGTCTGGCTCTGGGCCAGCGCCTCGAGCAGCCGGGCGGAGTCGATCGCGTGCAGTATAGCAAAGGCCTCGGACGCGGCCCGCGCCTTGTTCGTTTGCAGGTGCCCGACGAGGTGCCAGGCCGGCTCCGGCAGCCCGGCCTCGCGCGCCAGTCCGCGGATGGCGGCCTGCTTTGCCAGTGCCTCCTGCACGCGGTTCTCGCCAAAATCCGTGAGGCCCGCGCGCATCGCCGCGACGACTGCCTCGGCCGGCCACGTCTTGCTCACGGCGATCAGCGTCACCGCCTCCACGGGCCGCCCGGCTCGCTCGCAGGCCCGAGCCATCCGGTCCCGGACCCCTGCCAACCGCTGTTCCAGCGAGCCGCGCCCTGGCAGCGCGCTCACTCGAGCCGGGGCGGGTGTTTCAGTTCCCACAGCCCACGCACGCCGATGGCCGCAACGACCACGAGGATCCCGCCAAGTCCGAGCAGCGGATGGACCGTGAACAGCACGAACAGCAGCACGAGGTACGCCAGGCCGCCGAACAAGATCCCGAGTGGCAGTGCCAGCGTCTTGAACACGACCCAGGTGATGAGCAAAGCTTCTCTGAGTCCGCCCTGGGGCTCTTTGTCCGGCGGCTGCCCTGGCCCGTAGTAGAAGCCCATGAGGCCAGTATAGGCACTCCCGTCGAGCGTTCGCTCACACCTGGCGAGGTCCGCTCCGCTTCTCCTTGGATGCTGCACGCGGTGCCGGGACGCCTCCGGTCTGGCTGCGAAGCCAGTCGGTCGCGCCTGGGGTTGTTTCCCATCCTGGCGCCAGCCAGCGCGCCGCCGTGGTCGGGTCGTCGAACGGCTCGAGCTCGTCCGGGTCCGAGTCCGGTATCGAATCCGGGTCCAGCAGATAGCGCGCCACCAGTGGTGCTCGCTCCACCGCGGCCACGAGCGCCGCCCGCGCCTGCGCGCTGTCGCCGCCGCTCTGGAACGCGGCAAGTGCCTTCCCGTATGCCCACAGGGGCGTGCTGTCTGCGGTGAAGGCTTCGAGAAGCGCTTCCACGCCCTCGGGCTCCTGCATTTCGAGGTAGCAGCCGAGCAGCCCATAGCGGGCGCCCTGGTTGTCGTTGGGATTCAGCCCGAGCAGTTCCGTGAAATGCGCGGCAGCCGGCTCTGTGGCGCCCAGCAGCCAGTAGGCGTGCCCCGCTCCTTCGAGCGCGCGCATGAACGGCCGTGTCTCGACCAGCTGCCAGAAGCCGCCACGGTTCTGTTCGAAGTAGGTTTCGCCCAGCGCCTCGAAGCCGGCGGTAATCCCGAGCGTGAACAGCGCCAGCGCCAGTTCCATCTCATCGCCCGCGTCCGTCGCGAGGTAGACGTAGGCGTGTGCACAGTTCGGCCACGTGCGCAGAGCGTCGATCGCCAGAATTGCCCCGGAGCCGTCCTCCGTTTCCCAGGCGGCTTCCACCAGTGCCTCGGCCGCCTGGCGGCTCGTCTTGCCCAGCGGCAGCGGCGGCGCCGGCCGCTGCGCCAGCAGCGCGTCCACGCGCGGCTTGAGCGTCGCCGGGTTGGGCTGTTCGTCCGCGAAGAAGATCTCGGCCACGCCGAGGATGAATTCCGCCAGCGGGTCCGCCATGAGCTCCTCGACCAGTTCATGCGTGGGTTTCTTCCCGGCCACGATCTCCTCCTGCCGCCAGCGTGCCTCAGGCCCGTGAGTGGTTATCACCCATCCTACCGCCGCCTTGTCCTGTCCGCAGGCCGTGCTCGCCCCCGCCGGTTGGCGTACCCTTCGCCCATGGCCCGCGACCTCGACGCCGTTCGGACTGCCCTGCGTGCCTATCTCGCGGGCGGCGAGCGCATCGAGGCCGTCCTCCCCCTGTCCTACGGGCTCTCCAACGGCACCTACCGGCTCGAAGGCGCGGACCGCATCCTGCGCATGCCGCCCGCGGAGGACGGACTGCTCCCGCCCTACGACATGGCCCGTCAGCACGCCGTCTACCGCGCCGTCGCGGCGACGCCCGGCGCTCCGCCGGTCCCGCGCGTGTTCGAGCTCTGCGAAGACGAATCGGTCGCCGGCGCGCCGTTCTTCGTGATGGAGCGTCTGCCGGGCGAATCGTTCGACCGGCACAACCTCCCGCCCTGGCTCAGCAACGACCCGGCGGCCTGTGGCGCCCTCTGCCAGGCCTGGGTGGATGCCATGGCGCAGGTCCACCGGATGCCCGTAGCGACCCTCGGCGGCCCGATCCGCACGTCCGCCGGTGAAGCCGCGAGCTGGCTCGCGATGGCGGCCGGCGTGCAGGCGGACGCCCTCATCCTCGACATCCTCGACGAGTTCAGGGCGCACCCGCCGCCTGACACTGGGCCACCCACGCCCGTGCACGGCGACCCCAACCTCACGAACCTGCTCTGGGACCGCACGCGCGTGGTCGCGCTGCTCGATTGGGAGCTCTGCGGCGTTGGCGAGCCGATGAGCGACGTCGGGTTCCTGCTGACGTCCTTCCGCGACGAAGGCGAGCCTTCGGATTGGGGCTTCGACGCGCCCGGCTGGTGGACGAAGCCCCGCGTCGCGGAGCACTGGGCGAAGCAAACGGGCCGCAGCGGCCGCGATTGGCGCCGCCACGAGCTCCTCGCCATGGCGCGCCTCGCCACCATCCTCTCGATGGGCCGCGCCCTCTACCGCGACGGTCGCAAGAGCGACCCGCGCATCGGCGAATGGGAAGACAAAGTGCCGCGCTACCTCGAACGCCTCGCACGCCGCCGCTCGCGGGTCTGGCTCGACGACTGAGAGCGGCGCGTCGAGCGCGTTCCTACAACTGGATGTCAGCCACGAAGAGGCCCAGTTCGCCCACATTGTGGCCCGTCGGAAACCACTTCCCGTTGACGACCACGTAGATCGCCGCACCCGGCCGGTTGGCGCAGTCGTTTCCGCCCGGCCAGACATCGACCGAATAGCCGCCCGAGGCCAATTTCGCGGCGGGCCCGACGGTGCCGTCGAACGCGATGTGTATGTTCGTGTCCGGGGGCGCGTCACCGCCGTTGACCTTCAAAACGCCTGCAACGCGGCCGTTGGGCGGCTGAGCCGGGCCGCTCGTGTCGCAGTAGCTGCGCCCGCTCGGGGGTGGCGGCGTCACCGCGGACACGAAATTCACGGTCCGTGGGGTTGGGGTGGGCGTTGGTGGTTTCACGGTGGCCGTCTCCTGTGGCGGTGGCGCCGAGCCCGGTGTGAAGTTGCCGAACCCCTCGGGCAACGTCGGCAGCGTGACGGAAGGCTTCTCCCCGGTGTTCTGCTGGCGCGATGGTGTCCCGCCGGGGCGCGGAGTCCGCGTCCCCCGCGCGCCCGCCGTCCCTGGCGCTGTACCGGAAGCGTCGCCCGGAGATGACGTGTCGTCGGCGCCCGCCGTGCCCGCGTCGGCTGTCGTCCCCGGCGTGTCACCGGCGTTCGCCGCGGCCTGGGCGACCGGGGAACCCTGGTCGTCTCCGCCGCTGAGCGCGACTGCCAGTCCGCCGCTCAGGCCGCCGAGCACCAGCACAGCGAGCGCCGCTCCGCCGAGCCGCCGGCGGGGTGTCGAGAACCATGCAC
>Ga0315281_10004568_pt1 | contig 20051 bp, 19 predicted proteins | sample YL17G07_0_MG_FD_204540 | JGI IMG/M metagenome (GOLD analysis project Ga0315281, IMG submission 204540) | Sediment microbial communities from Yellowstone Lake, YNP, Wyoming, USA - YL17G07_0 | ecosystem: Environmental > Aquatic > Freshwater > Lake > Sediment | place: USA: Wyoming | collected... | reverse complement strand
CTTCCGTGCACCAGAAGCAGCCGCCGCCGAGGGTCGCTACCTCTCCAATGTTTGCTTGGCTACTCATGTTCTTTCGCTTGCTCAATGCAGGTATTGTTAACTTTGCTCTGCTTGGACAAGGGCCGTTGACACACAGTTAGATACGGATGAAAGAAAAGGGGTGGAAGCTAGTTCGCGGCTGTACGGGTTCCTTCGTCTGCTATGATTTACTGGTTACTCTTGGTAGATTTCTGCTGCTTGTTTCTGCTCTTTCCTCTTGCCAAACAGACTGTGACAACACCTAAGGCGATGGCTAGACCTGCGAGTGCAATGGAGACTACTTGCAGAGTTCCAACCATTGTTTCAGCGGAGGATAGCTGCTGATTCAAGTTGGCGATTGCGGCGTTTTGTTGAGTGATCGTATTCTGTGCATTTTGCAGGTTCTGTTGGAGCTGCTGGTTCTGGGCTTGGCTTTGAGCTAATTGCTGCTGTAGCATCTGATATTCGGTTTGGAGCGTAATGTACTCTGGGGTTGTTGCCTTGATGTAGGACAGTGGTGCTACACCGCCGTCAGTAGCTGTACTGTAGGAGTATGCAGAATAGGCCCCATAGTAATAGTACGGATACGAGTGGTAGTAGTAACGGTAGTATGGATACGAGTCGTTATAGCCGTAGTAGTATATGTAAGGAGAATAGTAGTAATTGTAGTAGTTGGATTGCACTTTCTCGCTGAATTGTGCGATCAGTGAAGTTCTTGGTGCGTCTTGTGGTACTGTGACTTGAATATCTTTGGAGACTTGGTAGCCGTTCGACATGTAGACATTGCTGGCTATTGTGGAAGTTGTGAGTTGCCGTAGGCTTGCGCCGTCAGCGTAGTAGATCTGAGCTGTTAAGCTGAGAAGTTCGATGCTGGATTTTGCAGTGGCTTGCACGTGGACCGATACGCTATTGGCAGGCAAGACTTCGGAGGGATATGTGGCTTGGACGTTGAGATAGGTCAGGTTTGCTGTCGATACCTGCATTGATTGAGCATAGGTGGGTTGGGTCAGTGAAATAGACGCGAGGACAGCGAATAGTACAATGGCGGTTGCTAACTTCATGTTTCATCAATAGGACAACTGATTCGATGTGATATAAACATGTCGATGTGTGGTACAAAAACACATTTAAATAACTCGAAGGAATCTCACCTGCCCAGCACCACTCCTTCTTCGATTAAACCAAACTCCGGAAAACTTCTCAGCGGAAAGATGTTTGAAGGCTATCGGAACGCCGCACAACACTTCCTGCCAGTCTCCGATAACACATATAATTCATGGATCACAGATGGGAAACAAGTGCTTACAATTGTCCTCTCGATTCATGACTGTATCCACTCTGATTTCCTTGTTCGCGCTCATGATTCTGGTTTCTGGAAATCCTCCAGTTTCGGCCACACTCTGCAAGATCAGCGGGGTCTCATACAACTTTCCAAGGGAGGCTATGCCTGGCGAGCAGGTCCATGTGGATACAACAGTAGCAGGCTCCTGCGCATCCAACGGACAACAATACTACCTCCTAAGAGCCAACTTGATAGAAAAGTCATCTGCGCGCCTCCTTTCATCGAACCAAACGCCGATCGGATATGATGCCGAGAATTTCACGGCCACAGTCAAGAATATTGCAACGACGCCACTAGGAGCAAATTTCACTTGGCCGTTAGAGGTTGACGTTTATGTAATCAACGCTGGGAGCGGAGGAGGCTCCTATATGTACGATTACTCCACCAAAGCGAATATTGCCATCGAAGTCGGTCCCACTGCGATCCCTGAGTTCCCTCGCCAGACACCGGTAGTAGTGCTGCTCGTGGCCACACTCGCCTTGACGTTTTTCACTACTAAACGAGAGGCAACTAAGAAGCAGCACAGGAAGGAATCGAGCACACGAGTTTTGAAAAACGTTGGGTGCGGGATGCGTCAGCCTTTGACGCATTCCGCTAGTTAGTTGTTGGCTCACGTGATAGTTAATGTCGAATCGCCATTGAACCAGAAAGGCGGAGAGTAGCTTGTGTCGAGTGGATCTTTTGGTGTGGTATTGGAGTAGGGCGAGACGGTATTGAAGACTGCGTCGTAGACGTTCTGCCCGTATGCTAGGTTGCTTATCAGTAACCCTGTCAGGTCGTCCATTGTGCCGAATGTGAGAGTAATGAATCCATTGCAAAAGATGACTGAGCTCACGCCTGCGTTCGTCAGCACCGGTGCTATCACGCTTGACATGCTGGAAATTAACACTGCAAGTCTGACATTTCCGAGCGAACCAGAGGAGAAGTGGTTGTTGAAGAAGTCTACACTGACACCTATAGTACCTGCGTTGACATTGATCCACCCGGTGGCGATATCCGATGCGTATTTCTGTTCTGTCGCGGGGTTGTCTCGTTCTCCCACATACCAGAACTTTTCGTGGTTGAAGGTGTAGATGTTCGTGCGCCAGAGTATTACATTATAGTTGTTAAGTTGGGTTAGCAGAAAGTCGATGGTTACTTGGGTATCATGAAGGAAGGTCACATTGTACCCAGCGTGGGTGAGACCGGTCGTTATGTAGGTGCGGTAGATCCCCATCGGCGCAAGTTGCTCAAGGGATGAAAGTATGACTGCTTTGCGCTGTGGCTGAGCGTTTACGGAAACTGTTCCAGCAAGTGGCAGCGATAACAAGACAGCTACGATGGCAACTAGAAATATTCTTTTCAACTGTTACACCACTGGGTTCGTCGCCGCCTGCGAGAAGAAAAGTGTTTTCCGTCTTGATGACAAGCGCGAGTAAAATGCGATGACTGAAAATGCCGGGTTTATCGCAACGATAACATGTGACATCTCGCATAAGAACAGTAATTTTCAGCAAAAGCAACGAGGCAATTGAGCAAAATTTGAACAACCATCATTTACGTCTCTAGATGACTAATAGACAGCGACACATTCGCAAGATCATTACAATGCCAACCTGCTTTTGAACAGATTCTTCGCCAAGCCCTTTCACTCGACGAATTGCCCTTGTAGGAGGATTCCGGAATTCTCAATCCTACGAGCACAGTTTGTCCAAGAAGGAATGCCGACTCGAACAGAACCTTAATCAAATGAACCCATCCAGACCGTTCAAAGACGCGATTTGACAGAGAGGAAAGTAGAATTTCGAGAGATGACAGAAGAAGAATTCACGAATTTCTTCGAGATGAACCTAGAAAGCTATGCCCGGGCAATAGCGAAGAACTTCAAGAGACCGGTTGATGAAGTAAAAGTCGAATCCAAAGAACAAGTGAACAGTCTCCTCAAGGACGGCGTGAAGACGAAGGGGCATTTTCTGTTCACCGTGCTCGACAAGAAACATAGTAGCGTTGTGGGAAACGTATGGGTCAGCGTGGACGAGAAGAAAAAACGGGCCTTCCTCTACGACATCGACCTCTATGAACGCTTTCGAGGTAAGGGCTATGGTAGAGCGTCGTTGGAATTGTTGGAGGAAATACTCAGGAGCAAGGGCATAAAAAGACTCGAGCTCCACGTTTTTGCGGACAATCCCACAGCAATTGGCTTGTACAAGAAGCTAGGATACGAGACTGCGAGTTACAACATGCGCAAGGACCTTTGAAACAAGATGCACTCATGAGAATGAGCCGTTCGACACATCCAATCTTATGCCGGCAAGATTGGCTAGATCGGCTCTCGAGTTATGCTGCTGGGAAAACAGTCGGGCACTCTATATCGACGCGACTCGCACTCGGAGAGGTTGATGAGAAATGACAGTGGCAACTTCTGGTGCGGTAGAAGCGGCAACGCATGTTTCAAGTTCCTACCGTGTGAAATTCACCAGAGAGAAATTTCTGGAACTTGTGGGCATAGCTAGGCCGCAGATAATCTACCACTGGCGTAGAATGCACTTCTTTGCCTACGACGGCTTCGTCATGTACACATTCGAATGCCAGAATACGGATTTCGCTCAGAAGATCTTGGAAGCAATTGAATTTTCCAATCAGCCTTGGAACGAATGAATTGTGCTCAGCGGTTCATTGAATCTCTATTCGATCTGAGGCTGCCGCGATTGACTGTTCGAACCTTTGCGATCTATTGAGAAGGGAGTCTATATGCACTATGGAGAAAGTTTTCTATAGCCGCAACGCGTCAACCATTGGATGATGACAGATGGCAGCTGACCCCATAACAATAATCAACTTTGTTCTGTCCTTTGCGATACTACTGCTAGGCATCGCAGTCTATGCTGGAAAGAAGGATAATTTGGCGCTCTACATTGGCATAGCATTCGGGCTTTTCGCGTTTTCACACCTCACGAACCTTCTAGACATTGCAGGATCCATGACCTCCCTTCTCATAATCATAAGGACAATTGCATACCTGATCGTTATCTTTGCATTAGTGAAACGATGGAAACCCTAACAACTTCATACAGTAATGGCCAGGCTGATTGTACATCTATGCATGCCGATTTGATGTCGCTTCGGATGCCACAAGCCTAGAACAAAACAGCTAAATGAGGCTCAGCGAGTTCGTCTCGATTTTTGAGGCACTAAAATTGAGTAAACCGAATTCAGTAAAGGCGGGTTTCTTGGATCTTGCGGCCGCGCTCTTCGTAATAGGCGGCGTCATCGGACTAGTAACTAGCTTGCTCACAATTCCGATTTCAAACCTCTATCCGTTCGAGCTGGGAGATTCATTCGGATTCGCCTACGTGGTCGTTCTCGTCGTAGGCGTTGTCTGTTCTATGGGAGCGATTCACTGCTATAGTTTAGCTACGAAGCGTCAATTGGTCCCGGCAGGTACGAGGGGAATAATATTCGGAGCGATTCTTCTAGCAATTACCCTAGGCTTGGTTGGAAGAATCCGTGAGCTCAATAGTCAACTTGGTGTCGGAAGCGCGATTCTGATCCTCATAGCGGGCGTGATATGTTTCATCCTGCGCGAATAGGCTTCACGGACTCCGATGACATAATCCGAGCAAGGTTCCTGACGAGCATCCCTCGAAGAATGATTACAAGGACCTCGTCCCTATCCTATAACGCATCGGGCACATGTTAGTGTCGTGATGCTGCAGTCATCAAAATTCGACGCGGACAGGTGAAATGGAGGAGGGAAATTTCACTAGAGGAGAACTGAGGCTATGATTCGCCTCAGGTCGAAAGGTCCTTGCGGTTTTCTGTAAGATCCTTGATCGAAGAGCTGTTCCAACCCATCGAAGTCGAAGGGCATCAATTATCACCTGTCGATATGTAGTACAAATCAACGATATAAGTCGCTACTACGACTACCGACATAGATCAAAAGTGGATGCAACGCCTCTTCTTAGTGTCCATGCAAAGCAGACTACTGAACTGGCGCGATCTGACGCGCCGCGTTATTTCTGCCACTAACCAAAGTAACCGCGACAGAGGCCAGCAGAGCAAGGAACGCCCAGAAGACAAAGTCTGCAAGGAACCCGATCCAGATAACATGGCCAGCTCTGGGAATCACTTGAATGATCCATGGCAGCGGCATACCTCTCTGCACGACATCAACTCCGATCCTAGTAAACGGCGTCCTAAAGAGCCCGATACCGAGGTCACTATGATATTGACTACCGCAGAAAGCAACACGGCAGCTAATGTTCGCATGTCCAACCTCTTTCGCCTCCTCCGATTTCTACTGCCCACTAGTCTCCCAGAGATCTTGAGTCTGCATATTCGAACATCTGTTCAACGCTCTCGAACATGCAATTCAATTTCGCTCCATAACTGTCTCGATTTGACATTGTCGAGGATAAGTGACAAATAGGTCTCGGAGACGCTTGCAGTCAAGCCATCTAAAGCAGGTGAAATTGCAATCATGACACAATCGGAGCAGGAAAGAATTCCTCAACTAAAGGATGTCTATGTGGCGAGGAAGATCGTTAATCGTTTCCTGAAGCCAACTCCTCTCATCTACTCACGACAACTCTCCAGATTATTGGAAGCCCAAGTGTACTTGAAGTTGGAGAATCTTCAACCGACCCGCGCATTCAAGGTACGTGGAGGTGTCAACTACATGGAGAGAAAGAGGGAGGTGGCTCTTGCTCATGGGGTTATCACGGCGTCTACAGGGAATCACGCTCAGTCGATTGCCTACGCGGGATCACTGTTCGGAGTCAAAGTCTGGATTGCAATGCCAAAAGGTGTTCCTGAACTAAAGGCCCAAGCCGTTAGGGATCTTGGCGCCGAGATCATCACATACGGCAATTATTATGATGAGGCAAGGGAATACGCGGAACAGCTGGCTTCAAAGAAGGGCTATCTGTACGTTCACCCCAGCAACGAACTCCTTCTTCACGAAGGAGTAGCAACAATGCACCTCGAGACGATCGAAGAACAGCCAGACGTAGACATTGTCGTCAACCCGATAGGAGGAGGGTCCGGAGCCTCAGGGGCTTGCATAGTCTACAAGACCATAAACCCGGACATCAAAGTGATTGGAGTTCAAGCCGAAGGAGCACCAGCATTCTATAAGTCATGGAAAGAAGGCGCGATCACACGCACTGAAGTGAAGACGGCTGCCGAAGGCCTAGCCACGGGACAAGCGTATGAACTGCCGTTCAGGATTCTTCGCAAGAGACTTGATGACGTCATACTCGTGAGCGACGAAGCTATGAGAGAGGCAGTGAAGACGATCTTTCTCGCTACGGGCCAAGTAGCAGAACTCTCAGGCGCCGCCTCAACAGCAGCAGCCTTCAAGATCAAAGATCGACTCAAGGGAAAGAAGGTGGCACTCGTGGTAACTGGAGGCAACATAGAAGCCAAGCCCCTCGCGAACATACTTCAGGATTGAACCGTACTGCGGAGGTAATCAGATCGATGAATTCAACTTCAGGCCACTCGTGGGTTAAGGAATTCCCGGGCGCAATCACCGTCTGTGATTCAACAGGAATCATCATTGAATTGAACGACAAAGCCATCGAAAGCTTTCGCGACCAAGGCGGTGAGAAACTGATCGGCACCAACTTGCTAGACTGCCATCCGGAACCAGCCAGGACTAAACTCAAAGAGCTGATGGACAAGCGCCAGATCAACATCTATACGATAGAGAAAAATGGCGTCAAGAAACTCATTGATCAAACGCCATGGTATGTGGATGGCGAATATCGAGGGTTCGTGGAACTTTCCCTAGAAATTCCTCGTGAAATGCCTCATTTCGTTCGCGACTCTTGATAGTCGCTTGCTGCTCTGCTACGGTCCCCGTTGCTTCTCGACGCGCCCTTGAGTTGGTTGAGTGGAACAAGGATTCGATTGCACCTTTCGCATTTGATCGCTTGGACCTTTTCAGTGACCATCTTGCCCAGTTCCAGAGTGGTCTCAACGTCCTTATGGCCTATGACTACGCAAAGAAGCCAGTTCAACGAAGGCAAGTGTTTCACCAGTCTGAATTGGTTTATGCTACTTTCCATTCTTGCCTAGTGTTTCCACTTCTCTGATGCCATCGGGGGTAATAGCCATCGAAGCCCATCGCGTTTCATGTGCGACTCCTTTCATGTGCCTGATTCGCATTTGATGGCTGAGAACTTGTTTCCTGTCGAATAGGTCAGGGTCGAATCGTAGGTCTATGATGCCATCAACAGCATACAGAAGCAGTGCTTCCAATTCCTTGTACTGATCGATTCCGAGATGATGGGAACAGAAGAATGGAATATACCTCTCCTTTGGACCTCTCGCCCTCCACGCCTTCACCGTATCGATCACCTGATACAAGAGCGGCCCAGTTTCACTTACAAGCGTGAACATCTCCGTTAACGAATCCACAAACACCGCTCCCCTGCCGACCATCTTTAGCTCGTCAATGAGTCCGAAGAGTGATGAGGTCAAGGAGCGAAGATCTTTGGGGTTGGATACGGATACAACATGGGAGGGGGGCGCTTCCTTCGAGTCCATTCGAAATGAGAAGCAGTCAAGGAACTTCAACTGCGCCGCATCCTCGAACCCGGCCATATCCCATCCGAGCGTTGCGGCGTGCTGCTCGATGCTTAGGTAAGGGTCATCCACGTTCACGAAGATACATGGTTCTTTGCGGATGGAGAGAATCTTGTGGAGGAGATCGAGCATCACGGAGCTCTTCGCCGTTCCGGTTTCTCCCATCAACAGGATCATGTTGTTCCTAGGAATCCCCTGCGGCAGAAGGGATTGGAGGATATCGACGCCAGAATGGAACCTAACCGGGGCTTTCGATTTCTTCGACGCTGGATTAGCTCGCGACATTCTTCACTCGACCGCCTGCAACGGATATAAGTTTCATGCGGTCCTTAACCATCGCGTTGATCATACATAGCCGGCAGGGGCGTTACGCATGACAGTGGCGTCTCATGGTAACAGCAGAGTTGATGATAGGGAGAACGTATACGATCTTTGAGATTGTTGTACACCATACTTCGAGATTCTGCAATTACAAAACGGTGCAACCGCTTGACTGGTTTTGAGCACTGAAAATCCTATAAGGTAAGTCAGTGGAACAACCGTCATGCCATCCAAAACAAAGCGAGCGAAGCGCTCTGAATCCACAAAGACGAACGCGATCCCGCCTGGATTCCACACAGTCACCCCCTACCTGACCCTTAACGGTGCAGCTGACGCACTTGAGTTCTACAAGAAGGCGTTCGAAGCAAAGGAGTTGGCACGGGAAACTACGCCTGATGGTAAGGTCATACACGGAAGAATCAGAATCGGAGATTCCATCATAATGATGTCGGATGAGTTCCCGGGCTCCGACACCAAATCCCCAAAATCAATAGGCGGCACAACTGGGACGCTGCATATTTACTCGAAGAACGTCGACAGCCTATGGCAGCGGGCGGTTTCCGCAGGTGCGAAGGTCGCTATGCCTCTCGACAACCAATTCTGGGGAGAACGCTATGGGCAGCTTGTCGACCCCTTCGGTCATCGTTGGTCTCTTTCAATGAGGATCAAGATGAGCCCGAAGGAGATGGAGGCAAAACGCCAAGCGGCGATGGCTATGTTCGCGCAAGGCGAGCATCCCGGAAAAATAGAATGACCTGCGAGCGCTTCTAGAAGGACTTGTGTTCTGTCCGGGCTATGATCTCGTCCTGTAACGCCTTATTGAGATCGCAGAAGTAATCGCTGTAGCCTGCCACTCGAACAATCAGATCCCGATACTTTTCAGGATTTGCCTGGGCTGCGCGCAGAGTCTCGGCCGTGATGACGTTCATTTGAACGTGGTGACCGTCCAACCTGAAGTATGACCGGACCAGATGCGCCAAATTGTCTATACCCACCTCACCCTCTAGCAGTGATGGTGAGAATTTCTGGTTGAGTAGTGTTCCGCCAACGCGGATTTGATCCATTTTCGAGGCCGATTTTATCACGGCAGTAGGTCCATGCGTATCAGCGCCTTGGACAGGTGAAACGCCTTCAGACAACGGGTCCCAAGCGCGCCGCCCGTCGGCAGTTGCTCCTACTACCGAGCCGAAGTATACGTGACAGGTTGTGGAGAGATAGTTGACTGCGTAGAATCCCCCCTTTGTATTCTTTCGGCCGCTTACGACGTTGTACAATGCATCAAAGGACTTTTTCAACAGCTCGTCAGCGTGATCGTCATCATTTCCGTACTTGGGAGTCTTGTTCCATAGCATTTGGCGGACTATTTCGTGGCCTTGGAAGTTGGCTTTGAGAGACGCAAGTAGCTGTTTCATGCTCAACTGCTTCTTGTCGAACACGTGATATTTGATTGTGGCTAAGCTGTCGGTTAGCGTGCCGATTCCGACGCCCATGATGTAGTCCGTATTGTAGCGAGGCCCTCCGTCATTGTAGTCCCTGCCCTTACTAACGCAATCATCGATGAGTATGGAGAGAAACGGAGCGGGCATGTAAGAGGCAAAGAGCCTCTCGATCACATTGTTCCCCCTGACCTTGATGTCCACGAAGTGTCTCAGTTGCTTGTAGAAGGCATCAAAGAACACTTCGAAGGACTCGAAACTTGTAGGGTCTCCTGTGGCTAAACCAATCTTCTTTCCCGTGCGGGGATCGAGTCCGTTATTGAGGGTTACTTCCAGTATTTTCGGCAGGTTCAGGTATCCCGTCAGAATGTAAGCTTCTTTCCCAAAACAACCTGTCTCCACGCATCCACTCGTTCCACCTGAGCGAGCATCTTCAACAGCCTTGCCCTGCCGCACAAGTTCTTCGACGATCAAGTCGGCGTTGAAGATCGATGGTTGCCCCCATCCCTTCCGGATTATCTCGCATGCCCTTTTCAGGAAGCGGTCCGGGTTCTTCTTGCTCAGTTGGATGTTGGATGATGGTTGTATGAGCCTCATCTCGTCGATGACGTCTAAGATTAGGTAGCTGACGTCGTTGACTCCATCAGACCCATCCGGATTCAGTCCGCCAAGGTTGATGTTGGAGAAGTCAGTGTAAGTGGCGCTTTCTTCGGCGGTTATTCCAACCTTTGGAGGCGCAGGTTGGTTGTTGAACTTCACCCAGAAGCACTGCAGTAGCTCTTGTGCTTGTTCGCGTGTTAGTGTCCCATCATCTATGCCCTTCTTGTAGAAGGGGTACAGGTGTCGGTCAAGATGACCTGGGCAGAAGGAATCCCATGTGTTTAGTTCCGTGATCACGCCTAAGTGTACGAACCAATAGGCTTGCAGCGCCTCCCAAAAGTCGCGCGGTGCATGCGCTGGGACATGCGTGCACACCTCAGCTATCCTCTCCAATTCCCTCTTTCGTTGAGGATTGGATTCGCGTTGAGCCATCTCTCGCGCTTTTTCCGCGTGGCGTTCAGCGAATCTGACAATGGCATCGCAGCAAATGGACATGGCCTCAAGTTCTTTCTGTTTCTTGTAGGCGTCGGGGTCGTCGTGGTAGTCGAGGTTCTGTAGGGCTTTCTCTATGTCGGACTTGAAATCGAGGAATCCTTTGCGGTAGATCTTGTCATCTAGCACGGTGTGGCCTGGGGCGCGTTGCTCCATGAACTCGGTGTAGACCCCGGCCTCGTATGCCGATTTCCACTCCTCCGACATTTCAGAGAAGATGACATCACGCATCGACCGACCTCGCCAGAACGGGATGAACCTATCCCTGTGGGCCGCGAGTGTCTGATCGTCAACTGCGAAGGGGATCTTCTTCCGGTCGTTCAGGATTTGGAGATCCTCAAGACTGTGACAGCATAATTCCGGGTATGTTGGAGTTGCCTTTGGTAAAGGCCCTCTTTCCCCCACAATTAACTCTCCATCGCCAATGAAGATGGCCTTGTTCCCCATCAGGTGCTTGAACGCGAGGGCTCTTCGGATAGTTGCGGATAGCTCGCCTGAGTGTTTGTAGAATTCAGTGATCATTTCCGCTCTTTCAACGGAAATCCGGGGCTTGGTATCCAAGCTTGCTTGCCTGAGCTTTCTCACCCTTTCATTCATGGCCCTTAACCTCCTACCTTAACGCTCAACCCAAAGCTTCCCAACATCTCAGCAATCTCACTCACTCTCTCAGCGGAGAGAGGCTGGACCTCTGGCATCTTGCGCTTAATTCCGAACCGTTTGTACTTCTCAATACCAAGTTCGTGGTAAGGAAGAATATCAATCTCTTTCACGCTTCCCAAGGACGATACGAATTCCCCCAACTGGGAAATGTTCTCGTCAGGGTCATTCACGCCAGGAATGACCGGGAAACGAACAATCACTTGGTTATGAGAATCAGACAGTAGTCTCAGGTTCTCCAATATTGCTTTGTTAGATACTCCAGTGAACTTGCGATGCCTCTCATCATCTATGACTTTCAAATCGTACAGATACAAATCCACATATGGGCTGCTTCCGAGCAGAGTCGCTGAATTTACGAAGCCGCAGGTTTCCACAGCGGTACGGATTCTTTTCTCCTTGCATAGTCTGAGGAGGGTCTGGAGAAAGATGGGTTGCGTGAACGGTTCGCCACCAGAGAAAGTGATTCCGCCACCTGATTCATCATAAAAGACGGTATCCTTCTCCACCAACTCCATAACATCACCAACCGTAACTCTCTTTCCAGCCATTTCTCGTGCGCCTGACTGGCATACTGTAACACAGGCGCCGGAAAGTCTACACTTGTCGCTCAGAACAGTTGGATCGCCGTACAAGACTACAATTGCCTGATGCGGGCATGCCTTAACGCAGCTCAGGCAATGGATACACCTCTCAGGTCGGAAGACGAGTTGCGGTGCAGGCGACTGCCCCTCAGGGTTGTGGCACCACCAACAATGGAGGGGGCACCCCTTCAAGAACACGGTCGTTCGGATGCCCGGCCCGTCGTGTGTTGAATATCTGGCTACGTCAAAGATCGTTCCAGCAGTATTGGAGCTCCCTAACTCATGAGATTCCTGCTTGGTTATGCTGCTAGGGGGCTCTAACAACTGTCAGTTCTCTAGGATTGGTAGTCAAATGCTCTGAGATAAATCCTCTATGAGCTATTTCCATTGGTCACCGTTTGAAGTGTAATGGGTCAGATTGATGAGATAATGGCCTTGATGCCCCTTCTCTTCCAGACCGCTATTGCGATCAACGCAACCGCTGCAAGCGTGAGAATCACCACGCTTGCGAGATTGAGAGTAACCATGGATGCCTCCGCAACGTCATAGTTGGCTAGTGTGGCATTGGCAACTAAGACATGCCCGATCTCACCAGAACCTAACTGCAGCGCGAGATCGCCCTTGCCGCTGGCATTCGTCTGAACAACTCCTCTTCTGACAGTGTTCACATATAACTCGACGCTTACTCCTTTCAACGGTTCTCCATGTGAATCTACAACGGATACTTCGACATGATATTCTGCACCCAGGACGAAGACCGGTGCGGTCATCGTGATGAGCATTCTTGCGGGCAGTATCTGTAGCCTGATCTCGACATGGGCGGAGGCATAGAGGGTGTCTTCGCTTCTTCCTCCTGGGTAGAGTAATCTAAGAAGGTAACCGCCAACGTGACTGGTCAACTTGGTCTCGAATGATATGTCACCTTGCTGGTCAGTGATGCTCGATCCTATATCCAACCATTGCCTCGATACTAGATCAAACATGACTACGCGAACTTCTTGTCCGGTCAATGGATTTCCACCTCCATCGAGGAGAGTCGTTCGGAACGAGATTTGATCACCATACATGCCCTCCATAGAAGTCAACGAACTCAACAAGCTCGTGGTTACAACGTTCCCGATCAGCCCTAGCTTCGAGTACACGACAGTGATAAGACCCGAACTCGTTGAGAAACCAACGTAAACACGGTTCACGTCGTCAAGCAGCTGGTCTCGTGAGTTGAAGAGTGCCGCGTTCAGCACAGTTCTCTTCTGGGACGAGAAGAGCTTCCCCGTCTCGGGGTTCACCAACTTGAGTACTCCGTTCTCTAGACCCTCATCTGCCAGAAATATGAGGACTCCTGAGCCAGGTAAATGTGAGTCGCTGCCTGTTGTTGTTCTGTATTCGATGAAGTAATACGTGAGCAATGAAACAGGAATCAGGATCACAGTCACATTAGGAGTTTCTAATGGATGCAGAGAGAGGGTGGAAACGAGAATTCTCGAGTCGGCGACGGTGGGAGCCACCCAGCCCAGGAGTGCGGCGGCCCATCCACCAGGATACGAAGGCGTTGATTCCGTTGCATTGCCGCAACATCGACTGCCCATGTCCATCAGAGACCAGTAACCAACGAAACTACTACCGCTAGTTGTGGTATCGTAGAGATCTGGTAGACCGAATAGATGACCCCACTCGTGTGCATACGTTCCAACGCCACTGAACTCCGAGAGAAACGCATAGTTCACAAATACCTTCAACCCAACGTAAATCGGATCCACAGCCGCATAGTATGGAAATACAGAACAGGAACACGAGGACCAGATTTCATCCGACATAACCTTGTTCTGATCATCTGCCTGATCTTGGCCAGCGTGTACGATCACCAAATACTGGAATGGCGTGAGATCCAATGATGACGGCAGTTTCAGAAGTGCATTGAATGCTAGTTCATCCTTGTTCTCGTCGTCCCCCGGTTTCTGGTGGTCATGCCCGTAGTAACTCATAGGTTCAGGCAAGGTATACCAACCGAATATCTGACCCGCGATTGAGACTTTCCCGTAGGATACCTCGTTGTAGTACGCGTTCAATTGGTCAATCGCTACGTCTCTGACTTGATCAGGGCTCCTGGTGTGACGAACGTCCTGAAAATCGACTAGGATGACAAGTGCTTGTTGCACGCCGAGGACGCTATGCTGCCCCGCGAGCACTCGGTATCCATAGCCGTTAGATGAGAGATTAGCCTGCCATGGATCCAAGGCCACAGCCCGTCCTGATGTGGGCGCAATGTAAGAAGTCGAGTTAGTGATCGATATGATCAACAGCAAGAAAACAGCGTAGTATCTTGGAAGCAATCGCAGATCGGCCATTCATTCTATTCGCTTGCATGGCATAATACTCTGTTCATGCTCGCAAGCCTCGCTGTTTCTTTAGCCACCAAGCGTGTAAGCTGGATTGGTGTCTGCACTGCAATTACAGCAGTATCCGCATTTTCCGCAATAGTTGCAGAGGTAGTAACTATCATTCCTGCAGGATGGACATTGAATAAGCGACACATGACTAGATGCCAAGAATCAAGGAAATAGTAGTATCCTGCATAGTCTACCTTTTCTCTATAGAGCAACAGCCTAAACTGTTGCAGCTTGGGGTTGTGGTAACCTTCGAGTTTTGAGATAGCAAAACGCATAGTAGAAGGATGCTTGTGGTGTTGAAAATCGTTTCAGTGATTCGAAATAACAAGTGATAAAGCGATGGAAGGCAGGAGATCATTCGCTAAGAATGTGCGTGACTGAATGCCTCAGTGGATGGCTCCTGAATATCTGGAAGCGCGCATCAAAGAACAGGAAGCTGAAAGACGACTCAGGGAATTTCAAACACCGCATGTCGCAGAGATGAAGCCTCGGCGGGGATCAAGATTGCGTCTGGGCGCCAACCGCCGCGTCTCAGGATTATGGGCAAAGCTGAGTGAGGTATTGGACGCGCTGGAAGAGTTTGTGATACGGAAGACTTTCCGGATATGAGAAATACGCCGCGCTGAATTTGTCAATGATGGCAAGCGAAAAACCGCGCTGAATCTGTGCGCAGCAGGTAGAATGTACAAAACTGTGCGTACTCCCGTGTTTCTCGTGTGGGAGTGAGACGATCTCTATTCTGTACGAAAAAAGACTCCTTCTATTTACGAAAGTACTATCTTCTTCTGCCTAACTTTACCGATTTTCTGGTAAACATTCTTGACATCAACTGAATATTTCGCGCGGAGAGCATCAGGTCTAGCGAGAACCGTATCTGCTTGGGATGCAATGATCTTCAATCTAATGTTCATGGTACCTCTGGGCACATGGATCTACGGTATATGGGCATTGATACTCTTCCCCGGCGCCGACCTACCCACCACGGTGTTGGTATCAGAAGTTGTAGCTCTGATCGTTGGAACATTCTACACCTTCTTCAGCGCGGCCATGCCGCGGTCTGGGGGAGACTACATCTGGACTAGTAGAATTCTCCATCCCGCGATCGGTTTCGCGATGAACTTCTTTCTGGCCATAGAGTTCACGATGGTAGGCGGAGCGACAATGTTCTGGGTAACACAATATTCCCTTGGTCCAATGTTCCAAGTTCTGGGATACAATGAGATTGCGCAGTTCTTGCTGTCATCGGGAGGCACGTTTGTCGTTGCGGCCATTCTGTACGTATTGTTCGGCATTCTAATCACTCGAGGAGCTAAGGCTACTCACGTTGTCCTCGCCATATTCTTCGTGTGCACAGTGCTCGCAATCGCGGTCTACAACGCAACTCTGCTTTCCGTGGGATCAGCGGGATTTAAGGCGAATTTCGACGCGGTTTCAGGAATGAACTATGATCAGGTACTTCAAGCCGGATCGGCGGCTGGAGCTCCGGGCTCCTACGTTCTAGGCTCAACCATGCTTGCAGTCGCGTTCACCTACCTTAGTTTCGTTGGGTTCAACGCCACAGTCTTCTACTCAGCAGAGATCAAGGATGTGAGGAGATCTCAATTCATCGCCATACTCGGAGCCACAGTAGTCTACATGTTCATTCTGTGGATTGATTACTTCGTTACGGTGTCAACCATGGGGCCACAGTTCGTTGGCTCGATGGCATATCTTTTCGGCACCGGGAACGCCGCTTACACTTTGTCGTTTCCGCCATTCTTCCAGAACCTCTTCAGATTCGCTACAGTCGGAAATCCTCTGGCCTTCAGTATCGTTGCCATCGGGTTTGCTGCGACGAGCATAGCTGGAGTATTGACCTATGTCTTCGGCTCGACGAGACTGGTTTTCGCTTGGGCCTTTGATCGAGTCGTACCCATGTCGTTAGCAAGAGTCGATGCTAGATATCACTCTCCCTACATGGCAATAATCCTGATGACGATATCATCCATTGTGGCGATGATACTCTGGGTGTATACGAACCTGCTCAGCTACTTCCTCTACGCCACCTTCGGATGGATGGTCATGCAAGGATTCACATCGGTAGCGGGCATAGTGTTCCCATGGCGAAGAAAGGACATCTTCGACACATCACCAGAGATCGTCAAAAAGAAAGTAGCAGGCTTACCCTTGATCTCATTGCTAGGCATCTTCGCGTTGGGTTGCACGCTTTACATCGGATACGCAAGCGTGGCCCCAGCCTACCAAGGCACCTTCCAACCAGGCTACATGACGTTCTGCATCTCAATAATGATACTTGGAGGCATAATCTACGGTATAGCCTGGGCCTACCGAAAACGGACAGGCCTACCCCTTGATTTAACGTTCAAGGAAATTCCACCAGAATAAGCCAGCACGATCAGAAACCTCGAAAGGTCAACGCATCCTGCTCCCGTTCGGCAGGATGCGATCTCTTCTCTTTTTAATCCGAATCTACGATTCACGGAGCTGTTGCTACTTTATTGTAATCGTTAGTCTACCTAGAAGTATCAGAGCGAGGAAAATCACGAGGAAAACTGCCATCATCAGAACCTTTGCGACTTGAAGGTACAACTCCAACTTTTCCAACTCTTGACCACCCGCTCAATTATCCGTTCCGAAGTCAACGGAACTTAAGAAGTTTGGCGCACCCCGAGATTTCGTAGCCTGCTCGAATGCATATGCGAGTCCGATGAGTGTGGGCTCGCTCCAAGCTCGGCCGAAGAAGGAGATTCCGACGGGTAGGTCACGCACGAAGCCGGCTGGGACAGTGACATGCGGGTACCCGGATACTGCTGCTGGCGCGGAACAGCCTCCCGTTCCATGATCCCCGTTCACCCAGTCTGTAAGCCAGGCGGGTGCTGTGGTTGGCGCCACGATGGCGTCGAGTCGATACTTCTCCATGACAGCGTCGATCCCTTCAGTTCTGGAGAGCCGCAGATTCTTCGCGAGAGCGTCAGTGTAAGCCTTCTCAGTCAGTGGCCCTTTCTTTTCCGCGTTGAGCATGATCTCTTGCCCGAAGAACGGTAGCTCGTCTCCTCGATGCTTCTCGTTGAAAGCTATGATATCTGCGAGGCATTTGACGGGAGCTGAATGTGTGTCCAGATATGCGTTTAGATCAGCTTTAAACTCGTACAGGAGAACCTTGAACTCAGAATCATCATACTGCCCATGAGAAGGAAGATCAGCCGGATCGATGATCTCCGCGCCCATTCGCTTCATTTTCTCAATGCACTCGTCCATGAGCTGATCAACGGCGCCGTTGAAGCCGAAGAATTTTCTTGCAACGCCGAGACGCGCACCACGGAGCCCGTTCGGGTCAAGGAACTTCGTGTAATTCGTCTGCATCTTCCCGACACAGTCCTTTGTCACCGGATCGTTCGGGTCTGGGCCTTCTAGAATACCTAGCAGGACTGCGGCATCACGTACGGTGCGAGCCAATGGTCCAACCGTGTCCTGGCTGTGAGCTATGGGAACAACACCGGAGCGCCCTATGAGCCCCTGCGTGGGCTTGATGCCAACGATACTGTTCACCGAAGCAGGTGAGACGATGGAGCCATCCGTCTCCGTGCCAATGGCTACGGCGCAGAGGTTAGCTGAAACCGCCACAGCAGAACCCGAGCTTGAACCTGAAGGATTGCGATCAAGCGCATACGGGTTCCGAGTCTGACCTCCTCGCCCGCTCCACCCGCTGACCGAGTGCGTGGATCTGAAGTTCGCCCACTCACTCAGATTCGTTTTGCCAAGAATAACCGCTCCCGCAGCTCGCAGGCGCTGGACTACGAACGCGTCTTTCGGAGCGATCGATCCCTCTAATGCAAGTGAGCCCGCGGTAGTGCTCATCCGATCGGCCGTGTCGATATTATCTTTGATTAGGATTGGAATGCCGTGCAGTGGCCCTCGCGTCTCCTTCGACTTTAGCTCGCGGTCCAGATCGTCGGCTATGCTCAATGCATCTGGATTGAGCTCAATGACCGCGTTGACGGCCGGTCCAGTCTTGTCTATGGCCTTGATGCGAGCAAGATACTGCTCAGCGATGGAACGCGCCGTGTAGTCTCCTGTTCGCATTCCGTTCTGGAGGTGATCGATGGTTGCCTCGATCAACGAGTTGGGTTCGGCGCTGCTGGTGTTGCTCAAGAGGTCGTCCTCGGGTTAGGGGATGAGAACTATCTTCCCGTATGCGCCGGGTTCCATTATTGTCTTGTGGGCCCGCGGCGCTTCCGCCAGCGGGATCTCTTTACCTACGACCGGGCGTAATGTGCCGTTCTCAAAACCTGCTGCAAGTCCTGCGTAAACGCTGTTCATGTCACGCTCGGGAGTGTTGAAGAGCAACATGCCCAAGACTGCCGCATCCCGTTGCATGGTATCTCTCGGGTCAACCTCAACTTTGCCGCGACTACCAATCACAACGACGCGACCGCCCGGGGCGAGAACCTTCAGATCCTTTCCAAGGTTCACGTTGGCCAGCATTTCTAGTATGATGTTGACGCCTCGCCCTCCGGTCAGGGCGAACACCTTATCCAAGTAGTCTTGGGAGGTGTGGTCGAAGACGTGACTGGCACCCTGCTGAGCAACCAGCTGCCTCCCTCTATCCGTCCCGCCTGTTCCAATCACGTTCATCCCGGCAGCATGGGCCATTTGTACCGCTGCAATTCCTACACCACCGGTGGCTCCATGAACTAGGACTGTCTCCCCGGCCGCGGCGTGAGCTCGTTGGAAGAGCGCACGGTAAGCTGTGCCGTATGGGACGTAGATTGCAGCGCCCTGCTGGAACGATAGAGCCTGTGGCAACGGGTGGACTTGGGGCTCGTCGCAGAGAGCCTGTTCCGCATATGCTCCACTGAGCGTTCCTGAGAGGTAGACTCGCGCTCCCACTGCCACGCGAGTTACACCGTCACCGATTGCCTCTACGAGGCCTGCGGCATCCGAGCCGGGCGTATACGGTAACGTAGGTTTTCTTGCGTAGGCCCCTGCTCGCACGTAAACGTCAACTGGGTTCACGCCAGCAGCTTTCACTCGAACTACTACTTGTTTCGGGGGCGGCTTGAGGTTAGGCATTTCTTCGATTTGCATTACCTCAGGCGGACCAAACTCATGCACGCGAACAGCTTTCATTTTTTGCCCTCCTAATGGAATGAGGGCACTCTTGCTGTCGTTCCTAGTGAAAGCTCTAACGGTAAACGGTCAAGCCTGCTTGCAGTCTCTTCAATTCTAAGCATGTCATTCTTCTGCGAAGGCTCTTCCGGCCTCTAGGACTGCGTTCGCGTCTCCAATATCGGCTCCTATGGGTTGAAGTATTGGCATCGCGATTCTCGAAAAAGCTTTGACCTTCTCTGTCACGCTATCAGAGGTCCCGGTTATTGTAAAGGCGTCGATCAGTCCGTCTGAAATCTCTTTTGAGGCACCCGAAAGGTCGCCCTTCCAGTATCGTTCGGCGATCTGCTTCTTAATGGCGGTATCGAAGCCTGACTGGTTGAGTACATAATCGTCAATGACGGCGAACTGGTATATGGTGAATGGATTCTGGCGCATCGCTTCCCTCGCGGCTTCATCAGTCTTCTTCACTGAGCACAGGAGATAGGCGGCCATATCGATTTTCGACGGATCTCGACCGTGTGTCTTGCAG
>Ga0315281_10004567_pt1 | contig 20054 bp, 17 predicted proteins | sample YL17G07_0_MG_FD_204540 | JGI IMG/M metagenome (GOLD analysis project Ga0315281, IMG submission 204540) | Sediment microbial communities from Yellowstone Lake, YNP, Wyoming, USA - YL17G07_0 | ecosystem: Environmental > Aquatic > Freshwater > Lake > Sediment | place: USA: Wyoming | collected... | reverse complement strand
TCCGCCTTCGCCTTCGTGATCTGCTCGAGCGCGCTCGACTCGGCCAACGCGTCCTCCTCCTGGCGGCGAGGGACCGGACAGCGGTCCCCTTCTTTGTGACATGCGCACGAAACATCGGCGCTGCCACCACGAATGGTCCGACGATACCAGCGCACCACCCGTCAGGAGGTTGCGAATCCCGTCTCGTCTTGTTCTCTTTGCACAATACGGACAGCTACGGCCAGGGCCAGCCGCAGCTCCGGGTCCTGGAGATCCCAGCCGCCGAGCGATTCGATCCGCCGGATCCGGTAGGCCACGGTGTTCCGGTGCACGCCGAGCGCCGCGGCCGCCTCGGCAGGGCCCGGGTGGTCGAGGACGGCTCGCAGGGTCGCCAGCCGCTCGGCGACGAGCGCCGGGCGGCCGGCCAGGAGCGGAGCCAGAAGGGTGCGTGCGAGGCGCTCACCGTCGGGCAGGTTCGGCAGGCTCCCGAGGAGCCGGTAGGCCGGCAGGCGGTCCGCCCGCACCACCGGGGGGGCCGCGACGACGAGGGAGCCCGCCTCCAGGGTCGCGCGCGCCTCCGCCTCGGCCACGGGCCGGACGGCAGGATCCGAGAAGGGCTGCGAGACGGCGACGGTCCGGCGGAGGAAGCCGGCGATGCGGGCCGCGATCAGCAGGCCGTTCGGATCGCCCGCGTCGACGACGGCGACGAGCCGGAGCTCCAGGCTCTCGGAGTCGCCGCGCAGAGCGAGCCGCCGGTGCGGGGCGAGCATCCGGAGCTCGGCCCGGAGCGTCTCGCGCTGCTCGGTGTTCTCCACGTCCTCGGCACCCGCCTGGCGGGCGACCACGACGACCCACGGCGGCCCGTCGGCCGGCAGCGCTTCCGAGCGGCGCGCCGTCTCGCGCGCCCGCTGGACTGCGGCGTCGCGGGCGAGCTCCAGCGCGAGCAGCGCGGCGACCCGGTCGCAGGCGATCCGCTCCAGCTCCCCGACCGGGGCGTCGCCGAGGAGGACCAGGCTGCCCCGCAGCGGCGGCTCGCCGTAGCGCACGAGGTCGGGCCGCCGCACGGCGTCGAGCGGGGCGATCGGGAGGGGGATCCGGAGGGCGACCGCGCCGCCGCCGGAGAGGTAGCGGCTCGCGGCGGTCGCGGCTGCCGGCTCGTCGGGGGCATGGATCGCGAGCGCGTTCCCGCGCCGCCCCTCCAGGACCGCGGCGCGCCCCAGGAACCCCCCGACGGCCGCGATGAGCTCCCGGAGATCGGCCCCGCCGAGGGCGAGCTGCTCGAGCCGGCGCTCCAAACGGGCCGCCTGCCGCTCGATCTCCGCACGCCGGTTGACCAGCCACCCGATGAGGCTCCGCTCCAGCGCCGGGACGTCGGCGCCGGCGACGACGAGCACGGGGAGGCTGCGCCCCGCCGCCGCGGCGACGAGCGGGGCCCACGGCGGCGACGCGGGGTCGACGGCCTCGCCGACGAGGACCACGGCCGACGCCGCAGCGTCCGCGATCGCCTCGACGAGCGCCTCCGCGCCGGGGGCATCCGGGGCGACGACGGCGAGCGCCCCGGCCGGCGCGAGGACCACGTCGCCCGGATCGAGCGCCTCGAGGGCGGGCACCCGGGCGCGGAGCACCCGGACCCACGCGACGTCCGCCGCGAGGGCCGCATCCGGGACCGGACCCGCGGGGCGCGCCACCGGGATTGCCGTGCGCCACAGGTCGCCGAGGCTGGCCATCTGCCCGGTCGCCTCAGCCGCCGCCCGGCGACGGCGCGCGGTGCCGGACGAGGTCGGCCAGAAGTTGCCCGAACTCGCGATCCCAGGGCACGTGCCGGTCGGCCCGCCCGACCAGCCGCAGGTCGCCGGTCGCCGGGTCGAGCCGGGCCCAGACCCGCCGCCGCGGCAGGTAGAACGTGATCGACAGGCCGGCGATGAGGAGGAGGAAGCTGACCCACACGATGCCCGCGCCCGGATCGCGCGTGACGATGACCCCCGAGTACGCGCCGAAGCCATCGACGCGCACGGAGAAGTCCACGGCGGACGGCTCGGCGACGTCGCCCGCGGAGGCGAAGCCGGAGAACAGGTCCTCGTAGGCCGTGCTCCCGTCGGGGCTCATGCCGGCCGGTCGCACGGCGGACACGAAGAGCGGGTCCCGGCGGTCGCTCCCGTACATGACGAGCTGGAGGATGACGTCCCGGCCGGGCACGACGAGCTCACCGCTCGGCCGCCCATCGAAGCTCCGGTCCAGGGGTACCGGCCCGCTCCACAGGAGGCCGCCGGCGCGGTCGCGGATCACCAGGTCCACGGCCGGCCCGAAGAAGTTCTGGTGGAACGTGTAGCCCGCCGCCTCGAGCGGGTCGTTGACCCGGATCGTCTTGCGGGCGACCGCCCGGCCGTCCCGGTAGACGACGAGCTCGGTCGTGAAGTCCGTGAAGCGGCCGGTCTCATCGCGCGGGGCCTCGAAGGCGACGTTCTTCACGCTCACCAGCCCCTCCGAGCCGATCGACCCGACGGGGATCGCCTGGCCGACGGGCAGGAGGAGCCCGGTCTCGAACCCGAGGCGGCTGGTGACCGCGGCCGCGACGAGGAACCCGACGAGCCCCGCGTGGGTGAGGAGCGTGGCCAGTTTCGTCCGCCGGTTGCGGTCGCCGTGCAGGTAGGCCGCGCCCCCGGCCGGCTCCTCGCGGACCCCGAAGCCGGCCCGCCGGAGGGCGGCCCGGACGTCCGACGCGGTCAGCCCGCCGGCGATCGCGGCCCGGCCTGGGAGCGCCGGGTCGTAGAACAGATCGGGCTGGACCACGCGATCTTCGCGGGTTCCCCGCCACAGGGCCGGCGTCCGGTCGAGCGTGCACACGACGATCGAGGCGAGCAGGAGGACGAGGAGGAACGAGAACCAGCCGGCCGAGAAGACGCCGAAGAAGCCGAGCCGCTCGACGACGTCCGTGAGCGGACGCCCGAGCGCCGGCTCCACGCGGGCCCGGATCCGCTCCATCTGCTCGGCGAAGTCGGAGGGGCTCCGCGCCGCGATCCCGGGCAGCTGGGGGAAGACGATCCCGACGACTGCGCCGAGGGCGACGAGCACGATCTGGAGCACCGCGAAGCGGACGGACGTCAGCAGGCCGCCCAGCGTGATCACCTGCCAGAGCGCCCGGCCGGCCCGTTCGAGCGGGCTCCGCGGGGCGGCCGGCGGACGGGCCGCGCGCAACCCGGCGGGGACCGCCGCGCGGGGGACGGCCATCGGCGCCTCAGCCCGGGAGGGGCCGCGCGGACCCCGCGGCCGGTGCCGCCCCGTCCGCCGGCGTCGCCCCGACGGGCGGCGCCCCGACGGGCGGCGTTGCCCGGGCGGCCGCGAGCCCGCGCGCGAAGTCGGCGCGCAGGTCGGGGAGGTCCTCCAGGCCGACCGAGACGCGCAGGAGCCCCGGGGCGATGCCTGCCTCGCGGCGCTCGGCCTCGGTCAGCTGGCGGTGCGTCGTGGACGACGGCTGGACGACGATCGTGTGGATGCTCCCCAGCGAGGCGGTTCGCTCCGGGATCGCCACGGTATCGATGAACGCTCGACCGGCCGCCGAGCCGCCCTCGAGCTCCAGGGCGAGCATGCCGCCCCCGACGGAGAACCGACGCCGGGCCAGCTCGTGGGCGGGGTGCGACGGGAGCATCGGGTAGTGGACGCGCACGACGCCGGGCTCGGCCTCCAGCCACGCGGCGAGCGCCGCCGCCGTGGCCGCATGGCGCTCCATCCGGAGGGCGAGCGTCGGGATCCCGCGCAGGACGAGGAAGGCGGAGAAAGGGGCCAGCGTGGGGCCGGTGTCGACCTGGGCGGCCCGCACGGCGTCGATCGCGACGTGGCTGCCCGCTACGACCCCGGCCAGCACGTCGGAGTGGCCCGCGAGGTACTTCGTGGCGGACTCCACGACGAGGTCCACCCCGAGCTCCAGGGGCCGGCACACGTACGGCGAGGCGAACGTGTTGTCCACCACGACCGTGGCGCCGTGGCGGTGGCCGAGCTCGGCGAGCGCCGCAAGGTCGGCCACCACGATCGTCGGGTTGGAGATCGTCTCGAGGTAGAGGACGCGGGCCGGGGCGGCGGCGAGGGCCGCCTCGACCGCGGCGAGGTCGGTCGGGTCGACGAAGGCCGTCTCCACGCCCAGCTTCCCAAACGTCCCGCGAAGGAGACTGCGCGTCGATCCGTAGACGGCCCGCGTGCAGACGATCCGGTCGCCGGCCCGGACGAGCGACAGGAACGCGAGGTGGATGGCCGCCATCCCGGAGGCGGCCGCGTAGCCGGCTTCGGCGCCCTCCAGCTCGGCGATCGCGTCGGCGAGCGCCGTCACGGTCGGGTTGGCGATCCGCGAGTAGCCGTAGCCGGGGACGCGGCCGAGCGTCACGTCGTCGAGCTCGTCGGCGTCCGCCGCGGAGAACGTCACGGTCTGGTAGATCGGGACGGAGGTTGGCCGCTGGTCCACGCGCGGCGCGCGCGAAGCGGCGCGAATTGCGCGCGTCGTGAAGCCGTCCATGGCCGCGATGCTACACCGGGCGAGCGGGTGGCCCGGGATCGGCCGGCGGGGCGGCCGTCGTGCCGCGACCCCGAGGCCGTGGAGCGGTGGGCCGACGGCGGTTGCGCCCCCGGGACGTCCGCCGCCGCGCCGGTCATGATTGGCGGGCGGGTCGAGACAGAGGAGGCATCGGATGCGCGAGCGCCGGTTCGGGCGGACCGGGTGGTCGGTCGGCGACGTGGGCTACGGAATGTGGGGGATGGCGGGCTGGAGCGGCTCCGACGACGGGGAATCGCTTCGTGCGCTCCAGGCCGCCGTGGACGGCGGCTGCACGTTCTTCGACACCGCCTGGGCGTACGGGAGCGGCCGGAGCGAGCAGCTCCTCGGGCAGACCCTTCGGGCGAACCCGGGGCGCGGCCTCGTCGCGGCCACGAAGGTGCCGCCGAAGAACGGCCGGTGGCCGGCCCGGCGCGGGATCCCGCTCGAGGACGCCTTCCCGGCGGATCACGTCCGCGAGTACGCGGAGAAGAGCCTGGCCAATCTCGGCGTGGCGACGATCGACCTCCTGCAGCTCCACGTCTGGAACGACGAGTGGGCCGGCGACGAGCGCTGGCAGCGCGCCGCCGACGACCTGCGACGCGAGGGGCTGATCCGGGCGTTCGGGATCAGCGTGAACCGCTGGGAGCCGGAGAACGTGATCCGGGCCCTCCGGACCGGAGCGGTCGATGCCGTCCAGGTCATCTACAACATCTTCGACCAGGCGCCGGAGGACGAGCTCTTCCCGGTCTGCCGCAAGTTCGACGTGGCGGTCATCGCGCGGGTCCCCTTCGACGAGGGCTCGCTGACCGGGACGCTCACCGCCTACTCGCGCTGGCCGGAGGGCGACTGGCGGAACAGCTACTTCGTGCCGGAGAACCTCCGGGCGACGGTCGAGCGCGTGGCGGCCCTTCGTCCGCTCGTCCCGGCCGGCATGACGATGGCCGAGATGGCGCTCCGGTTCATCCTCTCGAACCCGGACGTCGCGACGGTCATCCCGGGCATGCGAAGCGCGGAGCGCGTGGCGGCGAACCTCGCCGCCAGCGACCGCGGGCCGCTCCCGCCCGGGCTCCTCGCCGCGCTCCGAGCGCACCGCTGGGATCGCCGGCCGACCAGCTGGTCCCAGTGACCGGGGTTCGCCGCGTCAGCGCGGGTGCGCCGGCTGCGAGGCGCCGATCGGGACCGCGACGGCGCGCTCGGTCGCCCCGACGCGCTCGGTCGTCCCGGCGTCGGCGCGGAAGCGCACCGGCACCGCCGGCTCGAGCCCGCCGAGGGTCGGGCCGCCGAGCCCGCCGAGCCCGCCGAACCCGCCGAGCCCGCCGAGCCCGCCGACACCGTGCTTCCCACGCCGCTTCGAGGCATACATCGCCGCGTCCACCGCGCCCATCAGCGCGTCCACCGTGAGCCCGTCGTCCGGCCAGCCGGCGAGCCCGACCGAGATGCCGATCCGGATCCGTGTCTCCCGATCGCCGAGCTCGAGCGCCGCGGCAGCCTGGCAGATCTTCTCGGCGACGACATACGCACCCGTGGGATCCGTCTCCGGGAGGAGCACGACGAACTCGTCGCCGCCGAGCCGGGCAGCCGTGTCGATCCGCCGGACCCCGTCGTGGATGACCCCGGCGACCCCGATGAGCGCCCGGTCGCCGACCCGGTGGCCGTACGAGTCGTTGATGAGCTTGAGGTCGTCCAGGTCGGCCATGAGCAGGCAGAAGCCCCGGCCGAACCGGTGGCTCCGCTCGATCTCGCGCTCCACGGCGGTCAGGAAGAAGGCCCGGTTGGCGAGGCCGGTGAGCGGGTCGATCGTGGCCAGGCGCACCGCGGCGTCGCGCGTCCTGCGCTGCTCGCCGGCCACGACCATCGCGACGTAGGCGAGCAGGACCAGGGCCATCAGGTTGATCCCCACGAGGGCGACGGTCGCGATCGGGAGCGGCCCGGCCGTCGCCGCCAGGCCGGCCGCCGCGAGATAGCCGGAGGCCGCGATCGCGGCGAGGCCCACGGTGATCCGGGACGGGACGACGAGCGCGGCACCGGCGACGACGAGCGCGAAGGCGAAGAAGAACGGGCTCCGAGCTCCGTCGGTCAGGAGGACGATGAGCGTGACGAGGACGATCGCCACGGCCCCTTCGACCACGTACTTCGAGCGCCCAAGGGCGCCGGCCGGCACGACGTCGTGCGCGACGAGCACGAACAGCCCGCCGATGCCGAGGATGGCGAGGATCGCCGCCTGGCGATCCGGCCAGAGCGCCGTCGTCGCCACGACGACCGCGGTGGACAGGATGAACGCCCAGCTCGCTATCCGGACGACGCGGTCGTAGGCGGCGATCGGCACCCCGCCGGCGATGACGGATTCGGGGTCGGTCGCGGTGACGGCGCGGATGTCGAGCGCTGCGCCGCGATGGGCCGCTCCCCCGCGCTCCGGCTCTCCGACGAGACGGCGACGAACGGCCGGTCCGGCGAACGCTCCCAGGAGGAGCAGGTCGACGACCGCGACCGCGGCGACCGCGACGACGAGCAGCTCGCTCGGCACCTACCCACCCTCTCGGCCTGCACCACACGCACGCAACCCCCCGGTTCGCCATTCTACGGCCGCGGCCGGCGCCCCGGACACGTCGGGAGGGACGGCACGGGCGGCGAGGTGCGGGGGCGCACCGGGATCGGGCCGAAGTCCGCCCGCTGGCGATCCGCGCGAGGGTCGTGCCACACGGCGGTCAACGGCGCGATCTTCGTTGCCCGGACGGCCCCGGGTCTGCTAGCCTCACGGCCACGGCGCGGAACGGGTACGGGAGGGCCGCATGTCCCAGCTGCGCGTCCGAACGGGCGGGCTTCGGAGCGAAGAGGTCTCCGACCTCGACAAGCGGATCATCGAGCACCTGCAGCACGACGGCCGACGCCCGTTCACCCAGATCGCCCTGGAGCTGGGCGTGTCGGAGGCCGCCGTCCGGGCGCGCACGAAGCGACTCATGGAGCGGGGGATCCTCCAGATCGTGGGCGTGACCGACCCGCTCAAGCTCGGCTTCCAGCAGATGGCGATGATCGGCGTCCGGTGCGACGGGGACAGGCTCGTCTCCGCGGCGGAGGCGGTCAGCGAGTTCCCGGAGGTCGACTACCTCGTCATCACGGCCGGCACGTACGACCTCCTCATCGAGGTCGTCTGCGAGGACAACGACGCGCTCCTGCGCTTCCTCACCGAGAAGCTCCGCCGGGTGGACGGCGTCCGCCAGACGGAGACCTTCGTCTACCTCCGGATGATGAAGCAGGTCTACAGCTGGGGCACCCGCTAGGGTCGGGCCTGCCCACCGACGTGAGCCGCGTCCAGCAGATCGAGGACGGGGGCAAGCGCCTCGATCGAGGCCTCCGTGATCGGGTCGAGCACGAGCTGGACGTGGGCGATCCCTTCCGCGGCGAACGCCCGGAGCGTCGCCGCGATCTCCATCGGCGTCCCCGCCACGGGCGCGAGGCTGCCCGGGCCGGGGTCGCCCTGCAGGCGGCCGGTCCCGCCCGGGAGCCGGACGAGGACGGCCACGGTCCGCTCCACCGCCCCCGGGTCGCGGCCGGCCTCGCGGCAGGCGGCGTCCACGGCCTCCCGCAGCGCCGGCACGCCGGCCGGCCGATTCCCGATCGCGTCGTACCACGCGTTCCAGGCGTCCACGTGGGGCATCGTGATGCGGAGCATCCGCGCCCCGGTCGAGCCGACCATGAGCGGCGGGCCGCCCGGCCGCGGCCGCGGGGCGAGTTCGCAGTCGCGGGCCGCGTAGAACTCGCCGGCGAAGTCGATCGCGCCGTCGCGCAGCAAGCCGCGGATGATCGTGAAGGCCTCCTCGAAGCGGGAGACCCGCCGGTCGTAGGGAAAGCCGAACGCGCGGTACTCCGTCTCGTTCCAGCCGGCGCCCAGGCCCAGGACCAGCCGGCCGCCGCTGATCTCGTCGACGGTCGCGGCCTTCTTGGCGAGCATCGCCGGGTTGTGGAAGCTCGTGCAGGCGACGAGCGGCCCGAGCGCGATCCGGTTCGTCACGGCGGCGAGGCCGGCCAGGATCGTCCAGGCCTCCCAGGGGCCGCGGACGGCGCCGCCGGGGAGCCGGTACAGGAGGTGGTCGCCGTACCAGACCGAGTCGAAGCCGAGCGCCTCGGCCCGCAGGGCCATCGCGCGGAGCTCCGGCCAGCGCGCCTCGTGCTCGATCTCCGGGAGCTGGATGCCGACCCGCAGGGGCCGGCGCCGGGTCGTGTCGGGCATGGCTCGAACCCCCTCCTGCAGGTCAGCCGGCGATGGGCGGGCCCCACCAGACCGACGCCGCGATGATGACGTACAGCCCGACGAGGGCGAGCCCCTCCAGCCAGGTCGATTCGCCGTCGAACACGATGAACGCGGTGAGGATCGCCGAGAGGGCCACGGCTCCCAGCAGGAGCGGCGTGGTCACGAGCGTGAGCATCGCCGTCCCGACGAACGCGCTGAGCAGGACGAGCGCCGGGACGAGCGCGATCGCCACCTGGAGCGAGGAGTTGAGGATGAGGCTCACCGCGAGGTCGGCCTCGTTGCGGGCCGCGGCCTGGACCCCGACGATGTTCTCCACGGCATTGCCGGCGATCGCGACGACGACGAGGCCGGCGAACGCCTCGGACATGCCGAGCGTCGCCATGGCCGGCCGGAGGGCCTCGACGAACCAGTCCGCGACGAACGCGGCGGCGATCGCGGCGACGAGGAGGAGCCCGATCGAGAGCGCGGCCGGCCACACGCCGCGCTCCTCGGCCGCCTCCGCCCGCGGGCTGCGCGCGCCGCCGCGCAATGCGAAGACCACCGAGCCCGCGAAGACGACGAGGAGGACCAGCGAGACGACGACGGACACCTCGGGCGCGTGCCCGGCGTCGGGAGCGCCCGGCTGCGTCGCGAGGGTCGGGATGAGGAGGGCGGCGACGGCGAGCATGAGGAGCGAGGCGATCACCCGCGACTGGCTCGTCCCGAACCGCTGCGTGCCGTGGCGCAGCCCGCCGACGAGGAAGGCGATCCCGAGGACGAGGAGGCTGTTGGCCAGGATCGAGCCGATCAGGGCGGCCTGGACCACGGCGACGAGCCCGGCCTGCAGCGAGAAGATCGCGATGAACAGCTCGGGCAGGTTGCCGAGGGCGGACTGGAGCACGCCGGTCGCGACCGGGTCGAGGCGGGCGCTCAGCTGGTCCGTTCCCTCGCCGACGAGCGCGGCGAGGGTCGCGAGCGCGACGGCCGTCGCCGCAAACGTGGCGACCGGCTCCCCACCGACCGCGACGAGCAGGAGCGAGACGGACGTCGCGACGAGCGCGGCGGCCCCGAGGAGCCGCGTGCTCCGGTCGATGCGGGCGAGGATGGCCACGCCGGGAGTCTAGCGTGGCGGCGGGCCGCCACCGGGGCCCCGCGGGGCCGCCGCCGGCGGACGGGACGCGCCGGGCCGTACCATTGGCCCCGATGAAAGCGGCCCGGGCGCGCTCGGCGGTGGGCGCGGCGGGCCCGGAGGTCCCTCCTTGGGCGACCTGATCCACGCCGGCCGGCGACAGCCGCTCGTCGCCGGGCGGACCATCTTCGAGCAGACCGACGAGCTCGCGACCGTCGTTCCCGGGTCGTGTCGCGGCTCCGGGCGCTGCCGCGAGTGCGTCGTCGCCGTCACGCGGGGCGCCGACGCGCTCTCCCCGCCGACCGACCCGGAGGCGTTCCTCCGGCCGCCCTACCGGCTCGCCTGCCAGGCCCGCGTCGAACGGGCCGATGCCGACGTGGAGATCGCCGTCCTGCGTCGCCGCCTCCAGATCCTCACAAGCTCGTCGGGGGCCGTGCCGGATGTCGACCCGGTCGTGACGCGGCGCGGCGACGACGTCCTGTACGAGGGCGAGCGAATCGACCGCTACCGGGGCGGCCTCTTCGGGGTCGCCCTCGACGTCGGGACGACGACGATCGTCTTCGAGCTCGTCGACCTGGAGCGGGCCGAGACGGTGGAGGTCGGGGCCCTCGAGAACCCGCAGCGCTTCGGCGGCAGCGACGTGATCAGCCGGATCGCCTACGACGGGGGCCCCTACCGGGGCGAGCTCCGCCGGGCGGTCCAGCGCGCCCTCAACCACGAGCTGCGGCGGATCTATGCCGAGCGCGGCATCGAGCGCCGGGCCGTCTGCGAGGTGATGGTCGTCGGGAACGCGACGATGCGCGACCTCTTCTTCGGGCTCGACGTCGCGTCCATCGGGCAGCGCCCGTTCCGCTCCCTCGTCGAGCAGGAGTACCGGGCCGGGACGCGCTCGACGACGGCCATCGTGAAGCTCGCCCACGAGCTGGGCATCCTCGTCAACCCGGTCGCCCGGGTCGTCGGGGGGCCGCTCATCGGCAGCCACGTCGGGGCGGACGTCGCGGCCGACCTCCTGGCGGTGGACCTGGAGCACGCCGAGGGGCCGGTCATGCTCGTGGACGTCGGCACGAACAGCGAGGTGGTCCTGGGCCACGCGGGCCGCTGGGTCGCCGCGTCCAGCCCGGCCGGACCGGCCTTCGAGGGGGGGCTGGTCCGCCACGGGATGCAGGCCGCGGAGGGCGCGATACAGGCCATTCGGCTCAGGAACGGCACGTTCGAATGCCGCACGATCGGGGACGTGGACCCCGAGGGAATCTGCGGCTCCGGCCTCGTCGACCTCCTCGCGGTGACCCGCCGCGCCGGCCTCATGACGGCCGACGGCCGGTTCGCCGACGGCGGGCGGGAGATCCCGGTCGTCCCCGAGCACGGGATCGTGCTCACCCGCGAGGACGCGAGCCACCTCGCCCAGGCGAAGGCGGCCAACGCGTCCGGACAGGCGATCCTCCTGCACGCGCTCGGCCTGCAGCCGGGCGATCTCCGGGCGCTCTTCCTCGCCGGCGGCTTCGCCGCCTACATCGACGTGCCGAACGCGATCGAGATCGGGTTCATCGTCCCCGTCCCGGAGGACCGGATCAGGAAGGTCGGCAACGCCTCGCTCCGCGGGGCGAAGGCGATGCTCCTGTCCGGCCGGCAGCGCGCGGCGATCGACCGCTTCGTCCGCCGGATCGAGCACGTGGAGCTGGAGGAGGCGCCCGACTTCTTCGACCGGTTCGTCGACGGCTGCCGCTTCACCCCGGTCGTGGTCTAGGAGCCCGCCCATGCCCCGCCGCCCGAAGGCCGCCCCGCCCACCGAGCCCGCCGCGACCGCGGCCCCCGCCACCCTGCGCGAGAAGCTGGAGGGCGGCCGCTGGACGACGATCGTCGAGCTCGTGCCGTGGCGCGGCACGATCGACGACGAGGGCGGTCGGAAGGCGCTCGCGCTCGCCGCCGGCCTCGCCGGCGACCCGCGCGTCGACGCGGTCAGCGTCACCGACAACGCCGGCGGCCACGCGATGGCGAGCCCGGAGATCCTCGGCCGCGAGCTCCGGGCGCAGGGCCAGGAGACGATCATCCACGTCGCCTGCCGCGACCGGAACCGGAACGAGCTCCTGAGCCTGGGCTGGCGGCTGGCGAGCGCCGGCTTCGAGAACGTCCTGTGCCTGTCCGGGGACTACCCGGTGGAGGGGTACGGCGGGATCGCCCGGCCCGTCTTCGACATCGATTCGGTGGCGCTCCTGCGGCTCTACGGGGACCTCAACGCCGGCCGCTGGCCGGCCGGCGCACCCGCCGGCGGCCACGGCACCGCCACGGCGAGCGCCCCGACCCGCTTCCACCTCGGCGCGGTCGTCAACCCGTTCAAGCGTCACGAGCGCGAGGTGCTGCCCCAGTACCAGAAGCTGGAGATGAAGGTCCGCGAGGGCGCCCGGTTCGTCATCCCCCAGGTTGGCTACGACGCCCGCAAGCAGGCCGAGCTGCTGCGCTGGATGGCGCTCCGCGGCCTGCGCGTCCCGGTCCTCCTCAACGCGTTCGTCCTGACCCGGACCACGGCCCGCATCTTCAACGCCGGGAAGATCCCCGGCTGCACGGTGACGGACGCGCTGCTGGCCGTCGCGGAGCGCGAGGGCGCGGCGCCGGACAAGGGGAAGGCGTTCTTCCGCGAGCTTGCCGCGCAGCAGCTCGCGATCGCCCGGGGGCTGGGCTGCGCGGGGATCTACCTCGGCGGTGCCGTGACGTACGCCGACTATGCCGCCATCCTCGACCTCGCCGCGACGTACGGCCCGGACGACTGGCGCATCTTCGCCCGCGAGATCCGCTACGGGCAGCCGGGCGAGTTCTACTACTTCGAGGAGGACCCGGAGACCGGCCTCGCCTCCGGGCAGGTGGACCGGGCCTACCTCGCCTCCCTGGCGACGCGCGGCCGGCGGGCGCTCCGGCGGCGGACCTCGCTCGCCTACAAGGCGAACCGGCTGGTCCACGACCTCGCCTTCACCCCGGGCACGACCGGCTTCCGCCTGGGGGCGCGGTTCTACGGGCAGGCGGAGCAGCTCCACCTCATGCGGCCGCTCCATGCCCTGGAGGAGCTGGCCAAGGTGCCCCTCTTCGACTGCCGCGACTGCGGCGACTGCTCGCTGCCGGACATCGCCTACCTGTGCCCCGAGTCGCAGTGCGCCAAGAACCAGCGGAACGGGCCCTGCGGCGGCTCGCACGACGGCGAGTGCGAGGTGCCGGGTAAGCCGTGCGTCTGGGCGACCGCGTACACCCGCCTCAAGGCCTACGGCGAGGAGGCCCGGATGCTCGATCGCCCGGCCGTCGTCACCGATCACGCCCTCCGGCGCACGAGCGCCTGGGCGAATTCCTTCCTCGAGCGCGACCAGATCGCCCGGCGCGCCCGCCCTACCCACTGACAGGGAGCCAGATGAAGACCACGCGCGACGGCCGGCCCTTCCTCGTCATCGGCGAGAACATCCACGCCACCCGGATCGTCCTGCGCTCCGGGAAGCGCGTCGTCGCCACGCCGGACGGGCGCGAGGCGCTGATCTTCGCGGGAGCCGACGGCTCGACCCGCCAGCTCGTCGTCCCGGACGCGGTGCGCAGCTCGGCGTCGTTCGGCGGGGGGAAGGTGAAGCACGTCCGGGCGGCGCTCGTCGCAGCCCTCTCGGGCAGCGACCGGGACGCGGAGGCGGGCCGCGCCTACCTGGCCTGGCTGGCGGCGCGGCAGGTGGCCGCCGGGGCCGACTACCTGGACCTCAACGTCGACGAGATCTCCGAGCGGCCCGAGGACCAGCGGGCCGCGATGGCCTGGCTGGTCGCGGCGATCGAGGCCGAGAGCCCCATCCCGGTTGCCCTCGACTCCTCGACCACGGAGATCATCCGGGCCGGCCTGGAGGCACGGGACGCGTCGCGCCCGGCGCCGCTCCTCAACTCCGCCTCGCTCGAGCGGCTCGACGTGCTCGACCTCGCCGCCGAGCACGGCTGTCCCGTCGTGGTCACCGCGGCCGGCGGGACGGACCTCCCGTCGAACGCCGGGGAGCGCGTGGCGAACGCGATGCGGATGGTCGAGGCCGCGGGCGCCCGCGGAATCCCGCTCGATCGACTCCACATCGACGCGATCGTCCTGCCGGTGGCCGTCGATCCGGCGGTCGGCGGCTACGTCGTCGACGCGATCGCCCGGCTCCGGGCCGACCTCGGGCCGGCCGTCCACCTCACCGGCGGCTTCTCGAACGTCTCGTACGGGCTGCCGGTCCGGAAGCTCATCAACGACGTGTTCATCGACCTCGCGGCCGAGGCCGGCGCCGACAGCGGGATCGTCGATCCGGTGGCGAGCGACCTCGACCTCGTCTTCGCGCAGGACCGGGCGGCCCGGCCGTACCGGCTGGCCGAGAACCTCCTGCGCGGGAACGATCCCTACGGCATGGAGTTCCTGGCGGCGTATCGTTCGGGCACCCTGGGCGGTGGCCCTGCCGGGTCGTGACGGGCACGGACCGGCGAGCAGACGAGCACGGCTCGGAGAGGGGAGCGGACGGATGGCGGACCTGGCGGCCCTGACGAGGGCGATCGAGGCGGGCGACCGGGCGGCGGCGACGGCCGTCACCCGGGCGGCGATCGAGGAGGGGCTCGGCCCGGAGACGATCCTCGCCGCCATGACCGCGGCCATGGACGAGGTGGGCCGGCGCTTCTCCCGCAACGAGATCTACGTCCCCGAGATGCTCATATCCGCCCGGGCGATGAAGGAGGCGACCGCGCTCCTCGAGCCGCTCCTCACCGCGGCCGGCATCCGGCCCGAGTTCACGGCCGTCATCGGGACGGTCAGGGGCGATCTCCACGACATCGGCAAGAACCTCGTGGCCATGATGTGGAAGGGCGCCAACATCGAGGTCATCGACCTCGGAGCGAACGTCGCGCCCGACCGGTTCGTCGCGGCTGCCCGGGACCACGGCGCCCACCTCGTCGGGATCTCTGCCCTCCTGACCACGACGATGGTCGGCATGCGCGACGTCGTCGAGGCCCTCCGGGCGGCGAGCCTGGGATCGGTCAAGGTCATCATCGGCGGGGCGCCGGTCACGGCTGCCTTCGCCGAGCAGATCGGGGCCGATGGCTACGCCCCCGACGCGGCCTCCGCCGTCGAGGTCGCCACGAAGCTCATGCGGGAGTAGGGCGGCGCGGCCCACCGGGGGCGCACCGGCGGGCGCGGGCACGACCACGCTCCACCCGGCGGCCGCGGGCGCGGGCACGACCCGCGCGAACGAGGCGGGCGGCGTGAACCCGCTCCACGTGCCCTGCGCCTGAGCCTACCCCGCACGTCCGCCAAGGAGCCTCGTCAGCGGGCTGCGGCCGCGATGGGGAACCCGAGCCGCCGGAGATCGCCCCGGAGCGCGTCGGGGTCGACGAAGCGCAGGCCGGTCATCCCGAGCGCGGCGGCCGCGGCGACGTTCGCCGGCGTGTCGTCGACGAAGACGGCGCTCGCCGGATCGACGGCGTGTCGCTCGAGGAAGCGCTGGTAGATCAGGGGGTCGGGCTTCGTGACGCCGACGTCACCGGAGATGACGATCCCGTCGAACCAGCCGAGGAACGCGTAGCGGGCCCGTGCGACGGGGAACTTCTCCGCCGACCAGTTGCTCAGGGCGTAGCAGGGTACGCCCGCCGCGCGGAGCTCGCCCAGGATCGCGACGCTGTCCTCCCGCGCCCCGCCGAGCATCTCCGGCCAGCGCTCGTCGTACGCCTCGATCAGCGCGCGCTGGTCCGGGTGGCGGCGAGCCAGCTCCTCCACACCGATCCGCCACGGCCGGCCGGCGTCCTGGCGCTCGTTCCAGGCGAGCGTGCAGACCTCGGCCAGGAACCGCTCCATGGCGGCCTCGTCGCCGTCGAAGAGGCGTCGGTAGAGGTGGCGGGGATCCCAGTCGATGAGGACGCCGCCCAGGTCGAAGACGACCGTCGTCGGGGAGGTGCTCACGACGCGGCCGTCGCCGGGCGCCCCGTCGCAGCCGGGCGTCCGGTCTCGGCCGCCGGGTCCGTGTCGGTCATCGGCTCCGCCACGATCACCCGCTCGTCGTAGGACATCGCGAGGCGCTCGCCGGGACGGAGCGTCAGGAAGTCGGCCTCGTCCCAGGGGCCGTCGATGAGCCGGCGCACGAGGAGGAGCTCGCCGGCGAGCCGCTCGAACCGCCAGCCGCGCCGCTCCGCCTCCTCCCGCGCTCGAACCTCGGCGACGGTCCCATCGCCGACCTTCATGTCGACGAAGGCCGCCCGGTCGTAGTGGGCGCCCCAGGCGCCCAGTGCCTCCATCAGGTAGTCGGCATTGTCGGCGCCGTACCGCTCGACGTAGTCCTGGTAGGTCGCCCGGGCCTCCGCGTCGGAGACGGCCCCGACTCCGGCGAACGCGCTCCCCTCGTCGGTCCGCTCGAGGTAGTCCTGGACGTACCAGAACGTCCCGGGGTGCTCCGTGAACTCGGCCAGGTAGCGGGCCCGATCACCGAGGAAGAGCGTGATGCAGTCGTGCGCCCGTGGCACGACGAGGGGGATCGGGCCGGCCCGCAGCCCCGCCGCGGCACCACCGCACAGGCCGTAGGCGAGGACCACCGCGTCGTACGGCGGCCCGACCCCGTCGATCTGCTCCTGGAGCAGCGTGCGCAGGTTCGGTGGGTCGTCGTGCAGGCCCCGCCGGTTCAGCCGAACGTCCACGACATGGGGCGAGCGGGCGGCGCACAGGTAGACCGACCGGGCGAGGACCTCGCAGGTGAGGGCAAGGAGGCGCATGGCCGCAAGGCTACCCGGACCGGGGAGACGGCGTCGTGCGCGCGGCCGCGATCGCCACCCCGCCCGGCCGACCGGTCGCGGTCGACGCTGGCAGACTGGTGCCGTGCGCGACGCGACCCCCGTCCTCCTCGGCCTCGACCTGGGCACCCGCGAGTGCCGGGCGGTCCTCGTGACGCCCGAGGGCCGCATCCTGCACGTCGCGCGGCGGACGACGCCCACCCGCCGGACCCGCGACGGCGGGGCGATCCACCCGCCGGCCGCGCTCGTCGCTGCGGCCGAGGCCGTGATCGCCGAATGCGCGGCGGCCGGCGCGGTTACCTCGGCCTGGGCGGCCGGCGTAGGCGGCGCGGGCGGCTCCGCCGGAGTGGCGGGCTCGGCGCGGCCGAGGATCGCGGCGATCGGGATCGCCGGCATGGCCGAGGCCGGGGTCGCGCTCGACGGACGGGACCGGCCGGTCGGCGAGCTGCTCGCCTGGCACGACCCCCGCCCGGCCGCCGCGGCGCGGGAGATCGCCGCGGAGATCGGCCCCGAACGGCTCTTCGCGATCACCGGGACCCGGCCGCAGGCGAAGCACCCGCTCGCCCGCCTGCGGCGGCTGGCGCGCGAGGAGCCAGCGGCGGCCCGCCGGGTCCGCCGCTGGGCCGGCGTCCCCGAGCTCGTCGGCCTGGCCCTCACCGGCCGGCTCGGGACGAACGCCTCGCTGGCCGCTCGCACCCAGCTCTTCGACGTGCGCAACGGGCGCTGGGACCCGGAGCTCGTGGCCCTCGCCGACATCGCGGACCTGCGGCCCGACGGCCTGCCGGTCGTCCTTCCGTTCGGCCGGCCGATCGGCGGGCTCCGGGCGGGGCCTGCTCGCCGGCTGGGGATGCGGGCCGGAATACCCGTCGTGGTCGCCGGCCACGACCACGTCGTGGCGGGGATCGCTGCCGGCGCGACGCGCCCGGGCCGCGTGCTCGATTCGATGGGCAGCGCGGAGATGGCGCTCCTCGTCACGCGCCGGCCCGCGCTCGATGACGGCGTCCGCCGGGCGGGCTTCTCGACGGGAACCCACGCGCTCGACGGCCTCGCCTACGTCGCCGGCGGGCTGCAGGCGTCCGGGGCGCTCATCGACTGGTTCGTCGACGGGTTCCTGGGGGGCGGCGCGCCCGGCGATCCCTACGGGCCGCTCCTCCGGCTCCTCGCGGCCGCGCCGGCCGGCCCGACCGGCCTCGTCGTCCGGCCGTACCTTCGCGGCCGGACGGGTCCCGCCCCGGACCCGTCGGCCAGCCTGGACATCACCGGCCTGCGCGAGCAGCACGGGGCGGGCGCCGTCGCACAGGCCCTCCTGGAAAGCACCGCCTTCCACGTCCGCTGGATGCTGGAGGAGCTCGCCCGGCTTGCCGGAACGCCGATTCACGAGGTTCGGGTCGTCGGGGGCGGGACGCGCAACCGGGCCTGGCTCCGGGTGAAGGCCGCCGTCTCGCCCTGGCCGCTCCGCGCCGTGACGCTCGACGAGGCGGTCGCCGTCGGCGCGGCGATCGCGGCCGGCGCCGGCGTCGGGATCGAGGTGGCGGGCACCGGCGACCGGGCGCCGCTCGACCGCGTGCCGGTCGGGCGCGGGATGCGCCGGCGGTACGACACGGCCTACCGCGAGGCGTTCCTGCCCGCCGTCGGCGACGGCTGACTCGGGCCCGTCGAGGAGGATGAGGAGGAGGAAGCGATGGAGTGGCGGATCGCGCGCATCTTCAACCTCAGCGAGGAGAAGCAGTGGGAAGGCGGCTTCTGCGCCTTCGGCTTCCACGGCCCGGACGGGACACAGTACATGCTCCAGTGGAGCCAGGACTGGCTGGGCTGCCTGCTGCCGGGCGGCCAGTTCGCCTGGACCGCCGGGGCCGTCGACCGGGGCCTGAGCGAGACCCACATCCCGTTCCCCGTCCGGCACCCTCACTACATCACGGAGCTGCCCGATCAGTCCCTTCTGGTGTCGAGCAACGGCACCAACGGGATCTTCCGGCTGCGGCCGGCGGAGCGGGCGGTCGAGCTGTCCGCCGACACGGGACGGCTCGGCCTGGTGGACGTGGGCAACTGCGTCTACGACGGAGGCGGGTCGATATGGGTCCACAAGATCGAGGGCTGCCGCGTCTGGCGGCTCGGCCTCGACGGCGGGATCGCCTCCGTGCTGGGCGACGGCCGGCCCGGGTTCCAGCCGGGGACGGTCCCATTCGAGGCCGCCCGGTTCAGCTGGATCTACGACCTCCGCCTGGGCCCGGACGGCACGCTCTACGTCCTCGACAGCCGTAACTTCAGCGTCCGGCGGATCGATCTCCGCGCCCGGACCGTGACGACCGTCGTCGGGACGGGCCGGCCCGGCTACAGCGGGGACGGCGGGCCGACCCTCGACGCCACCTGGGCAGCGACCCGGACGAGTACTTCGACGGGCCGCTCTCCCTGTCCGTCGACGAGGACGCGGACCTGTTCATCGGGGACACCCAGAACCACGTCGTCCGGATGGTCGAGCGAGCGACCGGACTGATCTCCACGATCGCAGGCCGGCCGGACGCCGAGCCCGGCCGCCGCAACGACCCCGGCGAGACCGACCCGCGCCGGCTCAACCTGCCGAAGATCTGCAGCCTGGACTACTTCGGCGGTCGGCTCTTCGTCCCCGACTGGAGCAACGACCTCGTCATCCTAGAGAAGCGGGCCTGACCGAGAGAAGGCGCCCTGACCGGCCCGGGGCGGCGCATCGGCACGTCGGCGGCGCGAGCTCCAGGCGGATGGGGCCTGGCGATCAGGTCAACCTTCGCCGAGCGGCCGAAGAACCCACGACCAGCGGTAGGTGCCGGGTCCGACGATGTACCGGGGCAGCGTGTCGGGACCGCAGCTGGCGGTGCCCAGGCCGCGGTGGGCCGCATCGACGTGGATCACCGTCTCCGGGCGCGGCGCGAGCTCGACGAAGTGGGTGGCCGCGGCGAGATCGACGGCGCGGAAGTGGGTCACGGAGACCTGGCGCGGCCGGTCGAGCTCGAGGCGGAAGCCGCCTCCGGGGTCGTCGGTGAGCTGGAGCCAGCGCACGCTGGCATGGCCGCCGTTCTCCTGAGGCCGGATGTACGGGACGGTCTGCCCCGTGACGGTGGAGCGCCACCGTCCGACCAGCTCGCCCGCCCGCCGGTCCGGGTACGCCTCGATCGGCCCGCCGCCGAACCACTCGAGGGTCTCCAGGCCCGGGATGGTCTCGAAGACCGTCCCGACGCGGGCCAGGTCGACGAGCTCGTCCGGGATGACCGCCGTCTCGTCGCAGCGCAGCCCGCCGCCGGTCAGCGGCGTCAGGACCTGCTCGTGGGCGACGACGATGCCCGAGCCGATCGTCCAGCGGGAGCGCACCTTGGTGGCCGGCCCGACCCGCTCGACCGACTCGAGCTCGCGAACAAGCGCCGCGACACCCCAGGCCTCCCACTGGGCGGCGACGCCGCCGATCCGGTCGTTGTCCG
>Ga0315281_10004566_pt1 | contig 20055 bp, 16 predicted proteins | sample YL17G07_0_MG_FD_204540 | JGI IMG/M metagenome (GOLD analysis project Ga0315281, IMG submission 204540) | Sediment microbial communities from Yellowstone Lake, YNP, Wyoming, USA - YL17G07_0 | ecosystem: Environmental > Aquatic > Freshwater > Lake > Sediment | place: USA: Wyoming | collected... | reverse complement strand
TTTCTTTACCTTTTTAATATCAAGGTATTTTGTCTCGTTGATTGACCAGGAAAAACGCCTCTTGGGGCGTTTTTCTCTTGAAAGTGCACCTTTCATCAGAAAAGTGAACTTTTTTATTTTATAGTCCCTACCCGTATTCCGTCGGGAATATTTATTTAGTTCCTTATTATTCGTTAGTTTCTGTAGATTGCACTTCTTGTTAGTTCCCACAAGTCGTTCCTTTCTTCTTTTTTCCCATTTCCTTAAAATACGTCGTATCCATTCAATAAAACCGGAGTTTATATGAAAAATCTGTTTTTTAAAAAGTTCATAAAACTGATGAAAGGTGAACTTGTGGCAATAGAGCACAAACTAAATGATTGACACCTACGAGTAGATTTATTTGTTTGCTTGATATCAAGCACTGGTATTATAACATATTGAACTAAATATTCAAGTCTTTTTGTTCATAGTCGAAGCAGGCATTAATTGCATCATCCTTAACCAGTTCACGGCCTTCGGAAGGCCGGATTCATATAAAGTTACTGCGTGACCACCGCTATTTCACGCGAGTAGTCCGTTCTCAAAGATCTTTATGCAACAAAGCCATGTTGAGTTGTACATTCACTTGCGCTTTTTACTGAAATTTGATATTATGCATTCGGGTTGGGGGGATTGCGCAATGCACGAACTCCTTAAGCTTTCCCCTCCCATAAAGACACGATGAATAGAGAAAAAAAACTGATTCTTATCCTATCGTTTAATATCCTGTTAATGCTCATTGAGGTTGCCGGCGGGATCATGAGCCACAGTTTGGCTCTGCTCTCGGATGCCGGACACATGATGACCGATTCCCTCGCCATCTTCCTGAGCTACCTCGCCATACACTGGAGCAAGAAACCGGCAACCACGCGGCGGACGTTCGGCTATCACCGGACGGAGATACTCGTCGCCTGGATCAACGGCATAACGCTGCTCGGCGTTTCGGGCTACATCTTCTATGAAGCCATTCGCCGCCTGTTTGTACCCCAGCATATCAACACCGGCATCCTTCTGACCGTTGCCGTCGCGGGGCTGATCGGCAACCTGGCGGGCATGCTGCTCCTGCGCCACGAAAGCCACGAGAATCTCAACATCCGGGGCGCATTTTTTCATCTGCTCGGCGACACGCTTTCTTCGGTTGGTGCCGTTGTGGGCGGCATCGCCATCCTTCTGACGGGCTGGAACGTTATTGATTCGCTGATCGGCATCCTGCTGGGCGGCATCGTACTACGCAGCGCCATCGACCTGGTCATGGAATCTACGGAAGTACTCCTCGAGTCTACCCCGCGGGATATCGACATCGGCGTATTGAAACAGGATATCGAGAATATCCCGGGAGTGCGGGGGTTTCACGAGATACATATCTGGACAATAACGTCTGGGCGGCGCGCGCTCAGCGGGCATATACTTACCGACAATATCACCACCCGCGAAAGTCAGCAGATACTCTGCGCCGCGCGCGAACTCCTGAACAATAAATATTCAATTTCGCATGCAACGCTGGAAGTGGAATGCGATAGCTGTGCCAACAATATCTGCGAGTTCGGCGAGAACCGGGTGCCACATCCGGCGGGGGGTCACCGGCACCCATGAACTTCGGCGAAACCCTGTTTTCAGCGGCACTCGCCGCGATAGCCGCGCTGTCCGGTACGGCCATGGTTCTGTGCTGCGAACCCTGGGCGCGGCGAAACTCGATGTTCCTTATAAGTTTCGCGGCAGGCGTCATGCTGTCCATATCTTTCGTGAACCTTATCCCGGAATCCCTGTCGTTGTTTGCGGGCTCTGCGATTTGGATTTTTGTCGGCTTCCTCCTTTTATACGTCCTTCAAAACGTGATCATGGTCCATCCCTGTCACGATGAGGAATGCCATGCGCAGCTTGGAATATTCTCCACTGTCGGCCTCTCCGCCCACGCACTGCTCGATGGCCTGATCATCAGCGTGGGCTTTGAGGCCGGACAATCCCTGGGCCTCCTGACAGCCATGGCCGTCATGCTGCATAAGATTCCCGACGGCATTACGATAACCAGCATTTTGCTGCACGCGCGGGTCGAGCGGGGAAAGATTGTCGTTATTTCGACGATCGTAGCTCTGATAACCCCTGCCGCGGCCGCCCTGTCATACCTTTTCATACGCAACATTTCCGCGCACCAACTGGGCATTTTTACCGCCCTGACCGCCGGATCCTTCATCTATCTGGCTGCCGCCGATCTGTTGCCCGAAGCACACCGGGTTCGCCACCGGGCGAACGGCGTTTTCTTTTTTTGCGGTGTGTCGCTGGTGGTATTTCTGGGGTGGTTTTTTCACCACTAATTCTAACATCCGAAAACATGACGCAAGGAGTAAGTTCATGGGCAAACGACTGAGCCTGTTAAAAGAAGACATAATGACCATCTTTCAACGGGATCCGGCAGCCCGATCCTGGCCGGAGGTCATTTTTTGCTATCCCGGACTGCATGCCATCTGGCTGCACCGGATCGCCCATTTCCTGTGGAATCGGGGGTTCAATTTCTGTGGGCGTTTTATTTCCCATTTCACCAGGTTTCTGACAGGTATTGAAATCCACCCGGGAGCAAGGATCGGCCATCGCTTCTTTATCGATCACGGCATGGGCGTCGTCATCGGCGAAACGACCGAGATCGGTGATGACGTGCTGCTCTATCAGGGTGTTGTGCTGGGCGGCACCTCGCTTGAGAAAAAGAAACGCCATCCCACTCTCGGAAACGGCGTCGTAGTCGGCGCCGGCGCCATTATTTTGGGCGCCATTACGATCGGCGACAAGGCGCGCATCGGGGCGGGATCGGTGGTGGTGCATGACGTGCCGGTTAACGCGACTGCGGTGGGTGTCCCGGCCCGGGTCGGCCTGGGTTTCTCGGCCAAAGAGATCCAGATGCTGGAGCACGGCAAGCTTCCCGATCCAATTGCCGATGCAATCCGGTTCGTGCTTGCGGAACAGGACAAGCTTGAGGCACGTCTACGCGAGGTCGAGTCGAAAGAAGGGCTTATCTCAGAGATCGACCGGTACTTTGAGGCGAAGAAGGCGGAGATTAAAAAGGAATTCGAAGACTGGTCGCGGGGCGGGAAAAAGTAACCAAAAAAGCAACAAATAAGAGTTTAAGCTATCGGGGTTTCTCATGAACACCAACAAAATGACGATTAAAGCTCAGGAGGCGCTGGCCGACATGCAGGGCATCGCCGACGAGTACGGCCACCAGGAACTGCTTCCGGAGCATCTGTTGCTGGCGCTCGTCCGGCAGGCGGACGGCGTTGTCCCGGCTATCCTGGAAAAGCTGCAACTGTCCGGGATGCCGCCGGGAGCTTTTGCCACAACCATAAAGGCGCAGCTCCAGGAAGAACTGCGCAAACGGCCCCGGATCAGCGGCGGCAGCTACGCCTTCCTCTCCCCGGCGCTGACCAGGATAATCGGCCTTGCCGAAAAAGAAGCGAAGAAATTGAAAGATGAGTTTGTCTCAACCGAACATTTCCTGTTGGGTATCGTGGAAGAAGAAACTTCCGGGGCCGCAGCCGTCCTCCGGCAAAACAATATCACGAAGGAGCGCGTACTGCATATCCTGATCAATATCCGCGGCAGCCAGCGCATTACCGATCAGAACCCGGAAGACAAATATCAGGCGCTGGAAAAGTACAGCCGCGACCTGACAGATCTTGCCCGGCGCGGCAAACTCGACCCAGTGATCGGCCGCGACGAGGAGATCCGGCGTTCGATACAGGTGCTGTCGCGCCGTACCAAAAATAACCCGGTGCTTATCGGTGAGCCCGGCGTGGGCAAGACAGCCATCGTGGAAGGTTTGGCCCAGCGCATAGTTTCAGGCGATATCCCGGAAACGCTCAAAGACAAACGTGTCATCGCGCTTGACCTCGGCTCCCTCATCGCCGGCGCCAAGTACCGCGGCGAGTTTGAAGACCGCCTGAAAGCGGTACTCAAGGAAATCCTGGATGCCGGGGGCAGGATTATCCTGTTCATCGACGAACTGCACACGATTGTCGGTGCCGGCGCGGCCGAAGGCGCGGTGGACGCCGCCAATATGCTCAAACCGATGCTCGCGCGCGGCGAACTGCGCATGGTCGGCGCGACCACGCTGGACGAGTACCGCAAACATATCGAAAAAGACGCCGCTCTCGAACGACGCTTCCAGACCATATACGTCGGTGAACCGGGTGTCGCCGACACCATCGCCATACTCCGCGGCCTCAAAGAACGCTACGAAGTTCACCACGGCGTACGTATTAAGGATACAGCGCTGGTCGCGGCAGCGACGCTCAGCGCCCGCTATATCACTGAACGTTTTTTGCCTGACAAGGCTATTGACCTGATTGACGAAGCGGCCAGCCGGCTGCGCATAGAAATTGACTCTTTGCCAGTTGAACTCGATGAGATTGAACGCCGCATCAGACAACTTGAGATCGAGAAACAAGCTGTCAAAAAAGAGACGGATCCGGCCTCCAAAGAGCGCCTGCAGAGCATGGAAAAGGAGCTGGATTCCCTGAAGAAACGTTCCGCCGGGATGAAAGAACACTGGCAGAAGGAAAAAAATGCCATCGCCGCCAGCCGCCGGTACAAAAAGGATATCGAAGATTTAAAAATAAAAGAGCAGCGGGCCGAACGGCAGGGCGATCTGGGAACGGTGGCGGAGATCCGCTACGGCAAGATCCCGCAACTGCAGAAAAGCCTGGATGAAGATACGAAACGGCTGGCGGCGTTGCAGAAAGATACGCGGATGCTCAAAGAAGAAGTGGACGAGGAAGATATCGCAGAGGTCGTCAGCAAATGGACCGGCATACCCGTATCAAAAATGATGGAAGGCGACATGACGAAACTGCTGAAAATGGAAGAGCGGCTACACATGCGGGTCATCGGGCAGGACGAGGCGATCGGTGCCGTCGCCGACGCCGTCCGTCGTTCCCGCTCGGGGTTGTCCGACCCCAACCGGCCCATAGGTTCATTCATCTTTCTCGGGCCGACGGGCGTCGGCAAGACGGAGCTGGCAAAATCGCTGGCCGAGTTCCTATTTGACGACGAAAAAAATCTCATCCGTATCGATATGTCGGAATATATGGAAAAACACGCGGCGGCCCGCCTAATCGGCGCGCCGCCGGGCTACGTGGGTTTCGAGGAAGGCGGGCAACTGACGGAATCGGTGCGGCGCCGGCCATACGCCGTGATCCTTTTCGACGAAATCGAGAAGGCGCACCCGGACGTCTTCAACCTGTTGTTGCAGATCCTTGATGACGGCCGCTTGACCGACGGCCAGGGCAGGACCGTCGATTTCAAGAATACCGTCATCATCATGACCTCGAACATCGGCTCGAACTGGATCCAGGAAAGCGCGGACTACGCCGAGATGAAGAAACGCGTCATCGAAGCGCTACAGGCCCATTTCCGTCCGGAGTTCCTGAACCGTATCAATGAAACCGTCATTTTCCGGCGATTGGGCGCCGAAGAGTTGCAGGGCATTATCGACATCCAGTTGCAAGCGGTCGAAAAACGCCTGGCGGGACGCAAGATCGAGTTCCAACTCTCGAAAGCGGCGCGGAGTTTTCTGGCCAAACAGGGGTACGACCCGGCATATGGCGCGCGCCCCCTGAAGCGGGCTATTCAACAGTTGATACTCAACCCCCTCTCGAGCGCAATTATCGCCGGCGAATTCGGGGAAGGCGACCGCGTCATAGTCGACATCAATCGTTCCGAAACACAGGAGACGCTCATATTCTCAAAAGCAAAGAAGTCGTAGGGGCAGCTTTAGCTGCCCGTTGTACCTGCGAGAGCAGGTACGACTGTTATCTGGTTTGCAATTGTGGGTATGCACCATACCGGCTGCCGCCTGTTGATTTGCAGGCAATATTTTGGTAAAATTTTGTTGTTGCATTTTCGTTTTTTCTATCGGAACGGAGTTTTCCCCTTCAATGAACCTGACAAAAAAAATCATTGCCCGGCATCTCATCTCCGGCCGCATGGCTATCGGCGAAGAGATCGGTTTGAAGATCGACCAAACACTGACCCAGGACGCCACCGGTACTATGGCTTACCTCCAGTTTGAGGCCATGGGCGTGCCGAAAGTGCGGACAAAACTATCGGTCAGCTATATCGACCATAACACCCTGCAAACGGGTTTTGAAAATGCCGACGATCACCGCTTCCTGCAGTCGATGGCGGCCAGGCACGGGATCAATTTTTCTCCGGCCGGCAATGGGATATGCCACCAGGTGCACCTGGAACGTTTCGGCAAGCCGGGCCAGACGCTGATCGGCTCGGATTCCCACACGCCGACGGCGGGCGGCCTGGGAATGCTCTCTTTCGGCGCGGGGGGCTTGGACGTGGCCTGCGCCATGGCGGGGCAACCTTTTTATATAACCATGCCAAAGATAGTGCGCGTCAACCTGCTCGGTAAGCTCCAGCCCTGGGTAAGCGCAAAAGATATTATCCTCGAACTGCTCCGGCGCCTGAGCGTAAAGGGAGGCCGCGGCAAAATATTCGAGTTTGCCGGCCCCGGTGTAGCGGCCTTGAGCGTCCCCGAACGCGCAACGATTACGAACATGGGCGCCGAACTCGGCGCCACAACATCGATCTTCCCCTCGGATGAAGTAACGAAAGTCTTTTTCAAACAGGAGCGGCGATTAAAAGACTGGAAACTGCTGGGCGCAGATCCCGGCGCCATTTACGACGAAGAGATCGTCATCGACCTGGCCGCGCTCGAACCCCTCATCGCTGCTCCGCACAGCCCGGACAACGTAAAGAAAGTAAAAGAGTTCAAGGGTGTCAAGGTCAATCAGGTGTGCATCGGTTCCTGCACCAACTCCTCGCTCGCTGATATGCTGCTCGTCGCCAAAGTATTGAAAGGGAAAAAGATACACTCGGACGTCAGTCTCGTCATCTCGCCCGGATCGCGCCAGGTGCTGACGATGCTGTCCAGGTCCGGCGCGCTGGCCGACATCGTTGAGAGCGGGGCCCGTCTCCTCGAATGCGCCTGCGGGCCATGCATCGGTATGGGCCAGGCGCCCTCCAGCGGAGCCGTTTCCCTGCGGACGTTCAACCGCAACTTCGAAGGACGCAGCGGCACGAAAGACGGACAGGTCTTTCTATGCTCGCCTCAGGTGGCCGTTGCCGCCGCCCTGAAAGGCGAGATCGTAGATCCGCGCCTGCTTTTCCGCGGGATAAAACCGCAGGTGGCGCTCCCGCGCGAGTTCCTTATCGACAACGGCGATATTCATAAATCCGCCAGGGGTGCGGCGGATGTGGCGATAGTCCGGGGCCCGAACATCAAGCCGTTGCCCGTTTTCCCTCCGTTGGAAAACACACTGGAAGCAAGCGTCATCATCAAGCTCGGCGATAATATCTCGACCGACCATATTCTGCCGGCCGGCGCCAAGATCCTTCCCTTACGCTCGAACCTGCCGGCGATCTCCGAGTACATCTTCGGCGCAGTCGATAAAGATTTTGTTCCGCGCGCGAAGGCGGCCGTCGCCGGCGTCATCGTTGCAGGCGACAATTACGGACAGGGATCGTCGCGCGAGCACGCGGCGCTGGCACCGCGCTACCTCGGCATCCGGGCTGTCATCACTAAATCCTTCGCTCGGATTCATCTGGCGAACCTGATTAACTTCGGCATATTGCCGCTGACATTCAAGAACCCGCGCGACTACGATACCCTTTCGCCGGGCGACCGGATCCGCATCGCCCGCCTGCCGCAACTGCTGGCAGAGGGGAAAGAGATCAGGGCCACCGTCATAGGCACGGGGCGCAACGTCGAACTCGTCTACCAGTTAACACCGCGACAGAAAGAGTTGATCCGAGCCGGCGGCCTGCTAAACTGGATCAAGCAGCGCGCGAAGTAACAGAATAGACGGGATGAAGTTGTATCCCGTTAAATCCGGTTAATCCTGTCAAAAAGATTTTAAGAAACATTGTAAGGGGGTAACATTATGGACGCTACTAAACAACTGCAACAGGAAATCATCACCCAGGCTGCAACTGCAAAACTGGCCAGCAGAAAGCTGGCCCGGTTGCCGACTGATAGTAAAAACAAGATACTGACGGCCATGGCCGACGCGCTCATGCGGGAGAAAGACGAGGTCGTCTTTCACAATGAGATCGACGTCGAAGCGGCCCGCGATGCGGGACTGGCGGCGGCCCTGATCGACCGCCTCGCCCTTGACGATAAACGAGTTACGGAGATGGCGCGGGGGCTCCGCGAGATAGTATCCCTGGCCGACCCGGTCGGCGAAATTATCGCCGACTGGACGCCCCCGGTTGGCATCCATATCGACAAGATACGTGTTCCCCTCGGCGTTATCGGCCTAATCTATGAATCGCGGCCAAACGTGACAGTCGACGCGACCGGCCTCTGTGTCAAGGCGGGCAACGCCGTCATTTTGCGCGGCGGCTCGGAGGCCATCAACTCGAACCGGGCGCTTGTCAGGATCATTACCGCGGCCGCGGCCGGCGCGGGCCTTCCCGAAGGGGCAATACAGTTCATCAATACAACGGACCGCCAGGCCGTAGCCGAGCTCGTCAAGCTTGACCATTTCATTGACCTCATTATCCCGCGGGGCGGGGAAGAGATGATCCGCGCCATCCGCGAACAGGCCACGGTGCCGGTGCTTTCCCACGGCAAGGGGCTATGTCATACCTACATAGACAAGAACGCCGACGTCGAGATGGCCCTGAAGATCGCCTACAATGCCAAGGTGCAGCGGCCGGGCGTGTGCAATGCCATGGAGACATTGCTGGTTCACAAAGACATCGCGCCGAAAGTGCTCCCCCCGCTGCACGAAATGTTCGCAAAGGCAGGGGTCACTATCATCGGCGACGCGGCGGTCAGGGATATTTTACCGGGCGTCGGCGTGGCCGCTGAAAGCGATTGGTCGACCGAGTACCTCGCGCTCAAGCTCTCTGTCAAGATCGTCAATTCAGCCGACGAAGCGATCGCGCATATAAACAAGTACGGTTCGGGCCATTCGGAAGCGATAGTGACGAACAACAAGGAAACCGCGGATTTGTTTCTCCTGGACATTGACGCGGCGGCCGTCTTCCTGAACGCCTCGACACGGCTGCACGACGGCGGCGTTTTCGGCCTGGGCTCCGAGATCGGCATATCGACCCAGAAACTCCATGCCCGGGGCACGATGGGCCTCAAAGAGTTGACGACGACCAAATATATCGTCTATGGACACGGCGAGATACGCGAGTAATCCTTCCTATGTACAATAAATATATCTCTTACAACCTTAGTCTACACATTTAAACACAATGGCGTTTAGTTAAGGATTTTTACCGTCAATAAATATTTTCAGATCCCTTCTCCCCTCAGAGGGAGAAGGTGAGGATGAGGGGTGGTTGTAGACGGCAAAAATCATTCGTCCCCTCACCTTAATCCTCTCCCGCAAGGGGAGAGGAAACATGAATGGGATAAATTCTTGTTGTATTATCAATGCAAAAACCTTAACTAAACGGCATTGCATTTAAACCATAAGAAGGAGGTTTCACTATGGCTATCGCCAGAGATATCCGCGAGATCAACGAAAAGGTAAAAAAGGAAAGTATTTTTATCGCCCAGCTGACCAGCGAGATCAACCAGGTTATCGTCGGACAAAGCTACGTAATAGAACGCATGCTCATCGGCCTCCTGGCAAACGGGCATATTCTGATCGAGGGCGTGCCCGGACTGGCCAAAACACTGGCGGTCAAGACGTTGTCTTCGGCGATAAGCACGAAGTTCCAGCGCATCCAGTTTACACCCGACCTTCTGCCCGCCGACCTTATCGGCACACTCATCTATAACCCTCAGAGCGCCACGTTCAACGTGAAAAAAGGGCCGGTCTTTGCCAACCTGATCCTCGCCGACGAGATCAACCGCGCGCCGGCCAAGGTACAGAGCGCTCTGCTGGAAGCGATGCAGGAACGCCAGGTGACGATCGGCGACACAACCCATGCGTTGCCCGAACCATTCCTTGTCATGGCCACCCAAAACCCCATTGAGCATGAAGGGACCTACCCCCTGCCCGAAGCGCAGATCGACCGGTTCATGCTCAAGTTGAAGGTCACCTACCCGCAGAAGCAGGAGGAAAAACTAATCCTGGAACGAATGACATCCGGCGAGACGGTGACGGTCCGCCCGGTAGTCAGCGCCGCGGACATCACCTCGGCGCGCGCCACCGTGCAGGAGATTTACGTAGATGAAAAGGTAAAAAATTATATCGTCGACATCGTTTTCGCCACGCGCCAGCCGGCAGACTACAAGCTGGGCGACTTGAAATCATTGATCGCCTATGGCGCCTCGCCGCGCGCGACCATCTACCTGACGCTTGCGGCCAAGGCCTACGCTTTCATGCAGGGCCGCGGCTACGTGACGCCCGAGGACGTCAAGACGATAGGCCCGGACGTATTGCGCCACCGGCTGCTGTTGACCTACGAAGCCGAGGCCGAGGACATGACAACGGACCACGTCATCAAGCAGATTTTCGACGGCGTGGAAGTACCCTGAAACCATCATGCTGCCGAAAGAAATCCTGACGCAAATACGAAGAATCGAGATACGCTCCGGCAAGCTGGTCAACGAAATATTTGCCGGCCAGTACTCCAGCGTCTTTAAAGGGCGCGGCATGGAGTTCGCCGAGGTCCGCGAATACCTTCCGGGCGACGACGTGCGCTCCATAGACTGGAACGTGACGGCGCGTTACGGGCGGTTGTTCGTCAAGAAGTTCGTGGAAGAACGCGAATTGACGGTTATCCTGCTCGTGGACGCGTCGGCCTCCCAGCGGTTCGGTACCCGCGACCGGTTCAAAGCTGAACTTGCGGCGGAACTGGCCTCGGTGCTGGCATTCTCCGCCCTGCGCAACAATGACCGCATCGGCATGGTAACGTTTACGGACCGCGTGGAAAAAGTTATCAGGCCCAGGAAAGGGCGGAACCACGTATTGCGGCTGATCCGGGAAACGCTCTACTGCTCGCCGCAGGGAAACGGCACGAACATCGCCCGGGCTCTGCAATATCTGGGCGAGGTCTGGCGGCGCAAAGCCGTCGTCTTTCTCCTGTCGGATTTCGCCGATACCAATTTCGAGCAGGCGCTCCGGATAACCGCCAGACGACACGACCTTATCGCCGTACAGCTCGCCGACCGCCGCGAAAAAGACCTGCCGCCCGTAGGCCTGATAGCACTTGAAGACGCCGAGACCGGCGAACAGTTCTGCATAGATACGGCGGATGATTTTTTCATGCGCGAATACCGGCGCCGCGGCGCGGAACGCCAGGCCGCGCTGCAGAAAATACTGGCCCGGGCGCACGTCGACCACATACCGGTATCGACCGGCGAACCTTACATTGCGCCGCTGGTGCGTTTCTTTCGGCAAAGAGAAAAGCGTTTTACGCACTGAACTCGGTATGAGCCAAATGATGCAAAAAATAGTAATGGGTTTTTGCCTGTGTCTCCTGTGCGTGGCACGGGGAAGCGCCGTCCCCGCAGGGGCGTCGCTATGCACCGCCGCAGACAAAAATCAGATCACGATCGGCGACCGCGTGGCGTTGACGCTCAGCCTTGTCGCTCCCGGCAGTTGTCGGCTCACTGAACCTGAGAAAATAACCGCCCTCGGGCCATGGATCGTCAAGGATATCCGCACGGGGCGTTGCAGGGCGCCGGGCGGCGAATCGCCGTGTATCGTCTATACGTTGACGACATTTACCACCGGCCAGGTCACCATCCCGCCGGTCGAGGTCAGGTATGACGACAGTAATACTCAAAATAGGATTCAAAGCGAGCCTGTCGCGATAACGGTCGCAAGCGTGCTTGACCGCACTGGCACGGAAAGCGATATCCGCGATATTAAACCGCCTCTCTCCCTGCCGGTGCCGCTCGCGGTCTACCTGGCCTGGCTCGGGGCGCTTGCGGCGGCCGCCGCCGGATTCTGGTACTGGTATCGCCGTTACCAGCAGCGGCAGGCAATAATATTTCCCGTGGCGGCAGTCCCATCGGTGCCGCCGTACCAGGCGGCAATGGAAGCATTGGAAACGCTTAAACGTTCCGGCCTCGTGGATGAAGGGCGTATCAATGAATTTTATATCGCCCTGTCGGAGATCATCCGCGATTACCTCGCAGCCATTTACGCCGTTGAAACCCGCGACAAAACGAGCGCTGAACTCTACACCGAACTTAAAGGCAGGGAAACAGACCGCAAGGCGCTTGGCTTCATCAAGGATTTTTTTGAGGAGTGCGATTTCGTGAAGTTCGCCAAGTACCGTCCCGATGAAACTATCTGCTGGCAGGATTGGGAAATGGCCCGCAGTATCGTGGAAGGATAGCAGATGAGATTTGCCGATCCTCTCTTTTTCATTTTTCTTATCGCTCTTTTAGCGGTTTTCGCCTACCGTGAACTGACGAAGGAGCGCCGCCGGGCCGCCCTCACTTTCTCCGACACCTCACCGTTTAAAGATATAAACCCGTCGCCCCGGGTGAAACTGCGCTTTCTGCCGCGGTACATGCGTTATGGCGTGCTGGTGCTGGTGCTTCTTGCCCTCGCGCGCCCGCAGGCCGGGCAGCAGAGCGAGGAGATAGAGGCCCGGGGAATCGATATCATGATGGCTCTCGACACATCCACCAGCATGCGTGCCATCGATTTTAAGCCGGACAACCGCCTGGCGGCGGCAAAGAATGTCGCCCGGGAATTCGTCAAAGGTAGGAAATACGACCGCATAGGCATCGTAGTTTTCTCCGGCCTTGCCTACACCCAGTGCCCCCTGACCGTTGACCACGAGGCGGCGCTCGATTTCCTGGATAAAACCGAGATCGGGATGACGGAGGTCGACGGCACAGCCATAGGCTCGGCCATCGCCACCGCGGCCAACCGCCTGAAGGGAAGCACCGGTAAAAGCAAAATCATTATTCTTCTGACCGATGGGCGCAACAATCTCGGCGAGATAGACCCGCTAACCGCCGCGCAGGCGGCCGCGGCCCTCGACATCAAGATATACACGATCGGCGCGGGCCAGCCGGGCGGCGCACTATATCCCGTCAACGACCCGTTCCTGGGACAGCAGTACGTCAAAATTCCGGAACAGGAGCTGGATGAATCCACGCTGGCGAAGATCGCCGAAATATCCGGCGGCAGGTACTTCCGGGCTACCGACACGGCTTCCCTGTCGAACATATTCAAGCAGATCGACTCCATGGAAAAAAGCGAGATCAAAACGCTCACCCACGTCCGGTACCGGGAACTTTTTGGATATTTCCTGTGGCCGGCTCTTTTTCTGCTCGGATTCGAACTTCTGATATCCGGCTTCTGGTTGCGAACGATCCCTTGATTTCAAGCAGAAACAAGAAATTATAAAGAGAAATATTTTATGCGTTTCGCTTATCCCTACGTATTATTCCTCGAACTACTGGTGCCGCTGACGGCGCTGCTGTTCGTATACGTCTTCATCAAAAAGAAGAAAGTACTGACGGCCTTTGCCGATCCCCAGCTTGCCGCACGCCTTTCATCTGCACGGACGCGGCGGCAGCACCTGCAAAACCTGCTCGTGCTCGGCACGCTTTTCTTCATCGTTCTGTCTCTGGCCCGGCCGCAGTTCGGCACACGGCTTGTTGAAGTCAGCCAGAAAGGGGCGGACGTCGTCCTTGCCGTTGACGTCTCCCGGAGCATGCTGGCCGAAGACATCAAACCCAACCGTATGACGGGCGCCAAAGCGATGCTGTCGGGCCTTATCCAGCAGCTCGGCGGCAACCGCGTCGGCATCATCGCATTTGCCGGTACGGCCTTCTGGCAGTGCCCGCTGACGTTCGATATCTCGGGGGCCAACCTCTTCCTTGAGATCATGGACACGAACCTCATCCCGTTGCCCGGCACGGCGATCGGCGACGCAATCCGCACCGCGGCCAGGGGGCTTGCCAAGACCGCGCCGAAGGCCAAGGCCATTATCCTGTTGACGGACGGTGAAGACCACCGCAGCGACCCGCTTGCCGCCGCCCGGGACACCGCACAACAGGGCATCAAGATATACACCATCGGGTTAGGCGGGACGCAGGGCGAGCCGATCCCCGAGCGCGACGCCCAGGGCACATTCCAGAGCTACAAGAAGGACAAGAAAGGGAACGTCGTCATGTCGAAAATGGACGAGGCACTGCTGGCACAGATCGCCGCGGAGACAGGCGGCGAATATTTCCGGGCGCCGAATGGCCAGATCGACACAGCCCGTCTTTTATACGATATTCAGGGGCTTGACAAGCGGCGGCTCTCCACGCAGACGAACCGCGAGTACGAAGACCGGTACCAGTTTTTTCTCTTGATCGCCGCGCTCTGCCTGCTGGCCGCTTCCTATATTCCTGACGCCAGGCGGCAAAACAGGGCACCCTCATGAAACAATTCATCCTGACATTAGCAGGGTACATTCTCTCAATTGCAAACCAGATAACAGCGGACGTCGTACCTGCAAGAGCAGGTACTCCACGTATAATAAAGGAAGTCGTAGGGGCAGGTTTACCTGCCCGCATCCGCTCTTTGTTTTACGACTTCCCTGAATTGTATGATCGGAGTACTTGTTCTCACAGGTACAACGGGCAGCTAAAGCTGCCCCTACGACTTCCTTGGATTTTTATGATCGGAGTACCGCGTTCGCAAGTACGAAACCACGACAAATCCGGGGATGCACCCCCCTTCGCATTTATACCGGTTCTTGTGCTCGTTATCTTAACTATCTTCTGCGGCGCCGGACTGCTCGATGCTTCCACCGCCGGTTCGGTGAGCGCGGGCAACCGCGCCTACCGGAATGGCGCCTACGACCAATCGCTAGACAAATACCGCGAAGCGCAGATAGCCGCACCGGACAATCCGATCCTTCATTTCAACATAGGTGACGCGCTCTACAAGACCGGCAAAACCGAAGAGGCGGCGACGGCTTTTCAGCGCGCACTCGCCGGCAAGGATGCTCGGCTGCGCAGCCAGGCCTATTATAACCTTGGCAACTCCGCATACCGGAAAGAACAACTTGACGAAGCGCTCGAATATTACAAGAAAGCGCTCGACATCAATCCCGGCGACCGGGACGCCAAATACAATTTTGAGTACATCTTGCGGCAGAAGGCAATGCCTCAATCGAAGAAAAATAAACAGCAGCGCGAACGGAAAGAACAAAAAGGCAACGACAAACAGCAACAAGGCGCGCAGGGGAAAACAGCCGAAAAGAGCGGCCAGGAACAGGGCGACAAAAAGGGTATGTCGAAAGAAGATGCCCAGCGCATTCTCCAGGTTTACGGCGATCAGGATCAGAACGCGGCCAAAAACCGCAAAATGCCGGCGCCCCAATTGCCGAAGGTTGAAGAGGACTGGTAACTTGCGCGGTATCATAGGAAACTCGTATGCGTAATATTCGCACTTTGATAACAGCTTTGCTCTGCACCGTTGCAGCGGCAACATTCGCGATGGCGGACGTCACTGTGTCGGCGGCGGTCAACACTACCACCGTCGCACTGGACGAACAGTTGGTGCTCCAGGTCGACGTCGCCGGGGCCGCAACCAATATCGGCAGCCCGACACTGCCGCCACTGCCCGATTTTTCCGTATATTCGGCCGGCACTTCGCAGAACATGTCGCTGGTCAACGGTTCTTTTTCCAGTTCCATGTCCTTCCGCTACGCGCTCGTCCCTAAATCGCCCGGCAAATACACCATTCCCCCGATCACGCTGCAGCACGACGGCAAGACCTATCAGACGCAGCCCATCAGCGTAGAAATCGTTGCCGCAGGAAAAGCGCCGGCTGCAAACGCGTCGCGCGCCGCGCCGGACCGGGCTGTCCCGGAGCAGGGCAAAGGCGGCAAGAGCCTTTTCGTCACCGCTACGGTCGACAAGCCGACTGCGTACGTAAACGAACAGGTAACCTACTCCTTCCGTTTTTACCGGCGCATACGCCTGCTTTCCAACCCGCAGTACGTGCCGGCAAATTTTTCCGGGTTCTGGACCGAGGACGTGCCGCCGCGCAACTATTATGCGACTATCGACGGACAGCAGTACCTGGTAACGGAGGTGAAAACGCTCCTTTTTCCTACACGGCCCGGCGCCTTCAACCTCGGAAACGCCTCCCTGCAGTGCAAGATCGAGGACTTTAATCACGGCGACACGTTCTCCGACGATTTCTTCCAGAGCTTTTTTTCCGGCGGCAAAACGCAGGTAGTACAGACTTCGCCGCTCTCGATTACAGTCGTCCCCCTGCCCGTGGCCGGCAAACCGAACAACTTTAGCGGCGCCGTCGGGCAGTTGAAGGTCGCCTCATCTCTCGATCGCGCCGACACAAAAACTAACGAGCCCGTCACCCTTAGCATCACGGTTGCCGGGACGGGTAACATTAAAACGCTGTCCGCGCCGGCGCTGCCGGACTGGCCGGATTTCCGCAAGTACGAAACCGTCAGTTCGCTCAACATCAGCAAGGACGGAGACGTCGCGCAGGGATCGAAAGTCTTTAAGACCGTCATCGTGCCGCAGACCCCGGGTAAAAAAACGCTGCCGCCCGTATCGTTCTCGTTCTTTGACCCCGCACGGAAAAACTACGTGACGGCAATGACGCCGGCGCTCGTCCTCAACGTGCAGCCGGGGCCGGCGGTGCCATCGGTTCGCGGCGTTACGGAGCCTCTTTCCGAAGTTACCGTAGTCAACCGGGACATTCGCTATATCAAAAACCTCGTGAGATGGGAAACGTACCGCGGCCCCCTGTACCGTAACGGCTGGTTCCTGGCTCTGAACGCCCTGCCGCTTGTCCTGCTCATGCTAACGTTCGGCTATGTCAAACGGCAGGAACGCCTGAATTCCGACGTCGCCTATGCCCGGCGACTGAAAGCCTCCTCAACCGCAAAAAAATATCTTAAAGAAGCGCGGGCGCTGTCTGCCGGCGGCACACCGTCGGATTTCCACGGCGCGGTATCGCGGGCATTGCTCGAGTACATCGCGCACAAGGCAAACGTATCGGCGGAGGGCCTTACATTTGCCGCTATTGTGGATATTCTAAGGAAACGGAACGTCAGCAACACTACGATAGGCTCCGTGAAAACAGTGCTCGAAGAATGCGACCTGGTGCGTTTTGCCCCCGCCGGCGCGTCTACCGATCTGAGCCGGACACTGGAAATAGCCGCCGCACTGATCGGACAACTGGAGAAAGAATTACGTTAAGGAAAACGTCATGAAACGTATTATACTCGCGTTCTGTGCCATCATCTGTTGCGCCGGATACACCGCGGCCGCCGACACCGCGCTAGCCACGTTTAATCAGGCCAACACCGCCTTCGAAAAGGGGCAATACACCGAGGCGGCCGCCATGTATGAATCTCTTGCCGGCCGGCACGGAGGCAACGCCGCGCTCTACTTTAACCTTGGCAACACCTACTTTCGTCAACAGCAGATGGGCAAGGCACTGCTCAATTACGAGCGGGCAAAACGCCTGGCCCCGCGCGACCGCGATGTCCTCTACAACCTGGAATTTGTGCGCCAGCAGGTAAAAGAACCTCAGCAACCGTTTGCCGTCGCACTCCTGAGCGCGCTGAATGGCCTGGCTACCCTCAACGAGGTCGCCGCATTATGCTCGTTCTGCTTTATCGGGTTTCTTCTGGGCGCTACCGCCTGGATTTTCTACCGACAGCGTTTCATCCTGCCTACCCTGGCGGCATTTATGCTGTTTATCCTGGCAACCGGCTGGCTGTTTTTGAAAATTAATGTCGAAGTCTGGACGGACGAGGGCATCGTGACGGCAGGCCCCGCGGAGGTGCGCAATGGGCCGGGCACGGAAAACTCCGTCGGTTTCTCTCTGCCTGAGGGCCGGAAAGTGGTGGTTTTGGGTGAAAACAACGATTGGGTTGCCGTCGGCCTTTCATCTGAAGGGCTGCGGGGCTGGATTGAAAAGAAGTATATAGAAAAGATCTGACGCAACTACGAATTCATCGCTTGGCAGAGATCATAAAAAAAGATACAATAACCGCAGCTTACACTACACGAGGGCGCCATGAAAGACACATCAGGATATAAGAAAAGAAAATCCAGCAGGCACGAAGCGGGTATCCCCATCGAAATCAGCATGGGAGATCTGGTCGTTAATAGTAAGGAATACCTGAAGAATATAAGCGTCGGCGGCCTGTGCTTTAAATCGAATGTCTTCGTCAAACCCGCGACACGGGTACGCATCAAAGTGCCTCTGGTGCATCCCATATTTGAATCCATGTCACAGGTCATATGGTGCAAACGGAACGGCGACGTGTATGACGTGGGAGTCGAGTTTGCCGGGCCAAAGGATCTTTTTAAAATCAGGATGTTGGAACAGATTTGCGACATTGAAGAGTACAAACAGTATGCCCTGGAAAAGGAAGGACGCGTCCTGACCAGCGAAGAAGCCGCGCTGGAATGGATCGGCAAGTTCGCCGACAAGTTCGCCGAAGAAAAGTAACCCACCCAACCCGAGAACCGCGATTGGGGCGAAAGTAAGGGCGTTTCCTGTTTAACCCCGGGTTAAAGCGTGTCTGCCGCGTGAACAAAGTTAATTAAACTGAATTGCTTGGATTTTTGTTCTAAATCACCCGTATATACAAGGTAACCATTCTTTACCCTGCCGGGAAATAAATCGGACAAATACTGGAGAGTTTTCATAAAATCAGGATGAAATGTTTGCGCGGACTTGATCTCATAAGGAATCAGCATATGTGCCGATTTAAAAATAATATCAACCTCATTATGGTGGCTGTCGCGAAAGAAATACATGTTATGATCACGCCCGCTGTTATAACGTTGTTTTACAAGTTCCATGAGAACAAGGTTTTCAATAAGCCCGCCTCTCAATGGGTCTCGTTGGACTTGGGACAAATTTTCTATCCCTAAAAGATACGAAGCAATGCCGACATCGTAAAAATACAGTTTAGAAGATTTTATCAGCCTTTTACCTATATTTTCATAATATGGCTGGAGAAGAAAAACAATATATGAGGCCTCAAGAATTGAAAGCCATGATTGAATGGTAGTAACTGAAACTCCGACTTCGTTTGCAAGATTACTTGCGATAAAAATACTTCCGATTCGCCCCGCACATAAGCGAACAAATTTCTGAAACAAATTGAGATCTTTCACGTTAATCAGTTGCCTCAGGTCACGCTGTATATATGTTTCAAAGTAATCTTTATACGCCTTTACCGGCTCAATTTTTTTATCATGAACTCTTGGATAAAAACCATTAAGTAAATACTCATCTACTGAGTTAAAACGCCTGAGGTTTGATAACTCTTTTATGGTAAACGGCAGGAGTTTAAGCATTGCGGTTCTGCCGGCAAGAGACTGCGCTACCCTGCTGACAACTTCAAATTGCTGGCTTCCGGTCAGTATAAATTGTCCCGCCCTATTACTATTATCTACAATCCCCTGAATATACGAAAGCAATTCAGGAGCTTTTTGTATTTCATCTATAATCGCTCCGGTTTTTAACCCGGAAAAAAAAGCGCGAGGATCAGATAATGCAGCATTTCTTACATCGGGATCCTCCATGCTCAAATAAGGTTTTTTGGGGAATGCTGTTTTTGCAAGCGTGGTCTTACCCGATTGACGAGGCCCCGTAATGGTAACTACAGGGTATTTTTTTGCAGCCAGAAACAGCTCGGGCAAAATATCTCTTTTTATTATCATGGAAACAGGATAGCATATATTTGTGTAAATTTCAAGTTTAATATTAAAGTTACACAACATCCGACGATACCGCGGCAAACAGAAATTCCGAACTGTCGAAGCCGGGGAAGAACCTTCAATGCAGCCTCTTTTCCCCATCATCCCAAACAGGCTCCAAGTTGATCGCCTATTCCATAAACCCGCCGAATATCTTCCGCCGGCAAGGATGCTCAGCGGGTTAAAGTAAAAATGTGTGTCAACCTTTATGCAATGTTAAATGTAAATTTGCATAGGTAGGCGGTCGCCCGCTTTCCCTGCTACACCACCGTACGTACGGTCTTCCGTATACGGCGGTTCAGTTAGTTATACTTTCACAAAAGATTTTAATGGGCAAACTCCGATACGTG
>Ga0315281_10004565_pt1 | contig 20058 bp, 15 predicted proteins | sample YL17G07_0_MG_FD_204540 | JGI IMG/M metagenome (GOLD analysis project Ga0315281, IMG submission 204540) | Sediment microbial communities from Yellowstone Lake, YNP, Wyoming, USA - YL17G07_0 | ecosystem: Environmental > Aquatic > Freshwater > Lake > Sediment | place: USA: Wyoming | collected... | reverse complement strand
CAGGGCGACGCTCAAGTCTTCAAGAAGTACTCCCAAATGAAATTGAAGATGAAGCGCGAAGCTCTAGAGAAGCTAAACCGCCAAACAAATGAGATACCGCCTGAGGTTCCTGCCGTTCTGATGGCGGGCCCAATGTGCACAGTCGCGGTGCAATAACCCCATTCGTGCACAGTTCGTGCACAGTCGGGGCTAAAACCATGAGGTTGGAGCAGAGATGAATCTTGTAAGTGCTTTGCAATCAGAGAAAAAGTTGGTGGACGTGAGGGGGCTCGAACCCCTGACCCCCTGCTTGCAAAGCAGGTGCTCTCCCAGCTGAGCTACACGCCCATACTACAACTACTTCATTCTAAAACATTTTCGGAATCATTGCATCCCGACTCCGCGGAACTGTGCCGAAACTGTGCCAAAACTCTTGGATTATGGCAAAACTCGTGCCGTTATTTTCAAGAGGATGCCGGCATACATCGGGAGGGGTAGTTAGCCATTCGATTTGTTGTTCCGAAGGGGGCAATTTTTGTGCCGGAGTCTTTCTTGAATCGAAAGGAGATAGATCGAAAGCTGAGCATCTGCTTTTTAAGCAGGAGGCCGGTTTGCTTCTACAGGCCAGAGATGTTCTGCAACTTCTCGGAGAGGGCTAAAATTCCCAGCCGAGCTTTGATAAGTTTCTCCCAGATGTTCATGGTTCTACTCCTGTTGGCATGAATTCCGTCTTCGCAAACCGAAATCCTGCAGCCGGAGTCCTGGAGCAGCACTTGCCTTCCTTCCTACAATTCGGCGCAACCTGCTCGCTGACCTTCAACCCTGCGCATACCATATCTTGCTTCACTCGAAGTTCCGCTCTTGCGAAGAACAGCGCAGAAGTTCTACGCGCATCAGGTCGTGAACGGACATGGCCGGGCAACCGCGCCCAACTGTATTTTTCAAAACGACAGTTTGAGGGCGAACTGGATCAACCGTGGATCGCGAACCCTCTTGATGGTCCCAAAGGTCGGGTCCGTGATGTTACCGTCAGGATTAGAGAACTGCGCATGATTGAGAATATTGAAAAATTCCGCCCGAAATTGAATGGATTTCTCGTGCCCGAAGCCTGTGTTTTTCAAGATCGCCATGTCCCAGTTACGGATGGAGGGGCCACAGCATATCGTCCGCGGGGAGAGCAAGCCCACGTTGGAGGGGCGTCAAGTTTGCCCCGGCGCCGCGGGTGTAACCAACTGGATGTCGCCCACCTACAACCAGCAGACCGGCCTCTTTTATGTGACCGCTCGCGAACAATGCGATATTTTCAGCACCGCACCGCAGCCTTATGAAGAAGGACACGCCTATTACGGCAGTGCGTATTTCCCCGCCGATCAAGCCGAACCATACTCGGGTGCGCTTCGCGCTATCGATCCGGTCACCGGCCAAGTGAAGTGGGAATTTCCTCACCCGTCCCCGACGTGGTCTGGACTGCTTTCGACGGCCGGTGGAGTCGTATTTACGGGAGATGCCGAAGGCAATTTCATCGCGCTCGATGCCGCTTCAGGCAAACATCTTTGGCACTTCCAGACAGGCGCTGCGATCTACGCTTCTCCGATGACTTTCGCGGTGGGTGGGAAGCAGTACGTCGCCATCGCCACCGGGAGCGCTCTGTTCACGTTTGGCCTTCCGTAACCTATCCCCCTCGGGAAAGACCTGGACCAAGACAACTCTCGCACTATGGAAGTGGAATACCTCTACAAGAACACCTCGCGCTTTTGCTGACGGATTGCAGACTGTCCGCATCACCGAGAGAGAAGAGGGCTGCGGATTCCTGATTCCTTTTTTCCGGTGGCTGGTTTGCTAGCGAGCGGGGGAACTTCTCACTGGTGCGGGGTTCTCCGCGGATGTTTCCCGCATTTCCTCCAGGAGCTCCTCGGTGGTCATCACTCTTCCGAAAAATGAATCAATGTTCTTCAGTGTGGCTTCGTGCATGGCGGGATCGAATGTGGCCGTCGCATCGCTGAGAAAGGCTACGTAGTAATCGCGCATGAAGGCGGCGCGAGCGGTGGATTCGCAACAGACATTGGTGGCGGTCCCGGTGATAATAACGGTATCCACATGGTGATAGCGCAGAATCGCGTCGAGGCCGGTTTCGAAAAAGGAATCGTACTTATGTTTAATCAAGCGGTATTCGGCGACTCCCTCCCGGGGCTGGAGCATGTGAGGATACATTTCGAAGCTGGATTCACCCTGCCACAGGACTCGTTGCTCGCCAATGGGAGGGAATTTCTGGAGCATCAGGCCGCCGTAAGGAGGGCGGTGATCGGATTGCGTCCAGACGATGGGCATCCCGCGTTCGCGACAAAACCGAATCAGGCTCTCGATGCGCGGGATCATCGCGCGGGCTTCCGGTGTTTCGAACACTTCGCCCTCCGCCACAAAACCAATCTGCATGTCGATGACAAGCAGCGCACAGCGCCGGGCGGCGGCGGTGAAAAACTTAGGCCGGGAGATACGAACTTCCTGGGACATCGCTAACCTCCAAAGGGTGGCGGCAAAAAAAGAGGACGGATTCAGCGTTCCGGTTTTTTCCAGATGCCGCGTTCGTGCATAAGGGCGATCTGGCGTTGGATGACTTTCTCCCGATATTCGGCGTGTTTCATGGGGACGCGGTCCAAATAGAGATTCTTGGGATAGATGGGCTTTTCATAGACGATCTGATAAAGCTCGGTGCGAAGATCCTTCATCCAGTTGTCCCATTGCGCGCGCGCGCGATGATCACGCAGGGCTTCCACGTCGATTACGCCGGCGACGTAACTCGATCCGCCGCTGTACTCGAGCTTGCCAACCTTCTGACCCTTGTAATTGAAGAGATAAGAGCGCCCGCCAAAGGTATCGATGGGCGTGGTGTCCTCCGGAAACAGGAAATAGGTTCCTAGATTGGGCGCCAGGACGTACATATTATTGTCCAGCGCGCGAGCCGCGCTTTGAATCTCGAAAAAATCGTTGCCGCTGCCGGGATGCGGATAAGAGGCCCGATAGACGATTTCCGCGCCATTCATGGCCAAGGCCCTTGCATTTTCCGGATAGGAGCCTTCATTGGCCATCATGATGCCCATCCGGCCGATCTCCGTGTCCACCACCGGCCAGAAGGCCTCCAGGTTGCGCCCGTACTTCTCAATCCACCAATCGTAAATGTCATGCGGGCAGACGGAATGTTCCACCGGATACAGGGGAGAGACCTTGTAATGCTTCAGAATCACTTTGCCTTGGGGGTTGAGAATGAAGCCCACATTGAAGAAGCGGTCTTTCCAATCGGGATGGCGCGCCTTGGCCTGAGCCATGATGAAACAGTCCCATTCGCGGGCAATCTTGCCGATCTGCTCGGTCTCATCGCCCGGAATATCAATGGCGCACTCTCGCGCATACTGCACGTGATCCATATCGAGCACTTCATCATTGAAAGCTTGCAGCGCGCCCTCTGGGATGACCATCAGGCGCACGGGAAGATCCATGGCGGAGAGCCAGTTGGCGGCCTTCACCAGATGCTTCAGATGGTCCAGATTGATCTGGATGTCCTTGCGGGAACGAATCCCGCGGATGGTGGGCACAAGTCCGACGGCGGTATATGGCTTGATCATGGATTTCCCCGTTAAATTGCGAAAGGTTGGCGCGCCTTGAATGGATGCGCCAACCTCCGTGCGTCTTGTTGCACTGTACCGCAAGCCGCTAGAAATTCAAGCGCAGTGACAATTGGACCTGGCGCGCCGGAGCGGCAAATTGCGGCGAACCGAACGCAGGATTGCCGCCCGAAGGGATAGAGGGAGCAATACCGTCCCCGAAATGCGTCGGAACCGGGGTTACGAAATCCGGCAACCCATACGTGCTGTCGATTTGCAGGATGTTGGCACGGTTGAGCAGGTTGAAGATCTCCGCGCTGAGTTCCAGCTTGAGGCGCTCGTTGAGCGGAATCGCCCGCTGGAAGCGCAGATCCACGGTGTAGCTGGGATCCCCTTTATAGGTGTTGCGTCCGATTACTCCCACGCGGTCCCCGAAAGGGAAAATGTCGCCGTTGGTATCAAAGCCGGCAACGATGCTATAGCGCCGGGAGCTCTGCAGGTTGGTGAGCATGGAGGCTTTGAAATCGCGCAACACGACATTCCAGGTCTTGGGGGTCTCTCCAAGTACCGCCAGGGTGAGACGATGGGGGATGTCATTATCTCCGGGAGCCTTGTCCCAGTTCGGATGGAGGAAATTGACCGGGGTGTTGGGCAGATTGACGGTGGTCGAGATGTCCATGGACTTCGAGTAAGTGTAATTGGCCAGGAAGTCATAGTGGTGCGAAAAGGATTTGCGCACACTGAGCGTGCCCGCGTGATAAATCGAGAATCCCTCGGGCTTGACGTAGAGCACAAACCCAAAGTTAGGATCGGTGGGCGTAAAGTAGGGCGCGCAACCGCTGGTGATGGCCGGATTGCACCCCGGCACCGGGGTTCCGTTGATGCTGAAGTAGACCGGCAGGCGCGAGGCATGCAGCCACTGGTAACCCAAGGAGACGAAAAAGTCCTTGCCGATCTGGTGTTCGACTTCCAAGCTGGCCTGCTCGGAGAAAGGATTCTTAAAGTCCAGTTTTGCGTATCCCAGGGGGAATTGCAGCACCGGGCTGGTGGTCGGATCCGGATAAATACCCAGGTGGGTAAAATTGCTGAACCCATTGCCTCCAAACACCGGTCCGGGAGCACCGACTACGCCGGAGGCGCCGAAACCAATCAAGTTGTTGGTGGGATCGCCGAATTCCGGCAAGAGGGGCTGGTTCATATAAGTGAATTCCGAAGCGCCGATCCAACTCACCATAACGTCACTGAAGACAAAGGCCGAGTCAAACAAGCCTGCGCCGGCGCGAACCACGCCCTTCCCGTTGTGGAAGGAATAGGCCAAGCTGGCGCGCGGCTGGATATTGCCATAGTAGGTGGGATGGAACTTGCCCTCGATTTTCACGTCCGCCGCGGAGGGAAATTGATCCACATCGTAGCGCAGACCGAGGGTGACGGTGAGATTGGGACGCACCTTCCAGTGGTCCTGGGCATAGAGCGACCACAGACTGTGCTTGAACTTCAAGGAAGTGGAGTCGTCGAAAACCTGCTGCGAAGGACCCGCGTAAAGGCCCGTGGAAAAAGGCAGGGTCCGCTGCGGAATCTGCTGGCCAAATAACTGTCTGGGCTCCAGGAAGGCGAATACCAGGGCTGTACCAGGAGAAAATACGCCTTGCGGAGCGCCTGCACATCCGGCAGGACCTCCAAAGAAACAACCCGGCGAGAACAGACCCGCACCCGGGCTGAACAAAGTGACCTGAGTATCAATCCAGACCGGCTGGATGTCGCCGCCGACCTTAAAAGTATGGTTCCCGCGCACATAGGTCAGATTCTCGGCCACCTGAATGCGCTGTTCGGTATACGCCCGGACGCTGCCAATGAAGCCGCCCGAGGACAGCATATCCGGAATGTTGATGGCGGGCTCGAGGCCGGCGCCTTTGGGGATAAGGTCGAACTTGCGGCGGCCGTATTGAAAAAGAGTCTCGGAGCTAAGGGCCTGAGAGAAGAGATGCACCAGGCTGCCGTAGGGAGTCTGGTCCCGCACGGGATTGTCGCGGAAGGAAGAAGGCATGCCCTGGCCCGGAGCCGCGCCGCGCACATTCTGCTTGCGCGAGTCGTTGAAGAGGTAGCTCAGGTTAAGAAAAGTCTTGTTGCTGAAGATGGCGTTGGCTTTCACCATCAATTTATCGTAGTTATCGATGCTCAGAATGGAGTTGAGCACTTCCGGCTGCAACCCGAGCAAGGTCTTCACGCCATTGATGCTGAGGCTGCCAGGGCCAAAGCAACCTGGGTTATCGGTGCATCCCAAAATCAATTGGGAATAGATGGGTGATTCAGCGCGGCGCTGGCCTTCGTAGCCGGCAAAGAGAAACAGTTTGTCCTTGCGGACCGGCCCGCCCGCCGTGCCGCCAAACTGGTTGAAGCGCAGAGTATTGAAACCCGGAGCGGAGAGCAGGTTGTCTTCCGCCAGCTTATTGTTGCGGAAGTACTCGTAGAGCGTGCCGTGCACATCGTTGGTGCCCGACTTGGTGACGGTGTTGACGACGGACCCAAGGTTGCGGCCGTTATCCCCCGTGAAAGGGCTATCCACGACGCGGAATTCCTGCACCCAGTCCTGCGAAGGGCTGATGCGCTGCACGCCGGAAATGCTGGTGTTGTAGTCGATGCCGTCCAAGGAATAATAGGAGGTGTGGCTCTCGCGCACCCCGGCGAAGCTCAGTTTCAGAACCGTTTCCGTGAAAGGTGACTGCGCCCCCACGGCCGTGCTGCGGCCCACACTGACCGAAGGGGTGAGCAGGACGAAGTCGATGAAGTCGCGCCCCGAGATGGGCAGGTCCCTGATCTTCGAGGTGTCAATCACCTGGCTGACTTCGGCTTTTTCGGTGTCCACGGACTGCGCGGTCTCGGTCACTTCGATGACTTCGGCCTTCGCGGAAACACCCAAGGCAACGGTCAGCGAGGCGATCTGACCGACGGCCAGTTGAACCGCAACGGTCCGCGCCGAAAATCCCGCATGAGTCGCGGTCAAATTATAGTTCCCTGCCGGGACGCTGGGGATGACGGCAAGGCCTCCCTCGCCGGTGAGCGCGGTGCGTTCCGCGCCGGTGGCGGTATTTTTCAGGGTCAAATTGGTTCCGGCGACAGATCCGCCGGACTGATCGTTCACGGTCACATTCAAGGTCGCGAACTGCTGAGCCGGGAGGTTTTGAGCAGATATTAAGAATAAAAGAACTGTAATTACAAATAACCCAATCGTTGTGCGCCTCATGTCTCCCCCTCCACCTGATAATCGAAATGTGACGGAGACTAGCACTGTCGGCTGAGTACGTCAACAATTCTCTTTCCACTTTCCTTTCTACCATATAGGCCTGCCCCGCCGGGGAAGTGCGGAATACTACTGGAAGTTCAAAGCCGATTCGGTATAGTTTGCAGTACCTTTCCAGGGTCCGGAGGATGACCATGAACCAGTTTGCGGCACTCAATCAGCAGTACATCGGCGGAGTATGGCGCGACGGCACAAGCCAGAAGACATTGACCGACAGGAATCCCTACAACGGGCAACCGATCACCGAATTCAAGCTGGCCAGCCTGGCGGATTTGGATGCAGCCTATCGCGCGGCGGCGGCGGCGCAGAAAGTGTGGGCAGAGGTCAATCCGTTCGAAAAACGCGCCATTCTGGAAAAGGCGATCGCCTTCATCGAGCAAAACGAAGGAGACATCACCGACATCATCATCGAAGAATTGGGGGGGACGCGGCTGAAAGCCTTTTTTGAAATCGGGCTGGTGAAGAACATCATCAAGGAATCCGCGACCTTTCCCCTGCGCATGACCGGCGAAATTCTCCCCTCCACGGTCGAAGGCAAGGAAAACAGACTCTACCGTATTCCCGTCGGGGTCGTAGGGGTGATCAGCCCGTTCAATTTTCCGTTCTTTCTCAGCATGCGTTCTGTCGCACCAGCGCTCGGCGCGGGCAATGGCGTGGTGCTCAAACCGCACGATGACACGGCCATCACGGGCGGAACGCTGGTGGCGCGAATTTTCGAAGCGGCCGGGCTTCCCAAAGGACTCTTAAACGTGGTCGTAGCCGATATCGCGGAAATTGGGAACGCGTTCGTTGAGCACCCCGTTCCGCGGGTCATCTCGTTTACCGGCTCGGAAGCGGTAGGACGGCGCATCGGGGAATCCGCCGGCCGCTGCTTGAAGAAAGCGATTCTGGAGCTGGGCGGCAATAGTGCCTTCATCATTCTTGCGGATGCCGACCTGGACTATGCCCTCAATGCGGCGGTTTTCAGCCGCTTTACGCACCAGGGACAGATCTGCATGTCCGCCAACCGCGTCCTGGTACACCGCAGCCTGTACCAACAGTTTTTGGAGAAATATGTGCAGCGCGTTTCTCGGCTGAAAGTGGGCGACCCGCGGGATCCTCAGACCGATATCGGCCCGCTGATGAACAAGGCGCAGGCAGATACACTCACGCGGCAGATCCAGAAGGGCATCGAGGAAGGAGCCAAGCCTGTCCTGCACGGCAAAGCGGATGGCAACCTCATGTCCCCGACGATCTTCGCGGATGTAAAGCCGGATATGTCCATTGCGCAAAACGAGTTGTTCGGGCCGGCGGTGTGCGTCATTCCTTTCGACAGCGAAGAAGAAGCCATCGCCATTGCCAACAACAGCCCCTACGGGTTGAGCGGGGCCATTCACACACGCAACCTGGAACGCGGCGCCGAACTGGCCAAGCGGATCGACACTGGCATGGTCCATGTCAACGATGGGACCATCAGCGATGAACCCACGATTGCCTTCGGAGGAGAAAAAGCTTCCGGTATCGGGAGGCTCAATGGCCGCTGGGCGCTGGAGGAATTCACGACGTTAAAGTGGATTTCGGTGCAACGCACGCACCGGCACTATCCGTTCGAAGTGGCGGCCGCTTCGGGATCGTAAACGTCATTGCGCGGAAAATTCGCGGAGCTGGTCATCTGCGGAAGCGCCGCGTGTGCCGGCCGGCACCCCGCGCGGAGCCTGATTTTCAGAACGTGCAGTGGATTCATCAAGGAGGATTGTCATGATCGAACAATATATGGCTCTTGCGCTCCAGCCGACAATGCGTGGCTGCACCAAACGATCGGAAGTTGCCGTCAACATCCGGCATATTTCGGATTTGATCGACGCATCCATCTGGCTCAGCTCCATTGATCTGCCCGTGCGCCTGATCTGCATCCCGGAAGGCTGCCTGCAAGGTTTCACCGACGAGGTCTTCGACTGGGATCATGAAAAGTATGTGGAGGAGATGGCTTTGGACATCCCCGGTCCGGAGACGGAGATGCTGGGGCGCAAAGCCAAGCAGCACAACGCGTACATCATCGCCCAAGCCAAAATCAAGCATCCCGAGTTTCCCAAGAAGTTCTTCAACGGCGCCTTCATTATCGCTCCAACGGGTGAGGTGATTTACAAATACCACAAGCTCCAGGTCTTCGCCCGCGAGCATTCCACCGTGCCCCATGACGTGTGGGACAAGTGGGTTGAACTCTACGGCGACAGTCTCGATTCCTTCTTTCCCGTGGCCGATACGGAGATCGGACGGATCGGGTGCGTGATCTGCATGGACGGGTCCTTCCCGGAAACGGCCCGCGGCATGGCTATGAATGGAGCCGAAGTTCTCTACCGTCCCGCTTATCCCGAGCCCTATGTGGCCAACGGACTCTGGGAAGTGCAAAACCGCGCGCGCGCCTTGGACAATACCTGCTATGTGGTTGCCCCGAACCCGGCCAACTACTACCTCATGCAGGATTCCAAGGACGCGCTGGACACTTTCGGCGGCAAATCCATGATTGTGGACTATCAGGGCCGGGTGCTTTCGCAGCACGACTATGGAGCGGGACCTTCCTACGCCGGGGCGATTATCGACATCGAGGCCCTGCGGCAATACCGCACGCGCTCGTTGTGGGGGAATTGGCTCCGCGATCTGCGCACAGAGCAATTCCGTTGCATCTACGAGAAGCCCCTGTATCCGAAAAACCTCGGCCTGAAGAAGCATCCCGGCCTGCATGCGGATCACGATGCCATCCGCCACCGCGTGCTGGCGGAGATGGTGGAAAGGGACATCTACCGGCGCCCTGCCAAAGCGAAAGCTTAACCAAAAGCCGAAGAAGCTCTCGCCCAATGAGGGTGCGGGCCCGGAAAGCGCAGCCGCTCTCAATCCTTGCTTCGTTTTGCTGGTTTACGAAAAAGGAAGTCGCCGCAGCTTTCCGCTTCCCGGACAGCGGAAGAGCGCGCTATTCCGGAAAATCGGGATGGGGCGCCACGCTGCGATAGCGCCCCGAGTGGAACACGAGAGGTTTTTCTTCGGCCCGGTGGTATTCCTCCACGTGTCCCAGAAAAATCACGTGATCGCCGCCATCGAATTGGCCCGCGTTTCGGCAAACCAGCTGGGCCGCGACTCCCGTCAATAGAGGAACTTTGGCCTTTCCTTCTTCCATCGGGACACCCTCAAACTTATCGGGGACGGGAGAAGCGAACTTCTGGGACAAACCGTGCTGCACCGCTGCGAGGATATTGACCGCAAAGTGGCTGGCCTCTTGAAAGGCTGTCAGGTTCGGCGAATGGCGCACGAGGCACCAGAGCACCAGCGGGGGATCGAGAGAGACGGAAGTAAAGGAGTTGACCGTCAAGCCGATGCTGCGCCCCTCCTTGCTCCGCGTGGTGATAATGGCAACGCCCGTAGCGAACTGCCCGAGCGCGCGGCGGTAATCCTTGGCGTCGAAATCCTCGCCGGAAGTGATTTTCATATGTTCTCTATTCGGCCAGCTTCGGTATGGTCTCTTCGGCGCGTTCCGGACCCATTGCGGTATAGCCCCCGTCCACGGCAAGATCCGTTCCGGTGATGAACGAGGCATGGCTCGAGCACAGGAAAACAACGGCCTGGGCTACCTCTTCCGGGTTGCCGATGCGTCCCAGCAAATGAAACGGAGCGCCCACGCTGTCGGCCTTGGCGCGATTGTTCTTGCTCAGCTCGGCGATGACCTTTGACCACGTCCAGCCGGGCGAAACCGAGTTGACGCGAATCTTGTCTCCGGCCAGGTCCATGGCTTCGTTGCGGGTCAGTTGCAAGGTCGCCGCTTTGCTGACGGGGTAGAGCCAGCGGCCGTGCTGGGCCACTTTTGCGCTGATACTCCCGAAGTTGACCACCGCGCCGCCGCCCCGCTGGATCATGTGCGGCCGCACGGCCTTCAGCATCATCACCCCGCCGACAACATTGATGTTGAAGCTGTCCAGCCAATCCTGCCGCGATGCGCTCAGCCCTCCATCCACATAGATGCAAGCCACATTGACCAGGAAATCGATGCCCCCAAATGCCGCGGCGGTCTGTTCCACGCAAGCGGCAATCTGTTTGTCGTCGCCGAGATCGGTCCGGATGAAGCGCACCCCTTCGGAGAATTCGCCGGCTATGGCCTGGCCGCCCGCCGCGTCGATATCCGCCACAACTACCTTCGTGCCTTCGCGATGAAAAGCCCGGACCACGTGGGCTCCAATCATCGTTCCTCCACCGGTCACGATGGCGACCTTTCCTTTCAAACCGTCCATGGCTGCCTCCTGCCCTTGCTATTTGTCGTGTAAACACCAGAGCTTGTTTTTTCCGAAGAAGATACTATCATATGGCCTCATCGTTAAGAACAGACTGTATTGCTCCAAAACAAATTTAGGATGCAACGGCAAAGAGCGTGAGTGCCTGAAACGGATAACCAAGGAGAATGCGATGCGAAAAATTGCTGTCGTCGGAGCTGGACAGTCTGGCTTGCAGTTGGCTCTCGGCCTTCAGAAAAAGGGTTATGCAATCACCATGGTTTCCAGCCGTACGCCCCAGCAAATCCGCAGCGGCCGCGTCAGTTCCAGCCAGTTCATGTTTCACAATTCCCTCCAGATCGAACGGGACCTGGGAATTAATTTCTGGGAGAAAGAGTGCCCCACGACGGAGGGAATTGGATTTTCCATTCCGGGGCCGGATGGGGGCAAGGCCCTCTTCTGGGAAGCAAAACTGGACCATTACGGCCAGTCCATCGATCAGCGCGTGAAGTTCGCGGGCTGGATCGAGGAGTTTGCCAAGCGCGGCGGCAACGTGGTGTACAAGGAAGCTGCAGTTTCCGACCTCGAAGAGTATGCCAAAAGCCATGACCTCGTCATCGTGGCCGCCGGCAAGGGGGAGATCAATCAACTCTTCGCACGCGATGCCGAGCGCTCCACTTTTGACCAGCCGATGCGGTCCCTGGCGCTGACCTATGTCACGAAGATGTCGCCCCGCAAGCCTTTTTCTGCCGTGGCCTTCAGCCTGATTCCCGGTGTGGGAGAATATTTCGTCTTTCCGGCGCTGACCGTCAGCGGACCGTGCGAGATCATGGTTTTTGAAGGGGTTCCGGGCGGCCCCATGGACTGCTGGCAGGACGTGAAAACCCCGCAGCAACACCTCGCTCGCAGCAAGGAAATCCTGGCCAAGTTCCTGCCCTGGGAAGCGGAACGCTGCCAGAATATCGAATTGACCGACGAGAACGGCATTCTTGCCGGCAGATTTGCGCCCACCGTCCGCAAGCCGGTTTGCAAGCTGCCCTCCGGGAAGATGGTGCTGGGCATGGGGGACGTCGTCGTGCTCAACGATCCCGTCACCGGACAGGGATCGAACACAGCGTGCAAGTGCGCCAAAGTCTATCTGGACAGCATTCTGGAACACGGGGACAAAGCGTTCGATGCCGCTTGGATGCAGCAGACCTTCGAGACCTTCTATGGCTATGCGCAGTGGGTGGCCAAGTGGACAAACTCGCTGCTGACTCCTCCGCCCCCCCAAGTGCTGCAGTTGATGGGCGCGGCTTCGCAGATTCCCAAACTAGCCGGCATCATTGCCAACGGCTTCAATAACCCGCCCGATTACAACCCCTGGTGGTTTGACGCAGCGGAAGCGGAAAAACTGATTCAGCGGCTGCAGACAGGCAATTAACAAGGCCTGTGGTCCGCTTCACCGCCTGGCGGTGTGGCCTTGACAGCCGGTGGAACGCGCTGTCAGAGCAACCCGCGCTTGGCCGCGTGGATCACGGCCTCCAGCCGGTTGCGCGTCCCGAACTTGCGGTTGGCGTGATACAAGTGATTGCGCAGCGTGCGATCCGTGATTTTCAGCGCGCGCGCCACCTGCTGCGGGCTTTTGCCTTCAGAGAACAATCGGAGCACGCGCTTCTCCTGCGCGGTCAGCGGGAGAACGGGAGCCAGGGCCGCGGGATTTTCCGGCAGCGCAGCCAATTCCCGGGCCGCGGACAAGAGCTTCCGCGCCAATTCCTCTTTCTTCTCCCGGGAAGTGATGTCGCGGGCCAGATGAATGTGCCAGCTGCGCCCGGAGCGGGCATCCCGATGGATAATGATGGAAATGTTTACCCATAGCCGGCGCCCGCCCTGGCCGCTGACTTGCAAGTCATAGTTCTCCATCTCGCGGTGGGCCGCCGCACATTGCAATACGTTGCAGTCATCCTTGCAGACAATGTTTCCTTGTGGCCCGTGCCCCTGTAGCAGGCTGGCGCACGGCTTATGAAGAACCTCGGAGACGCGATAGCCGAGGAGTTTTTCCGCCGCGCGATTCCAGGAACGAATGAGGCCCTGTTCATCCACCGCGAAAGCGGCGTCGGACGTGCCTTCCAGAAGAGCGAAAAGTTCCGTCTCCAACATAAGACGCTCCATGACATTTGTCTCAAGGGCCGGGACAAACGCTCGATTGACCAGACCAGCAAAGTGCAGATAATCCGCACAACGGACAAAGGGGTCCATTAGCATGTTTACTTCTGTCTTTTCCCGGCCCTGCAGTTACGCCCTTCGCGCGGTTACCTATCTTGCTGCTCAACCCTTTGGGAAAATGACCGGAAAGAAAGAGATTGCTCAGTGCGAGTCTATCCCTCCCGCCTTTTTAAGCAAAGTACTTCTTTCTTTGAGTCATAGCCACGTACTGCGCTCGCGCAAGGGCCTCCGAGGCGGATATGAACTGGCCGTTCCCGCCGAACAGATTTCCATGCTGGCCGTGGTCCGTGCGGTAAGCGGGGAACCATTTCAAGACTGTCTATTGGAAGAGCGGCCGTGTTCCTGCACCCATCCCTGCGAGCTTCATGACTCCTGGGTCGTAGTTCGGGAGCAACTGCTGGGCTATTTTCAACATTTGACTGCTGCCGATCTGGTGCGTCTGCGCAGGCATGAGGGCGGCGGGGGCAACCCGCGAAAAGCAGCGGTTGCCGACCGGAGCGAGGAAAAAGATCATGGCGACGACGCATAGCACTTCAATCTCTCCGAATGATGGACGCTGGATTCCCAGCACGTGCGGCATGTGCCTGCATGGGTGCGGCATCAAGGTGCAGGTGGTGGACGGGGTGGCGGTGAAAATCGAAGGCGACCCGTCGAATCCCGACAATCTCGGCAAGCTGTGTCCCAAGGGCAACGCTGGCCTGGCCCGCCTCTACGATCCCACCCGGGTGCTCCATCCGATGAAGCGTACGAATCCCAGGAAAGGTCTCCAGGAAAAACCGGGCTGGGTTCAGATCGGTTGGGAGGAGGCCTATGAGATCGTGGCCCGGGAACTCGGCAAGCTCCGCAAGGACGACCCGCGGAAACTGCTCTGCGCCATCGGCGATTTCCAGCGCATTCTTCTGTGGGGCTGGCCGGCGGTGTTCGGATCGCCCAATTTCTTTACCTCCCTGGGCAACTATTGCGGCGGCTCCTACCACCCGGTGAACGGGAGCGTGGACGGCTCCTTCGCGGCCATCAACGATTACGAGCATTGCAACTACTGGATTCAGATCGGCTCGGGGGATGGATTTTCTTCGCACCTGCATCTTTCCGGAAGCGCCAAGCGCATGGCCGATGCGCGGATGCGCGGGATGCGGGTGGTCTCGCTGGACCCGCGCTGCTCGGTCGCTTCCGCCAAGGCCGATGAGTGGATTCCCATTCTTCCCGGCACGGATCGCGCCTTCGTCCTGGGCATGGCGCATGTGCTGGTGCACGAACTGCGGCGCTACGACCGGGACTTTTTGCGCGACCGCACCAATGCTCCCTATCTGGTAATAAGCAACGGCGATTTTCTGCGCGATAGCGAGGGCAAGGCTCAGGTCTGGGATCTGCAGGCCCAGGCCGCGCGAGCCTGGGATGCCGTGCCCCGCGAGTCCATGGCGTTGGAGGGAGCCTTTTCCCATGAAGGCGTGAAAGTGCGTACCGGTTTCCAGGTGTGGATGGACATCCTGCTCGAGAATACGCCGGAAAAAATGGAGGCAGTCACCACCGTGCCGGCCGAGACCATCCGGCGCATTGCGCGGGAGTTCGTGGACGCCGCGCAGATCGGCGCCACCATCGAAATTCAGGGCAAGACGTACCCCTATCGCCCCGCCGCGCTCAATTACTACCGCGGTTCGCAATCGCATGCCAACGGCCTCTTCGACAACATGACCTACAAGCTGTTCAACATGCTGGCGGGAAACATTGACGTGCCCGGGGGCCATCTCGGCGTTCCTCTCGATCACCGCGGGTTCTTCATCAGTCCGGGCGAGGACGGAATGCTCAAACCCGAACCGCACCAGCTGCATCCCGCGCCGGAATTCAAGTACCCTCCGGATTCCACGCACCTGCTGGAATGGTTCCCCATCGGCTTCGACGCCGGTCAGCTCAACGCGGAGACGGTGCTGAATCCGGAGCGCTTCGGACTGAATTACCGCCCGGAGGCCATGCTGCTCTACCACTCCAACCCGTGGTGGAACATGCCGGAAACCGATAAGATCGAAAAAATCTTTCACAGCATGAAGTTCGTCGTGGCCATTGATATTCAGGAGACGGAATCGACGCAATGGGCCGACGTATTCCTGCCGGACTGCACCTTCCTGGAATCCACGCTGCTCAACTGCCTGGAGCCGCCCGCGGTCACCGGCCACGCTCTGCGCCAGCCGGTGGTGAAGCCCCTCGGCGAAACCCGCGACGCCTACGAAATCCTCACCGAATTGTCCGAACGCATGGGCTTTCGCGATGACTGGAATGATTTTCTGAATATCGTTTGCGGATACACGGCCAAGCCAAAATATCTGCTGGACCCGGACAAACGGCACACGGTGGACGAATTCTGGGACCGCTACGCGCGCAGCATCTACGGAGACCATAAGGGCCTGGAATGGTTCAAGGTTCATGGGCACGCGGTGCGCTACCGCACCCCGGAAGAAACCTACCTGCCCTTCGGCAACCTGCGCATCCCTTTCTATTTCGAGTTCATCAAGCGCACCGGCGATCAGATGCGCGTCAAGCTCTCCGCCGTGGGCATGAAGGACTGGCCGCTCGACAATTACCAGCCCCTCCCGTTCTGGAAGACCTCGCAGGTGATCGAGGATGGAAAAGCGGGGTACGAATATTACGGCATCACCTTCAAGGAAAGCCTGCACACCTTCGCCGACACCATGGTCATGCCCTGGCTCTCCGAAGTCAGCGACAAAGATGCCATCCACGGCGGGATTCTGATCAATCCCGTCACCGCCGGCAAACTCGGCATTCAAACGGGTGATCGCGTACGGCTCACTTCCCCGGCAGGAAGCATCGAGGGGGCCGCCCAAGTAGTGGAAGGAATCCATCCCCAGGTCGTGGGGGTCAGCAATACCATCACCCGGCAGGTCATCACCAATAAGCGGGTACAGGCTAAGGGTACCCATTTTAACCGCCTGCTGACCGGCTCGATGCTCTATACCGACAGCGCGACGGGGGGACTCGAGTCCACCGCCCGCGTGCGCGTGGAGCGCCAGGGAGCCTAAACGTTCATGCCCATTGCCAACATTGCCGCTCTGGGGAGCACCCGCAAGATGCTGGGATTCAGCCGGCAGACCCTGGAGTTTGCCGGCAGCACGGTCGCCGACCTGCTGCGCCAGATGCCCACACGGGACGGCGGCAGCCTCTACGACATCCTGGTGTGCGAAGGAAAGCTGCGGAGCGACTTTGCGATCGTGGTGGATGGACTGAGTCTGAAAGCGGATCAACTGGACTTGCAACTGCACGGAGGCGAGGAGATTGTCACGCTGGCGATCATCCGCAGCCTGGCGGGCGGTTAACTGGCGTGATTTTGTGAGGTACAGAGATGGCTCGACTCGGGATGGTGATTGATCTGAAGCGCTGCATCGGCTGCAACGCCTGCACGCTGGCCTGCAAGCAGGAAAACGGAACGCCCGAAGGCATTCACTTTGCCCGCGTGGTGACGCAGGAGGTCGGCGTCTACCCCCGCACCAAGCGCACCTTTCTGCCGGTGCTTTGCAATCATTGCACCGATGCGCCCTGCGCGGAGGCCTGCCCCACCGGAGCCACTTATATCCGTCCCGACGGCATTGTCCTGGTGGACCACAACAAGTGCATCGGATGCCGCGCCTGCAATGTGGCCTGCCCTTATATGAACCGCCACTTTATCGAGCGCGGACTTCTGCAGCACGGGTACAACAGCGACGGGCTAAGTCCGTTCGAAGTGCTGAAGTTCGCGGATTATGACGAGGGGACCAACATCAAGTGCACGCTCTGCGCCCATCGCGTGGATGTGGGCCTGGAGCCGGCTTGCGTCGTGACCTGTCCCACCGATGCGCGCATCTTCGGCGACTGGGAAGAGGCAGACGGCAAATTGCAGCGGCTGATCAAGGAACGCAAAGGCTGGGCGTTGCTGCCGGAGTACGGCACCAACCCCAATGTGCAGTATCTCGACGAGTAACGCGCCGAGCGCGGGAAGAGAGCGGAGAACTTCTATGAGCACACGGGAATTGCTGATTGCGCCGCACCGCTTCGCATTTGGATACCATCGCCAGGTCTTCTGGAATTGGCTGATTGGAACCGCCTTTTTCCTGGGCGGCGTAGGTGGCGGACTGTTTTTAATCTCGCTGTGGACCGGGCACGTGCCGGGAATGCTCGCAGGTGTGCTCATCGTGGTCCTGGGCAAGAACGGCGCGCATCTCGCCTTTTTGGGGCGGCCCGAGCGGTTCCTGCGCGCCGCCGCCCGGCCGGATCGCTCGTGGATTGCCCGCGGAATCTGGGCCACCGGCATTTTTGCGGTGACCGGAACGATCGGTGTTTTGCTTCGAACGCACCCGCCGTACCTCGATTTTCCGCAGTGGGCCGCCAGCCTCAATGACGCGCTGGCCGTGGCCTCCGCCCTGTTCATCGCCTGTTATGACGGCTTCCTCATGCGCTCTTCCGCGGGAGTGGCCTTCTGGCGAACTCTGCTCCTGCCGCTGCTGCTCTTCCTGTATGCCGCGCTGGGAGGAATCACGCTGTCTCTGACGATTCGCGAATTGCAGAGAGAAGCCTCTCCGCAAATCCTGCCGCTACTGGAGCATGGACTGCTCGTCGCCAACTTTTTCCTTCTGGCCGTTTATCTGTTGCGGATGAACCGCTCGCTTCCCGCGGCCCGGGCCACCCTGCAGCAGTGGCTCAGCGGACGCTATGCGCGGTTCTTCTTCGGACTGGTGGTGCTGGTGGGGCTCCTGGCCACCTTGCTCCTTTCGCTGCTGCACGGCAGCGTGCAGACCTTCTGGCTGGTCCTGCTGATCGCGGCCTGCGAACTGGCCGGAGACTTCTCGATGATGATGCTGATGCTGAAGTCGGGGCTGTTTGCGCCGCAGATCGCGCCCGCTTATCGCCGGAGCGCGGCCGTCTGAACGCTCCTATTTTTTCTGATCCATCGGTTTTTCGATGCAGGTGGGGCAAGCAAGGTACTTGGGGGTCCGAAACAGAACTACAGCACGTAAAAGGGAAACGGGGGAGACGTACATGAATCGAAAGTTCATTTCCGCTTATGGGGTCTGGGGCGCATGTCTTTTTCTTGTGTGCTTGTTGTTGTCCGCATCATCCGTTCAGTCGCAAACTCTCGCGGACCTGTCCGTCACGGTCCAGGACGCCACGGGCGGAACGATCGCGAAAGCTTCGATCCTTCTGACCAGCACCACAACGGGGCTGCAACGTCAGGCGGAGAGCGATGAAAACGGAATGGGGCGAATCATGAACATTTCCCCCGGGGAATACGAGTTGCGCGTCGAGTTTCATGGCTTTAAGCCCGCGGCCAAGGCACTGCACATGCAAGTCGGGCAGAGCGCTTCCTTGACGATTACCATGGCCGTCGAAGCCGCCGCCTCTTCGGTGACCGTCACGGCCACCGAGGACGAAGGCATCCAGCCGACGAAATCGCAGGTTAGCGAAGTGATCAGCGAACGCCAGATTGTGGATTTGCCCATCAAGGGCCGCAACTTCATCGACTTCGTGATGCTCACCCCCGAGGTGACTCTGGGAAACAGCACCTCCGTCGGCAGCCAGGCGCCCTTCACCGAGCAAACCCCCAAGCTCAGCTTCGCGGGCGTCCGCGAATCTCATTCCGTATTTATCTCGCTCGACGGAGTGGATTACACCACCAGCCTTTCCGGCCTGCAGCGGAGTTCTCCGGCGCAGGACTGGGTGCAGGAATTCCGCGTGGTGACGAGCAGCTACGATTCCGAAGTGGGCCGGACCCTGGGCGGAATCGTGAACACGGTCACCCGCTCCGGCAGCAACACGCTGCACGGCGGCATCTACGAATTCTTGCGCAACGACGCCCTGAATGCGGCCAATCCCCTGGCCGCGCCGGGCATGGACGTCTTGCGCCTGAATCAGTTCGGCGGGACCCTGGGCGGTCCCATCACCAAGGATAAAACTTTCTTCTTTACCGGATATGAAGGGCAGCGCCGCGGGCAGTCCCCGCGCTACTCCAGCTTTATTCAGGCGATGATCGTTCCCATCAACGCCACCAAACAGTTTTTCGGATTGTCCCAGGAGAATCTGAATTCGATTCTGATTGTGAATGACTACGACAAACTGATCGGCAAAGTGGATCATCAGTTCAACAGCAGCACCTTTTTGGCCATTCGCTATCTGTTTTCCGACGAACGCAATCCGAACACCCCCGGCGCTCCTCCAGGCCTGGGCTTGCCCAGCACCTTCCGCGACAATCCCATCCGCGATCAGTCCCTGGCGGCCAACCTGATTCATACTTTTTCCCCCAAACTCACGGGCGATACCGTGTTCCAGTATGCCCGCCGCACTTTCCATTTGGATCCAGTGGGCGCGGGGCGGGAACCGTTCATGGCCATTCCCAATCTGGTGCAGTCCGGCGGCCCGGTCGGAAGCTTTACGTTTTATCAGGAGACGCGGTTGCAGTTCGGGCAGAACATCACGCGGACGTATTCCAAGCACACCATGAAGTTCGGCGGAGAGTTTCATCAGATATGGAACTCCACGAAATCGCCGATGTTCACTCCCGCGGTATCAATTTTCACCCCGGACAGCTATTTCGGAGATGCCAATTGTCCGTTCTGCGGCGGTGTGCCAACCGCCGTGGTGTTTTACTTTGCCCAGCCCAGAGCGCTATGGGGACAGCAACTGCTGCCGCGGGGCACGGACTGGCAGGCCAGCCTGCTGCCGCTGCCGATGCTGGACGCCTTCGACAAAGCCTCTTCGGCCA
>Ga0315281_10004564_pt1 | contig 20061 bp, 15 predicted proteins | sample YL17G07_0_MG_FD_204540 | JGI IMG/M metagenome (GOLD analysis project Ga0315281, IMG submission 204540) | Sediment microbial communities from Yellowstone Lake, YNP, Wyoming, USA - YL17G07_0 | ecosystem: Environmental > Aquatic > Freshwater > Lake > Sediment | place: USA: Wyoming | collected... | reverse complement strand
AAGTTTCCCGTCCGAGTCCGCCGCGACGCCCTTCGCTTCGCTCCGCCTGACGACAAGGAAACGTTCAGTCCAGGAGGTCGTCAGGTGCCCTACACCGACAAAACCCTTACGTGTGTCGACTGCGGAGCGGATTTCATCTTCTCAGCAGACGACCAGGAATTCCACGCGAGCCGTGGGTTCACCAACGAACCGAAGCGGTGCCCCGACTGCCGTCGCCAGCGCAAGTCGATGCGTGGCGACAGCGGCGGCGGTGGCAGCAGCTACGGCGGCGGCGGTGGCGGGGGCGGCGGTTACTCGTCCGGCCCGCGCCAGATGTACCCGGCCAAGTGCGCCAACTGCGGCAAGGAGACCGAGGTCCCCTTCCAGCCGCGCGGCGACCGCCCCGTGTACTGCCGTGACTGCTTCCAGGACCGCGCGCCCAGCGGCGGCGGTGGTGGTGGTGGCTACGGCGGCGACCGCGGCGGTGGTGGTGGTGGCCGAGGCGGCGGTGGTGGCGGCGGCGGCCGCCGGTACTAGCCAACCCGCAACAACTGAATAGCAACGAAAGAGGGACGCCATGCGGGCGTCCCTCTTTCGTTGCAGCATTTCAGCTAGTCAGCGGGTCAGCTAGTCAGCATCTCTGCACGTCAGCCGCGCTGTCCGCGCCGATCCTCGCTAACGCGCTCCCCTTCCCTCCCAGGGAAGGGGCCGGGGGTTAGGTCCGCCGTGTTCGAGTGGTTACGTCGGGAATACCTGAACGCTGAAGTGCTGACCGGCTGACCAGTGCCGTTCCGACTGGATGAGGAGGAAATGGGACGGGTCGACGGGCACAGGCAGCACCTCGTCATGCTGAGCGTAGCGAAGCATCTCACACTCCGGCTGGCGCCAGATTCTTCGCTTCGCTCAGGATGACAGGCAGATCGTTTCTCGCGAAATCAAGTTGGAACGGCACTAGCTGACGTGGGCGAGCGCAGCGAGCTTCAGCACCGTGTTCCAGTTGCGGCCCGTGCACGGCGTGCCGAGCTTGCTCTCGATCAGCTTGTTCGTGAGCTTCGAGCGGCCGATGCCCTCGGTGTACACGACGTAGAGCTGCCTCCCGTCGGCGCGGATGATCTCCGGTCCGGCGATCGCCGCCTGCAGTTCCTTGACCGCCCGCGCGCCCGGCGCATCCTTCAGGAACATCACGACGAGGTGCCCGGGGTCGCTCGTCGCTTCCTGCGCGAACGGGTTACGCGCGATGACCGCCTCCCACTCCTTCGCGGTGCGGATGAGGAAGGTCGTGCGAAGGCGCAGTTGCGTCTCCACCTGCGCCTCCAGCAACTGCTCGAGGCTGCCGGCCGGGCGCCCGCTGTCCCGGAAGACCAGGTTGCCGCTCTGGAGCAGCGAGCGCACATCGGCGAAGCCCAACTCCTCCACGACGCGGCGAAGGTCGGACATCGCCACGACGTTGCGGCCGCCCACGTTGATCCCGCTGAGGAGGGCAATGCACGTCGTCATCTGCTGACTCGCTGACGAGCTGACCTGCTGACCCGCTGACCCGCTCCCTACGACAGCGAGAACATCTCGATCGGCTTGATCAGCCCGCTGCGGCCCTGCGGCGGCTTGCCCTTCGCGGCGAGGCGCAGGTCGAAGCGGTTGAGGCAGTCATCGGCGTTCTGGTTCTGGACGCCGCAGACGTTGCAGGGCTCCTTGTGACAGTCCGGCGTCTGCTGGTGCTTCAGCGTGCGCAGCCACTCCGCGCGCAGGTACGACTCCGTAACGCCGATGTTGATGTGCGACCACGGGAACGGATCCCAGAGCCCCGGCGAGCGGTACGCGAAGAAGGCGGGGTCGAGGCTGCTGTCGCGCATCGCCTGCTGCCAGCGCGGCCAGTTGTAGTGCTCGTGCCAGGCGTCGAAGCGCGCCCCCGCCTGCCACGCGCGATGGATCGCCTTGCCCAGCCGCCGGTCGCCGCGCGAGAGCACCGCCTCCAGCAGGCTGTGCTCGGGGTCCTCCCACGTGAAGGCGACGCCGGTCTTCTTCAGCGCGTCGCGCAGGTACATGTGGCGCTGGTGCAGCACGTCCGGCTGCTCCTGCACGGCCCACTGGAACGGCGTGTGCGCCTTCGGGATGAAGTTCGACGTGCTGACGCGCACGCGCGCACGCCCGCCGTGATGCTTGCGGCCGATCTCTCGCACCCGCTTCGCCAGCGTGACGATGCCCTCGATGTCCTCGTGCGTCTCGGTCGGCTGGCCGCACATGAAGTACATCTTGACGTTCGTCCAGCCCATCGAAAACGCGTTCTCGGCCGCCTCGAGCAGATTGTCGTCCGTGACGATCTTGTTGATCGTCATCCGCAGGCGCTCGGTGCCCGCCTCGGGCGCGAAGGTGATGCTGTGCTTGCCGCGCGTCGCCACCGCCTCGGCCACGCGCACCGAGAAGCTGTCGACACGCATCGACGGCAGCGACATGGTGATGGTGTCGCCGAACTCGGCGCGCAGCGCATCGACCATCGGCACGATGCGCGAGTGGTCGGTGGTGCTGAGCGACACGAGCGACAGCTCGTCGTACCCCGTGCTGCGCACGAGCGCCTTCGCCGCTTCCAGCACCTCCTCGGGCGAGCGCTCGAGCCGCGGGCGGTAGATCATGCCGGCCTGGCAGAAGCGGCAGCCCTGCGTGCAGCCGCGCTGGATCTCGATCGCCGCGCGGTCGTGCACGGTCTGCACGAACGGCACGATCGGCATCGTCAGCGCCGGCGGCAGCTCCTGCACGAAACGCTTCGTGACGCGCGACGGCAGCCCCTCGACGGTGGCGCCGATCGCCTTGATCGTGCCGTCGGCGTTGTACTCCGGGCGATAGAAGCGCGGCACGTAGATGCCCCAGATCCGGGAGAGCTGGAGCAGCATCTGGTCGCGCGAGCCGCGGCCCTGCCGCTTCCACTCGCGGATGAACTTCACCACGTCGACGATCGTCTCCTCGCCGTCGCCCAGGACGAAGACGTCGACGAAGTCCGCCAGCGCGTCCGGGTTGAGCGCGCCGGAGCCGCCGCAGATGATCAGCGGGTGCGCGTCGGTGCGCTCCTCGGCGAGCACGGGCAACCGCGCCAGGTCGAGCATGTTGAGGATATTGGTGTAGGTGCCCTCGTAGCTGAGCGAGAAGCCGAGGATGTCGAACTCGCCCAGCGGGTGGCGCGATTCCAGGCTCCAGAGCGGGACGCCCTCCTCCCGCATCACCGCCTCCATGTCGGACCAGGGCGCGAAGACGCGCTCGGCGAGCATGCCCTCCTGGTGGTTGACGATGTCGTAGAGGATGCCAAGCCCCAGGTTCGACATGCCGATGTCGTAGAGGTCCGGGTAGGCGAAGGCGACCCGCACGTCGCAGGCGTCCCAGTCGCGGTTGATCGAGTTCCACTCGCCGCCCGTGTAGCGCGCCGGCTTCGTCACGCGCGCGAATAACGGCTCGAGATTGCGGAGCGCTGGCACGGTATGTCACCTCCCGGGCGGCAGCCCGCAGGCGCGGGCGAGTTTCCACTGTGAACGATTCGGTTATCAGCTTAGCAGGCCGCTTCGCTGGAAGGTGGAGGATGGAAGGTGGAAGGTGGAAGGTGGAAGGTGGACGGCGTCCAGCGATCGCGTGGATGCTGTGCGTGCGGCGATGCGACGGCCGGGGCGGCCGTCCTACGTGCTGTCAGCCATTCCAACCAGTCACCAGTCACCAATCACCAGCGACCAGCGACCAGCGACCAGCGACCAGCCGTCACCAGCCGACGGGCAGGTGGCGCAGGCCGCGCAGGAAGAGCGACGTCAGCCGCTCGACCTCGCCGCGGCGCGACAGCGTGGCCGTCCGCGCGAACAGCTCCTCGAACGCCACGCGCGCCTCGAGCCGCGCCAGCGGCGCGCCGAGGCAGAAGTGCACGCCGAGGCCGAACGCCAGGTGGCCCGACGCATTGCGCGTGATGTCGAACCGGTCCGCCGCGGGGAACTTCCGCTCGTCCCGGTTCGCCGAGGCGTACATCGGGATGACGCCCGCCCCCTTCGGGATGCGCGCGCCGCCGACCTCGACGTCCTGCGTGGCGGTGCGCAAGAGGAACTGCACCGGCGAGTCGTAGCGCAGCGCCTCCTCGATCATGTTGGGGATCAGCGCCGGGTCCGCGTGCACGGCCGCCAGCTGGTCGGGGTGATCGAAGAGCGCCAGCATGGCGTTGCTGATCAGGTTCGTCGTCGTCTCGTTTCCGGCGATGAGGAGCAGCCCGACAAACGCCAGCACCTCATCGCCCGTGAGCTTCAGGTCGCCCTCTTCGGCCGCGACGACGGCGCTGATCAGATCGTTGCGCGGCTCGCGGCGGCGTTCAGCGATCACCTGCTCGAAGTAGCCGGCGAATTCATCGAAGTTGAGCCCGGCCCCGGACGACGGGTCGGATGATTGCGAGATCATCGCGTCGGACCAGCGCTTGAACTCCTCCCGCCGCCCCGGATCCACGCCCAGCAGTTCGGCGATGACCGTCACCGGCAGCGGGATCGCCAGGTCCTCGACGAGGTCCATCTCGCCCGACGGCACGACGCGGTCCAGCAGGCCGCGCGTGATCTCGCGGATGCGCGGCTCCATATCGGCGACCATCTTCGGCGTGAAAGCGCGGTTCACCAGGTTGCGCATCAGCGTGTGCTCGGGCGGGTCCGTGTTGATGATGCTCCGCGTCGGCTTGCCCGTGATCTGGAGGCCGATCGCCGAGGACGAGAACAGCCCCGGATTCTTCAGCACGTACGCGACATCGTCGTAGCGGCTGACGGTCCACGAGTTGAACCCCTCCTGACGCGAGACGGGGTCGGCCTCGCGCAGCTCTGCGTACGCCGCGTACGGGTCCGCCTGGAACTCGGGCGAGAAGGGGTTGAACGCCATGGCATGACCTCGGCAGCGCGATCCGGCGCGCTGGAGCGTCAGTATGGCACGTCAGCGGGTCAGCGAGTCAGCGGGTCAGCGGGTCAGCACGTCAGCAGCTCAGCACGTCAGCGGGTCAGCAGGTCAGCGGGTCAGCACGTCAGCAGCTCAGCACGTCAGCGGGTCAGCACGTCAGCACGTCAGCACGTCAGCAAGCCGGCCGCGTTGCCCACACCCGTCCTCGTTGCCGCGCTCCCCTTCCCTCCCAGGGAAGGGGCCGTCGAAGACTCGCCGTGGCGAGGGGGTTGGGTCGGCGGGTCGGCGGGTCGGCGACTAGTAGCGGCGACGGCGCCGGCGGTCGAAGCGGTCCGTCAGCACCACTTCCTTGTTGCCGGCGTGGATCGCGAACGTGAAGAACCAGCCGGCCGCTGCCAGCATCAGTGATGCGGCGAAGAACATCCACTTCCACCACTTCACGCCGGGGCCGACGTTACCGGCGTGCGGCAGCCCGTTCGCCGGGCCGGACTGCGGCGGCAGGCCGATGGGCGGCGTCGGATTGTTCGTGTTGCCGATCACCGTGAGCCGCGGCGTCGCGGTCGCGGCAGGCGTGCCGGTACCGGCCGGCGTCGGCGTGTGGGTGACCGTCGCCGTGCCGGTCACAGTGCGCGTCGGCGATGCCGTCGCGCTCGCCGCGGGCGAGCCGGTCGCCGTCGCCGTTGTCGTGGCGGCAGGCGTACCCGTCGCAGCGGGCGTTGCGGTTGCCACCGATGTCGCCGTCGGTGTCAGCGTCGGCGCGATGCCGCCGACGACGACGATCGCCGTCGACCCGTTTGCGCTGATGGTGCTTGAGCTGCCGTCCGTCAGCTGCGTCGCGTTCCACGTGAGGTTCGCGTTGCCGTTGCCGATCGCCGTGAACTGCACCGTCGCCACGGTGCCCGCGCCGCTCACCTCCGTCGCGCCGTTCAGCGCGTACTGGTAATTGATGATGCCGCTGCTCACGGAGTTCTGCAGCACGGAGCCCACCGTGTTATCGCCCGGGAACACGCCCGGTGCGATCTGGATGCCGGCGGCGATCGCGTCATAGTCGACAACCTGCAGCACGCTCGTGTTGTAGGACACACCCAGGTGCACCGCGTGGATCGCGCTGCCGGCGCTGATGTCGAACGTCATCGAGAGCGTATCGCCGACGAGGAGTGACGCCGTCGACGGGTTCATCGCCAGCGTGCCGGCCGGCCCCGCCGCGCGCGCGGAAGACGACGGCAGCGCGCAGAACACGGCAAGCGCCAGCGCCGCTCCGAAGAACAAGAGCCGTCCGTACCCGCGCGCGCGATCATGATGCAAACGCATTCCTTGCATTGCGCTCCTCGCATCGGTATCGGAGCAGCCTCCCAGGCCGGGCAAGGTGCTGGCACCCACCGGGGTGGCAAATGGGGGAGGCGCACCGGGGAAATAGGGGTCGCGCGATCGCCGTGCGACATCTCAGCGGCGATCACCCTCGCCCGCCCGGTTACGGGCGCGGCGCGCGAGGGTGGCGGAAACGGAAGAGGCCCAGGAACTCCGGGGCCTCTGGTTCACCTACGGGAACGCGCCGACTAGCAGCAGCTCTTCGCCTGGCCACCGCCGTCGGCGGTCTGGAAGCTCGAGCCGCAGGCGCAGCCCTTGACGGCGTTCGGGTTGAAGATCGTGAAGCCCGACTTCATCACGTCTTCGACGTAGTCGATCTCGGCGCCGGTCATCAGCGGGGCGCTCTCGGGGTCCACCAGCACCATCACGCCGCCGTGCTCGATGACGATGTCGCCCTCTTCGCTGCCCTGCGCGATCGCCATGCCGTACTGGTAGCCCGAGCAGCCGCCGCCGACCACGAACACACGCAGCGCGCCGCCTTCGATGCCCTTGTCCTTGAGCAGCGCCGAAGCCTTCTCCGCCGCCTTGTCTGTGATCGTGACGATCGATGCTGTTTCCTGGACCATCTGGTGCTCCTTCCGAGCGGCTCGCCGGGGCGAGCATAGTTTGCAAAGTCTACGCTTAGTATATCGGCCGGCGGTATCCGTATTCAACCGCCGGATGGCACTGATTCAGCCGCCGTCAGGCGTGCTCCAGCAGTTCGTCGTACACGGCCGCGACGGCATCCGCCACGTTCGCCCAGCGGTAGCGCTCCACCGCCTCGCGCCCCGCGCGCCCGAACGACGCGCGCAGCTCGTCGTTGTCCAGCAGCAGCTCCAGCCGTTCGGCGAAGGGCTCCGGGCAGCGCCACGGGATCAGGTAGCCGGTCTCGCCGTCGCTGACCGTGCTGGTGAGGCCGCCGACGCGCGACGCCACCACCGGCGTGCCGCACGCCATCGACTCCACCGCCACCAGTCCGAAGCTCTCGTAGTACGACGGCACGACGCAGACGTCGGCCGCGTTGTAGTACAGCGGCAGCTCGGTGTGCTCCACCGCCCCCACGAACGAGATGTGGTGGTCGACGCCCAGCCGCTCGGCCTGCGCGCGCAGCTCCGCGATCTGCGTCTCAGCGCGCGCGTCGCCGCCGACGATCAGCACCGCGAAGTTCTCGTTCTCGTGCAGTTGCGCCGCGGCGGCGATCAGGATGTCGATCCCCTTCAGCGGCTCGATGCGCCCGACGAAGAGGATGATCCGCTCGGCGTCGCGCAGCCCCAGCCGCCGGCGCGCGAACTCCTTGTCCATCGGCGAGAAGAGATCCAGGTCGACGCCGCACGGCACCACGGCGATGCGCTCCGCATCGGCGCCGTAGAGCGACGTCAGCAGGTGCTGCTCGTGCTTGCTCGCCACGATGATCCGGTCCGCGCCGGCCGCAATCGCCCGCTCCGCCGCGATGCGCGACGCCGGCTCGTGCTCGCTCGACCGGGCGCGGTTCTTCACCTCGCCCAGCGTGTGGAACATCGCGACGTGCGGCACGCCCCAGCGCGCGCTCAGCCGCGACGCCACAGCGCCCGACATCCAGTAGTGGCTGTGCAGCATCTCGTACGAGGCGCCCTCGGCCGCCACGAACGCCAGCAGGTTCTGCTCGAACTCATCGAGGTGCGCCGCGATCTCTTCCTTCTCGACGGCGGCCTTGGGACCGGCGGCGATGTTGACGACGCGCACGTTCGGGCCGAACGGCTGCGTCTCGGGCGCCTCCGCCGACGACCAGCGCGTGAAGACGTCGATGACGTAGCCGCGCGAGCCCAGCTCGCGGCTCAGCTCGCGCACGTAGACGTTCATGCCGCCGGTCTCGCGCCCGCCCAGCGTCGCCAGCGGCGACGTGTGCGCCGAGATCACGGCGATGCGGCGGAAGCCGCCGCGCCGGCCCCGTGCCTCGCTGGTGGGTTCGTAGAGTGATGTCATCTCTTCAGGACGATTCTGTACACCTGCTGGTTCTTGCCGCCGAGGTCGTATTTGTAGGCCTCATCCCCCCGCAGGAAGTCCACGCAGGTGCGGCCCTGTTCGATCGCGTCCTTGATCAGCAGCGTCTTGGACATGAGGCCGACGGCGTAGTGCGAGTAGTCGGGATCGTACCCGCTATTGTACATGTACAGCTGCCCCCCCAGATCGAAGTTCAACACCGAGGCCACGGCCTGGCCGTCAAATGTCAGGAAGTAGAACCGGAGCATGCCCTCGCCCGCCATCACGGACGTCATCTCACGGAAGAACGCCTCCATGCCCGGCCGGTCCAGGAACTCCTCCTTGTGGTGCGAGCTGATCCGCATCAGGTGGAAGAGCGTATCCAGCATCGTGCTCGCTTCGCCCGGCTCCGTCACCACCTTCAGCTCGACGTTGCCGCCGGCGCCGTCGAGGCGGCGCAGCTTGCGGCGCAGCTCGTGGCGGTCCTTCTTCGACAGCGTGCCCAGGTAATCATCCCAGCCCGACGGGAGCTGCACGCTGGGCGACAGCGCCTCCTCCTCGCGCTCGGCGGCGTAGCCGTGCGCTGCGGCCGCGGACGGCGCGGCGTCCAGCGTCGGCGACGATTCGAGGATGCCGCGCAGTTCGACCGTCGAGATGCCGTCGGCCGCCAGGCGCTCGAACATCGAACCAAAGAACGACGCCTCGAAGCCGGGCGTGACCAGCACATCCATGTAGTCGCAGATCGAGTAGTGGCCGACGAGTTCGGCGCTGGCGCCGTCGATGATCAGCGGCGCCACGCCGATCAGCCGTTCGCCGTCGCGCGCGGTGAGGATCCGCAGCGTGCGGCCGCCCAGGAAGTGCGCCAGCCAGACGCGCTGCCAGGCCGGCGTCACGAACGGCACCGGCGCGGGCGACCCCGCCACCAGCCCCTGCCACTCGGCCGTGACGCGCTCGAAGGGCTCGTCGCGGATCGTCAGCTCCGTCATGATCCGCGCACCAGCGAGAGGAACTCGGCGCGCGTCACCTGGTTCTGGCGGAAGAGGCCGCGCGTCGCCGAGGTCACCATGCGGCTGCCGGGCTTCTTCACGCCCCGCTGCGTCATGCACAGGTGCTCGGCCTCGATGACGACGCCCACGCCGTCCGGCTGCAGCGCCTCCATCAGCGCGTCCGCGATCTGGCCGGTCAGGCGCTCCTGGAGCTGCGGCCGGTGGGCGAACCCTTCGACCAGCCGCGCCAGCTTGCTGACGCCCACGACGCGCCCGTCCGGGATGTAGCCGACAGCCGCGATGCCGTGGAACGGCATAAAGTGATGCTCGCACACGCTGTAGAACGGGATGTCCCGGAGGATGACCATCTCATCGTGGCCGGCCTCGAAGCCGACCTTGAGGTACGTCGTCGGGTCAATGCGCAGGCCGGCGAACAGCTCCGCGTACATCCGCGCCACCCGCGCCGGCGTGTCCACCAGCCCCTCGCGCGCCGGATCCTCGCCGATTGCCTCGATGATCTCCCGAAAGGCGCGCTCGATGCGCCCCAGGTCCGGGCTATCGGCCGCCGCTGTATCTCGAATCTGCTCGATCGTCATAGCGCAGGATACCGCCCCGGAAGCTGAATGCGGGTGCAGGGGGAAGAAAGCACCCGCTGTACAAATGCTAGCAGCGCCCTCGGCTGGTCGCTAGTCGCTGGTTGCTGGTCGCTGGAGGTGACTGGTGGCTAGTCGCTGGTCGCTGGTGGGTAGTGACGGTCCAGCTTCCAAGCTCCAGCATCCAGCGTCGGCCCCGGACTTCCGGCGTCTGACCTCGGACTTCCGACTTCCGACCTCCGACTTCCGACTTCCCGCTTCCCGCCTCCGGCTGCTACCGTGCCCCGATGAGCGACGCCACGCCGCCGAACCTGCCCCGCACGTTCGCGACGACGCTGCGCGATGTCGCGCCGCTGACGCCCGCCGTCGTCGAGCGACTGGTGGCGCTGGACAGCGGCCGCCACCCGACGCTGACCGAACTGCGCTTCGCCCTCGGCCTCGACCTCGATCTCGATGCCGCGAACGACGCGGCGCGCGACGCCTGGCCGGAGCGCGGCACCGTCCCCAGCGACGAAGATCTCGCCCGCGTGCTGGACGCGATGTACCGCTCGATGGCGTCGTCGCGCCTGATCCGCGCCGAGATCACGGACGCCGGGCCGAAGGTCTCGCGCGCCGCCGGGCCGATCGTCTTGCGCGACGAAGAGCACCTGATGCTGCTGGCGTTCGCGGACAACACGACCGCCACCAGCGTCGAGTTCTCCGCCGAGGCGCACGGCGAGGGCATCGGCGGCCACGTCGAGCCGTTGCGGACGGGCTCGGCGCTGCTCGACGCCGGGCCGATGCACCCCGGCTCGTACCTGCTGCCGGTGCTGGTCGTGGCAAACGGCCGCCCGGCCACGGTCGACCTGCCGATCGAGTGCCGCCCGTCGGGCACGCTCATGGTGAAGATCATCGACGCCGCGACCGGCGAACGCGTGCCGGCGCGTGTGTACCTGCGCGACGACGCCGGCGACGCGTGGCCCCGCGCCGCCGCGATCCGGCGCGACCGCCACGGCGCCGCCTGGTTCCACGCCGACGGCGCGTTCTCGGCGCGCGTCAGCGGCCGCGCCCGCGTGCGCATCGTGCGGGGCATCGAGTACGAACCGGCGGAGATCGAGATCAACGTGCCGGCCGACGGCACGGTCGAGATCGAGGCGCCGCTCCGGCGCTGGTCGCACATGGCGGCCGACGGCTGGTACAGCGGCGACGTACACGTGCACCTGCACTACGGCGGCGAGTACGAGCTGACGCCGGCCGATGCCTCGCTCGCACAACGCGCCGAGGACGTGCACCTGCTCAACATGATGGTCGCCAACCAGGGCGGCGGCTGGGTGCACGACAGCGAGCACTTCGAGGGGCGGCCGCACGCGCTGAGCGACGACGAGCACATCCTGCGCTGGGGCGAGGAGTACCGCAACGACCTGCTCGGCCACATGTGCATGATCGCCATCGACGAGCTGGTGCCGCCGATCTACAGCGGCTTCCCCGGCAGCGAGCATCGCCACGACCTGCCGCCGAACGCCACCGCCGCCGCGCACTGCCACACGATCGGCGGCACGCTGAGCTACGCGCACCCGATGTTCGGCAGCGGCGACCTCGACCGCGTCTTCGAGCTGCCGCGCCGCGTCGACGCCAAGGAGCTGCCGGTCGACGCCGCGCTCGGCCACGTCGACGCCGTTGACGTGATGTCATATCCCGCCGACACCCCGGCGTCGGCCGCGCTCTGGTACCGCCTGCTGAACTGCGGCCTCCGCCAGGCCGCGACCGCGGGCACCGACACGTTCATGAACACCTGCGCGGCCGACGTAAACAGCAACCCGCCCGCCGGCCAGCGCGCCTTCGTGCGCGTCGAGGGCGCGCTCACGACCGAATCGTGGTGCGCGGGCGTCCGCGCCGGCCGCACCTTCGTCACCAACGCGCCGATGCTCTCGCTGGAGGTGGACGGCCGCGCCATCGGCGACGAGATCGCGGCGCAGCCCGGCGACGTGCTGCGCATCGAAGCCGAGGCCGGCTCGCACGTCCCGATGGAGCGCATCGAGCTGATCGTCAACGGCGCGGTCGTGGCATCAGCAGCGGCGACGGACGGCGGCACGCACGCCACGCTCGCGCACGACATCACTGTCGAGGGCAGCTGCTGGATCGCCCTCCGCGCCACCGGCGGCGCGCACCCGCTCGTGCTGGACGACGCGCTCTTCGCGCACACCAGCCCGATCTACGTCAGCGTGGCGGGCGCGCCCATCCCCTGCGCCGCCGACGCCGCCTACTTCGTCGAGTGGATCGATCGGCTGGTCGCCCACGTCGAGGCCCACGGCCGCTTCCCATCCGACGCCGACCGGGACGCCGTCACCGCGCTCTTCCTCCAGGGCCAGGCGTACTACCGCGCGCTGACGGGCTAGACAGATGTCACCGCGGAGGCGCAGAGGACGCCGAGAACGTGGTGGTGCAGGCCGAACATCGCAGCGCAACAACGTTCACCGTGACCTCCGCGCCTCCGCGCCTCCGCGGTGAATCCCGTCACGCCCGATACGCACCGGCACTGGTACGCACCCCGCGAGAGGCGTACGCTACATCCCACGGAGGGACCAGCATGACCACCACCACGAACACCGACACCGCCAAGCAGCGCGCTCGCGCCGCCGTCGACGCCGCCGCGCCGGAGCTGCTCCGCATCTCGCGCGAGATCCACTCGCACCCGGAGCTGGCGTTCAACGAGCACCACGCCGTCGCGCAGCTCGTGCCGTTCCTGCAGGGCCAGGGGTTCGCGGTGCAGACCGGCGTCTACGGCATGGAGACGGCCTTCCGCGGCGAGTGGGGCCATGGCCCGACGACGATCGCCATCTGCGCCGAGTACGACGCGCTGCCGGAGATCGGCCACGCCTGCGGCCACAACCTCATCGCCACCGCCGGTGTCGGCGCGGCGGCGGCGCTGATCGCCGCGATCGACCCGGCCGATGCGCGCGTCGTCATCCTCGGCACGCCGGCCGAGGAGATGTGGGGCGGCAAGTGCGTCATGGTGAACAAGGGCTGCTTCGACGACATCGACGTCGCGATGATGGCGCACCCGATGGCCGTCGACTTCGCCGACCCGCCGATGCTCGGCGTCGCGCACGTCGACATCGAGTACCGCGGCCGTGCCGTGCACGCCTCCGTCGGGCCGGAGCAGGGGCTAAACGCGCTCGACGCGATCGTCACGGCGTACCAGGCCGTGGCGCAGCTGCGCCAGCACATCCGCCGCGACGCGCGCATCCACGGCATCATCACCAGCGGCGGCACGGCGGCGAACATCGTGCCGGACTTCGCCGCCGGCACGTTCTACGTGCGCGCTCAGCAGCCGAAGTACCTGCAGGAGCTGAAGGAGCGCGTGCGCCACTGCTTCGAGGCGGGCGCGCTCGCCACCGGCTGCGAGCTGTCGATGGACTGGCACGGCGACCTGGAGTACGCACCGCTGCGCAACAACGCGCCGATGGTCGAGGCCTACCGCCGCAACGGCGAGGCCATCGGCAAGCGCTTCGTCGACATCAAGAACGTCTCGACGGGCAGCACCGACATGGGCAACGTCAGCCAGGTCGTGCCGTCGATCCACCCGACGTTCGGCATCGGCCAGATGATCTTCAACCACACGCCCGACTTCGTCGCCGCCTCGATCACCGACGCCGCCCACGCATCGATGCTGCTGACGGCGCAGGCGCTCGCCATGACCGGCGTCGACCTGGCGCTGGACCCGGAGCTGGTGAAGCGGGCGAAGGCGGAGTTCTCGGGCCGGTAGCGCAGCGGCCGAAGCCAAGTCTGTTTTCCCTGCGAGGCGTAGGGGCGGGGCTTGCCCCGCCCGCCCTCTCGCAACGAGGATCTGTGTCCGCCTGCGGACGACCTCACCCCGGCCTTCTCTCCACGGCGAGTCTTCGACGGCCACCCCTTGTATCTCCACGCCGTGGAGAGGGGCCCCGGCCGAGGATCTGCTCGCGGTCGCGGCTAACGAGCGGCGAGCCCGGACGAATTCAGGTTCTTGGTTCTCGGTTCCAGGTTCTCCGTCCTTGACTTCCGGGTTCGTAGACCCAGGCGCCCGTCATCTGCCCGTAACGTTGCTCCGATATACTCCGACAATGCTTGGGGAGGTCGTGCGGCCATGAGCAACGTCCTGTTCGTCGATGCGTCCGAAGAATTGCGGCCCCTGGCGGCGTCGCTGGAGGAGGCCGGTTTCGGCGTCGCCTTCTCGGAATTGCCGCGCGCGCTCGAAGAGTCGGGCAGGCAGGACGCGACTGTGCTGCTGTTCAACATGCTCGGCCGCGCCGACGCCCCCGCCATCCGCAACCTGCTGCGCTCCGCCGACATGCCGCACGGGATCGCCTCGCTCGCCATGATCCGCAGCGACCAGCTCGCCGCGTTCGACTTCTCGATCGGCTTCGATGATTTCGTCGTCTACCCCGCGCTGACGGAAGAAGTGACGGCGCGCGTCCGTCGCGCCGTCTGGCAGAAGTCCGGCGTCGAGAGCGACAACACGCTGCGCGCGGGCGACCTGCACATCGACCTCTCGAACTACAAAGCGTACGTCGCCGGCCGCCCCATCGACCTGACGTACAAGGAGTACGAGCTGCTGCGCTTCCTCGCCACCAACCGCGACAAGGTGTTCACGCGCGAGGCGCTGCTCAACCGCGTCTGGGGCTACGACTTCTACGGCGGCGCCCGCACCGTCGATGTGCACGTCCGGCGCCTGCGCAGCAAGATCGAAGACCGCACCCACACGTTCATCGAGACCGTGCGCAACGTCGGCTACCGCTTCCACCTCGCCTGATCTGGTCGCTGGTGATTAGTGATTGGTGACTGTGGCTATCCCATAGCCGCGATTCACCGGTTGTTAGCGGTCTTGCTTGCCAATGACGCCGCACGACAGGCGCTTACCTGGTTGGTTTCTGGAGGCAGCAGGCTCTATGGAGGCAGGCCCGGCACGTTGGGACGCGGGCAGGCAGATTGTGCTGCGCGAACTGTGGAACGGCTCGGTCTGGGGCGCCAAACCCATGACGGTCTTGGCGGACACCGACGAGTCGTTGATCCTCTTGATGGCTGAGGGGACATGGTTCAAGCAGCCGCGCGACTCGAACGGACGACGCGTGGCCCTTCCCATCGATGAGTGGCACTTGAGCGACGCACAATGGATCGGAGGGACAGCCATGTACGTCATTCCAGCCCGGAGGAACTGGTCAGTCATCCTGTCATGGGAAGGGGCGGATCGAATACTGGAAGAGTGGTACATCAACCTCCAGCGAACCGTACGGCGAAGCGACGACGGAATTGACTGCACCGACGACGTCCTGGACATCGTCGCTAACCCGGATCTAATGCAGTGGGCCTGGAAGGACGAACGCGACTTCGAATACGCACAGCACGCCGGCTTGATCTCCGGCGCGGATGCTCGAGATATCCGGGCAGCGGGAAACGACGCCGTCCAGTGCATGTCCGAGCGCTTCTTCCCGTTTGATCGGGACTGGAAGCATCAGCTACCTCCCGTACAGGGGACGGTCCCACGGCTTCCAGCCAGATGGGACATCGTTGACCACAACGAGACCAACATCTAGCCAACAACAAGATCTCTTGAGTCACCAGTCACCAACCACCAGTCACCAGTCACCAGTCACCAATCACCAACCACCAGTCACCAGCCACCAGCCACCAACCACCAGTCACCAGTCACCAATCACCAATCACCAATCACCAGTCACAAGCGACCAATCCGTTATCGTTGTGGCGTGAATCAGACCACTGAGCAGCACGAGCGCCTCTCGCGGCGGCTCCGGCTTCAGCGCCGCATCGAGCGCTTCCTCGACCGGTTCATCGAGGAGGACGCCGCCATCGCGGCCGAAGTGATCGTCGCGTCCGAGAACCAGCGCCTCGCCATCGTCGGCATCGCCGCCGCTGTCGTCGGCATGACGGCGGCGCTCGTCATCGCCTACACCATCGGCGGCGTCCGGCTGGTGAGGGATCTGGGCTACTTCGGCGTGTTCGTCTCCGCCATCATCGGCTCCGCGTCGATGTTCGTGCCGGTGCCCGGCGCGCTGGCCGGCATCACCTTCGGCCTCTTCCTGCGCCCCATCCCCTACGTGCCGCAGGAGATCACGGTCGCTGTCATCGTCGCCGCCGGTTCGGCCGTGGGCGAGCTGACCGGCTATTCGACGGGCGTCGGCGGCCGCTCCGTCATCGGCAACAGCCGCCTCGGGCGCATGCTGGTGACGCTGATGCGACGGCACGGCACGCTGACGCTCTTCTGCGTGGCGGCGGTGCCGAACCCGCTGATCGACGTCGGCGGCATCGCGGCCGGCGTCGCCGGCATGACGATGCGGCGCTTCATGACGGTGATGTTCATCGGCAAGACGCTGAACTACATCGCCGTCGCCTACATCGTCGGCAGCGGCATCGAGGGACTGCAGCGCTGGATCGGGGCGTAGCGGTCAGGGCGCCGCTGCGGGCGGACCGCCGAGCCGGTCGATGATGTTCTTCGTGATCCGCCGCAGCCGGTCGTCGGCGAAGGCGCCGCGGTCCTCGTGGCCGAAGTCGTCGAGCCCCCACGACCACGCCACCGTGCCCGCCGCGAACACCGTCGCTCCCGACGGCGCGGCGTAGATCGTCGACACGGCGGTATCGCTGCCGAGGAAGCCGTTGACGGGCGAACTGCCGACCACCTGCAGCCCCGCCGGGCGCTCTGAGGACACGGCCATGTGGTCGTACTCGTAGCCGACGATGCCCGGGAACGACTCGGCGCCGGTGATGCCGGTGCTGGTGAAGATCCACGAGTCCAGCCCCGCCGGACGCCAGGCGATGTAGTCCGGCTGCGTGTTCGACCCGTAGGCCGCGCCCGAAAGCAGGCTCTGCGGCCGGCTCACCGGCGGGTCGACGAAGAGCACCGTCGTCTCTTTCGGGTTCGTGCGCGCCAGCGGGTCGAGGGCGGCGTCCTTGTACACCGTCAGCACGCGCGCCTTCACCCCGGCCGACGACGCCTCCAGACGGCTCTGCCAGTAGGCCTCGTTGCCGCCGAAGAACGCCACGCTCACACCCGCATCGCGCGCGCTCTCGACGGCATCGCGCTGCTGCTTCGTCCAGTACTCGTCGTGGCCCAGCGAGACGAACAGCCGGTGCTTCTTCAGCAGGTCGCCGCTCAGTGACACGTCGACGTTCGTCGTGTACGTCATGTCGTAGCCCTGCGCCTCCGCCCAGCGCACGAAGTTGTACTCCCAGGCGAAGAACTCGCCCGCGCCGTAGTTCGTCTCGTCGCGCATCGAAGGGTCGTACGGGCGGTCGTAGGAGACGCGATAGGCGCGGCGCGTCTTCGGCACGTACACCCGGTCGGCGCCGAAGGAGCCGTAAAGGCTGGCGTCGCCCCACGTGTTGTACGCCTGCCAGCTGTTCGTCGACGCCTGCACGAGCATCGGCGCGGTCGACGCATCGTCGCGCACGATGAAGATCGCGTAGGTGGCGGTGTCGGTCTTCAGCTCGTGCAGCCTGACGAGGTAGTAGCCGCTGACCCAGTCACTGTCGATCTTGATCTGCAGGCTGCGCCTCCAGTTCGCCTCGACCAGCAGCGTCGCCGGGTCGAGCTTGCAGGTCTTGCAGTCCTGCAGCCCGCGCAGGGGGTCCCACCGCCCCTGGTTCTCGCCGTCGATGTTCTTGATCGAGCGCACGTTGCGCGCGCCCGCGCCGGCGTACCACCCCATGCGGTAGACGTCGGCCTCGTACTTCGCGCCGGCCGTCTTCGTGCTGATGTAGAGGTCCAGCGACTCACCGCGCTGCACCGAGGCGTGCCCGGCGTATGCCTGGATCTCGCCGTCGAGCGACGGCCGCTCGATGCGCCAGTCGCTGTTGCCCGGCTTCGCGTTCTCGCGGGCGATCGTGTCCGCGTCGTGCGGCGCCGCCGTCGCCGTGGCGTCGCCGCCCTCCGGCGCGCGCGCGGAGTCGGCCCGGATGACGAGCGCCGCGATGGTCGCGATCAGCACGACGATCACGAAGAGGCCAGCGATGGTGACGGGGTTGTGTCGCACGGCTTGAGGTTACCTCATGGTGGTACTGGAAGTCGGAAGTCGGAAGTCGGAAGTCGGAAGTCGGAAGTCGGAAGTCGGAAGTCGGAAGTCGGAAGTCGGAGGGCAGAATATGGACGATGGAAGGTGGACGGTAGAAGGCCGACGGTGGACGGTGGAGGCTGGACGCTGCGAGGGCACCGCCTTCCACGTTCCAACCCTCGTGAGCGCGCTCCCCTTCCCTCGCAGGGAAGGGGCCGGGGGTTAGGTCCGGCGGGGCGCGACGGCCGCGTCTTCGCAGCTGCAAACAACGGAGCGCCATGTGCGCGCTGCCAGCGCCATGTGCGCGGCCCCGGTGTGCTGAGTCGGCCAGTTGTGCCCCGGCTTCTCTGCTTCGACGCCCTCGATCCCCGTTCAAAACGGGCCTCCGGGGCGGGCAAGACGGGCAGCCTGATCGGGCCCGATCTGTGGTAGAATTGAGGCGATGCGGGACGACTTCCGGACGCTCCCTGAGACCCGACTTCACGGCCGGAAGACGCGGGTCTTTTCGATCCACTCAGACTCAGTAACAGCGATGGACACGATACTTTCATGGTGAGACAACGCGCCGAGGACGAGGTGCCCGCCGCCAAGCGCGGCAAGCAGAAGGCCGCCTCTTACACCGCCAGCGATATCCAGGTGCTGGAGGGGCTGGAGGCCGTCCGCCGCCGCCCTGGCATGTACATCGGCACCACCGACCAGCGCGGCCTCCACCACCTGGTCTTCGAGATCGTCGACAACTCCGTCGACGAGGCCATGGCCGGCTACTGCAGCCGCATCGACGTGGCGATCGAGCCGAACGGCTGGGTCACGGTAAGCGATAACGGCCGCGGCATCCCCGTCGACAAGCACAAGACCACGGGCAAGTCCGCGCTCGAAACTATCATGACCGTGCTGCACGCCGGCGGTAAGTTCGGCGGCGGTGCCTACAAGGTCTCCGGCGGCCTGCACGGCGTCGGCGCGTCCGTCGTCAATGCCCTCTCCAGCAAGATGTTCGTCGAGGTGCGGCGCGACGACAAGGTCTACCGCCAGGACTACGAGCGCGGCATCCCCAAGGGCGCGCTGAAGACCTCGCCCGACCCCAAGCAGAAGCAGACCGGCACCACGGCGTCATTCCTCGCCGACGACGAGATCTTCGACGCCATCGACTACGACTACGACCAGCTGCTCCAGCGCCTGCGCGAGATGGCCTACCTGACAAAGGGGCTCTGGCTCCGCTTCCAGGACCAGCGCCCGGGCCGCGAGCGCGACATGAACTTCTGCTTCGAGGGCGGCGTCGCCAGCTTCGTGCGGCACGTCAACAAGGGCCGCGCCACGCTCAGCCCGCGCCCGATCTACATCGAGAAGACGGTGGAGACGACGCAGGTCGAGGCCGCCATCCAGTACAACGACGGCTTCTCGCAGGCCGAGTTCAGCTTCGCCAACACGATCAACACGATCGACGGCGGCGCGCACCTCACCGGCTTCCGCGGCGCGCTGACCAGCGTGCTCAACAGCTACGCGCGCAAGCAGAAGTTCCTCAAGGACGATGACGCGAATCTCACCGGCGACGACGTCCGCGAGGGCCTCGTCGCCGTCATCAGCGTCAAGCTGCCCGAACCGCAGTTCGAGGGCCAGACGAAGACCCGCCTTGGTAACGCGCCGGTCGAGCAGCACGTGCGCGCCGCCGTCGCCGAAGGTCTCATGCAGTACCTCGAGGAGCATCCGTCCGATGGGCGCCGGATCATCGAGAAGGGGATCCTGGCGTCGCGGGCGCGCGAGGCGGCCCGCAAGGCGCGCGACCTCGTCGTCCGCAAGGGCCTGCTCGACGGCACGATGCTGCCGGGCAAGCTGGCGGACTGCTCCGAGCGCGACCCCTTCCAGTGCGAGCTGTACCTGGTCGAGGGTATTTCCGCCGGCGGCACCGCCAAGACCGGCCGCGACCGGCGCTTCCAGGCCATCCTCCCCCTGCGCGGCAAGATCCTCAACGTCGAGAAGGCCCGCATGGAGAAGATGCTGGCGCACGAGGAGATCCGCGCGCTGATCACGGCGCTCGGCGCCGGCTTCGGCGAGACCATGGACATGAACAAGCTGCGCTACCGCCGCGTCATCATCATGGCCGACGCCGACGTCGACGGGTCGCACATCCGGACGCTGCTGCTGACGTTCTTCTTCCGCTACATGCGCCCGCTGATCGATGATGGCTGCCTGTTCATCGCGCAGCCGCCGCTCTTCCGCATCCAGGTCGGGCGTCAGCACCAGTGGATCTACTCCGACACGGAGCGCGACCAGGCGCTGGCGAAGGTGAAG
>Ga0315281_10004563_pt1 | contig 20062 bp, 18 predicted proteins | sample YL17G07_0_MG_FD_204540 | JGI IMG/M metagenome (GOLD analysis project Ga0315281, IMG submission 204540) | Sediment microbial communities from Yellowstone Lake, YNP, Wyoming, USA - YL17G07_0 | ecosystem: Environmental > Aquatic > Freshwater > Lake > Sediment | place: USA: Wyoming | collected... | reverse complement strand
CAAGTGAACACGGATTTTCAAATCGCTGACTCAAAACGCGCGCCGATGATAAAAAGATATCGTAAACGTACCGTCTGCCGGCAGATGCTCGGTGAGGAATACGCGGCCCGCATCATCCGGGTCATAGACGACATCGACCGGAAAATGGACCAGGACCTCAGCCTCGAGGAACATGACATCTAAAGCACGGTCCCCAAGGCGAAAACAATCGATGTGCTACGAGGTCGATCTGAACGAGCCCGAAAACCACCCCCAGGGGAAATTGATCATCGAGATCTGTGAGCCGGCCAAGCCGCTCATCCCTTCCCAAAGCTGCCAAAATGGAGAATATTGAAATTTCATTGATAGGAGACAACGACAAAAACAAGAAGGTCCCAGAGCGTGTGGCTCACGGCGACAAGAAGAACGGATCTCAAGCGCAGATAAAGATATCCCCAGAAAAAGCCGCAGACCGCGGCGGCGAGGACGAGCATGGTATTGCCGCTTCCAGCATGAACGAAAGCGTAGAGAGTCGAGGTCAACAACCATCCGGCTCCTCGTCCAAAGCGAGTCTGAAAGCGGCGCTGTAAAAACCCACGCCAGAAATATTCTTCGCCCGGCCCGATGAGAAGGGTCATAAGGAGGATGACGCGGAGTGTTGAGGCCCCTTCTTTAAAGTCATAAACGCGCGAGATGTCTGGACCTGCGAAAGGCAGGATTTGGCGTGAAATCCAATTGCCCGCGAAGAAAATTCCATAGAGAAGAATCGCGGCCAGAACTCCGACCCCGATCTTCCAGACCGGCCGCGATCTCATATCAGAGAGGACGGAGGGAAAATAAGATTTATCCGAAAGATTACCCAGGACGATAAGCGCCGTGATGTTGACGCTCATCCACCACCAGAAATCGAAAGGACCGACGGAGCGGAAGATAAAAAGTGGGACGAAGAGGAGAGCGGCAATGAGGGCTAAGGTAAGGTCGCCGCGATTCGCTTGGGATGCAAAAATCCCCCCTTTAGAAAAAGGGGGAATAAGGGAATTTTCCTCACCGGGCATTCTATTTATATCAATTTTAAAACATATTGAATCCACAGCGCGGCTGTGCATAAGAGTCCAAAGATGAGGTTGTAATTCGCTGTGGCGCCGTCCAGGATGATGAAATCCATGGGTTGCCGAGGATGGCGGCGGCGTTTCGCCCGCCCCCACAATTGCCGCGCGCGCGGCAGGGCGAGCAAAATGATCGCGAACGTCCAGGGCATGGCCGGAAGCTTGGAAGAGACGAGCCGCGGGACGATCATGAGCCCGAATATAATGGCCGGGGAGCCAAAGATCAAAAATCCATAATACGCGAACGACCCCCGGTCTCCCAGGATCGAGGCGAACGTCTTCACCCGCCGCTCCGTATCCGAGACGGTGTCGCGCCAATTGTTGGCGTGGAGAATGGCGCTGACGAGCATCGCCATGGGCACGGTCCAGATGACGGGGATCCAGGAAAATTCCTGTGTCTGGACGACCCAGGCCCCGAGCGACCCGAGAAGGCCGAAATTCAAAAAGACGGCCATGTCCCCGAGGGCATGATATTTGAGCACGGTATAGGAAGCCCCGATCAGAACCCCGATGATCCCGATGACGAGAAGGACCGTTCCCGTGATCGCGACCAGCCAAAGACCGAGAGCGCTGCCGACGACGAAAAGGATGATCGATCCCGCGGCCACGGCCTTGTCGGAAAGCCAGCCCCGGACGATGGCGCCACTCACCGGGGTGACGTCCTTGTCGAGGCCGCGCCGGAAATCGAACACGTCGCTCAGCATGTTGGCCGCCGAATGGAGGACCATCATCGCCAGGAGCGCCAGGAGAAAACGGAACGGTGCGAGCGGCACGCCGCCGATGACGACGGCCAGAGAGGTCCCGAAGACAACCGGCATCGTCGAAGCCGGAAGGGCCCAGGGTCGGGCCGCGACCAGCCATTTTTTTAGGGACGAGATGGGCGCAGGATTATCGTTCATGGCGCGTTCCTCAATTTGTCTGTAGCTCGGATATTATAGATGAAAATGACACGATGGGGCGAGAGAAATATGAATTAAGAAATTCTAAGACATGTCTCCCCTGGACGTATCCTCGAGCGGCCGGAAATCCTTCGGCCTGTTTTTCTTGTCGATCCCGTACACCAGAAGCCCGACCGCAGTGATCGAAATTCCAGCCAGGGATTCCTTCGGTCGATACAGCAAGCCGTAAACCAGGATCCAGACATTAATCAGCAGAAACAGGACAGGAACCAGGGGGTATCCGAGCGTCTTGTACGGCCGCGGGAGCTCAGGATGTTTCTTTCTCACGATCATCACGCCCAGGACCGTCAGGAACGTGAACAGGTTCAGGGTGAACCCGATGAAAATGATGACCTGTTCGAACGTGGACGTGATTACGTAAAAGATCGACAGCGCGCCCTGAGTGATGATGGCGATCGCGGGAATATCCCTCCTGCTGTTCTTGCCCATCCAACGGAAGAGGTGATAATCCTCGCCGATGACCTTGGAGATCCTCGGCCCGGCGATAACCATGGCGCTGATGCTGGACAGCAGGAGGAACGCGATGATCCCGCCCATGATCCTGCCGCTTTGTGTCCCGAACACTTTGGTCGCGAAGATGAATCCGACCTCGAGCTGTCCTTTCAATTCTGCCGTCGGCACGGTATAGAGGAAGACGAAATTCAGAAGCACGTACATGGCGATCACGAAAAGCGTCCCCGTGATCAGGCTGATCGGCAGGTTTTTAGATGGCCTGTCGATCTCCCCCGCCACGTACGCCGCCGCGTTCCAGCCGGAATAAGAAAACGTGACGAAGAACATGGAAATGGCGAAGGCCGGGGTCAGAATGTCATGGACCGCTCCCTTCGTCAAAGCAAAGGACAGGTGCGTCGATTTACCGACGACGAGGCCGAGGCCTACCATGCCGAAAATAACGAGAACCTTGAACAGCGTGATGACGTTCTGGAATCTGGCGCCCACCATTTTGTTCGTGGCATGGAGCGCGGACAGGACGACAATGACCGCGATGGCAAAGAGTGATGCGGTCCTCAGGAACGAAAGTGAACCGCTCAAGAATTCCGGGAGGTCCAGGGCACTCCGGAGATAGTTTCCTAAAGCGATGGATGCGGCCGCCACGGGCGCCGCGAATCCCACGAGAAACGAGATCCAGCCGGCCAGGAATCCGATAGCCGGATGATACATTTTTGTCAGATAATGATATTCGCCGCCGCATCGGGGATACATGACCCCGGCTTCGGAATACGTCAGCGCCCCGAAGAGGGCGATCATCCCGCCGAGAACCCACAAAAGGATCAGAGAAAGCCCCGAAGTGAGGCCGACGACCTGGAAGCCGAGGCTGGTGAAAACGCCGGTCCCGACCATGTTGGCGATGACAAGGGCCGTGGCTGTGTAAAGGCTGAATTTTGTTTTCATGACACCGGCCTAGCGGGCCGCCCCGGCGCTTTTCTTCTTGAAATAAAGGATCGAGTCCTTATTGGTCCCCCAATGGTAGCCGAGGTGGAAGGGAAGCTTTTTGACCTTGGCCGCGTCCGCATAGGCGGCTTCGAGATCGAACTGCTCGACGCCTTTAAAATCGCTGACGGGCTTGATGTATTCGCCGTAGAGCTGGGTGTCCCAATCCTTGGCCGGGAAATGCCTGAACGGGATCCCCGTGTCGTCTTCGAGGACGAACCGGCTCTTATTCAGGATCATATCCCGGATGCTCGAAAATTCCCGGTAGTGCATGAGGTAAGAGGCCGACTTGATGAACGTCGTTTCGAATTCGAGCCCATCCAGATAAAGATACAAAGTCGAATCCTTCTTGAAGACGTCATCGGCGAGGTCGCAGGAAAAATAATACAGCGTCCGGAGCCTGTTCGTGCCGTTCGCGAAGAATTCGATCTTGATGCCGGAGGGCCGCCTCACCCTTTTCCGCGGAAGCGAATAGTCGTATTCCATAAGCTCGCCCTTGTCCAGGAACTCGCAGCGCTTAACCGCGGAGATCGTGTTATTCGTCCGCTTGAGGAAGAAACAGATGACGGGAAGCACACCGTCCACCTTATCACTCGTCAATGTCGCGTCCATGTTCTTGGTGATGAAATAGCTTTTATTGAAAAAGTCCGAGAGAGCCGCGATCAGGTTGGCCAGGTAGGTTTCCACGTGTTGGGCGGCATTCGGCGCGGTTTTGTCGAACTCCGGGAGTTTCCCGACGAATTCCAACCCGAGCAGAACATATGTATCGGCATTGGGAAAGAGGTCGAACGCCGTGAGGAAATCCGGCCCGCCGAAGGGATAGAATAAGACCTTTGTCGCGGCTTTCGGTTCGGCGAGCTCGGCCTCCGCCCAGGCCCGCATCGGCTGCAGCCGTTTAGATTCCATATCCGCCCAATGCTTTTCGAGGCCGTCGGCGAACTTCTTCCATTCCGGCGTCTCCTGGAGGGCCTTTAAATTCTCCGCGGTGCAGGGGATCCCGCTGATGAATCTGGCGATTTCATCATAGATGGGGTCAATGGGCAATGTCGACGGCGTTTGAGCCGCGATAGGGGCTGCTTGAGGAAAACCATAAACGGCAACGATCGCCAGAATGAGGATGAGCTTCATGAACGCTGATTTTCTCATGGATATACCTTTCTCATGGCGTCCCATAATGATAAGGAAATTCGGGCAAAAATTCTACTCTTAAGAAAAAAGGGGCAAAAAAAGGGGACGGTCCTATTTTTTCAAAACAAAAACAGAACCGCCCCCTTTTCAGTTTATTCTTTTAACGATGACAAGGGTCCGGTCATCGGCCGGAGGGGCCTTGTCCGTGAAGACGTCGAGGTCGCGATAGACGGCATCCCTCAGGTCAGAGGCCGAGGCTGCGGCGTTCTTCAGGCAGACGTCGGCCAGGCGCTTGTCCCCGTACTCCTCGTTGTCCTTGTTCCGGCTCTCGGTGATGCCGTCCGTGAACAGGATGAAGATGTCCCCGGGCTTAAGGACCTCCTTCCGCTCCTCATATCCCATTTCGGGCAGCATCCCCAGGCAGAGGCCGGAACTCTCCAAAAACCTGATGCTTCCGTCCCCGCTCAGAACGAGAGGAGGGTTGTGCCCAGCATTGACAAAGCCCAACTCGCCGGACTCCTTGTTCAGCTCACAGAAGAAAAACGTGATGAAGGTGTTGATGGCCGAGCTCCGGTGGACGAAATCATTGAGCTTCGCCGCCATGGCCGCCAGCTCGTAGCGCGGATGGACCTCGGAATGAAGGGCGGCCCGGAGCGAGGCCATGAGGAGGGATGCACTGACGCCTTTGCCGGACACGTCGGCCACAACGATGCCGATCCGGCTCGGGTCGATGATAATGAAATCAAAATAGTCGCCGCCCACCTGCTGACAGGGAACGTTTTTGCCGGCAATGTCGAAGTTCTCGCAGGGCGGCGTAGCCTTCGGGAGAAAATCCTTCTGGATCTGGGCCGCCAGCTGGAGCTCCCGTTCCATTTTCTCCATCTCGATCGCCTGCTCGATGAGCTTTGCGTTCTCGATCTTCACCGCGGCCAGGTTGGACAGGAGGGTCAAAAGCCTCAGGTCTTCCTCGCTGAATTCCTGAAGAAGCGAGATCCTGTCGGCGTAGATGATGCCGATAATCTCCTTGTTGTTCCAGAGCGGGACGCACATCGCCGAGTGGATGCCCGAGTTGATGATGCTCTCGTGGCCTTTGAAGCGAGGGTCCACCGCCGCGTCCGACGTCAGGACGGCAAGCTGCTGCTCGCAGGCCATGTTCATGATGCTCCGGCTGACCTGGATCTTCTGATTCTGTAAAAATTTGTTATTGATCCGGATGACCTTAGGGATCAGCTGGATGGGATTCCCTTCTTTGAGCATCAGGACAGCCCGGTCCATCTTCAGGTGGGCCGAGAGGAGGTCCATGACATGCTCGAGGAGTTCGCCCAAGGGCTTGTGCAGGACGAGCGCCTGGCTGACCTCGCTCAGAACGGAAAAGATCTTGTTTTCGGCGCGGACCGCTTCCACTTCCGTAATGGGAATGGCCGCCTGGACCGTCGTCCGCGAGGTCGGCTGAGCGAGGATGTCCTTGAACGGGATGACGGTGTTGACGCTCGTCGTGGGCACCGGGATGTCGGTCACTTCGATGTTCGTCAGGAGCGGTTTGTTGAAAAGGACGCGGACCGATCCGATGAGGATCTCGTCGCCCTCTTTGAGCTCGATCACGGCCGTGATCTTTTTGCCGTTGACAAAGGTGCCGTTCTTGCTCCCGTTATCCCTGATCACATATCCGGATTCGGACGGGGTGATGATCGCGTGGTGGCCCGAGCAGAACGGGTCAGGGACCGGGATATCATTGTCGGCCGAACGGCCGAAGGACACCTGCCCATCCTTCAGGGGAAGGGAAAACGATTCTCCCTGTTTGGGATATATGTACAATGTCGCCATTGTCAATGGGTTGGCCTGATTCATTATATCATAAACGCTCATTTTTCAAGCGCCTTGAGGATTTTGCGGCAGGTCTGGGCCTTTTCATCCAATGGCCTGTCTTCGAGCAGCGGTAAAAGCGCCTCTTTGATGTCCTTTTTCAGCATGTTCTCGAGCAGCTCGAGAGCGTAATCCACAGACCTTTTCGTCCCTTCGCGATAATTCTGATAGGCCCTCATCACGTCTTCGTGAGAATAGACGAGGCTGACGAGCTCAAAGATCTGCTTCAAGGTGCGGGCCAGAATGTTTTCGAGCTCGACGGCCAACACGGCCTTTTTATTCTCTTTTTGGGCGTTAAAAAGCTCGAGGACGAGGATGCAGGCTTTTTTGACGGCCGTGAAGACCTCGGAGTCGATATCTCTCTCGGAAAATCGAAGAAACGGACTTTGGGACCGGATCTTGGTCAGCGCTTCGATGACTTCCCCCTGGACGTCCGAATCTCGCTTCTTCAGCTCCCGGACAAGGAGATCCGTGGCCCGCTGGGTTCTCATCCGCGCCAGGATATCCGGAATGGCTTTCCTCAGCTTGACGTCTTCTTTCGGATCGGCAAGATAGTCTTTCAGCGTTCCCGCGATCTTATCGCCATATTGGAGCAAAGCCTGGCCCGCGGCCTGCTGGGTCGCCGACCGGCCCAAATGAGGGACGATGAGCGGCACGAATTCCCTCTTTTTCTGCCGTCCGGCGCTTTCCAAGGCGTAGCGGACGACGTCCGGAGAATCGTGCCGCAGCAGCCGGCCCAGGTTTTGAACGAGCGGCGAATCAGCGGCCATCATCCCCAGAGCTTTGGCGACTTCCATTTGAGAAACGAGGGTGCTCCCGTCCTTGGCTGCGGAGATTTTCTCGACGCGTTCCCGCATCAACTCCTGATAAACGTCGAGGGACAGGATTTCCTGGACTTGTTCATCCAGGTCCCGGCTTTCCAACGCGTCCTCCCATTCGGGAACGAGCGTCTCGCCGTGGACGTCCAAGAGCGAATCGAGGGAGCCCGCCCGGACTCCGGAGGACCTCGCCCTGATGATCTTTCTCAGCTCCGGGCTCATTTTTTCTTTTTTGATCAAGTCGAGGAGGTTCATGGCGTAGAGCACCGAGCTGCGCTGCTTGCTCTCCAGGGTGTCGAAGATGAGCTTGGTCGCATCGACATCGATCTGCTCGAAGACGAACTTATCGGCGTCCGGCCACTTGATCGTCAGGTTCTTTTTAACGATGCCCACGTACTCATGGGTGAGGCGAAAACTGAGAACAATCCAAATCCCGGTGAAAACCAGGATGATATAGCTCAGTTGGGGGATGGAAAAACCGAGAAGCTTAAAGAATATCATTAAAAGAACCGCCGCCAGCCCGTCGCCGAGCTTGTTGACGAACATGTCGATGAACATTTTGGCCTTATACTTGATCTGTTGGGGAACGGGGATGTAGAGCACTTCCCGGGTGCCTTGACTGAAGGTGAGGGTCAAGCTCTTGTCGGCCCCTTTGACGACCACGGCCCAAAAAATCCTCCAGGCGACGGGCACCAAGAAAAGGGCCCCCGCTCCGAGCGACAGGATCAGGGGGGTGACGAGTAAGGCGATCTTGATCCCGAAATTCTTGAGAATTCTATTGGTCAGGAACAAGTTCAAAATCAAGGAAAAAACGAGGAGGAGCGTGAAAAATATTCCCAGGAATGCCGTCTGGGCGTCGGAACTTTTGCCGAATTTCGTCCCGATGATCGCGTTGAACTGAAAATCTATCAGGGTCGAAACGATGACGGACACGGCCATCATGCAACTTAAAAGTACGAGATAGCGGCTCTTGGTCAGGGCTTGAAAACTCTTCCAGTAGCCGGCCCGCTCTTCCGGAAGCCCTGGACTTTCCGGCTTTTTCTCCTTTGTCTCGCCCAAGGACGGCTTGACCAGGGAGCGAACGATCCCCAGGCAAAAAACAAGGAAGGCCGGGCAAAGGAGGAGAAGGTTTTCTGTTCGGAAAACCTTGGCCAGAAAAGTCACGAGGAGCGAGCCGAAGATTCCGCCGAGGAGGCCGCCGCTGACGAAAAAGCTCCAGAAGCGCTTGGCCTGACGCGGCTGGTAGAGGTCATTGACCAGAATCCCGAACTGGGTCACCGAGAGGACCAAGAAAACGTCGGACCACAGCCAATATAAAATCAGGATCCCGTCCCAGGAAACCCTGAAGAGAAGCCGAAAGATGAACAGGCCGGCGATAAAAAACATCAAACTCACGGAGACGTAGCGCGACCTGTTCATGGATTTCAAAAGCTTCGTGTTCAAAGAGACGACAAAGCCCATGAGGGCCGCCGTGATCAAATAGGCGTAGGGGAGTTTCGAATAATTCAGCCGGTGGAGAAAGAGGGAAATTTTCACGGCTTTGATGATGTAGGCCGAAGAGGTGATGAAGAAAAAATAGGCGGCCATCAAGAGCGCGCCCCGCGTCTCCTCGGGCTGGATGTCTACGACGCGTCGCAGGAGCCGATGAGCACGCCCGCTATTCATGGCTATTCAACCTCGCCCTTCTTGCTTGAGAAACTCTCCAAAATCGGGAAGAGCCTTTCCTTGATCTCCAGGTCAACCGTATGGTCCAGGAGCTCGACGGCATAGGCGATCGAATCCTTCGTCCCTTTCAATAAATTCTGATAGGCCCGGAATATGTCCTCATGGTCATAGACGAGGCCGAGCAGCTTAAAAAGCGGAAGCAAGTCGGAGGGGCTCTTGGCCGGCCCGAGCTTTTCAATTTCCGCGGTGAACCCACCGCGCACGACCTCTTCTTCAAATTCGATGTCCGGCTTTTGCGACCGGATTTGATCTAAGGCGTCGATGATCTCTTCATTCAATTCTTCATGGCCCCGCGCGAGCTCCTCGAGGAGAACATCCGCCGTTTCTCGGGTGGCGATATGCGCCAGAAGCGACGCCGCTTGCCGGCGAACGTCCAAGCCCTCGCCAGCATCCGACAGAAAATCCGACAACGTCCCGGCAATCGATCCTCCGTATTTTTCGAGGGCTGATTTCGCGTCTTCGCGAGCCCTTTGATCGCCGAGTTTCCGGATGAGGATCGGGACATATTCCTTTTTTTTGAGTTTCGCGGCGGATTCCGCGGCATACTGAAAGACCTTCGGCGAAGGATCCAAAAGCAGGTCTTCAAGCCTCGCCGCTAGCGTCGAGCGGTCCTCCATCAGGCCGATCGCTTTGGCCAGCTCCATCCTCGCGGTCTCCGATCCTCCGCTTTTATCTTCCAGCACCTTCCCGGCATAATCCTCCATGAGCTTCTGATAATTTTCGAGCGACAGGATTTCCCGGATCTCTTTGTCCATCTCGGCGGGAGGGATCCGCTCTTCAAAATCGGGCAGCCAGGGGGACGCGTCGTATTCAAAAAGCGGATGGGACAGGGGCGAAGAAATCTCCGATGGCTTGAGCCCGAGCAGGTTTCGGATCTCGGGCGTAAGCTTATTCTGCCGCGCCAGCTCATAGAGATGGAGGGTGAACAAGGTCGGGCTCTGCATCCGGCTTTCGAGCGTATCCACGACGAGCTTGGCCGCCTCGACATCCATCTTCCCGGCCACGATCCCATCGGCCCGCTCCCATTTTTTCGCAAGCTGATCCTTGACTTCCCGGACGTAGGCGCCGCTGATTTTGAAGTTCAAAACGATCCAGAGCAGGACGAATCCGCCGGTCACGATGCTCACCCAAACAATAGGCTTAATACCGATCGCCGCAATCGGCTTAAGCCCGACGATGAAAAAAAGACCCAGCAAAAGCACTCCGCCAACCGCTTTGGAAAAGCGGTTCAAGAACATGTCGATGAAAATCTTGGCTCTATATTTCAAATTCGGCATGACGGGGATATAGAGGAGCTCCCGCGACGACTGGTTGATGGAATAGGACAGAGCCTTATCGCTTCCCTTAATAGCTATAGCCAAACCCAGAGTCTGCGCGGCCGTGATTCCCATGGAACACAGGAGGATGGTGAGCGGATAAATCAACAGGCCGGTGCGGATGCCGAAGCGGTTGATGAAGCGGCTGGTCAGCACGAGCTGAAAAAGAAAGGCGAAGACACTCATGCCGGCATAGAATTGGCCGAAAAAGGACGCCAGATTGGCTCTGGCCCCCTCATTCTGTTCGATGATGCTCATGGATTGCCAGTCGATGAACGTGGACACGATCCAGGTTACGGCGACGACGGCGGCCATGAGGGTGAGATAGGAGTCTGTCCGCACGCTCTGAAAACTGTCCCACAAGCCGACCCGCTCCGCCTCCCTGCCGCCGGGCTTTGAAGCAGGGCCGGCGGTCGAAAACCAGCCCTCGTCTTTCTTCAACCAGGCGAAGATGGCGTTGACGACGAGCATGCAGGCGCATAAAAAAGCCGTCGATAAAAGAAGAAGCTGGTGCGATTGCTTGGATTTCCCTAAAAACCACGTCAGAAGGTAGCCGGCAATCCCGCCGAGAATCCCTCCGCTGCCGAAGAAACCGATTAACCTCTTGGCTTCCCGCGGGTTGAAGACATCATTGACCAAAAACCAGAACTGCGTGGTCAGCGTCACGACGAAGAGGTTGGCCCACATATAATAAATGATCGCCCACCCCTTCCAATCCGAAACGGAAAAAAGCCCCCAAAAAACGAGTCCAGTGACGACAAAGAAGGCCAGCGTCGAGAGGAGGAGGCGGCGGCGGGAGATTTTGGACTGGAGCCTGGCATGAAGAGAAACGGCGAAACCGACGAGGATGAGCGTGAGATAGGCGTAAGGAAGTGCGTCCGCTGAGAGGTCCTCGAGATAACTGGCCGTCCGGATGACCTTGTTAATGCCGAAGGGAGCCGTGATGAGGAAAAAATAAAAAAAGAGCAGGGTGGCCAGCACCTCTTCGCCGGGTTTGATGTTGACGACGGCCGAGAGGATCTTAAAAAGGCGACGTTTCGCCATGGAGTGTCCCCAGAAGAATCGAAGAGAAAATCAATCCTTGAAGAAGCTCTGGAGGGCCGAGTCTTCTTCCTCGTGGATATCCAGGACTTTGGTCAGCATAGTGACTTGGAAGATGAGAAAGAGCTTTTTGGAGATCCGGGCGAGCTTGAGCTGCCCCCCCAGGTTGTGCGTGGAAATGTAGCTGGCCAGGATCTCGCCCACGCCGAAGCTGTCGATAAATTCCACTTTCTCAAAATTCAGCAGGATGTGCTTTTTGCCGGCCTCGAGCTGTTCCTTGACCAGCTGATGAAGCGTGACATCCGTGATGTCCGATCGCTTGATCTCCCCCTCGATGTCGAAGATTACGACATTGTTTTTGTCTCGCCTGTTGATCACCATGGTTTTTAGCTTCCCTATGAGCTTTTTATCAAAAGGGCGCGGGAAAGTCAATCAGAGTTCCCAAATGCAAGCACTTCTTTTTCCGTAATGACTTAAAATTGTGATTCCTTTGAAATTTCATGCCTGCTTCTCTTAAACTCGCAATCAGCATAGATATTTGAAAATGGGAAATAGGCATGAGATTTTCCTTTAAAAAACTACTAAGAATACAATAATCCATCATTTTTATTCAAATTTGGGAAATCTAGAATTAAAAAACTCTTATTTTCGAATTGTGACACAGCCTGAATGACAGGGCCAACAATTTATTCGCACGCCCAAACCGTCCGCAGCCGGGTGAGTTCCACGCCGCTCGTTTTTTGAAATATCCCGTGAAGAAAAGCTGGCCCTGTTTCGCCCTCGAATCTCTGGATTTTCGAAACGACCTCATCTCCATAAAAAGCCTCGCCTTTGTAAGCCACTTCGATGTCTGTGGGCCGGGCGGAGCGAAGGACGGCCTCTGGAACAGTTTCCAGCGCCCACTGAATATAAACGGCGTGGTTGACGTGATTATTAATATCGATGTCCTGCATCCCGACCCGGAAGGAGATCTCGCGATCGGGAGTTGAACACGGAGGGAGCGGCAGAAAATCATCTGGGATGGCTCTTTTATCGAGTGCGAATCGATCGGCCAAATTTTCTTCAAGCCGGGCGGGCTGTTTCACTTTGACGTTCCATAAGAGCCAGGAGCTTGTGGCCGCAGCTATTATTTCCCCATCTTGGTCCGCCATTTCAAAATCCCGGAGGGCGAACAGGCCCTGCTTTCCCGACGGCCAGGTGGATACCGCGATCCGGTCGTTCAACGCTGGATACCGGAAAACTTTGATGTGGTAACGGGAAAGCATCCAAGTGAGATCCCTTTTCATGAGATCCAGGATGGAAAAGCCCAAAAGGGTGGCATGGTCGCCTGCCGCATCCTGGAGATAATTCAAAAGTGAGAGCAGGGGCGCCTTTAACCGAAAATCCACTTCATAGGTGTGGACCTGGAATTTTTTCGTATAGACTTTGTCCATGGGAAGGGAAAGTTATCACGATGGGCGAAGAAAATCAAAAAATACGGGGACATATCACTTAGTAAAAATGATGCGTCCGCGCATTTATTGGAGCGCGGCGAGTCCGGGAACGAGAAGCTTTCTTGGATTAAAAGAAACCGTGATCTCTTTGGAGGTCAGGGTTTTTCTCGAGGGCAGGGCTTTTTCCGTCGTCGGCATGCCTTGGTCAATCTTATTCAGGTCCGAGAGAATCTCTTCGACGCTCTGATATCTTTTCTCTTTCTCTTTTTCCAGGCATTTCAGGATGAGACGGTTGAGGTCGTCGGGAAGTTGGGGATTGAATTCTTTCGGGTTTCGCGGCTGCTCGGTTCTCTGCTTAAGGGCGATGCTGACAAACGTCTCGCCTTCGAACGACAGCTTGCCCGTTACCATTTCGTAGAGGATAACGCCCAGGGAATAGATATCCGACCGGCCGTCCGCGTCCTTCCCTTCCATCTGTTCGGGGGACATATACTCCGGTGTCCCGATCACAACGCCCGCGCCTGTCAGCCCCTTCATCTTCAGCGACCGCGCGATCCCGAAGTCCATGATCCGGACGTTCCCCTCCCGGTCGATCATGAGGTTCTGCGGCTTGAGGTCGCGGTGTACGACTCCCAGTCGGTGCGCCTCGGCCAATCCCTCGCAGACCTGCTTGGCGATGTGGATGGTCTTCCCGGCGCTCATCTGCCCCATCATCCGGAGCATGCTCTTGAGGTCCTCGCCGGGGACATATTCCATGGTGATATAATGTGTCCCCTTCTCATCGCCCAGGTCATACATCCGGCAGACGTGGCGGTGCGAGATCTTGCGAGCGAAGCGAAGTTCATTTCCGAAGCGCTCGATCGCGTCCTCGTCCGAGGAGATCTCGGGCTTGAGAAGCTTCAGGGCGATCTTTTCCTTGGTCTTCGTGTCATAGACCTTATAGACGCGCCCCATCCCGCCCTTGCCCAGCTCCTCGATGACCTCAAACCGGCCGGAGAACGTGCTGCCGCGGGCCAGCTCGCGGATAGAGGGAGTCTGGATGGTCTCGGTTTGGGCAGACTGCAGCGGCACGCCGCATTTGCCGCAGAATTTGGTATCCATCGGATTCTTATACTGGCATTTCGGGCACTTCATGTCTTTTGATCCTATTCGGTTTTTCTAACCCTCGCCTTTTCTCTCAGCCGCCTGATCCTTCTCAGATATTTCAAATCTTCCAGATCCTTGGCTCGGCCCGCCGCTCTTTTCATTCTGATCATGTCATCCAAGGACGGAAAAAAGACATGGACGCCGCCGAATTTCGCCCGGATCCGGTTCTTCCACACGTCCTCAAAGGACATCCCTTTAACAAAAGGATGAATATCGGCCTCGACGAGATACTGCCGGATCAATATTTTATGTTTCAGGAAATCTTTGACCGTCAGATCCGCCAAATCATAACCGAATTCCTTGAGCGCCTTTATCGTTCTGAGGACGTTATCCCTTTCCGGCCGGATGAAAATATCCGTATCGAGAGTCGCCCGGGCATAGCCGTAAACGGGAAAGGCCGTGGCTCCGATGACGATGAAGACGACCTTATTTTCTTTTAATGATCGAAAAAGCTTCTCGGTGTCCATTTCTGATGAGGTTCACTTGGAGTTCCCGGCTTTTGGCGGTCATCATGAGGAACCGGTCCTTCAAGGGCAATGAGGCGAGATATTCCAGCTCGAATTCGACTTCGCTTGTCTCATTGGGTTTTTTGATCACAAGAATGCCGCCTCTTTTTAATCGCCGTTTTTCCCCTAACTCGTTTCTATTCATGCAAATAATATATCAAAACAAATTGAATAATACGAATATTCCGAAGAATTTTTGTTCACCGTTTTCATGACTTTTCCAACGCGGCCCGGCGCAGTTGCCGCAGAACTTCGTATCGGCCGGGTTCTCAAACCGGCGTTTTGGACATTTCGCGGTCATTTTCGTCCTCTCGCCGTCATCGATATATTATTCTCATTGAGGGACACAGTATTGTGTCCCCCTTATTCGTCCCCCTTATTCGCAAACTGGCATTTCGGGCATTTCACGATTATTTCTTTCCTTTTTTCTTTGGCCTCGGTTTCTTTTTGGGCTTCGGTTTGGCCTGAGGGTCCACAGAGTGAACCCTGACCTCATATCCTTCGCGGATCATCGGACCAGCAAGCAAATTGAGGAATTTCACGAGTTGCTCCTGGTAGTAGAGGTTTTCCTCGTTGGCGATGGCGTCCTTCTCCGTTCTCCAGAATGTGACAGAAACGAATTTTCCTGATTTCGGGTCGACGAGGAGACAGGCCCCGCGGTAGCCTTTCTGCTTCTTGGCTTCGGGGAGGACGCTCTTCCTGTAAATCCCGACGGCGTCATCAATTTTCTCTGGCTTGACTTGGATGATGGTCATTCGAGCAAACATGGTTTTCCTCTCCTTTCCGGCCGACGATCATTCGGCCGACGATTGATTGCGTATTTCCCCATCGGATTAAGGGGAATAATTTTCATGGCTGGCAAATACGCTCCCGACAATCAATTCTATGAATGGCCTCTGGATCGTTTCCGTAGGAACGGATTGAACGGGCGGCCGCACAGACAGCGGCGTCGCGCACTTGGCGCAGAACCGGCTACCGGAAGGATTATCGGCCGCGCATTCCAGGCATTTCATGACCCACCTGTCCCTTGCCTGGCTATAAGATAATATTTCCCCAAGAAATAGTCAAACGCCTCTTGACTAATCTTCGCCTTGATTTAATATAAAGATAATGAATATGTCCCGACAGGGGAGAAAGCCGACGAAAACTCTTATCAAAAAGCCCCGGCGCTACGGAATCTCCCGAAAGCATTCCCTCGGCGTCTGGATTCCGGCCTTCATCGGCTTTGTTTTATTCATCGGCAGCCTGTGTTGCTTGGCAACATATTCCACCACCGTATCCCCGGTGCTGTCTAATCCTATTTTATATTCGCCGCCTCCGCCCGCGGCAAAAAACCAGTGCGTCTGGACCGGCGTCGAAAGAATCGTCGCTGTCGGCGACCTTCACGGCGACTACGACCATTTCGAAAGAATCCTCAAGGGGACCGGCATTGTGGACAGGGACGATCATTGGTCTGGCGGCAAGACACATCTCGTCCAGATGGGAGACGTCATGGACCGCGGAGACTACGCCCGGGACATCTTCGACCTGATCAGGCGGCTCGAAAAGGAGGCCAAGGCTGCCGGCGGCATGGTCCATCAACTGATCGGCAACCACGAGGAACTGAACATCGCCCGCCTGTCGCTCAACTACTATAAGGAATACGTCACCTACAAGCAATTCACCGACTTCCTTCCTGTTAAGTTCCGCGAAGACGAAGAAGAAAAGTTTAAAAAGAAAAACAGAGGCGATGGCGATATCAAAGCGTTTTGGGACAATCTTATGAACGATCCCAATTCCGGTGCCGGTAAAGAGGCCAGTCAACGCTACTACGAAAATTTCAATATGCTCGTCGGCAAGTGGCTCGCCGAACAAAACGTCGTCATCAAGATCAACGATACGGTCTTCGTCCACGGCGGGCTCAACCTTGAATATGCCTCCAAGGGACTGGAGGCGATTAACAACCTTTACCGCTCTGAATTCCAAAAAGTTTTTAAAGACGAAGAATTCCGGCCGAGGATCCTCTTCGTCCCCGATAGCCCGCTTTGGAACCGGGTCCTGGCTGAAGTCTCGGATACGAACAATTCGGATACGAACAATGTGGATGAGGTCGATAAAATTCTCGCCGTCCTCAACGCCAAACGGATGGTCGTTGCCCATACGCCGACAATCCCCAGGTCGATCGATACCATCGAGATTGATATCAAGAAGTTCGGCGGGAAAGTCTGGATCACCGATACGGGCATCGCCTCCATTTATCACGGCTATCTCACCGCTTTGATCATCGACAAAAACGGACGTGTATCCGTTGGAGTGTATTAATGATGGGCAAGAAAATCATTTGGGGACTGGTCGTTTTCGGTTTATTGTTGACGGGACATAAGGCTGCCGCTCTCAGGCTCGCCGGCCAAGCCGACGCCGAGCAAAAAGAATTGGAGGCCTACCTCAAAAAGGCGAATGTGGGCGCCATTCTTAAAGGCGCGCAAGGCGGACGGGGAGAGGGCTGGACCATCAGCCTTCACGATGGGAAAACCGCCCGGAGGGGATTCTTCAAGTATGTTGACATCCGACGGCCGACGAACTTCCCCATCAGCTACAAATATGAGCTCGCCGCTTATGAACTGACAAAACTCTTGAAGATCAATATCGTCCCGCCCGTGATCGAACGGGAGATCCAGGAACCCAAAGGCCAGAAACGCAAGGGTTCGCTCCAGATCTACGTCGAAGGCTGCATAAGCGAGAGAGATCGAATGCTGAAAAAAATCGATCCTCCGAATCCCCAGGCGTTCGCTGATGCGCTCGAAGAGATCAACGTTTTTGAGATTCTGACCTCGTGCGATCACCTGAGCCCGAAAGATATCCTCATCCACAGGGAAACTTGGCGCGTCTGCCGGGTCGACTTCGCCGAAGCGTTCGATCCCAGTACGGAATTGCTGCCCGAAGCTGCGATCAAGCGATGCTCGAAACGCCTCTATAAAGGCCTCCTTGACCTCAGCCCGCTCGACGTCGAAGCAACGCTCAAGCCCTATCTCAACCCCAGGGAAATCAAGGGGCTTCTCGACCGGCGGAATTTGATTCTTGAAAAAATCAAGAATTTGATCAAAGACAAAGGAGAAGCGGCGGTTCTCTTTGACCTGGAATCGAAATAACGGGAGGGGAATTCACATGGAAAATGTGAAAACGATGGGGACCGAAATAAAAACGCCGAGTCTCGTCTACCGATTCCTGAGGTTATTTACCGACATCAGGCAGGGCGAAGCCCTGACGGCCCTCCTGCTGATGCTCAATGTCTTTTTCCTTCTTACAGCCTACTACATCCTCAAACCGATCCGTGAAGCCCTCATGTTGGAAAAATGGACTCCCGAGGCAAAAAGCTACATGGGCGTTGCTCAGGCATTTATCCTGATCTTCCTGGTCAAAATATTCAGCCGCTTGGCCTCAAAAGTCCCCCGCCAGATTCTGATCACAAGGGTAATCCTCTTTTTTATCTCCAACCTCATCCTTTTCTATCTGCTTCACGGTTTCGGCGTTTCCGGAAAAGCCCTGGCCATGATCTTCTTCATCTGGGTTGGCATTTTCAACGTGATGGTCATCGCCCAGTTCTGGGCCTTCGCCAACGACATCTATACCTTGGAAGCGGGAAAACGTCTCTTTCCCATCGTCGCCTTCGGGGCAACCTTCGGAGGCTATATCGGCTCCGAGCTCACCAAGCGGCTGGCCAAATCGCAATCGGTCTATCAGATGATGCTGGTCGCGGCAGCGATCCTGGGAATATGCATTTTGTTCACGTTCATCGTCCATAAGAGAGAAGTCGGGCTGAAAAAGAAGCTCGCCCTCAAAACCGGAGAAAGCCGCCAGGAACAAATCGTCCGAATCGATGCGGAAAAGCCCGTGGAAAAGGGAGGGGGATTCCGCCTCCTCGGGAAAAGCCGTTATCTTCTCTTGATTGCCTTCTTTGTCCTCCTGCTCAACTTTGTCAATACCAACGGACAATACATATTGGACAATGTCGTCGTGCCAGCCGCAAAGAAAGCGGCTGCAGCCGCGGCGGTGCAGGGCCCCCAGCTGGAGCAATTCAAGCAACAGTTCATCGCCAAATTCTTCGCCGATTTCAACGCCATCATGAACCTCTGGGCCATGTTCGTTCAGCTGTTCCTTGTGTCAAGAATTTTCAAATGGTTCGGCGTCCGCGTGGCCATGTTCTTTCTTCCCCTGATCGCTCTCAGCGGTTATTCTGCCATCAGTCTGGGCGCCTCGCTCGTCCTGGTTAAATGGGTGAAAGCTTTGGAGAATGGTTCGGATTATTCGATCATGAATACATCCCGCCATGCTCTTTTCCTCATCACGACGCGCGAGGAAAAGTATAAAGCCAAAGCGGCGATCGACACCTTCTTTCAGAGGACGGGCGATACGCTTTCCGCCCTGCTCGTCTTTTTGAACGTAACGTTCCTTTCATTCAGGATAGAAACGCTTTCCTTCATCAACGCGGCGTCTGTTTTGATTTGGATTTTCGTCGGGATTTTGATCTTCAAGACGCATAAGAAGCTGACCGCCACCAAAGCGGCCGCTTAGTCGTCAGCGCTTTCGCAGGTCTTTGAGCTTCAGGATTCCCCCCCCATCCTGGACGATATAGATAAAATTCTCGTCGTCTATCCATAAGCCTTCCTGGTCGTTCCCGGGGAAGGCGTATTGCTTCACCAGTTTTCCGTCCAGCGTGATCTCGGCCAGGATATTATCGGCATCGCTGACGATGTTCAAAAGCTTAGTTTTCGGGTCGTAAAACATGGCCCCGGGATCCCGGATCTTGAAAGGAAGCACGCGGAGAATTTTCGCTTCGGCCTCTTTGGCCTGGCTGGACCTCAACGGAACGAAAAGTTCCATGATGCAGGCCGGATCTTCCTGGTTTCCCGCGTAGAAGGTGCCTCCTTCAGGGTGCTTCGGGTCAGGGACAAAATGGAGGGACTCAATGCCGTTGTCGTATTTATCGACCTGTTTTTGGAGGAAATTCGGGTCGCCTTGAAACGTTCTGTTGACGGGAAATCTCCGCAGGACTTCTTTTTTGTCCGGGTCGAACTCCAGAATGACATCATCGCCCTCGACAATGATATAAAGAAGCCCGGAAGCAGGATCGACCGTGATGTCTTCCAGGTCGCCCGGCACGTTGACGCTGGCTATGGGTGTGCCGTCCTGCTTGACTTCGAAAATGATACCCTCATCGCTGACAATGAAGAACGTCTTGCGCTGCGGATGGAGGCAGATTCCCGAGGGGTCCTTGATTTGCTGCTTGTCGATATCGGCCGTCGGAGCGAACCCGGGACTCGTCGGCCATTCGCAGGGAAAGGCGATCGTGGGCGAATACTGAGGTTTGGAACAGGCGGCTAAAAGAAGGAGGGCCGCAATATAAACATATCTTCTTTCCATGACCTCGGCTACGAAGAACAGCTCACTGAAACGTAAAGAGAATCCAATGTATAACAGCCTAAAAAGTTCTGTCAACGAAAATCTCATTTTTGTCAAGGCAACATGAATATTTCCTATTCTGGGCAACGTGAATATTTCCGCTTTGCACATCACTTAGATTCTCTCGAGCGCAGGGCTCTGAGGTCCGATGCGGAGCCTTCTCCAAGGATGG
>Ga0315281_10004562_pt1 | contig 20062 bp, 20 predicted proteins | sample YL17G07_0_MG_FD_204540 | JGI IMG/M metagenome (GOLD analysis project Ga0315281, IMG submission 204540) | Sediment microbial communities from Yellowstone Lake, YNP, Wyoming, USA - YL17G07_0 | ecosystem: Environmental > Aquatic > Freshwater > Lake > Sediment | place: USA: Wyoming | collected... | reverse complement strand
GAGCGAGCCGATCCCAAAAACCTCGATCTCCTGCACCACCGCCGCTTCCTTGGCGTTCTCCAGCGGGACAATCATCCGGGAGAAGCCGTTCGCCGCCGCGGTCATCGCCATGCTCAGCACGCCATTCACCGGGCGGACCCGGCCGTCCAGGGCCAATTCCCCCACAATCACGTACTCCTTAAGGGATGGTCCCGCCAGAACGCCCTCGGCCGTGAGGATGCCTAAGGCGATGGGAAGATCGAACGCGGGGCCGGCTTTCTTCACATCCGCCGGCGCCAGATTGATGATCGACTGCGTCTTGGGATAGCGGTAGCCGCAGTTCACGATGGCACTGCGAACGCGCTCGATGCTCTCCTTGACCGCGGCGTCGGGCAGACCCACGATGATCGGTTTCTCAAACCCGCCGCGGGCGACATCGACCTCCACTTCACAGATGACGCCCTCGATGCCCTCGAGGGTCACGCTGTGCAGCCTCGCCAGCATAATCTCATCTCCGGATAATAGACAGGACCACGGGAGAATTCTACCCTCCCCCCGCCCCGCCCACAAGCGAATTCACGGCCTTCGGCCTTGAGGCTGCCACTCGCTAATCTTCAGCGGTCGGAGTTGGCCGGAGCAACGCAAAAGACGTACATGAGCGGCTCGGTTCCCGTGTTCACAATGTCGTGCGCGGTCTGCGGCGGAATGTAGGCCGCCTGGCCCACGCCAACCTGCAGGCGTGTCTCTTTGCCAATCAGGGCGACCCCGCGACCGGCAAGAAAAACCAGCAGTTCCTCATTGCCTTTGGTGTTGTGCAGACCGATGGACTTGCCTGGTGCCAGTCGGACTCGCCCCGAGCGCATCCCACACGTTTGCGGCGTACCCGTCAGCAAAATGTGGTAGTCACACGGATCTTCCAGGCGGCAGACAAAGGCATTGCGGACACTGCCGGGCTTGCTCGCCTGGTGGACGGTTGCACATCCAACCGCGAGCAGCAGACACACGGACGATCCCAGGAACATTGACACGGTCGATATACGTTTCATGACTCCATCCTTTCACGGTCTCCAAGACAGCCGAAATCTCACCGGGGGCCGGTCTGAGACGGCGATGCGTCGCCGGTGTCACCGCCCGGTCTGCTCGAAGGCGTCGAACGAACCCATCTGATGTCCATTCCTCAACCTCATCCGCACGATGACACCCTTGCGCAGACGAGGACTATACCAGGTCTTGCGCGGGACGGGGTAGCACATCTCCTTCATACGTTCCAGGTCAAAGCCGGGCCCCTCGCTATACAGCACCCAGCTCACGGGCGATTCCCGGAAATTGTCGTAGGTCTGTCCCTGCTCTTGCTCATTATCGGGGAAACCATCCGGCACCCACAGACAGGCCCCTTCATTCATAACGGTCGTCCGGTTATAGATCAGCGTTCCGACCGTTCTGTACTTGTAGGTATACCCAGGGTTGAATCGATCCTCGACACCCGCCGCCATGAAGGAGCCGCTCGGCGGTGCAGGCAGATAGCCGGCCTCCACCAGCTCACAGGGGAGCTGGAAGAAATGCCCGCCCAGCATGCAATCCACACGCTCCGGCGGATAGCGGCCGTCATGGTCAAAGGAATACGCTTCGAGGGCCAGGCCAATGTCCCGCAGCTCAGCGTTGACCGTGAGGACCTTGGCCTGCAGGCGCGCCCGCCCGGTCGCCGGGAGCAGAATGCCCAACAGCAGCGCCAGGATGGCGATCACCACCAGCACCTCTATCAAGGAAAAGGCCCGTTTCACGATTCTACCTCTGTGTTTCGCACAATGTGTCACATCCTCCCGGCCCGCCTATGGCATCCCCGGACTTATCGTAACGTTCGCGTCGGCCGCGGCGGACGGATCGGCCATACGATGCTCATAGGAAGCCAGGACTCGGCCGTTGCCATCGTAGTTCATCACGTAGAGACGATAGCCGCTGCGCAGGTCCGTGCTATCCTGGTCGAGGATTCCGATCACGGCAAAAGGCTCGGTCAGATTGAATGAGCCGCGATAAATCCCGTTGCCGCGTCCCAGCCTGACGGGGAGCGTCTTGGCGCCGTTGGTGACCACCAATTCGCCATTCGGCCCCCAGCCGTTCGGGTCCACGACGCTGACATCCTCGACCTTGATCAGCCGCCCCTGGTAATACTCGCCCCCGGCGAGCCGGTCCGGATCGAAGAGGAACCGGTCCTGATCGTCTTTCAACTCATCCAGCGCTACGACCTCGGGCTTGGGAAGCCCGACGTTCCGTTCGAGCAGCTCGATCGTGAAATCGTGGTCGGGATTGTTGCTATGCTGCTCATTGATGTTCATCTTGCCCTTGTAGGAGAGGAACCAGCCCGTGACGCGGATGCGGTCGCCGGGACTGAACTGCGCGGCGTTCAGGCGCGCCAGTTCCGCGGCCCACTGGTCGTTGGAATACCCCCCGCCCGGCAGGATCCAGGGCAGGTTGTCGTAGAGCTGGGCGAGATAGACGGCGGTGCCGGCGTGGTCGTCCCCTTCCCCCTGGAAGAAGAACTGCCACTGCGCACCGAGGTCAGATGTCGTAGTGATGGTATCGTCCGGCGTCGGGTCCAGCAGGTCCGCCGGAGAGTGCAACAGGATTCCCTCCAGCACCACTTTGTCCGTCGCCCGGTAGGTCTGCTCGCCGCCGACGTTGACCGCCTGGAACTGGCGATGCGTCACGGTCGCCACCGAAGGAGCGCCCCAGGACAAGCCGCCAAACATCCAGCCCATCAGCGTGCACCACACCACCTGACTTCTCATACTAACACCTCCGGCCCCTCGAAAATGCTGCGCAGAAATACAAAGGACTCGTGCTACTTACCGCGCATAAACATATGACATTCGTGCTACCACGTCAACGGGAATTCGGCCGCTTGAAAAAAAAATGTGCCGGCGGTAAAATGCTTCGGAGGCCCATGGGTCAGAGGCTGGGCATCGAGGTTGCTCGTATCAGGGGACGAAGATGAGCCAGGTGGAACGTATCGGAGTATCGCTGGAAAAAGATTTACTCTCCCTGTTCGATGCCCTGATTGCCAAGCAGGGCTATCCGAGCCGGTCAGAGGCCATACGGGATCTGATCCGCCAGCAGATCAGCCAGGAGCAACTGGGTAATCCGAAAGCCCACGCCGTGGCGGCCGTTTTCCTGGTCTACTCGCATCACTCGACCAGACTGATGGAGATGCTGACGGACCTGCAGCACTCGCATCTTTTACAGACGATTTCGTCCATGCACATTCACCTCGACGAACACAACTGTCTGGAAGTGATCGTGTTGCGCGGGCAGGTGGGCGAGATCAACAGGACGGCGGAGAACCTCATCAGTCTCAAAGGGGTCAAGCTCGGACGCATCAACCTCCTGGCCACAGAAACCGCTTGATCCCCTCATGTCGGGGCGAGCAGCGCAGCGACGCGGCAATCCCCCCCCGCTGTGGAATCATCTCACGCCGAGACGCCCAATGAGAAAGGTAAGATGGGCTTCAGCCCATGCGGATTCCCGAAAAGTGCATCCCAATTTTATCTTTTAAGGGCGGACCCTGGAGGCCCCTCCTGATGCCTGACACCTTCAGTCTTCCCGGCGCCTTTGCGAAATAGGGCGTTGCTGTCCCGGGCTACGCCTGCAAGAATCCCCAGCGCCGTATCTGGAGGGAGGATCGATTGCCTCGTCGCATGCGAATCGGAATTGCGCAGGCGACGCAGAGTATGCCAATGGTCGCCTTCCTCCTGCGACAGTACGCCTCTCTGCTTCAGCCAATCGATGCGATCTTCAAAACGCTTCTTGCCTTTCGGGGCTCGGAGTTGGAGGCACTTGTGGGCAATCGCAGCTTCTCCCACGCGAAAGAGCTGTCCCGCTGCAAGCGTGTAAAGCGGATAGAATAAATACCCGTACAGTAGAGCGCCACGTGCCACGTCGAACAAAGCGCGGACATCCTGCGGGACCTTCTTCAAGAGCCTCGGTGCAAGCACAACCTTCACGTAGCCCTCCATGCACCGCATGCCCCTGAGATATTGGATAACTCCGTCTGGTTTCAGCCAGTTCTCCGCGTTGATCTTCTTGAACCCGAATTCATTTATCCCGCGAACTCCTAATGCGCGGCGCGGACGATGGACGCGCGTCCGCTTGGATTTCGGCATTGGGCTATTCATGTGCTTTGCCTTCTTCGGCGCCTGTTTCACTCCGGTATCTCCTTCACCCCGTAGAGTTCGCACACAAGTTCATCGATCTCTTTTTCCCACGTCTCCAGTTCGCGCTCAAGCTGGGTGCGCTCACGATCGCTTAGACCCTGGCTTCGCAGTTTTGGCTTATGCTCGGCCAAGTTTTTGCTCAAGCTGGCAATCTGCTTTCCTATCCGGTCTTCCTTTGCATTTCGTGGGAACTGGATCGGGATGTCCCTGAGAAACCTGATCTCACAATTCAGATAGCCCCCTCTGAACCCAGGGCCGTTAACAGTCCTCAGATGATGCTCAACGAGCCGGCTGTTGAGCACTCCCAGCAGGTAATAAGCGTCAATACCCTCGTTCGGAATGATGCACACGCCCCCCGCCGCACCGCCACTGAATACGTATCTCCCGTCCACGTCAAGTGAGAAGCGCGTCCTGTCAGCCATGTCTGGCGTTATCAGCTTAGGCTTTGACAATGGGACAAAGTTCTGTTGGCGCGAGTACTGGTAGAAAAGCTCTCCGGCGAATCTTCCTCTTTCCCTTTCGTTTAGGTTTTCTTTCATTTCGCATAAGTACTTCCAGGCTAAGGGAAACTTGGCCTTCAGTTCGTCCGGCTGGCGTATCCGCCATGACTCACGTTCGACGAGATACGGGAAGACTAGCCCGAGGACTGTGTCCGTTATTTCGAATCTGCGCATGTGCTCGCTCTTAATGAGCGGCCTGAGTAAGGAGGTTTCTATTCGATGCCGCCGCCCGCTGACGCTTGACTCTATTTCCGTCTCGGGTCCACTCCTGCCCAGCAGCGTCACAACGAAGACTCCGTCGGCGCCCGTCTTGAACCCCTGCGAAAACACCACAGTTTCCACAAGACGCGGTCTCTTCTTACTTGGTTCCGCTTGAATTGCCGGGGTCTTGCTATCCAGGAAAGCCCACATGGTTTCGCCGTCCATCGGGTGTGCAGCCTGCCATTTCTTGATGTCATCTCGGTTCACAGACCGTGGCGCATCTATCGCACGACACTGCGCATCACCGTCAATGAGTTTGTCAATCCGACAGTAATCGACCGCGTCACCCGCGCCACGCTTCCCCAGAATATGAATTGCCGTATATGTCGTTGCTCCCCTGAAAACCTGCTGGTCGCTGAAATCGACAATACTCCTAAGATACCTGCCTTTGGCGACGATCTCTCTGATGCCCTTCCCATACGTAGCCTGCCAGAACTTGCGCGGGCAGATAAGGCCGAGAAGGCCGCCAGGCGCAAGAAGGCTCAGGCCCTTTTCTACGAACACGACATAAATGTCGTAGTTCCCCTGCGCCGCCGCCTTGTAGTTGGTTTTGTAGAATTCGCATTCTTCCGGTGCCCACTTGTTCAACTCCTGTACCCTGATATAAGGCGGATTGCCTATGATGCAATCGAAGCCCTTGCGTTGTTCGAAGATACGCCCGAAGCCACGCGTTTGGCTGGTCCAGTCGAAGGCGTTGATGCGGAACCGCACGTCTTCATCGCCCCCAAAGAGGTCTTTGAACTTATTCTCCCAATACCGGTCGAAATCGGTCTGAGATATCAGGCTGTTCCCGCAGCGGATGTTGTTGTCGAGTGGCGGGAGGAGTCTGGCCTCCAGCATGTCCCGCTGCCAGTGTTCCGGCAGTCTGCCCTCCAGCATCTTGAGATACAGGCTCATTATCGTGACTTCAACCGCCTGCGCGTCTATGTCCACGCCGTATATGCACGATTGGAGTATCTCGCCGCGAAATTCGGGCATCAGGCACCAGTTGCCTTCAGGGTCCGTAAAGCCGAGCTTCTTCTTCTCCTTCACCTTCCGCTTTGCCTTCCCGCGTTCCACCGTGACCTCAACAACGCCCGAGCTGGGGTCCTTCTCGAAACACTTCAGGCAATGCGTATAGAGATATTGCAGGGCGGCGATAAGGAAGGAACCCGACCCGCACGCCGGGTCAAGTATCTTGACGTCCAGAAGGTCGAGCGGACTTTTCCCCTCTATCTTTGGACCCACCACCCGCCTTACTATCGTATCCACGACGAATTTGGGCGTGTAATAGACTCCTCCTGCATGGCGGACTTCCGGCTTTGGTTCCGCTTCGACCACGCCCCTCGTTACGGTGATGGTGCTTCCGAGGAACCTCTCATAGATGATGCCCAGGATATCATCCCCAACAGCGTCGAACCGATACGGCCCGTCCGGCGGGTACAAAGACCGGATGAAGTCAACGAGCGGATTTGCCGGGATACTCAACTCTTCCGAGAAGTGCGCCTTGAAGAGATACCCATTGTACCTCTCGTCGAATTTTCGGAACAGGCGTACAAGCTCAGGGTAGAGGTCCCTTCGATTGTCGCGTGCTGCGTTGACAGCGTCGCGCAATTCTCCGTACGATGTGACGCCCCTGTCCTCGCACACGCGGATGAAGACCAGACGGTCCACAATTCTCTGGGCCGCCTCCGCAAGCCTCGCGGCACCATGCCTAGTGCTCGCCTCAGGGAAGGCCGCTCTGTTCTCCCGATAAAGCTCTCTCGCCAGCCGCAGACGGAAGTCTTCGAGGTGAGCAAGAAAAGCCTTGTCCACCGGCTCGCTTCCTTGCAGGTCAACCAACATCCTGTCAATTCCACGGATGCGCCGACCTGCCCTCACGTGCTTTATTTTCGCAAGCATCCTCTCCAGCGACCCCGCCGCGACCGCTTCACGTCCGAAGGTCTGTTCCAGCACGTCCCATTGCTGTTCATAGTCGTCGAACTTGAGATCAAAGTCCGCTATGAGCCCGATCTCAATCTCGTGGTAACTCGGTCTGATCGTTGTATCAAAGAGCCTGAATCGCTCGAAATTGGTGAGGATTGCGAATGGTATCTGCGCACTCCATGCGTATGTCTTTGCCTGAAAAATGGCATCTTTGTCCGTGGCGATATCCACTGCGCATTTCTTTGCCTCGACGACGAAGCGTGGAAATCCGTCGATGCGGAAAAGGTAGTCCGGGCGGCGTTGGCGAATCTCGCGACCCTCCACCGTTCCCACATTAGCCTCAACGACTACGTCCTTCTCCGCAAGGCTCCTGTGCTGGCGGTTAGGAACGTCCCACCCAAGAAGACCCCAGAAAGCGTCAATATACTCCTGTCTGATAACGGCCTCAGGCGCACCTTCGTCTTTGAGCGCTTTGTGATTCTCCCGAAATGCTTGCACCAGCCCTCTGATCTGCCTCAAATTCCGCATCTGCGCATGCTCCAAAGCATTCAAGTGTCGGAAACAAGGGGTCGAGCCATCAACAGGCCCTATAATAGTATCGGCAGACAGGGCAGGCAAGTTGTAAGGAATTGCTGATTTCCTTCGCGGCTCTGCGTCTCTGCGTGAGTAGATTTGGTTGCGGCCGAAGGCCGGGCGGTGTTCATCGGCGGTTTTGTCACGCCGCAGCCCTCTGCGGCCCCTGCGATTCGACGTTATTTTTGCAGAATTTCTTTAGCCCTTGCGAGCCAAGAGGTTATCTGCGTCACGTGGGACATTTTTCCTTTGACAAACTTTCCATGTGCGTTTATTATCTACGCAATATCAGATAAAGCGATCTGCCCCTGGCATGCGGCCGGGGGCGGCTGATAAGCGGAACGTGCGTTGGACGAGAGTCACAGATATGCCCCATCATTCCAATATCCCAATCTTCCATTATTCCAGTATTCCGCCATCGGACTATTCCAACGTTCCAATTTCCCGTGTCCCATCATTCCATTCTTCCGCCATTCCATCGTTCCATCGCGGTCTCCCGCTCGGCAGGGACAGGCGGCAGGCCCGGAGGGCGATTTGTCAAAACAAAGCCAATTTCCAGGGGACCAGATGAACGCTAACCACTGTTCCTCAAAAGGCTTAGGAGAAAAAGGCGTGGATTATGCCCGTGGAAAAACAAAGCCAATTCCCACCAGAAGCTTCAAGCAGATACCGCGCACTTCACACTCAGTACGGGCGGGTTTGAAAGGGTTCCCGAACGCGCTACATCGCATTCGGGGTCCCCAGCCCGCCCCTATACCCTCCAGACCGCCTCACGGCGTCACTACGAGCGGGGCCCGTTGTGCAAAACAAAGCCAATTTGCGGAGGGCCGGAATGAACTCTAAGTGCTCTTCTGGAAAGGGATTAGGAGAGAAGAGGACGGGCTATGGTGCTGCGAGAACAAAGCCAATTCCCAGGGACCGGGCCTCGGCGGCAGCACCGCGAAATGCCGGCACACACGGGTGTGGAATCAGTCTCCCGGCTGAGCGGCGGTGTGCCGGTGTAGGTCTTTGGGGGCCGCCTGTCCGAGCGGGAGATGTGCGTCTGTCGTTACAGGCCAAGAAACTGGATGGCCAGACCACACAGAAGGATCGTGGCCCCTGCCAGAGCATGGCTGTATCGCTGGACCCTCTGCAGAGGCAGGAAATCCACTCCGGCCCTGCCCAGGAACACGGTGGCGAGCATGGTGGCGGCGGTGACGATGCCAAAGACAGCGGTCACGACAACGAGATCGAAGAGGCTGCCTTTGGCAGCGGGATACATCAGGAACGGAATCAGCGGTTCGCAGGGCCCGAAGACGAAGATCGTAAAGAGAATCCACGGCGTGAGGCTCTTTATGGATTGTATATCGTGGACATGCGTGTGCTCACCAAAGTGGCTGTGAGGATGGACGTGGTCATGCGCTTCATCCGTCACGTGAGAATGCGTGTGTTGATGCGGGTGGCTGCGATAGATATGCCGGATGCCCCAGATCAGGTAGGCCAGACCGAAGGCAATGAACAGCCATGCGGCGATACGACCGCGGAGGGATTCCGCCCCCGTCAGACTTTCGACCGCCAGACCCAACGACACACCAACAAAGCCCAATATGACCGAACTGCCAATATGGCCCAGGGCGCACATCACGGTAATGAAAGCCGTTCGCGCCGCGGACCACTTTCGAGCCCAAGACATCACAATGAACGGCAGATAGTGATCGGGTCCCAGCAGTGTGTGGATGAAACCTACTGAGCCAGCAGCTATTAGCAGGGTCCTAAGTTCCTGAGTCACAGCCTTGCCACTTTCAAAACTGTATTAGCCAATTGCTTCCCTGAAGGAAACTCATCCAATCCGTACGACAGATCGGTGCGGGTGGTTGACAGAAACGCACCGAACCCGTATTAAGACATGGGCATCGGGTCTTGGCAAACATTTTTTGAGGAGAAATCATGGCAGGGCCGGAAGGAGCTTTCACAGTCGAGTTGAACGACAAGGCGGAGTACCAGCGGCTCTTGGAGGGCAAGCCCCAGACGCTCGGCATGCGGTCGGGTCGGGTCCACCTGGAGCCGGGGCAGGCCTGCGGCCAGCACAGCACCAAGAACCATGAAGAGATGCTTGTGTTCCTCACCGGCCAGGGCGAGCTCCAGATCGGCGGAGACGGCCGCCTCTCTGTGGGTGTAGGAAAAGTCGCTTATATACCCCCGGAAACGCTCCACGACGTCCAGAACACAGGCCCGGAGCCGCTCACCTACATCTACTGCGTCGCTCCCGCGAAATAGCATCAGGGGCCCGTTCCAGTTACCAATTGTTGGCAGCTATAAGGCGTCTCGGCCATTTCCGACATCCGCGCCTGCTTTTCTCAGATCTATGAGAATAGCCCTAACCTTCCACTCCATCAAGAGCGTCGGCAAGAAACCCATGTCCCGCGCCCTTGATCGTTGGTGAGGGAGCATTGATGATTCAGGAACGCATGGGCACGAACTACCTTCCAGCCTCTGGTTCGGACGAACTTTTCTCCGGAGGTTGCAGTTGCCGCTTCAGATCATCAGTAAGAGAATCCCAGAGATGAGGATGTGCCTCCACCAAGCGCGCGATATCCGCCAGGTCCTTGATCCTTTTGCTCTGCCTGCGCCCCGGCTCAGCCCATGCCTTCATCTTGCCCCGGAGCGTATCCTCCAGCGAGGCGACCCGCATGAGAATCCCATGAACGTCGGCGGGTACTGCCCGGGAAGGAAAATCCCGGTAGAACTCCTCTGTGCCGAGTTGAAGGACGACCCGCGAACGTCCTTTGAAGTAGATGGACCATTCGAATCTCTCACAGCGAAACCCCGCCTCCTCCAGCAATGCGACAACCCGCTCGATTGCCTCGGCAGCTACGACGAAGTCCACATCCTGGGTTACCATAGGTTGTCCCGCCCAATGGTTGACCGCCACGCCCCCAATGGCACACCAGGCAATGTCCGCTCGTTCAAGGCAGTCAACCAGTCTCATCACATCGTCGGTTCCACCGGAAGTCTGCCAGTCGTAGAATTGCTTCGCCGTCATATCTACAGGCTACCAAAACATGTCATCCATCCCATGATACACCGCACCCCCACACTACTCACATGGGTGTGGCTATGACGGGAAGGCCGTCCGGTCGCCCGGATTCGGTCAAGGGTCAGGAGTTGCCCCCTGCTTGCCGCCTACGTCCTTGCCCATCGTGGCGGTGAGTGTACCGTATACGGAGCGCTCAAGCAAACAGATTCGGCCGTCTCCGGTCCCACCGGACTGTCCGGGCGTGTTTTTTTCTTGCTTCCGTCACAACAAATGTACATCATACGGCCTCCAATGACGACGCAAGGTTGACCAAAACGCCCTGTAAACCAGAGAACCGATGACTGTGGAGGTTTAGCCATGATAGGCAAGGCAATACGACTGGAGCGAATCATCGACCGGAATTCGCAGAGAACGCTCATCATTCCGATGGACCACGGCGTCACGGTCGGGCCGATTGAGGGTCTGGCCGACATGCGGACCGCGATCAGCCACATGGTTTCCGGCGGCGCGAACGCCATCCTGATGCACAAGGGCATGGTCCGCGCGGGGCATCGAGGCTCCGGCAAAGACGTCGGCCTGATTATTCACCTTTCCGGCGGGACGTCCTTGAGCCCCGACCCAAATGCCAAGGAACTGGTGTGTACGGTCGAGGAGGCCCTCAAGCTCGGAGCCGATGCGGTCTCCATCCACATCAATCTGGGCGCCGAGACGGACAAGGAGATGCTCCGCCAGTTCGGCCTGGTCAGCGAGCGATGCATGGAATGGCAGATGCCGCTGGTCGCGATGATGTACACGCGGGGCCCGAAGATCAATGACGAGTATGACGTCAAGAACGTCAAGCTCGCCGCCCGCGTCGGGGCCGAGCTCGGGGCCGACATCGTCAAAGTCCCCTACACCGGCAGTGTCGAGAGTTTCGCCCAAGTCGTGGAAGGCTGTCCCGTGCCGGTCGTCATCGCCGGCGGGCCGAAGATGGGCAGCGACGAGGAGATCTTCAAAATGGCGGAGGGCGCCCTGAAGGCCGGGGCCCAGGGCCTGTCCATCGGCCGCAACGCCTTCCAGCACAAAACCCCCGACCGCATGGTCCAGGCTCTCAGCAAGATGGTGCACGAAGGCGCCGGTGTCCAGGCCGCCATCGAGACTCTCAAGGGCTGAGCCTCATCATTGTGGACTCGTCCCTGCAATAAATCTTGCCGGCGTGCGACCACCAGTAGGTTAAGGGTATACTGGTGGCGAACGGACTGTTCGTTCTACACGAGTGTATTCGCACGTAAGGAGTGGTAGAAAATGAAAATGCGCGACGGTCCACAGCGGTTCCCAGATCGCCTTCTGGCCGGCGTCATCTCTGTCATCGCCGTTCTGGGAGCGGCGCCAGGTGCACGGGCGTGCACGGCTTTCCTGCAAGACGGGGTTCTCCTCGCGGGCAAGAATCTCGACTGGCCCCTCGACCAAGGGCTCCTGATCGTCAATAAGAAAGGCGTATCCAAACGGGCAATGGTCCTCGACCCCAGGGAAAGAACCGCGGAGTGGGTCTCGAAATACGGCAGCGTCACCTTCAACCAGTACGGACGTGAAATGCCGATGGGCGGGATGAACGAGGCAGGGCTGGTCGTCGAGAGCCTCATGCTGTTCAATACCCGCAACCCGCCGCCGGACGAGCGGCCCGGCCTGATCGCGTGGGCGCAATACCAGCTCGACAACTCCCGCACGGTGGCCGAGGTCGTCGCCACCGACGCGAAGATTCGCATCTCGCCGACGATGCCGATGCCGCTGCACTTCTTCGTCTGCGACCGCGAAGGCCAGGCGGCCGTGGTCGAGTTCATCGATGGCAAGCTCGTCTGCCACACGGGCGGCCAGCTCCCGCACAAGCTCATCACGAATAACACCTGCGACGAATCGCTCGCCTACCTGAGCCAGCATGACGGTTTCGGCGGGTCCAAACCGATCCAGCGGGACTCGCAGGATTCGCTGGATCGTTTCGTCGTCGCCGCCGAGCGCATCAAGACCTATCGGCCCCAGGACTCGAAGCAATCGCCAATCCAGTACGCCTTCGACACTCTCGCGGCGGTCCGCCAGGGCGACGCGACGAAATGGAGCATCGTTTACGATCTCCAGAAGCTGGAAATCCACTACAGGACCGTGCGGTGCACGGACACGAGGACCGTCCAACTGGCCGGCCTCGACTTCAGCCCCCAGACGCCGGTCCGAACGCTCAGCATCAACACGCCGCACACGGGCACGCTCAATTCCTACTTCGTGGAGTACGACAGCGACCTGAACAAGTGGCTGGTCTTCTACTGCATCCGGCACACGCCGCAAACGAAAGACCTGCCGGACGAGCTGATCGATGCCTTCGCCCGCTACCCCGAAGCCGCCGTCGCCAAATAGCCGGATGCCGATTCGAGCTTTCGCCCGCTGAACCCCAGATCGCTCACAATGCGCCTTGACTGCCTCCCACAGCCATGCTATGGTGTTCTTGATAAGCGAAGGAGACCAGTATGTTGGGAGTGCCGGAGAGACACGGTTCACAAAAAGCGTTTGCGACGCAGACGATTGAACCGCAGAGGGCCGGGGTAAGTGTTCTGCATATCGCCCCTTCTTCACAGCTCATTTGGTGCCGCACGGTGGTTTTGATCCTCGCGGTTCTGGGATCGGCTCCGCCGGCATCGGCGTATACGTACGAACAAGTCGGGGTAGCCAGCAACTTCGTCATCCACGAAGGCAACGTGTATTTCGGCCAATCCGACGGATCGCTGACCACCCTGGATCTGGAAACTGGAGGAGTCATCGCCCGGAAAAAAGACGCGTTGTACCCACGATCGCTTCAGTGGACGGAGGCCGGCATTCTCCTCGTGTCCTATCGCGGAACCGCATTGCTGAACCCGTCAACCCTGGATGCGATATGGCAGATCCACAATCGGGACACTTCCGGGCTCGCCGGCCAGCGGCTGGTCATGTACGATGGGTATGGTCTCGTTGAATGCCGGCAACTGGCAACGGGGAATGTCCTCTGGTCGTACAAGCTGGAAGGCGCTCTCGATATCATGATAGAGAGCGGAAAGGTCCTCGTATTCCGGTCCGCTGTCTTTGATGGCCCCCATTGTCTCCCGGCGGTCGTCCTGCTGGACCTGGAGACGGGCAAGGTAACTCTCCATAAAACCACGCCCACCGGGGTCCATTATCTCAAAGCCTTCTTTGACGGCCAGCGCGTCTATCTGGCGGCAGGGACATACAAAGGGGTGCACGACCCCCGTTTCACACGCTTCGATCAGGGCCGTCCGTCGGCACGGTTCGAGAAGCTCGTGGTATGGGATCTCAACGGCGAGGAGACTGAGGTGATTCCCGCCCCGGAGGGTTTCAAGGATAACTGGCTGCGGTATGGCTACCCCTTCACTCTGGGCGAAAAGGTCTTCGTGCGCGGTCGAGTGTACGACAGGCGGGACGCTGTGCCTCCCCGGATGTCGGGATTGGGAGAACTTGTTCCCGAAGACCTGCCTGGCGATCCCGAGACGGCGTTCACTCGCTTCGAAGTAGTGGATGGCACCCTGACGATGAGACCGGCTGCCCTGTTCCGAGAAATGCAGGGCTTCACAGGCAAGCGCGAGGTCACCATCAGCTTCGAGTCGGGGCATCACAGGTGGACGGGTAGACTGCCCTACCTCCCCTCCCCGGGCACAGTCTTCGCGGTCGGATCGACAGCAGATCGCATTCTGCTTGGCTCGAATCTCGGTCACGTCGAGTGCATCGATGCCCAGACCGGCAGATCCATCTGGATGTATGTATTCCCAACGATTCGACACACCATGTCCTACAGCAGTTGGGGTATGCCCCCATACATGGCAACGGCAGCCGCAACCTATAGACGTGAGAATCGCAATCCAATCCCTGAATCCGGAATGGTGCTCGATGGCAGTGTTGAGCCTTCGCGTCCGAAGGTCGTCCTTGATCCTTCTCCGTCGAATCCTTTCGAGGAGCTTCCTCGATATCTGGCAATTGCATGGTCTGGGGCTGTTGCCCCACCGATACTCGTCGGCCTCATGGCGCTGGCTCGCGGGAGAAGACACTGGGACGGTCGAATCCTGGCAGGTTTGAGCCTTGCGCTGACCGTGGCTGCTACTGCCTGCCTATGGTCTTATGGGCGAGTCTCTCTCGCAAGCAGTGTAGGTCTGAGGATAAGCATGCTCGTGCCCCTGCTTGCTGCATTTGCCTATTGCCTGATATGTCTGCGAGAAAAGCAACGGATATCCGGAGTCCTGCTTTTGCTCTGCTCAGCAGCGATCACGGTTTATCTCTTTCCAGCGTTCATACATCTTTAGAGTCTCTATCTGAATGACTTTGACAAGGCACACGGATCATCATGTGGATCGAGGTTGGGCATAGATTATGAAAGCATTGATCGTGTATTTCTCCAAGTTCGGGAACACCAGAAGGCTCGCCGAGGCGATGGCCGAGACGATGAAGCAGGCAGGCGATGCTCGCGTGGTCGGCATTGATCAGCTTGCCGCCTCCGATTTCGAGGGGGCCGATTTGGTGGTGATGAGCAGCCCCACGCACGCCTTTACTTTGCCGCAAGAGGTCCGCGCTATTCTCGAAGCACTACCTCAGGGAGTTCTGGCCGGCAAATTTGTAGCCGCCTTCGACACGACAGTCAGGGCCTGGCCGCTGCGGCGTATGAGGGCCTCGCCCAAGCTGCTCGACCAACTCCGCCGGCTGGGAGGCAAGCCCATCGTTCCACCGGAGACCTTCTACGTACGAGCGCGCAACCCGCAGAAGGCCGGCGAAATCGATCTGCTCCATGAAGGCGAGCTCGAACGAGCCCGCAAGTGGGCGGACACCGTCCTCGAGCAATCGGGCAAGGGAATCCGGGAGAAATGAAAGCACAATACAAGCACACCAATATCATCGCCAAGGACTGGGAGCGGCTGGCGAAGTTCTATGAGGACGCATTCGGCTGCGTGCGCGTGCCGCCGGAGCGGCATCTGTCGGGAATATTGACTTGATGTGCGAGCCGTGTTATCCTGTTCCAGGAAAGAATGGTTCTTCGAATGAGGTACTGAGAAATGACCAAGCTGTTAGAGGAAGCCTTCAAGAAGGCATCGGAGCTTCCAGAGACTGAGCAAGATACGCTCGCGCGATGGTTGCTGGAAGAGCTTGAGAGCGAGAGAGAGTGGGACAGAATGTTTGCCGAGTCGCAGGATGTTCTCGACCGACTCGCCGACGAAGCTCTTGACGCTCACAAGAAGGGGAAAACTCAACCTATGGATTTCGAGCGCCTGTGAAATCATCGACCACCGACAGGTTCTGGAAGTGCTATGCGGAATTGCCTGCTGAGACACGAAAACAGGCAAGAGAAGCATACCGCCTGTTCGAACAAGACCCACATCATCCGGGTTTGCACTTCAAGCGAATCCACCCTACCAAGTCGATATTTTCTGCCAGGGTATCGAAGAACTACCGCAGTGTGGGGATCGTGCAGAGCGCTGAGATCATCTGGTTCTGGATCGGTTCCCATGCTAAATATAACAGGTTGGTCAAATCAATGCGGACCCTATAACAATCGCACCCTCTCATTGTGGCCCACCGGACCGGCCCGTGAGAGGACATGCAATGAAAGGAGCAGATTGGGCGCTTTCCCGTCTTTCGCTTACTCAGAAGTTGGACTTCTAACCTTCGTCTACGCCACCGACCCCGAAGGCAACATCATCGAGCTTCAAAGCTGGAAGTAGGCAACCGGGACAACGACGCGAGACGAACGGAGTTTTCGGGCAAAAGAACCCAGGTTATCTCACCCTGAATATTGCCTTCTCCCGCGTACCATGCTACGCTGCTCGGCCCAAGCAAAGGAGGTCAGCATGTTGGGAGTACCGAAGTGACCAAATCATCAAAAGCCCTGCATGCGAAAGCGGTAGATGGTGATCTGGATGCACAGTGCCGTCTTGCCGATCTGTATCTCGAACAGGAGAGTGATGAGGGAAACCGTGCGGCAATCCCTTGGTTGCGGAAGGCGGCCAAGCAAGGTGACCGCTGGGCACAGTACGAGCTTGGATTAGCTTATCAAAAAGGACTCGGGGTTCCCAGAAATAAGCGGCAGGCGGCACATTACTACGAGCTGTCCGCTGCTCAAGGGTACGATAGCGCTCAACTGAACTTGGGGATCATTTACGCCAACCGCAGAGGGCGGAACCGAAACCTGAGGCAGGCGGTCCGGCTGTATCATCTGGCTGCTCGTCAGGGCAACCGAAATGCCTGTTTCAACTTGGGCCTTTATTATGAGATTGGCCGAGGCGTGCCCCGGAATGATCGCCAAAGCTTCCGATGGTACCTGAAAGCGGCTGAACTCGGGGACTCAGAGGCACAAAGGATTGTGGGCTACTGCTATCACGAAGGCATCGGCGTCCGACGCGACCCCGATGTGGCTGTCCGTTGGTATCGTAAGGCAGCCCGCGCCGGCGACGTCTATGCTCAGTACAATCTCGGGCTCTGCCACCTCGACGGCGATGGTGTGCCTCGCAACCGGCGCGTCGCTCTGAATTGGTTCAAGAAGGCTGCGGAGCAGGGCTACCAGAAAGCGGCTCAAAGGCTATCAGACATAGGCGTCTGACAACTCGTTGCCTTCCTCGGTCTTCATGCTTACAATAGACCTATATCTTCTGGAGACATCCGATGCAGGAATACAAAGCGGTCATCAAACAGGAAGGGGAGTGGTGGTACGGCTGGATCGAGGAGATGCCCGGCGTCAATTGCCAGGAGCGATCCAAAGAGGAATTGCTGGAAACCCTGCGGGCCACGCTCCGTGAAGCCATTGAGCTCAACCGCGAGTAGGCAGGACATATGGAAAAGATCAAGGAATCTTATCGACGAATCGGTGACGATGAAGATCGCTTCGACATCGAGTTCTGGCAGTCACAAGGGGATGAGGCCATCTTCAACGCCGCGTGGGAAATGGTATTGGATTATTTGACCATCAGGCACGGACATGCTGACAAGCCCAGACTTCAAAGAACTGTTGAGCATTTTGGAAAAGCATAAGGTCCGCTATCTCGTAGTCGGCGGCTACGCGGTCATGAAATACACAGAGCCCCGTTTTACGAAAGATCTGGATCTGTGGATCGCCACCGACGAGAAAAACTCCGAAGCAGTTTTTGCGGCACTCAAAGAATTCGGCGCACCCCTCAAAGACCTGACGCCGGCCGATTTCCGGCAAGAGGGTTACTTCTACCAGATGGGGAATCCGCCCTTGCGTCTGGACGTTATGATGTCCCTGCCGGGCGTGACTTTCGAGGGCGCATGGGCCCATCGCGAGCAGGTGCAGGTGGAGGGATTGGTCATCCCGTTCATATCGAAGACGGACTTGATAAGGACAAAGGAAGCCAGCGGCAGGGACCAGGATCTCATAGATGCCAAGAAGCTCAGGAAAGCCGGCAGTTGAGCTCAATAGAGGCTGGTCCGTCGCCTGACCTGCGGTTCCGACACCCCGTCCAGCCAAGGCACGTTCGACTTTCACGCCGACATGGCTACCGGCACGTCCACGTCATAAGCACGCGATGTTGAGATTTTTGGCGGCGGCGACTTCGTCGGGGCGGGAGACCGGCGTGGTCGTCGGGGCGGCTTTGAGCTTTTCGGGCTCCTTCTCGGCCTGTCCGGCGATCTCGATCATGGCGTCGAGGAAGGCGTCGAGCGTCTCTTTGCTCTCGGTCTCGGTCGGCTCGATCATCATTGCCTCTTTCACGGTAATCGGGAAATAGACCGTCGGCGGGTGGAAGCCCCGGTCGATCAGGGCCTTGGCGATATCCAAGGCGTGGACACCGTTCTCGGCCATCTTCTCGGTCATGGTGAAGACGCACTCGTGCTTGCAGATCCGATCGACCGCGGGCGTGTAGTGGCTGCGGAGTTTCTCGCGGATGTAGTTTGCGTTGAGCACGGCTATCTCCGCGACGTGACGCAGGCCTTCTTTGCCGAGCATCAGGATGTAGGCGTAGGCCCGCACGATGACGCCGAAATTGCCGTAGAACGGCGCGATGTAGCCGATGGATTTCGGTCGGTCGTATTCGAGGGCATAGGTCCCGTCGTTGCGCTTGACCACGATGGAGATGGGCAGGTACGGCAGGAGTTTCTCCTTCACGCCGACCGGTCCGGCCCCGGGACCGCCGCCGCCGTGGGGCGTGGCGAACGTCTTGTGCAGATTCAGGTGTACGATGTCGAAGCCGAAATCACCCGGCTTGGCCTTGCCCACGATGGCGTTCAGATTCGCGCCGTCGTAGTAGGCGAGCCCGTCCACACTGTGGACCAGGTCGCAAATCTCCCGGATGTGCGGATCGAACAGGCCGAGGGTGCTGGGGCACGTGAGCATGATGCCCGCGACGTCGCCGTTCAACGCGCGTTGGAGGGCCTCGATGTCCATGTCGCCGTTTTCGTTGCTCGGAATCGAGACGACGCGATAGCCGGCAATCGCCGCACTGGCGGGATTCGTGCCGTGGGCGCTGTCCGGGGCGAGCACGACGCTCTTTTTGTTGCCCTTGTCCCGATGGTACGCGGCCATGATCATCATGCCGGTCAGCTCGCCGTGCGCACCGGCCAGCGGCTGCATCGTAAAGCCCGCCATGCCGGTGATCTCCCGCACGAGCAGGTCCATCTCGTACAGGATGGCCAGGGCCCCCTGCGTGAGCATGCCGCCCATCCGAAGCTGCGGCAGCAGCGGGTGCAGATGGGCAAAGCCGGGATAACCGGCAATCCGCTCGCACACCTTCGGATTGTACTTCATCGTGCACGAGCCCAGCGGGTAGAAGTTCGTGTCAACGCCGAAATTGCGGCGGGACAGCTCCGTGAAGTGCCGGACCACGTCCAGCTCGCTCAGCTCCGGCAGCGCCGCGCTCTGCTCGCGGAGCAGGTCGCTCCGGATGTTGACGCTGGCCGGCACATCGCTCGGCCCGGGCAAAACGCCCCGGCGCCCGGGAACACTCTTCTCAAAAATCAGCTTCATAGCACGCTCTCCAGCGCCTCGACAAACATGCCGATTTGCTGTTTCGTTCGTTTCTCCGTTACACAGACCAAGAGGGAATTCTCCATGCCCTTGTAATACCGGCTCAGCGGGAACCCGGCGGCAAAACCTCGTTCGATCAGCTTGGCCACCACGTCGGCCGCCTCGCGCGGCAGATCCAGCACAAACTCATTGAAGAACCAGTTCGCCTCGAAGTGCGGCCGCACGCCCGGAATCGCCGTCAGCCGCTGGTAGGCGTAACAGGCCTTGTCGGCGCAGCGCTGGGCCGTCTCTCTCAAGCCTTCCTTGCCCACGAGGGACAGATAAACCAGCGCGGTGAGGGCACACAGCGCCTCGTTGGAGCAGATGTTGGACGTGGCCTTCTCGCGCCGGATATGCTGCTCGCGCGCCTGCAATGTCAGGACAAACGCCCGCCGGCCCGCGCGGTCTTTCGTCTCGCCCGCAATGCGCCCCGGCATCTTGCGCACGTATTCCTTGCGCGAAGCCATGAAGCCCAGGTACGGCCCGCCGAACGACATCGGCATCCCCAGGCTCTGGCCCTCGCCCGTGACGATGTCCGCTCCCATGACGCCCGGCGTCTTGAGAATGCCCAGTGCGATGGGATAACACGAAACGACCAGCAGCG
>Ga0315281_10004560_pt1 | contig 20065 bp, 29 predicted proteins | sample YL17G07_0_MG_FD_204540 | JGI IMG/M metagenome (GOLD analysis project Ga0315281, IMG submission 204540) | Sediment microbial communities from Yellowstone Lake, YNP, Wyoming, USA - YL17G07_0 | ecosystem: Environmental > Aquatic > Freshwater > Lake > Sediment | place: USA: Wyoming | collected... | reverse complement strand
TGTGTCGCTCGCTCGGTTCACGTCCGACCACATCGACGGGGGGGTGCCCGTGTACGGCTGCGATGGGTACTGCGGATAGCGGCTCATGGTTGGAACCTACCTTGCTTCGCGGCGTGCCGCGACTTTCGTGCAGTGAGCGTCAAGCGGCCTTCTTCTTTCGGCCGAACGCCAGCCAGCCGCCGATGGCGACCACCGCGACGACGGCCAGCAGGCCACCGGTGCCGAATCCAGCCTTCACGACCGGCTCCGGCTGATCTTCCTCCGTCACCGTGGCGACCTCGATCGGCACCGACGGCGGCACCGCCGGTGGCGTTTCCTGAACCGGGGGAGGGGGCGAGTCCGGCGGTGGACTGATGAGGGCCGGAGGCTTGACGGGTGGCGGCACGCGCCGAGGCGGACGCACTGGCGGCTCTCTGAGTCGCACGGCGGGAGGCAGCGCGGCGCGCGCTTTGACTGCGGCCGCGTAGGCAAGCAGATCGGACACCTGCTTGTCGTGGGCGGCTTTGACTGCGGCGAAGTAGGCGAGCAGATCGGCCTTGGCCTTGGCGTCCCGCACCGCTTGCACGTATGCGAGCAGGTCGGCGGCGCGCTTGTCGTTTGCCGCCTTGACGGCCGCGGCGTACTTGGCAACGGCAACCCAGTCCACCGGTGGCGGGACGACGGGGCGACGCGGAGGCTCACGCAGCCTCGGCGGCGGAACGACTGGTCGCCGCGGAGGCTCACGCAGCCTCGGCGGCGGACAGATCGGAAGCGTCTCAACCCAGCAAGGCGGCGCGGTGGGCAGAGCAAGCAAGCCGAGTCCGCGCAACGATAGTGGTTTGCAGGCAGCGTGCGCGGCATCGTGCTGCGCCTGCGTTGCACACGCGGGGTACTGGCTCGGGTCGCCAGGGCCCCTACGATCGTACACATCTCCAAGTCCGTGATAGCTCATGTGATGGTGTTCCTTGCGGGGACGGTCAGTCGATTTTCCAGGCGCGCCATGTCGTGACGCGAGCGAGCATGGACGCTTCGCGGGTGCCAGCGACCGTGTCCACGACGATCCAGCGCCCGCTCTTGGGCTCCTTCACGCGCGAGAACACGTGACTGAAGTTGTTCGGTGCGCCGAAGCCGACGGTGATAAATTCCGCTTCGCGCCCAAGCTGGCGCGCCATCGTGGAAATCAACAGCGCAGCGTCGTCGCAATCCCCGACCGCGACGCCGTGCCGCGATATTTCCTCGACCAGACGCTGCGGGTCTTTCACAAGCTCCAGCGCGACTGGATCGTTGGCGTATTTCACTTTCTCGCCGACGAAGTTTCGGACGGCAAGAATCTCCGACAGGTAGTCTTTTGGCTGAAGGCCGCGCGTGCAGTATTCGACCGCGCCACGCACAAGCATCGACCGCTCACCGCGCGCGCCGAGGCATAGCTCGCGCATGGTGTCGATGGTGGTCTGCGGGCCACGGAACGCGGAGATTCGGGTCGGCGGCGAGTCGGTTATTGCGGGCATGGCGGTGCCTGACGGTCCGCCTCGAAGTCGAGCCAGCCCCGAGCCTACCCGCTACCTGGCTACGTCGGCAAGAAACGTGCGTCCGGGGGGCGTCCGGCGGTCAGGTGCCGGGCTTTTCCCGTGGCTTGCCGGCAGGCGCGGGGTCGCCGTCGCCATCATCGACGCGGTGCCCACGTAGCAGCACGCGCGCGGCGGGGTCGCCCTTCCAGTACGGTTCGATCCACTTGTACCGGCGGAGCGTGTTAGACGGACCCCACGCCTGCTGTTTCGGGTGACCGCGCACCAGGAACTGGTGCTTCGGCACGCCGCCGCCGTGGCGCCCCCCGGCCAGCGCCTCGCGCACCGTGTCGCGTAGATCGATCGTGACCGGCTGCGCGAGCAGGTAGCGCGAGCCATCCGGCGGGGCGCCCACGGTGCGCTTGGAGTGCGAGCGAGCCGGTGCCCCTCCACTGCCCCATCGGCCCTCCGCGCGCAGCCGCTCTGGGTCGCTCAACACCACGCACGCGGCACGCACCAGCCAGCGAAGCATTTCGGCGGCCACCGGTCCGCCCGCGGCTGCCTCCGACCAGGGAGCAATCGCGCCCGTCTTGCTGACCAGAAACACTGGTTCGATACCCATGCACCAAATGCGCTGCGGCTGCGTTTCGCCAAGCAGGTCATTCGGCACCAGCAGCGACCATGCTATCCACGGCGCGCGCAGGTCATCACTCTCAGGCACGTCGGTCAGGCACAGCGCCGCGGCGAGCTTGTGCGACACCTCCAACCGAGCAAACGCGCTCGACCTCCACGCCTCCAGAAAGGGAGACATTCGAGGGACATCGAATCCACCTCGCTCACCCAACAGGCCCGCCGCCACCATCCTTGGGCACACCGCATCCAGCAGATGGCTCACAACGTGTGCAGCGCCCCACACATCGAAGCCATTATGGCTCTCGAAACCCTCACCGTCCTCGACCCAGCGGAGCACACTGAACGTGACCGATGCCGACATGGCCAGCACCTCCAGGTTCTGCGCCGAGATAACGGGCGGTAGCACCAGATCCCGCACCACCTCACCGACACGGCGGAGCCAGCGCGCCTCCTCGTCGAAGCCCGCCGCGAGAAGCGTGCGCAGCATGAGCGCGTGGCGCGTAGCTGAGCGGGCGCGGTCGCCACGCTCACGGCACCAGTGGTTCATCTTCCGCCCGTATGCTGTCAGCAGCCACCCTTTACCAGGTGAAACATTACGCCACACCTCGCTCAGCGTGGCGTCCACCCGAGCGACGCAATCATCCACTGTTTGCAGCGGCTGCTCCATAGCAAGCACCATGTACGGCGCGAATTCGTGCGCGCGCTGCTCGTCCTGCGTCTCCGGCACCGGCAGAATCTCTGCCAGCGTCTGGCGTACCGTCGTTGCGAACGCCACCAACGAGAACACGGCTCGGGTGTAGTCCACCACCACCACCCATTCCGTGCCCGTAGCAATAGGACGGCGTAGCGCATCCGCTATCGCGTCGTACGTCGGCCGGTACGGGTCGCCGGCCGCTGGTTTGGGCACCGACGCAAATCGAAGCCGGTTCGTTCCGCGAACGGATGCTTTCCCGTCGCGGGCCACCAGAATGATGCACGCGGGCGCCGCTGGATCGCGCGACAGCATTATGCGTAGTTCCGCTTCTGCCTGCGCCCGAATCGTCTCGACCACTTGCGCCGCTTCTTCGTACGTCATGCCCGCACCCTACCCCGTGCTGCCACTGGCGTCAAGGCTGCCACTCAGGCGGCGCAAGACCGGCGTTTCCGCCTCAATGCAGCAGGCGGTGCAGCAGGCTCCCCGGCATGTCCCCTGGTAGCTCCACGGTCCCGCCGGGGCGGCCGCGCATCACGTCGCGGAACAGGCCGATGACGCGCGAGTACGCAGCGACGCTCTCCTTCTGCTCCATGAGCGGAATCACGTCGTCCAGATCGCCCTCCATGCGACGCGCGACTCCGCGGGCGACCCAAACCTTCATCATCATCGCGCCGTCGCGCGTGTAGCAGACCTGCACGCCCTGCCCTGCGGGCTCGACCGTGATCGCACTGGCGGTGCCCACCGGCGGGTCCGGGTCGCGCTCGTCGGCGAAGCTCACAGTCGCCCCAGCAGATCGGACCAGAGGCGCATCACGATCTTGATCGTGTCGTCGCCCGCCCACTTCCGCACCACGTCGCGGAGGTGCGGTCCGTAGCCGCCTTCCACGGCGTCTACGAACAGCGGCGCCCCTTTCGGGTCGTGCACGTACAGGTGCATCACCCCCGCGGCTTCCTGCTCCGCGTCGTCGCCGGGATACGCTATCACCAAGATCGGCGCGCCGTGCTTCGCGAGGTAGCGCGTGCGGAGCCTCCGAAACTCCTCGCACTGGTCATCGGTGAAATCGTCGTCCCACTTGACCATGCGCGTGGGGTCATCGGGGTGAGGGAAGATGATCCGTCCGTTGGCGTCGGGGACGCCCTGATCGCCGGAAGCCACTCCTATCATCCCTGCGCGAGCACGATGCCCGCGGCCGCCCACAGGTCACGCAGGAACTGCTGGCCCTGCCGACGCACCAGCGGGCTCGCGCCCTTGCCGGCCTTCTGTAGCTCGACGACGACGCGCTCGGGCTTCAGGCCGGTGATCACCGCGACGAGGTTCTCGCGACCGAGCAGAGGGAGAAGCTCGCGAGCGATGTTCTCTACAGGCTCGCCCGACGCCATGGCCTGCTCCAGCACAGGAGCAAACTGGAGGATCATTTCCGTCGGGATCACCGTCGGCACCGATCCTGGCGGCGCCTGCGGAATGGACGGCTCGGGTGCGGCCTGCTGTAACTGCGGCGGCGCCGCCGGAGGAGCGGCGGGCGGAGCGCCCTGCGGTTGGTATGTTTGCGGCTGGTACGTTTGCGGCGGAGGCTGGTAGGCCGGCGGCGCCTGCGCGTACATCTGCTCCGGCGGCGGCGCGTAGCCCTGCGGGGGCGGCTGGTAGGCCGGCGGCGCGTAGCCCTGCGGGGGCGGCTGGTAGGCCGGTGGCTGGAACGCCTGCGGCTGCGGGGGCGGCGAGTGCATCCCAAACTGGTCGAACGCGGCGCGCGGCTGCGGCGCGCCGGGGTCCAGCGGGCCCGATGCGTCCTCCGTGCCGAACCGAAGCGGGCTCGGCTGGAACACGTTGCCGTCGCGGCCACGCAACGGCGGAGGCAGTCCCGCCATCGGGGCAATACCGGCCATCTGCCGGGCCATGCTGTTCTGCGCGCCGACCTGCATCGCCTGGTACTGCATCGCCTGCACCTGCTCGGGGCTGGGCCCCGGCGAGGCTCGTAGCTTGCTGACCGTCTCGCCCGCTGACTGGACAATCTCAGGCAGCTTCTGGACGAGATCCATGCCGATGCGACCGAGCATGTCCTTCCAGTCCTTCGGTGGCTCCGGCTCCTCGGGGGCGCCGTTCGACGGACCCCACCCGAGCGCGGCCGCTGCTTCCTGCGCGCGCTCGATGTGCTTTCCGATGTCCTTGTTTTCCTCCGCCTCTTTCCGCCAGCGCTCCGACTCGGCCGTGAGGCGCGTGATTTCCTGGCCCACGGTGGTGACCCGGTTCTCCAGCATGTCCTTCTGGCCGGCGAGCCGCGTCTCGTACGTGGTCTGCTGCGACTTCAGATCGCGCTCGTGCTGTCGGCGTTCGTCGTCGAGCCGCGTCTGATTCTGCGCCCGCTGGTCGTCGAGCGCGCGGCGCATTTCCTCGCGCACCTCCGCGAGGCGCCGCTCCGCGCGCGTCTCGGTTTCCTGCACGCGCGTCTCCGCCTTGCGCTCTGCCTCCTCCGCGCGCCGCTCCGCGCGGTCGATGTTCTCTTTGAGCCGCTCCTCCTGCCGCTTCATTTCGTCGCGGTTCTGGCGGTCGAGTCGCTCCGCTTCGTTCCGCGCCTGCTCGGTGCGCCGGGTCGTCTCGTCGCGATAGTCGTCCTGCACGCGCTTCAATTCCGAGGCGTGCTTCTCCTGAATCCGCTGCACCTCGGTGGTGTGGCCCTGCATGAGCCGCTGGATTTCCTGACGCGCTTGGTCCAGCGCCTCCTTCGCGCCCTTGGCTTCCGCCTGCGCCCCCTTGGCTTCCGCCTGCGCCGCGGCGAGCGCGGGAGCGGACGCCGACTCGCTCGGCTTCAGCACCGCCGCCATCTTCGCGAACCCGTCCACCATCTGCGCCGCATCGGTCGGTCGGTTCCGATCACGCTCGTCGCGCTCGCGCGACTCGCGCTGCACCTGCTCGGAACGGGCCTCGGCGCGGCGCTTTTCTTCCTCGGCGCGCTCCGCTTGGAGTTCCGCCTGACGCGCTCGCTGCTCGGCCTGTCGCTCCAGGGCCTTGACGCTTTCAATGCTGTTCCGGTGCACCACGTCCAGCATCGGCCCGAGCGACGCGCTCATGCCGGCTCGCTCCTCGCGCACCTCACGTTCTTTTGCTTCCTCGCGAGCACGCATCTTCTCCTCGTGCTCTAGCTGCACTTCCAACATGCGAGCGTCGGCGGTCGTGGTTGGCCGCATCGCTGACCCCTGAGAGAAACCTGGCTGGATGTATCGCATGTCGTCGCCTTCGCTTTCGTCTATTTCGTCGTCGTGAAGCACCGCCGCTTGGAGGTTTGGCGGATACACCGAGGGTGAGATTTCGACCTTCACCGGGGGCGACAGCGCCTTGTGGCGCATCCGCCCGGTGCGCGGATCCATGACGCCGCCGCGCTTCGGTGGTCCGTAAAGCACCAGCGTGTAGTCGCCGCCCCCGTAGTGGCCGACGAAATCGCGGTCGGTCATGTAGCGCTGGATGGGGCGCTGCGTGCCCTTGCAGATCACGCCGCCGAACTGCTGCGGCGCGCGGCGGATCACCTCGATGTAGTATTGGCCGTCGCCGATCGTCGGGCACTGGTTCATCAGGTCGGCCAGGTTCTTGGGCGGCTGCACGCCGGCCAAGTCCTCGACCTCCCCACCGCTCGACGCGATCATGCCCTCGTTCAGGTGCGGCTCGTCCTCCGGCGGGGGCAACGGGTCGGAGCCCAAGGTGTAGAGCCGCGTCTCGCGGGCCACCTGCTCAATGGGCGGCGGCTCGGGAGCCGTGCGACGCCGCGCCACGTCCTCAATGCTCCGAATCGGAGTCACCCGGGCGCGCCCGTTTGATCGCTCCGGGGGCTCCGTTTCATCGTCCGGCTCCGCGGCGATGGGCGGCGGCGCCGCTGCCGCGCGCGCGGCTTGCACTTCCCGCACCTCTGCGGAAGTCGTGGGCACCAGTCCGTTCAGCTTGCGCTCCGCTCGCCGCGCAGCAAGCGCGGCCTGGCCCTTCGCCAGTGCCGCGCGCTGTGCGTCGTTCATTGGGCGCTTCGGTTTCGACTCCTTTGGCGACCCGTCGCCTGGCTCAGCGGCGCTCACTGCTTGGTGCCAGCGGCGGGACTTTCTCCATCCTCGCCGTCCCCATCATCATCGTCGTCGTCCCCATCCCCGTCGTCGTCGTCCTCCTCCTCGACGGTGATTTCGGCGATGCGCGCCAACGCCTTGTCCACCTCGCCAAGCTCCGCCTCGACCTGGACCCTCTCGTCGCCCGCGACGCGATCCTTCGACCCGTCGAGCAAGCTGCGGTAGGCGAGCAACCGCTGCGTGAGCATCGCGGAGTCCTCCGGCCGGAGCATCGAGTCCGCGGCGCCAGCAGCCTCCATCAGCAAAGGCTCAACCTCGGTGTGCAGGTACTCGCGCACCGCGACCGTCTCCTTGAACGAAAGCATCGCGAAGTCTCTGAGCAGAGGCATCACCGTCTCGGCGACCTCTTGCATGATCGTCGCGGGCGTGGCGCCGCTCAACTTCGCCTGTCGGGTCAAGCGCGCGGTGTGCGCTTCGATTTCCACCAGCACCGCGTTCAGTCTCTCCAGATTATCGGCCATCGTTCAGGTTCCTTTCGTCGTCGTCTGGGCGCCAAGCGCCACGTCTACATCGAAGTCGTCAGTGACCTCGTTGTTCTTTCGCTCTTGCTGTATCGCGAGCGTGCGCTCGTCGAACGCATCGATCAGCGCTTGCTCGTTGCCGAACACGGGGGTGCGTAGCTCGCACGCCAGGATCTGCTGATTGCCCAGGTCGAGAAACTCGCCCTCGTCGGTCCGGCGCGCCGTGCAGAGGCGCACCGCGAGCGATCGGTCTAGCTCCTCGGGGAATGGTACAAGCTGACGCGCGTAGTGCTGGCACTGCGGCCGGTTCGGCTCGACCTCGACGCGAAGGGTGCGGCGCCAGAACGCGAAGCCCGCCTCGCGCTCCACGAACCACGAACCGTCGGGGCTGCGCTGCACCTCGTTCGGCTTGAACCGATTGAGCACCGCGCCCCACTCGTCGCGCTCGACGAAGCTGGAGCAGTCGCTCATGCAAACGAAGCGCGACGGGTCCAGGTCGGGTGCCTGCGCATCCTTCCACGCCTGCGACACGATCGGCTTGGGGAGCCCGTCGGTGGGATCCATGCCCATCGGAGTCGGCTCGTTCTTGAACGCCTGGTAGAGCGCGTCGGTGATACGTGGTCCCTCGACCTCATGGCGCACCGCGGAGGCCGCGCCCGGCCCCTCATTGTTCGTCGTCATCGGGTCGGAGAGTAAGTCCTCCCCGTCCTGCTATCAACCCCCCGGCTGCAACCGCTATGCGACAGGGGTAGGGACGGGCTGGTTCAGATAGGGGGCCACGTGGCTCTCCCGAAACTCGTCTGCGACGATCTGGATGGTCGGGTTCAGTCGCGGCTCGGGGCGCAGCGGCGCTTTGCCGGTCGCCTGGTGATACTGCGCCGCCAGGTTCTGGTACTGGCGGGCCAGGCTCTCGATTTCAGTCAGCATCATCGCCTGCGCGTTGCCGTGTTCGGCCCCGGTGCGGACCAGGAGGCGCCGGCTCTCAGTGGCCTCAATCACGCAGCCATCGATCTTCACGAAATACTCGCGAGCCTTCCGCGCCTGCTCGTCCCGCTCGGATCGCGCGCGCTCCGTCTCCCCGCGCTGGTGGGCCAGGTCTTGTTCCAGCCCCGCGAGCGCAGCGGCAAGCTGGTCGAGGGACGCGAGCGCCACGGTCCCGTGGTGGCTCACGCGGTAGCGCCGTGCGAGCACGCCCAGGGCGACACCGAGACAGAGCGACACGAGCGCCAGCACGATCGGGTGAGACAGCATAGCTGCCAAGTATCAGTCGGCGCCTGCGCGGCGCAAGGGCGGTCAGCGGTTCGCGTACTTCTCAGCCAGGCGGGCGAGCCCCTCTGTGGCGGCGTCACGGCGAGCCGCCGGCTCCACCTGCGCCTCCGGGTAATGCTCCGCCCCGTGGCAAGCAACGCAAAGCCACCGGATTTCGGTCGGCTTGTCGTAGTCGGGGTGGTGAGTCTGGGCCTCCGGGGCGCCACAGCGTTCGCACGGCTTGCGCGGCAGCGTGCCGGCCTTCACTCGCATTTTGATGCGGCTGCGGGCGCGGACACGCTTCGCGTACTCCGGGTCGGCGCGGTAGCGGGCAACCGATCGCGCCGAGTCGTGCTTCCGTGCTCGCCAGGCACGCATCGAAAGCCGGTGGCACTCCCGGCAGCGGCGCTGCCGACCGTCCCCACTGGCGGACTTCGCGAACTGGTCACGGGGCAACCACGAATGACAGGTACCGCAAAGTTTTTCGTCGGGCAGCGCAAACTCGACGCCCGCGGCGATCATGCTTTTGGTCCTCTTGGGCCTCATTGTTGGTCGTGAAAGTGTGTCACTTACCGTCCTGCGGGTTTCGTGACCGCCCCATCGTACCCGCCACCGCTGCCGCCGTGGCGAACAAAATACGCCGGTCCCGCACCACGGCTGGTCCGGCCACCGCCGCGCGGAGACAGGGCGCCAGGCCCTTCACGTTCTCGATGCCGAGCGCAGCGTAGAGCGCCGCTACGTCGTGCAGGTCGATGACCTCGACCTTGAACGCCTGTCCGAGCGCCATCAGACCGAGGCGGATCACGGCCACGTGCTCTGGCGGCTCCGACGACTCCGCCTGCGGCCCGAGCACCATCACGGCGGGCGGGTTCCGCTGGAGCACCACGTCGAGAATCAGCCGGTGGGAATGGATGCGCCGGGCCGCGTCGATGGCATCGCGGATTGTGATGCCCCGGCCGGCGTGGAGCACGTCGCTGTCCAAAAGCTCCGCCCGCGGGGCACTGTTGAAGTGCAGCACCGAGTATCCGAGGGCGCGCAGCCCCGGCGCGATTCCGAGCGCTATCACGTGTTCGGGGAGGCAACGTACACGCAGGTGCAGGGGCGCGCAACCCGGGGGGCGCGCTGCGCTACCCGGCGGCAGCCCGGAGCCGCTTGTCGATCTGCTTCAAGCGGTCGTTCAGCGTGTAGTCGGGCGTGCGCGTTCCCGATAGCTCGTCCACCATGCGGGCGCGCCACGAGGCCGTGGCGTTCTGGAGCGCAAGCGTCCGGTCATGCGGGGTCGGTGGCGCGGGCGGGTACCCGATCAGGGCGTCCTGTCCTCCGACCGAGACAACCAAGCCCCAAGGCTTGGTGTGGTACTCCGGCTCCGGCGGCGTGAGCTTCTCCGCCTCGCGCCGCGCCGCCTCCCGTGCGGTGAGCAAGTCGGCCACGTGCTCGCGCTCCGCCATGAGCCGCGCGATCGTCCCCGCCTTGCTCGCGAGCTTGCGCGCGACCTCCGGCCCGAGCCCCATGCAGCCGGTGCCAACGATCATGGTCGTGCCGTCGTCCGTCTCGACGTAGGCGTGCACCTCGTGGAGCCGCCCGCAGCGGTCGCACTCGCGCGCGTTGCCGCTGCCAGGGATCGCCGCCCACTTGCCGTCCGCGATTTCCTCGTACTCGCGAGTGTCCACGACGCGCAGGATCTTCATCGGACCACGTCCGGCAGCAGCGTGAGCGCCGACGCATCCCAGACCCGCTCGACGCTCGCCTCCATCATCGGGCGGTACGTGCGGTGCGTGAACACCGTATCGTACTTCACGTCGCGCTTCTCCTCGATGCCTTCGATGTTCGCGCAGTCCACTCCATCGCCGAACAGATCGCGCGCGGCGTACTCGCAGCCCTCGAAGATGTCCCAGTAGACGAACCCGTCGAATCCGAGCCGGCGCGCGACGGCCTGGACCGTCTTGGAGTCGAAGAACACGTAGGCGTCGGCGGCGATGCGATCCGCGACCTCGAACTTCTCGTCGGCGTACTCGAACTCGTCGCGCATGTCGAACGAAAGCTCTCGATCGTCGGGATCGATCTCGCCCCCGTCCTCGTCGTACACAACGTAGCCGAACTCGCCCCCCGCGGCCTTGCCCATCATCCGGTTGTGCAGGTAGTTGAACACCTTGCGCACCTCGTCGTCAGCGATGCCGTCGGGCTCGCCGTAACGAAGCGCGCGCATGATGTCGCCGACGCTGCCTTGGTTTTGGTCGAACACGAGCGGGTTGCGCATCGCCAAGTGCGCCGCGTGCACGGTGGACGTTTCGATGAACCGCGCTTTGGTTCGCTCGCGCAACGACGAGAACGGATCGGCAGGCACCGCCGACCAGATCAGCGCGACCGCGATTGCGTCGGTCCACGACTGGGCGCCGCGCACGCCACCAAGGTCGCGGCGCTGCGTGCCGCGGTAGTAGAGCCTCTCCGGGTCGAGCGCGGCCACGATCCGTCTCAGCCGTACCGGCGCCTGCGCACCGGCTGCCGCCGCGAGTAGCCGCTCACCGCGGTGGTCGCGCTCGGCTGCGCGTTGCTCGCGAACAACGGAATCCGCGCCGACGGTTCCTTCTCAGCAATCGGAAAGCCACCGTTGTGCTCTTGGTGACCGGGCGACACGAATGGCAGGAGGCCCGTGAGCACACCGAGCACCGAGTAGACGCCGATCGCTTGCAAGCTCATGGAGCGCTCTGACTCCGGCTCGTACATGACCAGCGCCATTTCGCCGAGCCCGAGGATCGCGCTCAGCGTGAGCGCAGTCGGCATATCGATCTTCTTCCCGCGACCCACCGCGAGGAAGCCGTTCGCGATACCGACGCCCATCGCGAAGCTGTACGGGTGATTGACCAGATCCTTGAACGTGATGGCCATGCGAGTCTCCTACTGAGCGACGGGGGGGCTTGCGGTCACTGGCAGCGCAGCCGCCATGTCGCGGACGCGAGCGTAGTTCCGTGCGTTGTAACCCATGGTGGTGAGGCCGAACAGAGCGAGCACGGTTCCACCGAACCCGCCTGCCTTCACGCCGCCCCAGATCATCAGCGGTCCGATGACGACCACATCCAGCAGTCGCACCCGCTGGCTTTTCATCGTCGCTAGCGGATCGGGCACGCAGGTCACCGGGGTGCCCACGTCGAACGCAACGGTGATTGGAACGTTCACGCGCATGGCTACTTCCGCGTCCCGTCCGGGGGGGTCTGGTCGCCCCAAAGCGCCGCGATGTGCTGATCGACCGCAACGTCCACGGCCTTCACCTGATCGCCCACCGGTCCGAGCGCTGCGAGTAGCGCATCGTGCGGAATGCCCTTCTTCGCCGCCCATGCCGCGACCAGCTTGCGAACCTCGTCCACGAGGTGCGGCGCTTCAGTGGCCAGAAACTGGAGTAGCGAGGCAACGAACGCGAGCGGCATATCAGCGTGCTCCCTTGGCCTGCTCGATGGCAGCGACAGTGCCCTGCTCGATAATGGCGAGCGCGACCACGGCGCGGCTCACGTCGGCGATGGTTTTCTTGCCCTGCTCGTACGCGACGATCGCGGCGGCCAACGCAGCGTGAGCCGCCGTCGCGGCGTCGATCGCATCCCACACCGGCGTCCACTTCGCGCGGACGGCGCGCACCGCGGCCTCCGCCTGCTCGCGCGTGCCGTTCTGCGCCTTGACCAGATCGACCGCCGAGGTCTGCTCCGCGCGGTACAGGGCGAGGGCGCCCGTCTCCGCGGTCTGCACCACAAGGCGCGCGGTGTTGGCGGTGACGGCCGCGCCGTTCAGCGCGACCTGCTCGGCGCTCGCGCCGCAACCCGACAGGGCGAGACTGGCCAGGGCGGCGGCAAGAGCAAAACGGAATCGAGGCGGCACGTCGGACACGGTACGGGGCGTCCCATGGGCCGTCAAGAAATCGGCATCGGGTGCCTCCGTGCCCGCCCGCCCGCACGCTCAACACCGGGGAAAGGGGGACAACGGCGGAGCGTGCGGGCGGGCCAACCCGAGGAGGACGGGTGCATGACTACCCGACGCCCGCAGTCTACGTCGCCTGGAGCGCATCGTCAAAGTCATCGAACTGCTCCATGTCCACGCCCCCGACGCGCTCGTAGAACCGCATGGTCGAGCCACGGAACTGCATTTCGATCGTGTCGAGCGGACCGTTGCGCTGCTTGGCGATGATTAGCTCCGCCTGCCCGGATTCCACGTCCTTGTCGTACATATCGGGCCGGTAGATAAACCACACGCTGTCCGCGTCCTGCTCGATGTTGCCCGACTCGCGGAGCGACGAGAGCTTCGGTCGGTGGTCCTTGCCCTGCTTCTCGGTGTCGCGGTTCAACTGCGAGAGCGCGATGACCGGCACCTTCAGGTCTTTGGCAAGCTGCTTCAGGCCGCGAGTGATGGTTCCGATTTCCTGCTCGCGTGAGTCGCCGCGCTCGCGCGTGCCGCGCATCAACTGGAGGTAGTCCACGCAGATCAGACCGAGGTGCTTGCACGGCACGCCCATGCGCTCAGCGGCGAGGTCGCGTTGCAGCTTCCGAGCACGAGCGCGTAGCTCCATCAACGCGAGGCCGGCCGTGTCATCGATCCAGAGAGGCATCTGCGTCAGGTCGAGCACCGACTGCCGTAGCTCCGCACGCTGCTCGACCTTCAGGACGTTGCGACGCACGTCACCCGTGTCGATGCCGCGCTCGGCGCACGCGAGGCGCATCGCGATCTGCTCCTTGGGCATTTCGAGAGAGAACACGGCGACCGCCTCGTCGCCTTTCCGCGCGACGTGCGCCGCCACGTTCATCACGAGGCTGCTCTTACCGTGACCGGGGCGCGCGGCGATGATGTAAAGGTCGCCCTTGTGCAGGCCCGCCGTTGCCTTGTCGAGTCGCGAGAACCCAGTGGAGACACCCGAGCCGGTCAGACCGAGCCGTTGCGCCTCCTCCATCCGGTCCACTTCGGCGGCCACCACCAAGCCCACGCGAGCGAACGCCGACACGGCGCCACTCGCACCTAGCTCGGCAAGCGAAGCCTCGGCGTTCTGCACTAGCTCGCGGGCTGGCACCGGCGTGTCGTACGCCTCGGCCGCGAACGTCTGGCACTGCGCGATTAGCTGTCGCTTCTGCCATGCGTCGCGAACGATCTCGGCGTACGTCGCGACGTTCGCAACCGCGGGCACCGAGTCCATGATCTGCGCGATGTACGGCGTGCCTCCGATCTGCGCGAGCCGATCCTGCGACTTCAACCACGTCGAGACGGTGATCACGTCCACCGGCTGGCTCGCCTCATGCAGCGCGGCGACAGCCTCGAAGATCCATCTGTTCGCGTCGGAGTAAAAATGCTGGACCTGCACGATGCCAGCGACCACGTCGTAGTCGTCGGGCTTCAGCAGGCTGGCACTGAGTACCGCCCCCTCGGCGTCCAGGTTGTGCGGGGGCACCCTGCCTTGCACGGGGCGGAGCGGAACCGGAGCGGATGTACTTTTCACACCAGGCTGCATGACGGCGACTTCCCGAGCGTTGTGATCGTGGCGAACGCGCCGACCAGATCGGCCAGGCTCCCGTGCGTGGTGATCAGTGTCGCGCGCTGCCGGTTCCATCGCTGGTAGAGCACGTCCTCCATGCGCTCTTTCAGCCACGCCTCTTTCGCGAGCTTGCCGGTGTCGAGGTTATCGAGCACGAGCAGGTCGGTGCGGCGCAGACGGTCCATCGGATCTTCGTCGTCCGAGTCGAACTTGTACCCCTTCATCGCCACCCGTAGCTCGTTCATGTCGGAGTACCAGAACCGCTTGCGCGGCATGGTCCGTGGGATGCCGCGCAGCATCGCGCAAGCGAGGTGCGTCTTGCCGCTCGCGTGCGGGCCGCAGAGCACGAGCCAGGGAGCGCCGCCCCCCTGGACCGCCTCAAGGAAACCGACCGTGGCGTCGAACGCTGCCTGCTGCGATTCGGTTTCGATGCGGAAGGCACCGAAACTGGATCCCCGGTAACGCTCCGGCACGTCCGCCAACCCCAGGCGCTGGCCAAGACGCCACTCGCGGTAGCGCTCGCAGCGCGCCGCCACCACGCGCTCGCCCTGCCAGACCGGAAGCTGGCCCGGCCGCACCAGCGAGATCACCTGGGAGCAGGCGGCGCCCGTCGGGGGGCAGCCCGCGCACATGGCCAGCCGCTGCTCGCATTCGGCGTACCAGTCCGTCGCCTCCGCGACGAGCGCCGCCTCAGTCCACCCCGCGGGGCAGCTTGCGGCGAGCAAGGGGTACCGCTCCCGCAGCAGCGCCTCTGGCCCCCCCGCCTCCCGCGCTGCCGTTCGTAACCCCTCCCGGTCCGCCTCCAGACCCACCAGAATTGCCGCCGGGTCCAACCCCGTTACCAAGCCCACTCGCTCCATGCCCGCCTCCGCTTTCCTGTCCAGTTGGAAGATTTCCTCTGCTCATGGAATTCAAAGCCTTGGGAGAGGCTTCGGTAAGGCTTGCGAAAGCCTTAGATCCAGATCCCGATCCCGATTCATATTTCTCCTCTGAGAGGGAAAGGCTTTCGGAAGCCTTTGCCAAGCCTTCCAGGGTTAGCTGCCCCGGGTTCCGCGGTGAGTCCAGGTCGGCATAGGTGTGCAAATGCACGCCGTTCTGCCTGGCAGCGATGACCGGCCCAAAGGTTCGGTTCCAGGCCCGTTGCATTTCGGCGTTCGCCAGGTTCACTCCGGCCGGCACGGTGTCCAGGTGGGCGACCTTGAGCGCGCAGTCGGGCACGTCCCGCCAGGCCCGGAACCAGCCGACTAGCTGGTTCGGGTTCGTACACTTGTTGTATTTCGGGGCGTTCGGCACCCGGATGACCCGGGCGACCGCATCGAAGTACACGTGCGCCTTGCCGTCGTGGTCGGGCATGAGCGCCCGGTTCAGGGCGTGCTCGGTCTGCTCGACCAGGAAGCCGACCGCGTCGGAGAGGGCGACGACGCTCACGCCCTTGACAAGACCGGGGATGGATGTTCGGACATTCCCGAACAGGACGAACTTGAACACCTCGCGCGCATCGCTCGGCAGCGAGCGATACCAGGGGTCGTCCCACATGCGCGGATCGATCAGCCAAGCCATTCAGACTTGACTCCGGCGTGCACGCGCGGCGACGACAGTAGAGACAGCAATGCCTTTGCCGTGAATCACGAATCCCCCCTTCGGTTCAGCCGGCAGCAGCGACTTGCGCGCGGAGCTTGCGGGCGTAGGCGCGGATCGCGCGCCGGACCGTGTCGGCCTTGTAGAGCTTCTCTATTTCCGCCGCATCTTCCAGCGCGCTGCGGTCCTCCTCGTCGAGGATGACCATGAGGTGGTACTTGTCGGGGGCCTTCTTCGTCGTCACTTCGTCGTCTCCCTTCCGAGCAGGCTACACGGATACTAAAAGAGCGGTAGTAGGGTCAAGCCCCATGATCCGACCTCGCTTCGCCTGGTACAGCAAGATCGCGTCGCAAGGTCGCGTTGCGTAACGGAAAGCGAGGGACTGTTCATTCGCAAAAAAAACCGAGCAGGCCGCGCCTACCACTCGCCGCAGCCAGGAACTTACCCCTCCAGCCCGATGTCCTCACGTCGCTTCTTGAGGTACGCCAGAGGCGTGCCGGTGGGTTGGAGGTGGCCTATATCGCGACCCTGGAGGTGAGCACGCAGGGCAGATAACGTCCGAATGAGGATGCCATCGACGTACCTGCCGCCAGCGCCAGTTCCGCCGTGCGTGTTGAACCAGCGAGCGAGCGCCACCGGTGGCGCATTCGGGGAGAGAGAAGTCGGCAACGCCAGGCGAGAGTCGAGAAATCCCCGAAGGAAACCATCGATCGAGTGTTGGTTGATTGGTCGAGCGTAGGCGATTGCTGCGATTGCCGGGGCACTCGCGATCCTGGGTGGAGTCTGTGACAGCACAAGCGTGACATCTTGGCTGAATGGTCCACCACGAAACTCGGCGAGGTCATCCGGGTCGATTCGCGTAACGTGGAACGTGGGCGTGTCGTCGGAGCACTGCATTCGGATGTACTGACGAATCACTGCCTCCTCCCGGGCCGTCATCCTCCCCCCACGGTCCGTCAGGTTGTAGCTCTGGTGCGCTCGGCGTGGCCGCGTCTGATCCAGTGCAGCGATCTCGTCGGACGAGGCGCCGACCACCATGTTCCAGCGGTACGTGCGCTCGGTCTCCACTTGTGCAAGCAGGCGATGGCGTGCGTTGCACACGAAGCCTGCGCGATCGACGTAGATACCGGGCTGCATTAGCTCGACGAAGGTGCCGTCGCGCATCTTTCTGGCGTGCGCCGAGACGTGCTCAGGGGACACCAAGCGCTGACGCGGGTGCATGTGGTCGAGCAGGTACTGAGCGCCGGCAACATCGAGCGTTACGGTGAACTGTCGGCGCGTTTCCGTGGCAAGCGCAAATCCGAACGGGGTGTCGTTCTGTGAAAGCTCCTGAATTTCCATTTGACTCCTTCTTTCCAGCGAACGGTGTTACGCATGGTATATATGCCGCTGACGCCAACGGCGTCAATGGCGCGCCTGACAGGGCGCGAGACGTGAGGGCGGGGATCTAGATCCGAATCCAGATCCCGTCGCCCGGTCCCCATTGGGCCCGCGATCCGAAAAGTGCGCTTGACGCCGCTGGTAGCGATGGTAGCTTCGCAGCCATGCTTGCTACCAGAGCGAAGTTCAGCAAGTAGTGTTCGCGCATCCGCGCCTCGCACCCTGGGCGGCACCTTGCCTCCCCCGCTGGTGCGCTCACGGTGCGAGACTCGGGTGCGCGAAGCGAAAACAGAAGCGGAGCACTGAGCGATGAAAACAGAGTACGTGTTTGCGCAGCCTCACATGAGCCCCGCGACCGATCCGACGGGAGCGCTGGCGAGCTTGCACTACCATTTGGCGGCGACGGGCATCTTGAACCTGCTCCGTGAAGCGTGGGACAAGGCGAGCGACGACGCGAAGCGTACGCTCGCCGACCGGATTCTGTCGTGGGCAGGGAACAACCTGTCCAGCGTGAACGTCAGCGATCTGGTGCGGCATCTGCTCGGGAAGGTGGTCGCCGAGGGCCGGTTCGTGCTCACCTGGGAGCAGGACGCCGCTCTGGTGCAGGTGCTTTACACGCACGTGATGGCGGTGCTGCAAAGCAAGAGCAGCAACTACGACGTGGACAAGGTTCGTCAGGCCATCGTGGAGGCAGCGAAGCAGCGGCTCGGTGAAATGCAGGCGGAGCAGGTCGCGGCGGCGCTCGCGTCGCAGCCGGAGCTACCGGTTCGATGACACGTTCCACCGCCCGCGCCGCCACGGCTCGCAAGCCGCGCCCGAAGGCGAAGAAACCGACGGTGCGGCAGACGCGCGAGCGAGCCAGGGAGCGCCGTCGCGCTCGACTGCGTCCGCCGCCTGCGACGCACGAGGTGTTTGGGCTGCGGTGCCGAGTGAAGGAAGTGATGTTGCTCGACGAGACGCTTGTGCTCGTGTCCGACGAGGACGATAAGCAGTTCACGTTGCCGCTCCCGGTGCTCGTGGGTCGCGGCGCGCTCGAAAACATCGAGCGAGGGCAGGCCGTGTGGCTCTCGGTGCGCGTGCAGCGTGCCGCCGCCCCACCTTGACAGCGACCGGGCTGCTATGACAGCATTGACGGCACCATGGCAAACGATCCGAAGAACGAGAACTATTTTGCCCCACCGATCACGCCGGCCGACCCGGTGCCAGCGCGGAGCGCCCCGGAGTGGGGAGTGGACGCGGAAGAAATCGCGCGTACCGCCGGGCTCGGCAGCTACGGCGCCGATGTACTCGACCAGGCAGCGCGCGAGGAGGCGTTCATCCGAGGTCTGGAGCGCACGGACGCGGAGATACGGGCGCTGCGCGGCCTGGTCAACTGGCTCTGCGTCTGCGTCGTGGGGCTTTGCATCTGGGTCGGCTGGTTTGCGACGCACGGAAGGTGATGGCCATGGCGCTCAGGTCGGTGGATGATCCTCGGCAGTTAACCCTGCTCCCGTTTGACGGAGCCACGTACGTCCCGAGCAGTGACGGCACGCGGCTCTCGACGCAGTTCTACCGTGTTCTACTGCTGATGAGCGACTCGCGGTGGCGCACGCTGGCAGAAATCGTCACCATGGCGGGCGGCACAGAGGCGTCGGTCAGCGCTCGCTTGCGAGATTTTCGTAAGGCGAAGTTCGGGGGCAGCCCGGACGCGGTAGATCGGCGGCGCCGCGGAGAGGCAAAGAGGGGACTGCACGAGTACCGCCTTGCTGCGGAAGACACCGGCGCGCTGTTGCGGATTGCGCGCGGGGACAAGTGACGGAGCCCGTCCACGAGTGGCTGACCGAGCCCAAGCGACAAGCCATGCTCACCGCGCAGCGCGCCGACATTGAGAGCGGCGCGCACCCGGAGTGGTACGTCGGTTGGTACAATTTCACAGTGGAGTGCGTCGAGCGTGGGCTCCGCGCGCTCTGCGGATCTGCGGTGCAACCGTGAAGCAGCAGGAAACAGCAGGCCGCGAGGCACCTCGCGATGCGGATTGCGCAGAGGGCAAAGAAGGGTGGCTAGAATGAAGCAGGACGCTACGGAGTCCCGAGTCGGCGAGTCGTACAGCGAGGAGTTTAACATGGCGAGTTTTCCTAGGCGCAGCACAGTGAATCTGAAGGATCTGAAACGGATCGTCTGGGATGTGGAGGACGCTCCGGATCTCGACCCTCGTGATTTACCGGAGCCGCTCATTATCGACCGCGCCGAAGGTCCGTTGGATCTCATCGACGGAATGCACCGAGCCGCAGGAATGCTGGGCTGGGCGCAGGCCGAAGGTATCGATCCGGCTGGAATCCTCGTGCCTGTGATCGACGTGACTGGGTGTGACGAAAAATTGGTGACGAAGGCGGCGGATGCATTTGCGTCGGGGCACACCGCAGCCGTCGCCAAACTTCATCGGCTGGCTCGTTGAATTAGGAGCGCCGGAATGACTATCCGCGCAGAGCGGAGTACGCGCGACCTGAACCCTCTACCTATCGGCGCGCCGTGCGCGCACCCACGGATGGGGTGGTGCTGCGGCACCCCATGTGGCCACTTGCGCTGCCCGGACTGCGGGCTTGGGTGGGATGAGGCGGCCGAGGGGGATGGGGCGTTCGCGGCGAAACGATACCGGAGACAACCGTGAAGCAACAGAGACCGGCAGGCCCGGAGAAGCCCGTCACGGTTCCTCCACCTACGAGAGCAATGGCGAAGGCTCGCTACATGGCGCTCGGGATCTACTACCCAAAGGCGACGTGGGAGGAGCGACCGTGGGGCGACAGGAAGGCATGGCTGCACCACGAGACGAAGATGCGGGAGGCGCTCCGGTCGCTCGGATACATCGTCGTGCGCGCTAGGTCGCGCGGTCCGAAGAAGACCAAGGTGCAACCGTGAAGCAACACGAAACGGCTGTCTCGGAGCCCGCGGTCCTGAACTACGTGATCGTCCACACAGGCACATGCCGCCGACTTGCTGACAAGTGG
>Ga0315281_10004559_pt1 | contig 20065 bp, 12 predicted proteins | sample YL17G07_0_MG_FD_204540 | JGI IMG/M metagenome (GOLD analysis project Ga0315281, IMG submission 204540) | Sediment microbial communities from Yellowstone Lake, YNP, Wyoming, USA - YL17G07_0 | ecosystem: Environmental > Aquatic > Freshwater > Lake > Sediment | place: USA: Wyoming | collected... | reverse complement strand
GCTGCCGGGAGAAATTTCCCTGCAGGAAATATTTTCCCGTGAATAATATAACAAAACATAAACCTGTTGCTTTCAATCCACGGGAATTGGCATCTTTAACACAGCAATAAGATCTGCCGGCATACTGTTGAACCTGGATGGTCATAGAAATCAGGACGTTTTTTTGTTGATAGAAGATTCCCCGCTTTTCCTCTAATGACTGGCATGCAATATGCTCTTCCTTCAGTGAGAGGTAATCTTTATGCAAGCTCAATTGAATCGCACATTGCAGCACCGCCTCAATGCCGTGCATATCTATTGCAGGCTTTGCCGCTTTATGCCCTCACGTTATGCAAAACGGTTAAGCAGGATGTGGGAGATGGTGGTCCATCCCTTTCTCTACTGAAATTCCTCAGTCGCCCGCTTCGCCCCGCCCGCTCAGCCAGGGGCTTTCAGGATCGTGCAGGAGCATCCCGCTCTTAATGGTGGCGTAGCAATAAACACAGCCGTGTCCGCAGGTGTTGTACGCGCCGATGTCCCTGCTGGGAACGCAGCCGCACTCTTTTCTCTGCCCCTTGTCCTTTGCCGGGCTGACCGAAACGCCGAAGATACTCCGGATTAATTCATCGTCGATGCATTTGCTGCGGCGAAGACCGCAGGATGAAAGATCGCCGTATTCAGCGCAGCTGAATATTTCCATGGAATTGGCGCGTGCAATGTCCGCCAGAGATGAAGCAATGCGCTGCTTGCGCGGCATGTCCCCGGAAATATCCTTGCATACTATGCCCCTTTGACTTTCAAGTTTCCCGAGATTGGCCTTCACCTTGCTGTAGTAATCACAAAAACTGATGATCACTCTTTTTGTGTATGTCCTGAGTTCACGGGCGATCTTTTCAAAATTGTTTATTATAAATTCCTCCGGTGTTATGGAGGTAATGAGTATGGGGTCGAAGCGCCAGACGACCCGGTCGCTTCCCAGCCTGTTGCTGAGCTCCCTGAAAGCAGCGGCAAGCTTGTCGAAGCAGGGGACGGAGGGCTCCAGGATTTTTGGATTATTGTTAAGGGTAAAAAGGAAATAATATTTATGTCCCATTGCATCGATGTCATCGAGATGACCCATCAGGGGGCGTGGATTCTTGCTCCAAAAGACGATAACGTCCGCGCTCTCAGGCGTTAAATCCACCCGGCTGTCATGGCCGTTGAAGGGGTTCCTCACCAGGACATATCCCTCTCTGAGCCGGTTCATGAACCATGTGGCATAGAAGGCCGGGATGTCGGTTCGTCTGCTGGCGGAGATAATCATGCTGTTATATTATAGCCTTTCAGACACCGGGTTTCCCTTCTGAAGGATTATAGCTATGGGCTTCCGAGCGAGATTGATGGTTACTCAACAGTTCTGTTACAATTCAACTTTATAAGGTTTACGCAATATAGTACCAAAAGGGGTCTTAGACAGGGAAAATGGGCATTACCAGACGAATTGTAGAACCTGAATTTATCGCCGTGGAAGCACGTGAATTGACTCCTGGCTCCCTGATTACATTCGACATTTTAGAAGAGCCTAAAGTGCTTGCCAGGCGGCTGTTCCCCAAAGGCACAACTTTTACCCAGGAAGACAGGCAACTGCTGATGACGAGCAGGATCGAGACTGTCTATGTCCGGTTCCATGAGAAGAGCACACTCGAACAGTACCTTTCCCGCGAACGGGCGTCTTCGAGGAAATCGTTTTACGATGATCCACTTGAGTTCAGGAACTCCGCTCTCTATAAGGAGCAGTATTATCAGGTGGACAGATCGACCCTCAGGCAGGGGACAGAGATAACGTTCAACCTGTTCCTGCTTAAGGGCATTGATGTTTTTCCACTTCTGAGCGCCTCGGAGAGGGCGCCTGTCATGCTGGATAAAAGCTCCCTTAATGAGGGCCGCGATATTGTCATCAGAAAAGCGGACATCCCCAACTACCGGGCGTATCTCTCCTCTGCGGACATGACCAGCAGTGCAGACCGGGCCATCCTTACAAAGGAAAGCGGAAAGATCGCCATCAAGGACCTTCTCGAAAATCCGAGTGACCCTGAAAAGGTGGAGGAAGTGTCTGCAAAGGTCGAAGATATCGTAGGCCAGGTCTTTGACAGCACCGATGTCCTGTACACCATGCTCTCCCTGCAAGACAGGAATTACTATATTTATTCGCATTCCATCAATGTGGCTGTCCTTTCCCTTGCCCTGGGGGTTGCTGCAGGACTGACAAAAGATGAGCTGATAAAGCTGGGCATAGGAGCCATACTCCATGATATCGGCATGAGCGTGCTTTCACCTGAAATCACCAACAAACAGGGGAAGCTTTCCTACTCCGAATACTCGATCCTCAAGATGCATGTTATTGAAGGGGAAAAAATCCTGTCGGAAAACAGGAGTATTCCTGAAGAATCTCTCCTGCCGGTTTTGCAGCACCATGAGAAACTCTCCGGAAGAGGGTACCCGCTAAAGCTGAAGGGGGATAAGATCAGTCTCTTCGGCCGTATAACGGCCATAGCGGACTGTTACGACTCCCTGATAACACGCCGTGCTTACCGGGCCGCCCACAAGCCCTTCGAGGCCCTGTCCATCATTGCAAGGGAGACCGGCAGTTATGATCCCGATCTGCTCAAGGTTTTTATCCGGGTGCTCGGCAAGGTGCAATAGGGTGAGCAACAAGACCATTTTGGGGAAACTGCCTCATGTGCTTGCGAGCTTTCGCGGAGAAGACCTGGCACAAAAGTGCGCCGTCTGCGAGCCGCCGCTGCGGTCGGAATTATTCAGCAGCGACCGGATGGAGCAGCATGGCAAGACCCTGGCGGGCTTGCACAAATTGAGCCCGGGATATGCTCCTGACCAGCTTCTGGCGCGGCTGGACGACAATGAAGCCATCCTGACCGGGACCCGTAGCCTGCTGATGGAAGCGATCACGACTGATCGCCGGATTACTCCGGCAGGTGACTGGTTGCTCGATAACTTCTACCTGATCGAGGAACAGATACGCACGGCCAGGAGACACCTGCCGAAGGGGTACAGCCGGGAGCTTCCCCGCTTGCGGGACGGCCTTTCGGCCGGGCTTCCGCGCGTGTATGACATCGCTTTGGAGACGATCTCACACAGCGATGGGCGGATAGATCCGCAAAGTCTCAGCAGGTTTGTTGCAGCCTACCAGACAGTCACCGTCCTGAAGTTGGGAGAATTGTGGGCAATCCCTATTATGCTGCGGCTAGCGTTGATCGAGAATCTCCGGCGCGTTGGGGCACGGATCGCTGCCGACAGGCTCGACCGGAACCGGGCTGATTATTGGGCGGACCGGATTACCGACATCGCCGGGAAGGACCCGAAGAGTCTGATATTGGTCCTTGCGGACATGGCGCGGTCGGACCCGCCGCTGAAGAGCGCGTTCGTTGCGGAATTTGCCCGCCGGCTTCAGGGCCAGGGCCCCGCCCTGGCAATGCCGCTCACCTGGATTGAACAGCGGCTCTCCGAGCGCAGTCTGACGATCGACCATTTGGTGCAGTCGGAGAACCAGCAACAAGCGGCTGATCAGGTCTCGATGAGCAACAGCATCGGCAGCCTCCGTTTCCTCGGCACGAGGGACTGGCGCGAGTTTGTAGAGACGATGAGCGTTGTCGAACAGACCCTGCGTGAAGACACCGGCGGTACATACGGCAGAATGGACTTCTCCACCCGTGACCGCTACCGTCACGTGGTGGAGAAAATGGCGAAGAGCGGCCGGTTATCGGAAGGCGAAGTGGCAGCCGCAGCGGTCCGGCTCGCGCACGGGAGCACGGCCAATAAAGACGGCGCTCACGGCAGAGATGATCGCGAGGGCCATGTGGGCTATTACCTGATCGACAAGGGATTGCCTCAGCTTGAAGAACTGGCACAAGTGCGCTTGGCTGTCTCCGGGGCCCTTCGGAAAGTGAGTTCCCGGTTTCCTTTGCTCCCCTATCTGGGCACGATCACGCTCATGACGGCGGTTTTCACCGGGGGGTTGCTGACGAAGGCGCATGGTGATGGCTTACCCCATTGGCTGTTTGTGATGACCGGTGTCCTCTCATTGCTTTGTGCAAGTCAACTCGCGGTTGCCGTGGTGAACTGGCTTGCGACATTGCTGGTAATTCCGCAGCTGCTGCCGCGAATGGATTTTTCCAAAGGTATTCCGCCTGAAGCGCGGACCCTTACGATTGTTCCTGCCATGCTCACAAGCGCCCAAAACATCGAGGCGCTGATAGAGGCGCTGGAAGTCAGGTTCCTCGCAAATCTTGACGAAAACCTGCACTTCGGCCTGCTGACTGATTTCCAGGATGCGGCAGAGGAAACTATGCCGGAGGACGGACCGTTGTTACTGCTGGCCCGGCAGAGAATCGAGGAGCTGAATGAAAAGTACAGTAATGCAAAAGGCGACACATTCTTCCTTTTTCACCGTCCGCGGCAATGGAATGCCCGGGAGCGAATTTGGATGGGTTACGAGCGCAAACGGGGAAAGCTGGAGGAATTGAATTCGTTATTGCGCGGCGGGGCACGTGATCGCTTTTCGCTCGTCGTCGGTGATACCGGGGTCTTATCGAACGTAAAGTACGTAATCACCCTTGACACGGACACTCAGCTGCCGCGCGATTCGGCCCGGCAGTTTGTGGGGGCCATGGCGCACCCGCTGAATCGTGCGCAATACGACGCAGGCAAACAGCGCGTTGTTGCCGGGTACGGCATCCTTCAGCCGCGTGTAGGGGTGAGTCTGCCGGGCACAAACCGCTCCAGGTATGCGCGCATGTACGGCAGTGATCCCGGCATCGACCCGTACACGAGGGCTGTCTCGGATGTCTACCAGGACGTCTTCCTGGAAGGTTCTTTTATCGGCAAGGGGATATATGAGGTCGACGCTTTCGAGCGGGCGCTGGGCGGACGTTTTCCTGAAAACCGGATCCTCAGCCACGATCTTATCGAAGGGTGTTACGCGCGCGCGGGGCTGTTGAGCGATGTTCAGTTGTACGAAGAGTATCCGGCAAGTTACAGCGCGGATGTGGGCCGCCGCCGCCGCTGGATTCGCGGGGATTGGCAGCTTGTGCGCTGGCTGCTGCCGGGAGTTCCGGGCCCAGACGGGCGGCGACAAAAGAATCCTCTCTCGCTGCTGTCCCGATGGAAGCTCTTCGACAACCTTCGGCGCAGTCTCGCGCCTTCGGCATTGACACTTCTCCTACTGCTGGGTTGGACGGTCTTGTCCTCGCCGTGGTTCTGGACCTTGTCGGTTATCGGGACCATTTTTGTTCCTTCTTTGATAGCTGCCGTCCTGGACCTGCTTAAGAAGCCGGACGATGTTCTTTTTGGGCAGCATCTCACTGCCGTGGGGCGTTCCACCGCCAGGCGTTTTGTGCAGGTTGTCTTTACGCTTGCGTGCCTTCCGTACGAAGCATTTTTCAGTCTGGATGCGATTGTGCGTACGACCTGGAGAATGCTGGTTACGCACAAGCGACTCCTCGAATGGAGTCCGTCAGGTGACCCGGACCGAAATAGCCGCAATTACAGTACGGGTAGTCTCGCCGGTGTCTGCCGGAGTATGTGGTTCGCCCCTTTTCTTGCCGTCACAGCGATAATCTATCCGGCGCTTTTTAATCCCGCCGCCCTGGTAGCGGCTGTGCCAATACTGTTGCTCTGGTCTGCCTCACCAGTTATTTCGTGGCGGATCAGCCTGCCGCTTACCCGCAACGAAGCAAGGCTGAGGCCTGAGCAGATCGTCTTTCTCCAAAAGCTTTCCCGAAAGACCTGGGCCTTCTTCGAGACTTTCGTAGGCCCCGAAGAGCATTGGCTGCCGCCTGATAACTATCAGGAGCACCCAGCCTCTGTTGTTGCTCACCGCACGTCTCCGACTAACATGGGACTTGCGCTGCTGGCGAATTTAACCGCCTACGACTTCGGCTACATTTCTACGCGGCAACTCATCGAACGCACGACGAATGCCCTCTCCACAATGGAAGCATTGGAGCGCTATCGGGGCCACTTTTACAATTGGTACGACACGCTGACTCTCAAGCCGCTGCCGCCCAAATACGTTTCGACCGTGGACAGCGGCAACCTTGCAGCCCATCTGCTTACCTTGCGGCAGGGCTTGCTGGCGCTTCCCGAGCAAAAGATCCTGGGTCCGCGGGTCTTTGACGGGCTCCGTGACACACTATGGATTCTCCTGGACGTCGCGGCAGGAGCAGGTACTGAAGGAGACGTCTATGCCTTGCTCTCTAAGGTTCAGAAGGAACTGGAAGAGGCGTGCAATTTCCCGCCGACTACACTTACGGCTGCGCGGCTTTGCCTTGATCAACTCGCAAAGTACGCAGTGGAGGTGCTTCCCAGGATCGATAGTTCGGGTGTCACCCCGGAGAATCAGGTATTATGGTGGGTACAGGCTTTTGCCGGGCAATGCCGGGCCGCACTCGAGGAGTTGACGTTTCCCGCCCCGCCGACCATCCCCGGCATTGATGAGATACCGACGCTGCGCGAACTGGCACGCATGGGAAACGATCTCGCCGCCGAGAGAATCACGGCTATCGAAAAGCTCGTGATGCAGTCGGGAGAACTCAGCCGCATGGAGTATGACTTCCTGTTCGACAGGGCGAGTCATTTACTGGCCATCGGGTACAACGTCGACGGCCGCAGGCGGGACATGAGTTACTACGACCTGCTCGCTTCGGAAGCGAGACTCTGCACTTTCGTAGCGATTGCCCAGGGACAATTACCGCAGGAGAGCTGGTTTGCCCTGGGGCGTTTGCTCACTAATGTAGGTGGCGAGCCGATCCTCGTTTCCTGGAGCGGTTCGATGTTCGAATATCTCATGCCGCTGCTGGTAATGCCGACATATGAACGCACGCTGCTCGATGAGACCTGCAAGGCGGCGGTGGCCAGGCAGATCGAGTATGGGAGGAAACGCGGGGTGCCCTGGGGCATTTCGGAATCCGGCTACAACACGATCGACGCTCATCTCAACTACCAGTACCGCGCCTTCGGCATACCCGGCCTGGGACTTAAACGCGGGCTCGCCGACGATCTGGTAATTGCGCCCTATGCCTCGGCGCTTGCGCTGATGGTGGCGCCCGAGGAGGCATGCCTGAATATGCAGCGGCTTGCTGAGGAAGGAGCTGAGGGGAGATTCGGCTTTTATGAAGCGATCGATTACACTCCTTCACGTCTGCCGCGCAGACAAACGAGCGCCGTGGTCCGGTCATTTATGGCACATCACCAGGGCATGAGTTTTCTCTCCCTGGCCTATCTGCTCATGGGCCGTCCGATGCAGAAACGCTTCGAGTCGGACCCCTTGTTCCAGGCAACCACGCTTCTGCTCCAGGAGCGTGTGCCAAGGGCCACGGGATTCTATTCGCAGACCGCCGACCTCTTTGAATCACATACGGCTTCCAACGGAGCGGAGACCTCCGTGCGCTCTTTCAGCAGCCCGGACACGCCGTTTCCCCAGGTGCAGTTGCTGTCCAACGGCAGATACCACGTGATGATCACAAACGCCGGCGGCGGGTACAGCCGCTGGAAGGACATCGCAATCACGCGCTGGCGCGAAGACAGCACCTGTGACAACTGGGGCACGTTTTGTTATATCCGTGAGGTGGCGAGCGGGGATTTCTGGTCGGCGGCATATCAGCCGGCGCTCAAACGCTCGAAGAATTATGAGGCGATTTTCTCGGAAGGCCGCGCCGAGTTTCGCCGCCGGGACCAAGACTTTGACACACACACAGAGATCGCTGTTTCTCCCGAGGATGATATCGAGCTGCGCCGGATCACCATCACCAACCGCGGCCGGACACGCAGAGAGATCGAGGTCACGAGTTACGCGGAGGTCGTTCTTGCGCCGCCTGCCTCGGACGCGCTGCATCCTGCGTTCAGCAATCTTTTTGTCCAGACGGAGGTGCTCGAGCACAGGCAGGCGATCCTCTGCACCCGCCGCCCCCGCTCCCTCGACGAGAACGCCCCATGGATGTTTCATCTGATGGCTGTCCACGGGGCGGAAACCGGCGAAGTTTCCTATGAGACCGACCGCATGCGGTTCATAGGTCGCGGAAACACCGTTGCCGACCCTGATGCTATGACCGGGGCTGCTGAGCTCTCCGGCCAGGAGGGCTCGGTGCTCGATCCGATCGTCGCTATACGGCATCGCATGACCATTGACCCTGAAGGATCGGCAATAATAAATATCGTCACCGGCATCGGTGAAACCCGGGACATCTGTATGGGTCTCGTAGAGAAATACCAGGGCCGGTATCTTGCATATCGCGTCCTTGATCTCGCATGGACACACAGCCAGGTGCTCCTAAGGCAGATCAACGCCACGGAGGCCGATGCGCAACTCTATGGACGCCTTGCCGGCTCCGTGATCTACGCCAATTCTTTGCTGCGCGCCGACCCGGGCGTTATCATCACAAACCGCCGCGGGCAATTCGGCCTGTGGGGCTACTCCATTTCCGGCGACCTCCCGATCGTACTGTTGCAGATCGGAGATCCGGCCAACATCGACCTGGTGCGCCAGCTCGTACAGGCCCATGCATACTGGCGTCTCAAAGGACTGGCGGTGGACCTTGTGATCTGGAACGAAGATCACGCCGGTTACCGGCAGCTGCTGCAAGAGCAGATCATGGGACTCATTGCCGCAGGCGTCGAAGCGAACGTGACGGAACGACCGGGCGGCATCTTCGTAAGACCTGTGGACCAGATATCGGCTGAGGACCGCGTCCTGCTCCAAACAGTCGCCCGCGCCATAATTACCGACAGCCTTGGCCCGCTTGCGGAGCAACTCAACCGTCGCAGTGTTGCGCAGCTGATAGTACCGCGCCTTGCGCAGACCCGGAGCCGCCGCGCCGAATCCCCGACTGCCGCAGCAAGGCCTCGCAGCGATCTGCTGTTTTTTAACGAATTCGGAGGATTCACCCCCGATGGCCGCGAGTACATTATTACGACCACGCACGGACAGGTGACTCCGGCGCCATGGGTGAATGTGATTGCCAACCCTCACTTCGGGACGGTTATTTCGGAGAGCGGGTCGGCTTACACATGGAACGAGAATGCCCACGAGTTCCGCCTCACTCCCTGGTACAACGACCCGGTAAGCGATTCCGGCGGAGAAGCTTTTTACCTCCGCGATGAAGAGAGCGGCTTTTTCTGGTCCCCTTCGCCGCTGCCGGGCCGGGGCGCGATGCATTACGTCAGCCGCCACGGATTCGGTTACACTGTTTTTGAACACACGGAGGACGGCATCAGGTCAGAGATGTGGGTTTACGTGGCAATGGATGCATCGGTCAAGTTTGCGGTATTAAAGGTGAAAAACGAATCGGGCCGGTCTCGCCGACTCTCCGCCACCGGGTACGTGGAATGGGTGCTGGGAGATCTGCGGCAAAAAACGGCAATGCATGTGAGCACCGAAATCGACCCCAAAACCGGCGCGCTTTTCGCACGGAACCCGTATAACACGGAGTTTGCCGACCGGACCGCGTTCTTCGACGTGGACGAGGTGACCCGGACTTTGAGCGGCGACCGGACAGAGTTCATGGGCCGTAACGGCACGCTTAGAAGCCCGGAGGCGATGACCCGTGCCAGGCTTTCCGGCAGGGTAGGGGCCGGTCTGGACCCCTGCGCCGCTATCCAGGTCCCCTTTGATCTGGTCGACGGGCAGGAGCGTGAGATCATCTTCAGGCTCGGCGCAGGGCGAAACTCCGATGACGCCGGCCAACTGGTGCGCCGCTTCCGCGGAGCTGTCGCGGCGCACGGGGCGCTCGAAAAGGTCTGGCAGTACTGGAACCACACCCTCGACGCAGTGCTGGTGGAAACACCGGACCAGTCCGTCAATGTGCTGGCCAACGGCTGGCTCTTATACCAGACGCTGGCATGTCGTCTTTGGGCGCGGAGCGGATACTACCAGTCCGGCGGCGCCTTCGGTTTCCGCGACCAGCTACAGGACGTGCTGGCGCTTATCCACTCTGAGCCGCAGCTTGTGCGCGAGCACCTCCTCCTCTGCGCGGCCCATCAGTTCAGGGAGGGAGATGTCCAGCATTGGTGGCATCCCCCATCAGGGCGCGGCGTGCGCACACACTGTTCGGACGACTTTCTCTGGCTGCCGCTGGCTGCGTGCCGCTATGTTCTGATTACCGGAGACACGGGGGTCTTGGATGAAACCGTCCGCTTCCTCGAGGGCCGCCCGGTAAACAAGGACGAGGACTCGTATTACGATCTCCCCCACGCGTCCGAAGAAACTGCGAGTTTGTACGATCACTGTGTGCGGGCGGTCCTGAATAGTTTCAGATTAGGTGAGCACGGCCTACCACTCATCGGTTCGGGTGATTGGAACGACGGCATGAACATGGTGGGCGAACAAGGCAAGGGCGAAAGCGTTTGGCTCGGATTCTTCCTCTATAAAGTGCTCGTAGAGTTCAGTGAGATAGCGCGTCTGCATGGTGATCCGGCCTTCGCCGAACGCTGCCTGGAGAAAGCCGCTCAACTGCGCGGAAATATCGAAGAGAACGGCTGGGATGGTGAGTGGTATCTGCGTGCTTTCTTCGATGACGGCTCGCCACTCGGTTCGTCCGGTAATCCTGAATGCCGGATAGATTCGATTCCGCAAAGCTGGTCTATTCTTTCCGGCGCCGGGGACCCTAAACGCTCAGCCATGGCAATGGAGGCAGTGGATAAGCTCCTTGTCAGGCGCGACCATACCCTGGTCCAGGTCCTGGACCCGCCCTTCGACAAGTCCAATATGAATCCCGGCTATATAAAGGGATACGTGCCGGGTGTAAGGGAGAATGGAGGGCAATACACTCATGCGGCGATCTGGATGGCGATGGCTTTCGCTCAATTGGGCGACAGCAGTCGCGCGTGGGAACTACTGTCAATAATCAACCCTGTAAACCATGCGGGATCTTCGGAAGGAATCGCAACCTACAAGGTAGAACCATATGTTGTCGCTGCCGATGTATATGCGGTCTCTCCGCACGTTGGCCGCGGTGGATGGACATGGTACACGGGGTCGGCCGGCTGGATGTACAGGCTTATCCTTGAATCACTCCTTGGGTTGAGGCGTGAAGGAGACAAACTGCGTTTAGTGCCGTGTCTGCCCAAGGATTGGGATGTGTTCAAGGTGCATTACCGGTATAGGGAAACCGTCTACCACATCACCGTGCTGCAAACGCGCGCCGGGACCGGCGAAAGTGTGACCGTCGATGGCGTTGAACAACCCGACACGGCAATTTTCCTGGTTGACGACCATCAGGAACATTCGGTCGAGGTGAGAATACCCAGTTGAACCTTATCACAACCGGAGGACTACATGGCTGATAGAATAAAAGTCAAAAACCCCATCGTCGAAATGGACGGCGACGAGATGACACGCATCATATGGCGCCTCATAAAGGAAAAACTGATAACTCCCTTTCTCAATGTGGACCTCAAATACTACGACCTCGGCATCAAAAAGAGGGACGAGACCGACGACAAAATAACTGTTGATGCCGCCAACGCCATCAAGGAATACGGCATCGGCGTCAAATGCGCCACCATCACTCCCAATGCCGCGCGTGTGAAAGAATATGACCTGAAAGAGCAATGGAAGAGCCCCAACGGGACCATCCGCTCCATCTTGGACGGCACGGTGTTCAGGAAGCCCATCATAATAAAGAACATCCCCCCCGCTGTGCATAAATGGAAGAAGCCCATCATCATCGGCCGCCACGCCTACGGGGATATCTACAAGAATGTGGAATGCGTCATCGAGGGTCCCGGCATTGCCGAGATCGTCTTCACCCCGGCTGATGGCGGAAAAAAGAAGACGCTTACAATTCACACCTTCAAGGGCCGCGGCGTTGTCATGGGCATGCATAACACTGAGCCCTCGGTGCGGAGCTTTGCGCGCTCCTGCATCAATTACGCCTGCAGCGAAAAAGTCGACCTCTGGTTCGGGGCAAAGGACACCATCTCCAAACAGTACCACGGTTTTTTCAGGGATGTTTTTGCTGAAGAAGTTGAGAAGGCGAAGGCTGCTCTCCTGCAGGCGGGGATACACTACCGTTATCTGCTTATCGACGATGCGGTGGCCCGGGTGATAAAGTCGGAAGGCGGCATGCTCTGGGCCTGCATGAACTATGACGGCGATGTGATGTCAGATATGGTGGCCACCGGGTTCGGGAGTCTGGGCCTCATGACCTCTGTTCTTGTTTCACCGGACGGGAAATACGAATACGAAGCGGCCCACGGGACCGTGGTGCGCCACTACTACGAGCACCTGAAGGGCAACCCCACGTCCACCAATTCGATTGCTTCCATTTTCGCATGGACGGGGGCGCTGGCAAAGAGGGGGGAAATGGACAATACCCCTGAGGTGTTGAAGTTCGCGTATAAGCTCGAAGAAACGGTCATCAAAACGGTGGAAAGCGGCATTATGACAAAGGACCTGATGCTCCTCGCATCGCCTGCGGTCTCAAAATACGCCCGCACCGAAGAGTTCATCGATGCGGTTGCGGAAAGGTTGAAGAAGGTAAAGTAATCCCTCCCCTTAGTGTAAGGGGAGGTTAGAAGGGGTTTCGGGATTATGCAGGATGAAGGCTCTTTCTCTGCGGTATTTCAGTTTTGCTTTTTTATCGAGACGCGCTGACCGGGCATCCATGATCTTTATTTTCCCCCCCAGTTCTCTCGACAATTGGTAATATTTTTTGTACTTTTCCTCGTTCACCGTAATCGAAAAATCTCCGGGCACATTCCAGGCCTCGCTGAAATAAAGCCACGGCGCAAAGTCGGCCTTTGTAAACCCCGGCAGCGCTTCTATCTCCTCAGTTGCCCTTAGATCCGTAATGCGCAGGCCCTTTTTGTCCGCAACTATCGTATACTTCCCGGTGAATGGTTTCGCACCCTGTTTGTCGAGGAACTCCCATTGCGATGATGCTCTCTGCTCAGAAGAGCTATGGCAGGAAGGACAATCCCGGGCAGGGCCAAAGGGATGGGCCGCCTGCTCTACTTCCAGCCATAACAGGTATTTGTTGACTGGGGAGTTTTCTTTTCCAGCGATGGTGCGCGTGCCCGCAACAAAATAGGCGTCCCTTGTTTCACCGTTCTTCCATCTGAACTCTATTCCCTTTGACGGCGGCACGTCACTTTTTACGTTACTTAGACTGTGGGGCCAGACTTTTACCGGCATCCAGATGCCTTTCTGGTCCTTCACCAAAATCGGCGGAGCTTGTATCCCGTAATAGAGATACTTATGGAAGGGGTTTTCTTTTTCCGCCACAAGGCCGGGCCCCCAGACCGTTACCTGATAGCCGCGCAACTCCCTGATGTGGCACGAGGCGCAATCCATATTACGGTGAGCGTCACGGGAATGGGCCTCTTCGATTTCCAGATGGCAATCCCGGCAGGTGGCTTTCCGCTCCATGTGTCCCATGCCTCCTTCACCCGTAAGATGGCATTGAACGCAACTGAACCCTTTTTTGTAATGCGCATCCGGAAGCATTCCTCGCGGGACAGAGTAGTCTCCTCCAATATAAGTTTCTCCCCTGCGGCTATGCATGGCTCCGGGGTGGCAGGTGCTATTGCCGCGTCCGTAGCCCGAACAACTTTCGGCAGTGGGGGCTTTTGAAAAAACATGAGTTCCGGCGGTACGGCCGGAGCCTGTGTACCCAGTCGCTCCGCCGGACGTTGGAGCATAATGGCAATCAAGACAGCCAGCGTGGCAGACATTGCAAAACTTCTGTTTGTCCCGCGCCTGTCCCGCGCTGAAAGGCACGTTCATCTCTTTGCGTATCCCGGATGTATTGGTGTAATCGAAGAAAGCCTTGTCCCGGCTCTTTGAGGGAAGCTGGTCGGCAAAGGAGGGGCCGCAGTTGTGCGGGCCGTAAGGGGAAAGCCATGTCTGCATGGTGCGTTGACGATGGTTATGTCCCATAACGGAACTCCTGAATTGTTTCAGTTCATCGGGATGGCATCCCGCCTTACCGCAGGTCTTTTTAACAATTAACGGTTCAAAATCGAATGTATCAGGGTCACGGTCATGCCAGAGAATATTGCGCACTGAAAGAGAACGCCACGCTCCATCCTTATACTCCTTTGGCAGAAGGGCGGAAAGACGGTCATCCCCTGTTTCGCGTATCCCGTAGGGGTAACCGGCTTTTCTCCCCACCAGGGCGCCGTCTTTTGAAACGATAAGCATTTTGAGCATTCCCTTGTGCGCATTTTCTTTATTGTCAGCCCTGCCGTTTCCGAGATGACAATCCCTGCATTGTATGTACGGGTGGCGGCTTTCCTTCTGCACGATCTCGTCGGTCGTGTACGCCCAGGGTGCGCCGGAATTATTCATCTTTTCCCTGTCCGTGTGACAGGCTGTGCAGCCGGCAGAGGAATCCATCCATGACCGGTAGCCCGAGAAAACAACGATGCAGATGATTACCACAAGGGAAGGTAGAATTATGGCAGGCCTGATAATTTTGCTAAGGGCGCCCATGCGTGGAATTTTCATCAGGTCTGCTACAACCCCCCGGCTATCCCCTGCCTCTTGACCATATGAAAATGGGCCCAGAGCAGGAGGGTCATGGCAAAGGGGAGCCAGATGACATGGAAACTGTAAAAGCGTATCAGGGTGCTGCCGTCAACCCCGCCGCCGCCGCGTACAAGATGCACTAAAGCTTCGCCTATGAAGGGGACCGTGCCGGCCATATTCGTACCCACCACGGTCGCCCAGTAGGCTTTCTGGTCCCAGGGCAGAAGATAGCCGGTGAATCCGGAGGCGAAGGCAAGCACCAGGGTAAGGGAGCCCGCTATCCAGTTCAACTCGCGCGGGTGGCGGTAAGCCTTATGCACAAAGACCCTGAGCGTATGAAGAAGAATGAATAGAACAAGCAGATCAGCCGACCACACATGGACCGCCCGGATGACAGAGCCCAGGCGCACCTCGCGTGTTATCCTCAGAACACTCCGGAAAGCCTCTGTTTCAGACGGCACATAATAGAAACTGAGCAGCATGCCGGTGAACACCAGGATACCATAGAGAGTAAAGGCCACTCCTCCGAGACAATGGAGGTAGCTCACTTTCCGCAGGTCAGGTCGATCGAGAAAACCCTTGTGGGGCTCTTTTACGCCGAAACTTTTGTCCAGGAGATCGAATATCCTGCCCATACTTAACCGGTCATGAAACCCATGTAGACTTTACCCTCCTGCACTTTTAACGGCATTCTCGCCAGTGAAGATGAAGGCGGTCCCGCTACTACGCGTCCCGTGATGTCATACTTCCCGCCGTGGCAGGGACAGACGAACAGGTTTGCAGTCCCTGACCACTCGACAAGGCATCCAAGATGTCTGCATACGGACGACAGTCCAAAAATCTCCCCTCCGTAATTTACAATAAATGCCCTGGCCACCACTGTCCTGTGCGCAGTGCTCAGGGGCACCTCTACTTTCCTGACGCCCCGTCGCGGAAGCTCCTCCTCGTCCAGGGCATAAGAGAAGATCAAATCCTGTTTTTTGATTCTCGATGGATACAGGAATGTGAAAAAAACGGAACCGGATAAAAAAGCGAGGGATGCAAAACCTGTCTTTACGAAACGGCCCAGGAAATTTCGTCTCGTTTTCAGGCTGTGATTATCCAACGCGTGCCCCATTGCTACGGGTTTGAGAGCGGGATCAAAGTAAAAATCAGGAAGCTGCCTAAAAGGAGGACAAAGCAGGCAACGGCCAGTCTCCTTGTTGCGCGTCTGCCGCTATCGATAAAGGGAATAGAGAGCAGGAGGGCCACGGCGAAGAGGGGGACCATCACAGCGCCGATAAACGCCCCGTTGCCGGGGAAGTAGCGCACTGCCTGGTATAGCCACAGGAAATACCACCCGGGCTTCGGTTGGTACGCCGCGGTAAAGTTTATCTCCCGTCCCAGGGGTGGAGGGAGGAGCGTGGCAAGAACGTATACGCTGGTTACAGCGAGAAAGACTATGACAAGTATCTCGCTCAGGTACTCGGGATAGAAATCCTTCTTCCGCCTTTTTGTCAGCAGCCTTCCTCCCCTCTGAAATCGGTGGCAACATTCTTGCCACCCTTTTCCTCATACCGTACTTTCACGTTATCGCCTGTCTTATACGATTTCAGCTTCTCTTTATCTTCCACGATGACGGTCACATCCTTACCGCTTTTCTTGTCGGTAATTACAACCGTGCCGGCATTCATATCAATACTCTTTACAACGCCTTTGGCTTTGTCTGATGCAAACGCGACTCCCGTCACAAGAGGGATACAGAAAAGTACGGCGATCAGTAATGCAACGAATCTTTTTCTCATGTCTTATTCCTCCGTTCCCGGCTTTGGATTATTGTGCGAAAAAATCACCGGTGAAGCGTTTTGAACATAGCTAATTCTTACTCACCATGAAGTCGTTTGTCAATTTTATCTTAATGATGCAGGGTGAACTAAGGGGGACACGGTACTATATCCCGGTAGCGCATTTTAAAAAATATGCTTCCGTTTTTTGACCATACTGAAGAAAACATGATAAGGTATCTCTTATGGACCCTGTAACACACGCTCTTTCCGGTATGGTACTGCATAAGCTGGGCTTTAAAAGAAAGGCTGCGCTGTTCGTTCTGGTCCTCTCCGCCGTTGTCCCGGATATCGATTATGTCACAAGGTTCTGGGGCGCCGATGTGTTCCTCCACTACCACCGCGGCATTACCCACGGGTTTCTGGCCCTCTTGCTTTTCCCTCTGATAACGGGTTTTCTTTTCAGGAACAAGGGAGGTTTTCTTTATTATGCCTTTCTCTCTTTTTTGGGGTACGCCTCCCACCTCTTTCTTGACTTTACGAACCAGTACGGCATACAGTTCCTCGCGCCCCTCGACTGGAACAGGTATTCCCTTGATCTTACCTTTATCATAGACCCCTATATAATCGGCGGACTGCTTGCGGCCCTCATACTGGCGAGGATCTCCCGCTGGAAGCCCGCGCTCATAGCGGTTTGTACCGTTACGCTGCTGGCCTGCTACATAGGCGGCAGGTACTATATGCAAGGAGAGGCACGGCAGTTCCTCAAGAAGTCTATGGACGCAAATGTTTACCGGGTATACCCGCTCCCCAACGGGCTTTTAAGATGGTGGTTCGTGGTTAAGTCGGCAGATGAGGCCACCACCGGCACGGTGGACCTCTTCATGCAGAAGGTCTTTATTTACCGTAAATATAATATGCGCACGGATGATCCTGCTGTCGCTGAATCAAAAAAGCAGAGGAGTGTCCAGAATTTCCTCTCCTTTGCCGCCATGCCGTATGCCGAAGTGAAAAGGGAACCGGGAAAGACAATAATATTATGGCGTGAACTCTCCTACTCATTCCTCCCTGGTGAAAGGTTTTCCGTGGAAGTGGTCCTGGATGCAAAGGGCAAAGTCATTAAATCCTCGCTTAAAATATAAAATGCGGATTTGCGAGATATTCAAGAGCATACAGGGTGAATCCTCCTGCGCGGGGATGCCGTGCGTTTTTGTCCGTCTGACCGGCTGCAATCTCCGCTGCTCCTACTGCGACACCACCTATGCCTATGAGGAAGGGGCCGAAATGTCCGTTGACGAGGTGTGTGAGGCTGTGGAGAAATACGCCACGGAGCTGGTTGAAGTCACGGGAGGAGAGCCGCTGGAACAGGCTGACACGGCCCTGCTCATCCGGCGTCTTCTGGACAGCGGTCATACCGTCCTGGTTGAAACCAACGGCAGCAAGGATATAAGCGTGGTGGACCGCAGGGCAATTATTATTATGGATATAAAGTCGCCGGGGAGCGGCATGTTCAGGAGTATGGACCTCGGGAACCTGCGCCGGCTAAGGCCGTCGGACGAGCTGAAATTTGTTGTTGCGGACAGGGCGGAGTACGAATGGGCAAAGGCCTTTATTGCGGACAACGGACTTGCCGGCAAGTGCCTGCTCAACCTCTCCCCTGCCTTCGGCGTGCTTGCTCCGCGCCGCCTTGCTGAGTGGATTATTGAAGACGGACTGAAGGTCAGGCTCAATATGCAGTTGCATAAATACATATTCAACCCTGATGAACGTGGCGTCTGATTCATGAGGAAATATTGGGGGAATTCGTATTGCTTTTCACTGAAGGGAAAGCGGCTTAAAGAATAATTTCCGTGTCCTGGGAAGGGGCAAAGCAGTGGAGGTCCCTTTTACTGTTGCGGATGATGCGGCGGCAGTCCTCCACCATGGCATCCAGTTCCTCATCGCTTCTGTCCTGATTGTGGTGATAGAGCCCGAACTGCTTCACTCCCGCCTCCAGCGCCAGGTCCAGGGCATCCTTATAGATACTGTGGCCCCATGCCCTTGTGAGCCTGTATTCACTCTCGGTGTACTCCGAGTCGTGGATGAGCAGGTCCGCTCCCCGCGAAAATTCGAGGTAATCTTCGTAGACGCCGCCGCCAGGATGCTGGTAGGACAGTTCGTTGTCGGTCAAAAAGACAAAGCTCTTGCCGTCTTCGGTGAACCTGAAGCCCAGTCCCATGTTGGGGTGGCTCAGGACAATAGGATTAATGGTCACGGAATCCACTGTAAAGGATTCGCTGCATGCTCCCTGGTACCGGATGTCGGCCTTTATGTCCTCGAACCTTACAGGAAAGTGGGGGGGACTCATGACATCGCCCAGCAGTTTTTTTATGGCGCCCTGGGCCGTGGGGCAGCCGAACATTTTTATGTGTGTCCTGGAGAAATAGATGGGTTTGAAAAAGGGGAACCCCAGAATGTGGTCCCAGTGGGAATGGGTGAAGAGCATGTTGTAGGAGAAGCGGTTTTCATCCAGGAGCCTGTTTCCGAGTCTCCGTATGCCGGAGCCCGCGTCTATAATAAGTATTTCGTCGTTTTTAGTGCGAATTTCAATGCAGGGGGTATCGCCCCCGTATTTCACGAACTCCTTGCCTGAAACAGGAATGGACCCCCGTGCTCCCCAGCAACGTATGATCATACTTGTTTTTCCATACGCCTTGTAAGGTATGTCCTGATTTCGGACTCGAAATTATCGCTCAGAACATTACTGCCCATGGCGGCTTTGATCTCATCGAGGCCCCAGAAGCGTACCGCGTCTATTTCTTCGGTGTTGAAGCAAAAAGGGCCGTTGTGGATGCACGAATGGGTGTAGACCAGTTCGGTCTCGTAGGGGTTACAGTGGATATACGAATAAAGGGAATCCAGTGCCTCCGGTATAACGCCAAGTTCCTCCTGCATTTCTCTAATGGCCCCGGCAACAGTGCTTTCGCCGGCCGACAGATGGCCTCCTACGGAGGTGTCCCACCTGCCCGGCGCAACGTCCTTGCTCAGGGACCGCTTCTGCAGGAGGAGTTCTCCGCTGCTGTTGAACACGAGCACATGGACTACCTTGTGGATGAGTGCGGGGTTGCCGTGTATCTCCGAGCGCGGTGCGGCGCCCAGGGTATTTCCTGTATTATCCACGATTTCGAGTATCTCTTCTTCCATTGATTAAAGATACCAGAAAAAGGCCTGTTTCGTAAACGCATTTAAGTCCGGATGGTCATGTAAAGAAGAGCCGCGGAGCGCCGAAAATATAGCAGCATATGCTATCTGTTATAATGGTGCTATCTCAGAATACATAGTATAATATCGTTAGGAAGGAGACATATATGAAACTAAAGGCGACTATCGAACTCTGGCAAAAAGGAAAATGGTGTGTGGCAAAAGTTCCGGAATTGGATTTTGTTGCGCAGGGACTGACTATTGAAGAGGCGAAAGTCAATCTGATCGAAGTCATTAATATCCAATTTGCTGAAATGGGAGAATTGGGGACGCTTGAAGAGTACCTTGCCGAATGCGGTTTTATCCTCAGGGACGATACCGTTGAGCCGGAAAACGAAATCATAGGATTTGAAAGACAGATTTTACAGGTTGCCTGATGCCCAGAATCTTTCCTGCCGACTGGAGAACGCAACTCAAAATCTTTGAGTCACACGGATGCACATATAAACGCAAACAGGGATCGCACCATATACTTACCTGCCCAGGCGCAAAACGCGCCGTCGTTGTTCCCGAATATGACGAAATTGATGTGGAGATAATCAAAAGTAATATGCGCACCGTG
>Ga0315281_10004558_pt1 | contig 20066 bp, 20 predicted proteins | sample YL17G07_0_MG_FD_204540 | JGI IMG/M metagenome (GOLD analysis project Ga0315281, IMG submission 204540) | Sediment microbial communities from Yellowstone Lake, YNP, Wyoming, USA - YL17G07_0 | ecosystem: Environmental > Aquatic > Freshwater > Lake > Sediment | place: USA: Wyoming | collected... | reverse complement strand
CGATCAAGGTCAGCTGGCAAAACGAAACCCGGCTGCGCTTTGCCCTCACAGCCGCACAACCGGGCCAGATTGCGCACATGTGCAAGAGTGTCGGGCTGACGGTGCTGGCCATGAAACGCATCCGCATCGGGCGAATGTCGATGGGAAAATTGCCGCCGGGGCAATGGCGGTATTTGTCGCCGCATGAGCGGTTTTAAGGGGAAGAAGGGGTAGGCTTCGAATAACAAGCCCGGATGGAATGAAATGGAATCCGGGGAGACAAATTGCGCCGGCTGGTTCCCGGATTACGCTGCTCTGCATCCGGGCTACATCTACTGGATTATGGCGCGATAACCCTCCGCGCCACGATCTTGCGTACGCACGCGCCCCTTCCGGGGAAAAGGCGCGTGTTTCCGCAGAGTCTTACCGCACCCGAACGAAGGCGTCGTTGGTGCCGTTGCCATCGCCGCTCACCAGAGTGCTTGAGCCGGAAGTGAAGGCGGTGAACAGACCATTGGCGCTGATCCTTCCCGAGTGGCTGTAGTCGTCGCCCTCAGCCCCCGCAGTGCTCACGCTGTCGCGTACCGTGGTGTTGTTCGTGCGGTCGCGCACAAAGATGTCGCTGACGCCATTGGTGTCACCGGCCACGAGGTTGGGGGCGTAGGAAGTGAACGCCACAAAACGTCCGTCGTCGCTGATGCTGGGTGAACTGCTGCCAAGCTCACCGGTGGGGGTCTGTGCACCGCTGCTGCTGACACTGACACGTGTCGTCGTGTTCGAGGTGCGGTCACGCACGAACACGTCCTCGGCGATGTTGGTGTCGCCGGTAACCAGATTGGTCGCGGCGGTCGAGAACACCACATAGCGCCCGTTAGCGCTGATGGCACCCATGTAGCTGACGTTGTTGGGCTGGCTGCCGGTGTTGCCCACGCTCACGCGCTGCGTAACAAGCCCCGTGACGTCGCGAACAAAAAGATCGGCGAAGGTGTTGGTGTCGCCGGTCACCAGGTTGGTGGCGTTGGAGCGGAACAAGACATAGCGGCCATCCCCGCTAATGGCGGAGGTTGCGTTTCCTGCCCGGGTTTCGGTGTTGTTGCCCTGCGCGCCAGCATTGGTGACGTTGACCCGGATGGTGACGTTGGAAACAACGTCGCGACGGAACGCGTCGGGGCGAGCATTCGTATCGCCCGCCACCAGATTCGTCGCCAGGGAAGTGAAGGAAATGTAACGGCCGTCGTTGCTGATCGAGGGATACGTGCTGGAGCCGTTGCCTTGCACACCCGCCGTGGATTTGCTCACGTGTACGGTCGCACCTGTCTGCGTGTCGTAGCGGAAGATATGGTATGGGCCATTGTTGGCCGTCGACACCAGGTTTGTGGCCGAAGATTCATAAACGATGAAGCGCCCATCGCGCGAGATGGCGGGGTTGGCCGACCAGCCATTGGCCTCTGCTCCGCCGGCGCCGACGTTGACTCGTACCGTCGTGCCGAGCAGGCGGTCGCGCAGGAAAATGTCGTCGGCGGCATTGGTGTCGTTCGGCACGAGGTTGGTCGCGCCCGACTGGAACACCACAAATCGACCGTCGCCGCTTATCGCAGCGCTTGCCGTGTATCCGTTGCCCTCGATTTGCTCGGAGCTGATGCTCGCGCGTTCGGTCGATTGGGCCAAGGCCGCGCTGCTGGCTACGAGGGCTGCAAGTCCACACGCCAGCATTCCGTTCTGTAAATATTTCCGTGGTGCAAATGACATGGATACCTCTCCTTAAGTTTCGTGGTTCGCCAAATTTGGGCCAAAGTATCCTCGACGTCGACGCCTCTGTCAAACGCCCACTTGCCTGCACAGGTTCGGGGAAACAAATCACGCCGCCTGATTCCGCTACGCTGCATCCGGGCTACCATCTGCCATGAAGTTTCCCCGCCGACCGCCGCATGCCCATCGCCGGCAACGCCGTGAACTACACTCAAACCAAAGGGGCGCCAGCGTAGCGCGTTCGCGACAAGCCAAGCAGGAGGGTGGACATGGCCATGTTTTTCGAAGAGTCCGACGAACTGACGCAGGCGATCCTGCAGGATCCGGGCAAGCCGCTCATCCTGTGCGAGGGCGATTCGTGGTTCGCGCTGCCGATGAGGATCAATGTGGTGCGACAGATCGACAGGATGGGGGACTACAACATCCTCAATGTTGCGACCAACGGCGACGAGGTCATTTCCATCATGTCCGGCCGCGAAAAGAAGAAACTCAGGAACTTCCTGCGGGACGACTTCTACCGCTTCAAGGCGCTACTGTTCAGCGGCGGCGGCAACGACATCGTGGGCGAAGACCTGGTGCCGCTGCTCAAGGACAAGACCGCCGCCAACACCTGGCGCGACTGCATCCACGACGAGCGCCTGGTGCGGCGGGTGGAGCAAATCAGGCATGCCTATCTGGACCTGCTGGACATCCGCGACGACCACCGGCCGGCCTGCAGCATCGTCGTCCACGGCTACGACTACCCGATCGCCACCGGCGTCGGCTATCTCGGCGCGGGTCCGTGGATCAAGCCCTACATGGAGCAGAAGGGAATCGCGTCGCCCGACGACCAGAACGCCATCCTCAAATTCCTCATCGACCGCTTCAACGGGATGCTGGCCGAGCTTGCCGGCACCCGTCCGGGCTTCGTCCACGTCGCAACGCCTGGGACGCTGCAACCGGGGGAGTGGGGCGACGAGCTGCATCCGACGACGCAGGGCTTCCGCAAAATCGCCGAGAAGATCAAGCCGGAACTGGACAGGGTGCTGCAGGGGTAAGAGCATTGCCGGGCTACATTTACTCGTCCAACGCGCGGTCCCAATACGGCACCCCGGAGAAGCGCTCGGCGAGAAAATCCACGAACGCGCGCACCCGCGTGGAAAGATGCCGCGTCGGCGGATAAACGGCATAGGCGCTCAGCGTAGGCCAGGTGTACCCGGTCAGCACCGGCACCAGCAGGCCGCGGGCGATGGCGTCATGGACATGGAAGGTGGGCTGCAGGATGAGCCCCTGCCCGGCCATCGCCGCATTGCACAGGAAATCCCCATTGTTCGCCCTCAGCCTGATCGGCACCTTTACCGTGCCGCTGCGCCCGTCGGGCTCCTGGTACGCCCAGGTGCCGGGGTTCGCCAGATTGCTGTAGGCCAGGCAGACGTGCTGCCCGAGGTCTGCCGGATGCGCGGGCGTGCCATGCACGGCGAGATAGGCCGGACTTGCGCAGACGGCATGGCGAACCGGCGCCAGACGGCGCGCGATGAGGCTGGAATCGGCGAGCTGCGCGATGCGGACGGCGACGTCGAAACCCTCCTGCATCAGGTCGACCTGGCGGTCGTTGAAGTCGAGGTCGAACTCGACCAGCGGATGCTGTTCGATGAATTCGTTGATCGCGGGCGCAAGATGCAACAGGCCGAAGGAAAGCGGCAGCGCCACCTTGAGCTTGCCGCGCAATGCCTCGTGTTCCTGAGACACGGCAAGCTCCGCCTCCGCCAGGTCGGACAGCACGCGCACGCTGCGCTCGTAAAAGCCGCGGCCGCTCTCCGTCAGGCTCAGGCGGCGCGTGGTGCGACGGAAGAGCTGCACGCCCAGGCGCGCTTCCAGCTCGGCAAGCCGCCGGCTCACCGCCGATTTCGCGATCTCCATGCGTTGCGCGGCACCGGTGATGCTGCCGGTTTCCACCACGCGCACGAAGGTTTGCATGTCTGCAAAGCGGTCCAAAGGTTCTCCATACAGGAACAATCAATTGCAATTATTGATCTTTATTCCCGGTTCAGCAACCGTCACAATACGTTCCACGCAGTTCAACCAACCAGGGAGCAAACCATGAGCAGCCAGTCCGACACCCCAAAAGCATCCGCACCCATCGAAGTCCACCTTGAAGCTGGCAAGCAGTATTACTGGTGTTCATGCGGGCTCAGCAGGAACCAGCCGTTTTGCGACGGTTCCCACAAGGGGACGGATTTCGAACCCAAGGCCTTCAGCGTGGACGAAACCAAATCGGTCTGGCTGTGCGCGTGCAAGAAGACCACCAACGCACCGTTTTGCGACGGCGCGCATAGCAAGCCTTGATGCGGGAAAACGGCCAACGCGAACGATGCGGTTCCTTCGTCACCGCATCCTGCGAATATCATGCCGACGACGTAGCAGGTAGGATGCGGTGAGGCACGAACCGCATCGCTCGCGGTGACGACGTAGAATCTCTGATTGATGCAATTCAGCCAGGAGCTGCAACCATGACGATCCGCACTATCACCCAACTCGTCCGCGCCTCGGCCGTCTCCGAAGGCGCCGGGGTCACGGTGCACCGGACCATAGGAACCCCGGCGCGGCGCCACCTCGATCCTTTCCTGATGCTGGACCACTTCGGCAGCGACGACCCCAGCGAGTACATCGCCGGTTTCCCCGACCACCCGCACCGCGGCTTCGTCACGCTGACCTACATGCTGGACGGCCACATGCTGCACCAGGACAGCATGGGCAACCGCGGCGACCTGCGCAGCGGCGGCGCGCAATGGATGAAGGCGGCCAGCGGCGTGATCCACTCCGAAATGCCGCAGCAAAGCGACGGCCTGATGCGCGGGTTTCAGCTATGGATCAACCTGCCCGCGGCGCAGAAGATGAGCGACCCCGGCTATCAGGAATTCCCGCCGGATGCGATACCGGAAGTGCAGGCCGACGGCGCTCGGGTCAGGCTGCTGAGCGGCGAATACGGCGGGCAAACGGGACCGATCAGCGATCCCGGGACGCATGTTCAGTATCTGGACGTGCATCTGGAACCGCAGCGCACTTTCACGCACCCGCTCGACTCGGCCATGAGCGCCTTCGTCTGCGTCTTCGAGGGCGATGCGGCGATGGGCGATGCGGCGCTGCCCAGGCACACGCTCGCCATACTCGGGGCCGGCGACACGGTGGAGATCACGGCTGGTGCGGCAGGGGCACGCTTCATCCTGGTCGCGGGCCATCCGCTCAATGAGCCCATCGTCCAGTACGGCCCGTTCGTGATGAGCACACGGGAAGAAATCGAGCAGGCATTGGCGGACTACAGGGACGGCCGGCTGGTGCAGAAAAAGGCGACGATGGCGGGCGGCGGGTAGCTGGTTCAGCTTCGCATTCAACGTGGAAAATGCGAATGAAGCGGGACCATCGGACGCGCATGTCTGTCATGTCAAGAGCCGACCCTGCGCTCCATCTGCGACCCTGCACTCCATCTGGGTAGCTGACCGTCTAGACGACCCTATTGTCCACAGGTCAGTGAGGAGGCCTGGTTCATCCGCAATTCCCTTTCCTTCACGTCTATGCACGGCGTAGAATCCCGGCATGCATGTGCCGGGGACGCCACGAGACACCATGCACGCCGTGTGTTCGAGGATAGCTACACGGCATCAAGCCAAGGGAGCCGCGACAAATGAGCAAGATTACCCACATAAGATTGGAAAATCTGACTGCCTTTGCGAAACTGGACCAGACATTTTCGCCGGGTGTAAATGTGTTTATCGGCGAGAATGGTACCGGCAAGACACATTTACTGAAGACCCTCTATGCAGCATGCGCAATTACGGTCGGTGAGGATACCGAGAAGGGCTTTGGCCTCAAGCTCAAAAATGTCTTCAACCCATACGAAGGCCGGGTTGGACGTTTAGCCCGGCGTCAGACGGGCAGCATCAGCACGAAGATTGTCATTACCCGTGAGGGCGGCAGCAGGCTAACAGCGGATTTTTCCAATCACACCAACAAAACGGAAGATATTCGTGTAACTGGCGAACCAGGTTGGAAGAAGGCTCCATTGCAAAGCGCCTACATCCCGGTGAAAGAAATGCTGGCACACGCCCCGGGTTTTCTGGCCACCGCATCCAAACGCGAGATTGCCTTTGAAGAGGTCTATGTGGACATCATCAAGCGCGCGTTCTTGCCCAAACTAAAAGGACCTACCGATCGGGACCGCACCCGTCTGCTCGCTGCGCTGCAGAAGGCGATTAAAGGCAAAGTGGTCGCTAAAGGAGAGCATTTCTTTCTCAAGAACCAACAAGGTGATTTGGAGTTCACTCTACTCGCCGAGGGTATGCGGAAGCTCGCATTGGTCTGGCTCCTGATCCAGAATGGCACGCTGCTGTCCGGCTCGGTGCTGTTCTGGGATGAACCGGAGGCTAACCTCAATCCATCGCTGATGGGCGAAGTGGTCGAGGTGATCCTTGAGTTACAGCGTTTGGGCGTCCAGATATTCCTTACCACGCATAACTACGTGCTACTCAAAGAGTTCGATCTGCGCAAGCAGAAGGGTGACGCCATTCGATTCATCTCATTGTTCCGGGATAGCTCCGGGGGCGTGGTTGGGCAATGGAGTGATATTTTTCGCGGTGTTGACCCGAATGCAATCTCAGCTACTTTTGCGGATCTGTACCAACGTGACATTGCCCGCGCACTGAAGGGTGGTGCTGAATGATAGCGCGAGAAGGCGAATTCGAGTTCGACTTCACTACCGCAAAGACAGTAGAAAAGCTGGACGACCCAACCAAACAGCGGCCTGAAGGTATGAAGCTGGTCGATTTCGTCATAGAGGAGGAACGGCGACTCGTCATGATTGAGATCAAGGACCCGTCTTGCAAGGCGAAAGGTGGAAACCCTGCCGCAGAAGCCACCATGGAGAAGTCACGCGCCGACTTTAGCAAAAAGGTTCAGAACGACACTTTGATCGCCCAGGAACTGACCCCGAAGGCGAGAGATAGCTATAGTTATCTCCATCTCATGAAACGCGACGGAAAGCCTGTCCTGTACGCATTCTTGCTGGGCGCTGATAGGTTATCGCTTGATCCGGCCTTGCTACTTGGTTTCAAAGACAGGCTGCTGGCGCGACTGCGACAGGAGGCAGACGAACCATGGACGCGGCACTATGTGACCGATTGTGTGGTATTGACTGAACAAACATGGGCTTTGGCGTTTCCACAGTATCCCTTGGCCAGATGGCAATGAAATAGCCTGTGCAATAGTGGCGTTGTGGCATCGGGAAGTCCGCATCATCCCCTCGGATGATGCGCCGCATGCAGCCCGCGTAGGGCGCAACAACCAACGGGCATTGCACCGCATGTACGCGGCATTCGGCGCATTACGGCTTTCGCCCAATGCGCCCTACGAACGTTTTTTGAGCATCACTACTTACCTCATCCCCTCGGATGATGCGCGGCATGCAGCGCCTTCAGCCGCTCCCGCGCCACATGGGTGTAGATCTGCGTCGTGGATATGTCGGCATGGCCCAGCAGCATCTGCACCACGCGCAGGTCGGCGCCGTGGTTGATGAGGTGCGTGGCGAAGGCGTGGCGCAGGGTGTGGGGGGAAATGGGCTTGGCGATGGCGGCGTGGGCGGCGCAGCGTTTGATGAGATACCAGAATGCCTGGCGCGTCATGGCGACACCACGTTGCGTCACGAACAGGGCGTCGGCGGCGCGGCCGCTGAGCAGTACGGGCCGGGCTTCCTGGGTGTAGCGCTTGATCCATTCCACCGCTTCTTCGCCGAGCGGCACCAGACGTTCCTTGCTGCCCTTGCCCATGACGCGCACCACGCCCATGTCGAGGCTCACCATCTGGACCTTCAGGCCGACCAGTTCTGAGACGCGCAAGCCGGTGGCGTAGAGGGTTTCCAGCATGGCGCGGTCGCGCAGGCCGAGCGGGACAGCCGTGTCGGGCGCGGCGAGCAGCGACTCCACGTCGGCCTCGGACAGGCTCTTGGGCAGGGAGCGGGGCAGCTTGATTGCTGCCAGCTTCAGGGTCGGGTCGGCGGCGATCCTGCCCTGGCGCACCGCGTACTGGAACAGGCGTTTGAGGCTGGAAAGCCCGCGCCTGGCGGTGCGCGGTTTGGCGCCGCCGGGGCGCGCCTGGTGCGCCAAAAAGTCCAGCAGATCGACGTGTCCTGTTTCCAGCAGCGCCTTGCCGTGCTTGGCCTGCAGCCATGCCGCGTACAGCGTCAAGTCGCGCCGGTAGCTCTCCAGCGTGTTGCGCGCCAGGCCGTCTTCCAGCCACAGGGCGTCGCAGAATTCGTCGAGCAGGGCCTCATTCGCCTGCTTCATGCCGCAACAGCCATTGCTTGATGTCGAGCGGGCCGCTGCCGCGGCTGTGCATGAATCCGCCGAGGCCGCCTTTGGCCAGCACGCGGTGGCAGGGGATGACGATGGGGATGGGATTGGCGCCGCAGGCCTGCCCGACCGCGCGCGGGCTGGAGCCGATGCGGCTGGCAAGCTCGCCGTAGCTGACGGGCTGCGCGGCGGGGATGCCGGCAATCACCTGCCATACCTTGCGCTGGTAGGACGTGCCGTGCAATTCCGTTGGCACGTGAAAACGATGAGCGGGATCGTCCAGATAGCTTTGCAGTTCGGCGCATGCTTGCGCGGCAATGCTGTTGACGGGCGCCAGCAGCGGGGTGCCGGCAGGCAGAAAATCGATGCCGGTCACGGCGCGCTCGTTGCAGCGGATGCCAAGCGCACCGAAGGGCGTGGCCATGACGGCCTGATAGGTGGCGCTCACAGCCGCGACAGGGCGCGCCGGGCAGCTTCCTGCTGGGCGGCGTCCTTGCTGGTTTTCAGAACGCTCTGGTACTGCGCCTTGGCGTCCTGCCTGAAGCCCGCGCGGGCGAGATTGGCCGCGGCCGCGAAGCGCGCGTTCGACGCCAACGCATCGGGAGCGCCCGGCAGCAACGCCGCCTGCAGGAAATAGTCGGCGGCGAGTTTGTAGTCCTTGCGATTCTCCGCCATGGCGCCGAGCCGCGCCAGGATGTCCCTCTGCATCGACGCCGGCGCCGCGGGGAGCAGCAACTGAAACGCCTGCTGCGCCGCTGCTTCCTGCCCGGCGTCCTGCAGTTCCAGCGCGGTCTCCCGCACCCGTGCCGCCGCGTCCGGCGCTAGAGGCTCCCTGGCTGGCAGCAACTCGCGCAGCGCTTCCGACCCTGCGCCATACGCCCCGCCTTTGACCAGCACTTCCGCGCGCCTGAGCCGCCACTGCTGCGCCGGGATGTCGGCCGGCGGTGCGTCCAGCCCCTGCCACAGCCGCACCGCGAAGGCGTAGCTTCCCGCCTGCGCAGCCGCTTCGCCCAGGCTGTAGCGCGCCGCCGGAGCCGGATCGTTGGCCGCACCCTGCTCGAACAGGCGCACCGCGGTCATGCCGAGTTTCTGTCCCGCCAACGATGAAATCAAGCGCAACTGCGCGTCCGCGCGCAACGCAGCATCCTTGGCGCGCTGCGCCAGATAGGCCAGCAGTGCGCGGGCCGTGACAGGTGCGATCTGCGCCTGCTGGTTGGCCTGTTCCGACCACGCGGCGTCGTCGCCGGTGAGCAGATGCAACTGGTTGGCCGCCGCGTCGGCATGCGCGAGGTAGGCCTGCCAGAGCTGGTCCGCGCTACTTCCCTTGGACGCGGCGATCAGTTGTTCCTGCGCCTCCGCCTGCCAGGCAGCGTTCTTCTGCAACTGCCCGGCCTTGAGGATGACCGTCCAGTTCGCCGCCACAGGCTTCTTTTGCAGCGCCTGGCGCGCCGCGTCCACGGCTGCCTGCGGGGCGAGCAGGCCTGCGTCGAGGCGCACCAGCAGCTTGAGCGGGTCGGCGTCATTAAGCTGCGGCAGCCACTCGGCCGCCTGCTCCGCGAGTCCCGCTTGCAGCAGCGCTTGCAGATACGCTTCCAGCAGATCCGGCGCAACCGGTGAGTAATCTTGGCGCAGGCGCAGCATCACCGGATAGGCGTCCGCCGGCCGGCCCTCGGCGATGTAGCTGCGGGCGGCCAGTTGCCGCGCCTCCTGGTGCTGCTTTTGCGTGAGTTCGGATTGCCAGAACAGCCGCGCCAGGTAGCTCCGCGCCGCCGCCCCCTGCCCCAGCTCCAGCGCGGCCATGGCGGCGAGCCGATTGACAGCCTGTTGCGTCTCCGCAGGCGCTTCGCGCGGCAGTTCCGCTACCCGGCGCAGCACGTCCTGCGGGCGATCCAGCTCGGCCAGCAGCGACAAGCGCAAACGTTCCCACTCCGGCCAGCGGGCGCCATCCGCGCGCGCGGGCTGCGCCGCCTCGACATGCGCGAGTGCGAGTTGCGCAGCGCCCTCGCGCGCAAGCCGCGAGGCCAGCTCGAATTCGTCCGGGAGCGGATCGGCACGACAGGAAAGGGAGAACAGCAGAAGGAGAAACGGGAGATGGCGCATGGGAGCTATTCTAGCCTGTTGCCGCAGCAAGACAAAAGGGCGAAAAAAAACGCAAGGGCCAAAACCCTTGCGTTTTTTTACGACCAGCCGGAGAGTTACTCTGCGGCTGCCGCAGCAATAGCAGCCAGCCGCTTGGCGCTGGGTGCCAGCTTTTCCTTGATACGTGCGGACTTGCCGGAACGCTCGCGCAGGTAGTAAAGCTTGGCGCGGCTCACGTCGCCGCGACGCTTCACTTCGATGGTGGCGATCAGCGGCGAATAGGTCTGGAAGGTCCGCTCAACGCCTTCGCCGGAGGAAATCTTGCGCACGATGAAGGCGGAGTTGAGGCCGCGATTGCGCTTGGCGATGACCACGCCTTCGTAGGCCTGGACGCGCTTGCGCTCGCCCTCGACCACGTTGACGTTGACCACCACGGTGTCGCCGGGAGCGAAAACGGGGATGATCTTGCCCAGGCGGGCGATTTCTTCTTGTTCCAGTTGCTCGATGAGGTTCATTGCGTCACTCCTGATTTCAATGGCCTGTGGCCTTTCGCGTAGAGCATGCCGAAGCGTGATGCGCGCGTTTGTCGTTTGCTACTGCGATTGTTCCCGCTTGAATTCCTCAAGCAGGAATAATTCTTCTTTGCTCAATTTCCGCTGCGCCAGCACCTCGGGCCGCCGCAGCCAGGTCCGTCCCAGCGCCTGCTTCAGCCGCCAGCGCTTGATATCCGCATGGTTGCCGGACATCAGCACCGGCGGCACACGCTCGCCCTGATAATCTTCGGGCCGCGTGTAGTGCGGACAATCCAGCAGGCCGTCGAAAAACGAATCCTGCGCCGCCGAATCGGCATCCCCGAGCACGCCTGGGATATGCCGCACAATGCTGTCCATCAACACCATCGCCGCCAGCTCCCCGCCGGAGAGCACGTAGTCGCCGATGGAAATTTCGTCATCCACCTGGCGTTCCAGCAAGCGCTCGTCGATACCTTCGTAGCGGCCCGCCAGCAGGATCAATCCGGGCTCCGCCGCCAGTTCCATCACGACTTTGTGATCCAACAGCCGCCCCTGGGGCGACAGGTAAATCACGCGGGGCTTGGCGACGCCTGCCTCAAGCTGGCGCTGCTTCGCGGCCACAATGGCGCGCTCCAGCGGCTCCACCAGCATCACCATCCCCGGCCCGCCGCCATACGGGCGGTCGTCTACGGTACGGTAATTGTTCCCGGTGAAATCCCGCGGATTCCACAGTTGCAATTCGTAGCGCTTCTGTTCCAGTGCCCGGCTCGTGATGCCATGCCTGGTGATGGCGTCGAACATCGGCGGAAACAGGGTGATGACGTCGAACTGCACGGTCAGTAGTCCGCGCCCCAGTCCACACGGATCTGGCCCGCCGCCAGATCCACATCGAGAATGAAGCGCCCCGCGAAGGGAATCAGCCGCTGGCGTTCGCCTTCGACCACCAGCACGTCGTCGGCGCCGGTTTCCAGCAATCCGGTTACGCGGCCGAAATCGACGCCATCGGCATTCACGACCTTCAGGCCGACGAGATCGGACCAGTAATATTCGTCAGGACCGGCCGGCGGCAGGGCATCGCGGGCGACCGCAATCTGGCTGCCCTTGAGGGCCAGCGCCGCATCGCGGCCGACAACGCCTTCCAGCTGGGCGACCAGCGCACGGCCGTTGAGCGTGGCACGCACCACTTCATATTCGCGCCAGGAGCCGGCCTTGCCCAGCCACCAGTTCGGATAATCCAGCAAGCCGTCTATTGCCTCGGTGTAGGCGTGAACCTTGATCTGTCCGTGCACACCGAACGGGGCGAAGACATGCCCCATCACCACCAGGTTATCAGGCGGGTTTGGCACCAGCACGCTTGACGAGTTTGGCCACCGTGTCGGACAGCAGAGCGCCCTGGGATTGCCAGTGGGTGATCCTGCCCAAGTCGACGCGCAGCGCTTCCTGCTTTTCCGTCGCTACCGGATTGTAAAACCCGACGCGCTCGAGGAACCTGCCGTCGCGGCGGTTGCGCGAATCGGCTACCACCATGTTGTAAAACGGGCGATTCTTGGAGCCGCCGCGGGAGAGCCGAATAATAACCATCGCTTTGCCTATCCCTAACACACTAAAAAAGACCGCGATTCTACGATATTTTGCACGCCCTTGGCAACAGGTTCCGTGAAACGCGCCGAAAGGCCGCTCAGCGCATGCCCGGGAACGCGCCTTTCATGTTGCGCATCATCTTGCCCATGCCGCCCTTGGAGAAGGTCTTCATCATCTTTTGCGTCTGCTCGAACTGGCTCAGCAGGCGGTTCACTTCCTGCACCTGCACACCCGCCCCGGCGGCGATGCGGCGCTTGCGCGAAGCCTTGAGCACGGCGGGGAAACGCCGCTCCTGCGGGGTCATGGAGTTGATGATGCCTTCGATGCGGTTGATCGCCTTGTCGTCCATCTGGCCGCCCGCGGCCGCCTGGCTCAACTGGCCGGGGAGCTTGTCGAGCAGCGCGCCGATGCCGCCCATTTTCTTCATCTGCACCAGTTGCATCTTGAAGTCTTCCAGATCGAAATCCTTGCCGGATTTGATCTTCTTGGTGAGCTTGAGCGCCTCTTCGTGGTCGACGCCGCGCTGCGCTTCCTCGATCAGGGAGAGCACGTCGCCCATACCGAGTATGCGCGATGCCATGCGCTCCGGGTGGAAAGCCTCCAGCCCGGTGAGCTTTTCGCCCACGCCGGCGAACTTGATCGGCTTGCCGGTGACGTGACGCACCGAAAGCGCCGCGCCGCCGCGGGCATCGCCATCCAGCTTGGTGAGGATCACGCCGGTGAGCGGCAGCGCCTCGGAAAAGGCGCGCGCGGTGTTGACAGCGTCCTGGCCCTGCATGGCGTCCACCACGAACAGCGTTTCGATGGGCTGCAGCGCCTCGTTAAGGTCGCGGATTTCCTGCATCATCGCCTCGTCGATCGCCAGCCGTCCGGCGGTGTCGACGATCAGCACGTCGTGGAAATGCTTGCGCCCATAGTCCAGCGCCGCCAGGGCGATCTGCACCGGGCTCTGCCCCGCTTCGGCCGGGAAGAAATCCACCTGCACCTGGTGCGCCAGCGTTTTCAGCTGCTCGATGGCCGCGGGACGGTAAATGTCGCAACTCACCAGCAGCACCTTCTTCTTCATCTGCTCGTGCAGCAGCTTGGCCAGCTTGCCGCTGGTGGTGGTCTTGCCCGCGCCCTGCAGGCCCGCCATCAGCATCACGGCAGGCGGCACGGTGGCGAAGTTGAGCGCGGCGTTGTGCTCGCCCATGAGGCGCGTCAACTCCTGATGCACTACGCCGATGACTGCCTGCCCGGGCGAAAGGCTGGCCAGAACCTCCTGCCCCAGCGCGCGCTCCCGGACCTGGTTGATGAATTCCTTGACCACGGGCAGCGCAACGTCTGCCTCAAGCAGCGCCATGCGCACTTCGCGCAAGGCATCCTGGATGTTGGCCTCGGTCAGCCGGGCCTGGCCGCGCAGGGATTTGACGACCCCTGCAAGGCGGTTGGTGAGATTGTCGAACATGACGCTGAACCCCTATGTAACCCGGCCGGTTGGTGTCTTCCGCCGGAAGATGGTGTAGACTTGCCTGCAACTCAATAGTCTACAACACAATGAGCGTCCTCCTACCCCACTTCGTTGCCTCCCTGCTGTATGCGTTGCTGGGCGTGCATTTTTGGCGTACCCGCTGGCGCGCCGCGGCACCCGGCGGCAAACCCCGCCCGGAAAAAATGCGGCCGTGGGAAAGGGCCGCCATCCTTCTACCTCTGCTGCTGCACGGCAGCCTGCTCTACCAGTCCCTGCTCGGCAGCGGCGCACTCAATTTGGGTGTCGGCAACGTGGTTTCAGCCGTGGTATGGCTGACCGTACTCATCTACTGGCTGGCAAATTTCTGGTGCAAGCTGGAGGGACTGCAGGCTTTCGTGCTCGGCATCGCAGCCGTTGCGACGCTGTTTCCGGTAATGCTGCCGGGCATGCACAGCCTGCCCTACAGCGAACCGCCCGCCTTCGTGGCTCACTTGCTGATGGCGCTGCTGGCCTACAGCCTGTTCACCATCGCCGCCGTGCATGCAGGGCTGATGCTGCTGGTGGAGCGGCGTCTGCACAGCGGGACGATGCCTGCCCTGCTGCAAAATCTGCCGCCGCTTTTGACCATGGAGAGCCTGCTGTTCCGCGTCATTTCCGCGGGATTCATTCTGCTGACGCTGACGCTGGTGAGCGGCGCCCTGTTTTCCGAGGAACTGTTCCACAAGCCGCTGCAGTTCACCCACAAGACCGTGTTCGCCATCGTCTCCTGGGTCATTTTCGGCGCACTGCTGGGGGGCAGAAGTATTTACGGCTGGCGCGGCCGCACCGCCATCCGCTGGACCCTGGCCGGATTTGCGATGCTGCTGCTGGCCTATGTGGGCAGCAAGTTCGTACTGGAAGTGATCCTGCAAAAGTAGCTGTGCCCGCCCCGGCCGCATGGGTTCGTGCATGCACGAACTCTTGACAAAACAGGCCCGGACCCTAAACTTGACCTTTCCATTATTCAGAAGGTTACTGTCCTTTGGATGAAGTACCCATAAGCGCGCTGCTGGGCGCGCTTGCCGTTCTGCTCCTCGTTTCCGCATTCTTCTCCAGTTCCGAAACCAGCATGATGGCGCTCAACCGCTACCGGTTGAAACATCTTGTCAAGCAGGGGCATCGCGGCGCGAAGCTCGCGTCACAGCTTCTCGCCAGAACCGACAGACTGCTCGGCGTGGTGCTGCTCGGCAACAACCTGGTCAACTCGGCGGCAGCGGCCCTGACCACCGTTATCGTTTTCCGCCTGTTCGGGCAAGGCGAGTTGGCGCTGTCACTGGGAACTCTCGCGGTGACCTTCGCCATCCTGGTGTTCAGCGAGGTGACGCCGAAAGTGCTGGGAGCCGCCTACCCGGAGCGCATCGCCCTCCCTGCCAGCTATGTCCTGACCCCATTGCTCAAGCTGTTGCAGCCGGTGGTGTGGTTCGTCAACCTGTTCGTGAACGCCCTGCTCTGGCTGATGCGCCTGAAACCAGCCGCTGGCAACGGCGACAACGTGCTCGGGGTGGAGGAGTTGCGTACCATCGTGCTGGAGTCGGCCAATTTCATGCCGCAAAAACACCGCAGCATCCTGCTCAACCTGTTCGAGCTGGAAAACATCACGGTGGACGACGTCATGACCCCGCGCAACCAGATCGAAGCCATCGACATCGAAGCGCCGATGGAGGACGTCATGCAGCAACTGGCCACCAGCCACCACACCCGCGTTCCGGTCTACCAGGGCCACCTGGACGACATCGTCGGAATCATTCACGTGCGCCGCGTGGTGCACCATGCGCGCGCGAAGGAAATGACTGTGGAAGCGCTGCGGGAAATCATGCTGGAACCCTATTTCATCCCTGCCGGCACGCCGCTGTTCACACAGCTGCAGCACTTTCAGGAAAGCCACCGCAGGATAGGCATGGTGGTCGACGAATACGGGGAACTGATGGGTCTGGTAACGCTCGAAGACATGCTGGAAGAAATCGTCGGCGAGTTCACCACACATGCCCCTTCGCAAACCGGGGCCTACAGCAGGCAGGAGGACGGCAGCTGGCTGGTGGAGGGAAGCGCCCTGCTGCGCGACCTGAACCGGAAACTGGGGCTAAAGTTTCCGCTGGAAGGACCGAAAACCTTAAATGGGTTGATCCTGGAACAGTTGGAAGACATCCCCGAGGCCGGCACCAGTCTCAAGATCGCCGGCCACCCCGTGGAAATCGTCCAGATCCAGGAACGCGTGGTGAAAGTCGCGCGCATCTTTCCGCCGCTGACGGCACGGGAGTAGCCACAGCGCGCCTTTACAAAAGGGTTTTGCCCGGTGCATCATTGAGGACTTGCAAACATCATAACGTCTCTGGAAAGCCATGGCTGCTGCATTCTCCACTAACCTGACCGGACTGGCGCGATCGCTGGTGCAAAAGGAGTGGCTGCCGGAAGCCGACGCCGAAGCCATCCAGACCCAGGCCAATGCCTCCGGCGTAGGCTTTGTCACCCAGCTGATCCAAAGCAAAAAATACTCCGCGCTGCAGGTTGCAGAGTTCGCCGCGCAGTCCTTCGGTTTTCCGCTCCTCGACCTGAAAGCGGTCGACACAGAACAGCTGCCCAAAGACGTGCTGGATCTCAAGCTGGTCCAGAAACGGCGTATTCTGGCGCTGCACCAGCGCGGCACCCGTTTGTTCGTGGCGATTTCCGACCCCACCAACCTGCAGGCGCTGGACGACGTCAAATTCCAGACCAGTCTGACGGTGGAACCCATCGTGGTCGAGGACGACAAGCTCGGTGCACTCCTCGACAAATTCATCGAGTCCTCCGACACCAGCCTGAAAAGCCTGGACGCGGAAGACCTCAACCTGGACTTCGTCGACGACGATGCCGCCAGGAAGAGTGATGAAGCGGCTGCGGCCGAGGTCGACGATGCGCCGGTAGTCAGGTACCTCCAGAAAATCATGCTGGACGCCATCAACGGCGGCGTATCCGACATCCACTTCGAGCCGTATGAGAAGAACTACCGTATCCGTTACCGCACGGACGGCGTGCTTTACGAGGCGGCCCAGCCGCCCCTCGCGATCAAGGAAAAAATCGCCTCGCGCATCAAGGTGATCTCCAAGCTCGATATTTCGGAAAAGCGCGTGCCCCAGGACGGACGCATGAAGCTGGTGCTATCCAAGAACCGCGCCATCGACTTCCGCGTCAGCACCTTGCCCACGCTGTACGGCGAAAAAATCGTAATGCGGATTCTCGACCCCACCAGCGCGCAACTCGGCGTCGATGCGCTGGGCTACGAGCCGGACCAGAAGGAACTCCTGCTCAATGCCGTGCAGCGCCCCTACGGCATGGTGCTGGTGACCGGCCCGACCGGCAGCGGCAAGACCGTGTCGCTGTATACCTGTTTGAACATCCTGAACAAGCCAGGGGTCAACATTTCGACCGCCGAGGATCCGGCCGAGATCAACCTGCCCGGCGTCAATCAGGTCAACGTCAACGACAAGGCGGGGCTTACCTTTCCCATCGCGCTCAAGGCGTTTCTGCGCCAGGATCCTGACGTCATCATGGTGGGCGAGATACGCGACCTCGAGACCGCCGACATCGCCATCAAGGCAGCCCAGACCGGCCACATGGTGCTATCCACCCTGCACACCAACGATGCCCCGGGCACCCTCACCCGCCTCATGAACATGGGGGTGGCGCCGTTCAACATCGCGTCGAGCGTGATCCTGATCACCGCGCAACGGCTGGCGCGGCGCCTATGCGGCTGCAAGAAGCCCATCGACATCCCCGCAGAGGCACTGTTGCGCGCCGGCTTCACCGAGGAAGACCTGGACGGAAGCTGGCAACCGTACGGCCATGTCGGCTGCGAACTGTGCAAGGGAACCGGCTACAAAGGCCGCGTCGGCATTTACCAGGTGATGCCTATCAGCGATGAAATGTCGCGCATCATCATGAAAAACGGTACAGCCATCGACATCGCCGACCAGGCCCGCCGCGAAGGGGTGCGGGATCTACGCCAGTCCGGGCTGAGGAAGGTCAAGTCCGGGTTTACATCGCTCGAGGAAATCGAAGCGGTCACCAACGAGTAAGGAATCGGTATGGCAGTGGCGAAAAAAGACGTCAGGAAGGAAGCCAATTTCCAGTGGGAAGGGGTGGACAAGAAGGGCAAGAAGATTCGCGGCGAAATGCGGGCCGGCGGCGAGGCTGTGGTCAATGCCACCTTGCGCCGGCAAGGCATTACCGTCACCAAGGTCAAAAAACAGGGTGGCCTCAAACGCGGCAAAAAAGTCACCGAGAAGGACATCGCCCTGTTCACCCGGCAGCTCGCCACCATGATGAAAGCGGGCGTGCCGCTGCTGCAGGCCTTCGACATCGTGGGCAAAGGACACAGCAATCCTTCGGTGCAAAAACTGCTGGGGGACATCAAGGCTGACATCGAAAGCGGCAGCAGCATGAGCCAGGCATTCGCCAAGCAACCGCTGTACTTCGACGCGCTGTACGTCAACCTGGTCGGCGCCGGCGAGCAGGCCGGCATTCTCGACACCGTGCTGGAGCGGCTCGCCATCTACAAGGAAAAGATCCTCGCCATCAAGGGCAAGATCAAGTCGGCCCTGTTCTACCCGATTTCCATCCTCGTGGTGGCCTTCGTCATCACGGCGGTGATCATGATTTTCGTTGTCCCGGCATTCAAGGAACTGTTCACCAGCTTCGGCGCCAACCTGCCCGCACCCACCCTGGTCGTGATGGCGATTTCGGACTTCTTCGTCGCGTACTGGTGGGCGATCTTCGGCAGCATCGGCGGCGCCTTCTGGTTCTTCTTCTACACCTGGAAGCGCTCGCGCAAGATGCAGATGGTGATGGACCGCCTGTTCCTGCGCCTGCCCATATTCGGCATCGTCATCGAGAAAGCCACCATTGCGCGCTGGACGCGCACGCTTGCCACCATGTTCGCCGCCGGCGTGCCGTTGGTGGATGCGCTGGACTCGGTTGCCGGCGCCGCCGGCAACCAGGTGTATTTCGAGGCCACCAAGAAGATCCAGGGCGAGGTCTCGACCGGCACCAGCCTCACGGTTTCCATGCAGAACGCCGGCGTGTTTCCCAACATGGTGCTGCAAATGACCGCCATCGGTGAGGAATCGGGTTCTCTCGATGCCATGCTGAACAAGGTCGCGGATTTCTACGAGGCAGAGGTGGACGACGCAGTCGCGGCGCTGTCCAGCCTGATGGAACCGATCATTATGGTGGTGTTGGGCGTGCTCATCGGCGGCCTGGTGATCGCCATGTATCTGCCGATCTTCAAAATGGGGCAGGTCGTTTAAGGCAGTCCTGCCGCAGAGCCCGAAAGCCACGCATGCCACCCATCGAACTCCTGCACGCCTCCCCTGCGCTGTTCACCACCCTGTGCGCGGCGCTCGGCCTGATGGTGGGCAGCTTCCTCAACGTCGTCATCTACCGCCTGCCGAAGATGCTGGAGCGCGACTGGGAAGGCCAGTGCGCTTCTCTCAAGGGCGAAGAAGCTGCGGCCGGCGTGCCGTTCAACCTGGCCGTGCCGCGTTCGGCCTGCCCGTCCTGCGGCCACAGGATCACCGCCCTGGAAAACATCCCCCTGCTGAGCTATGCATTCCTGCGCGGCCGCTGCTCGCAGTGCAAGGCGTCTATCAGCGTGCGCTACCCCTTGGTGGAACTGCTCACGGGAACATTGAGCGGGTTCGCCGCATGGCATTTCGGATTCGGCTGGGCGGCCGCCGGGGCGCTGATTTTCTGCTGGGCGCTGATCGCTCTGACCTTTATCGACTTTGACACGCAACTGCTGCCGGACAGCATCACCCAGCCGTTGATCTGGCTTGGTTTGCTGTTCAATCTCGGCGGCACCTTCACCGACCTGCAGGCAGCGGTCGTCGGCGCAATCGCGGGCTATCTCAGCCTGTGGCTCGTCTACTGGGGGTTCAAGTTCGCCACCGGCAAGGAAGGCATGGGTTTCGGCGATTTCAAGCTGCTCTCCGCCGCCGGTGCCTGGCTCGGCTGGCAGGTGCTGCCCGTGGTCATCCTGCTTTCCTCGGTGGTCGGCGCCGCGGTTGGCATCGCGCTCATCGTGTTCGCCAGGCACGGCCGCCATGTGCCCATTCCGTTCGGCCCTTACCTGGCGGGTGGTGCCATCATCGCGCTGTTCTGGGGCAATGCGCTCATGCGCGCCTATCTGGAGTAAACCATGTTCGCCGTTGGACTGACCGGCGGCATCGGCTGCGGCAAGAGCAGCGCGGCCCAACTGTTCGCCGAACTCGGCGCAGGCGTGATCGACACCGACGCCATCGCCCACCAGCTCACCCAAGCTGATTCCCCCGCCATGGACGCCATCCGGCTCAAGTTCGGCGCAGACCATGTGCTGCCGGACGG
>Ga0315281_10004557_pt1 | contig 20071 bp, 17 predicted proteins | sample YL17G07_0_MG_FD_204540 | JGI IMG/M metagenome (GOLD analysis project Ga0315281, IMG submission 204540) | Sediment microbial communities from Yellowstone Lake, YNP, Wyoming, USA - YL17G07_0 | ecosystem: Environmental > Aquatic > Freshwater > Lake > Sediment | place: USA: Wyoming | collected... | reverse complement strand
CTTCGGTCGTGTCGTTGCCGGTGAAGTCACCGGCCGAGAACAGATCGACACCGGTGACTTTGAGTTTGGTCGAGGTAATCGAACCTTCGTAGCGCGAAATGCCATGGTGCGCCAGATGATTGGCACAAACCCTGGCCTGTTCGAACAGCGGCGCCACCAGCCCGTAGGTCTGGCCGCGGTGCTGCACGCATTCGCCGACCGCGTAGGCGCGCGGGTCGTAGGTCTGCATGGTGTCGTTGACCACCACGCCACGCTCGCAATACAGCCCGGACTGTTTGGCGAGTTCGATGTTCGGGCGAATGCCGACCGCCATCACCACCAGATCGGCGGTGAGTTCCCGGCCGTCTTCGAGACGCACGCCCTGCACCCTGCCCTTGCCGAAGATTTCTTTCGTGACGCCCTTGAAAATGAATTGCAGGCCGCGCGCTTCGAGTTCTTTGCGCAGCATGCGCGCCGCGGCCTGATCGAGCTGGCGTTCCATGAGCAGGTCGGGCAGATGCACCACCGTGACCTTCATGCCCTGCTTCATTAAACCATTCGCGGCTTCGAGACCGAGCAACCCGCCGCCAATCACGACGGCATGTTTATATTTTTCGGACGCCGCCAACATGCTTTCGACATCGGCCAGATCACGGAAGCCGATGACCCCCGGCAGATCCTTGCCCGGCACCGGTAGCAGGAACGGGTTCGAACCGGTGGCCAGCAACAGGCGATCGTAGCCGGCTTCGGTACCGTCTTTGGCGACGACCTTGCGGTTGCGTCGATCAATGCTGACGATCTCCTTGCCCTTGTGCAGGGTGATGCCGTTGTCGGCATACCAGGCATCGTCATTCAGCACAATGTCGGAAAATTCTTTCTCCCCGGACAACACCGGCGACAGCAGGATGCGGTTGTAATTGACCTGAGGCTCGGCACCAAACACGGTAATGGCGTATTTCTCAGGCGCGAGCTGGAGCAGTTCCTCAACAGCGCGGATGCCGGCCATTCCATTGCCAATGACCACCAATTTTTCCTTCATGCGCTAACTCCTGACAATTGGGGCTTCATAAGGTCTCGATGGTTAGACGCATCTGTCTGGCGCATTGCAACCGTTGTGCCAATATCCAGAAACACGTCTAAGCCTATGTAGGAAAACAATAAGACTCTATTTTTGGCACAGCGGACTGCCGCCGCGTGCGCCAGGATAGTGCATGAGCGTCTGCTTATACAACATGATGCACCAACATCGTACGGGTCCAGGCATCAGGCCGGGTCCGGTGCCTACCCGACAGCCAACGACCAGAGCAGCGCAAGTAACAGCAGCAACGACAGCGCCTGCCAAAAACGCAGCGGATTGCGCTCATACAGCGAGCGGTGGCGGGCCAATACACGCGGCCCTTGCGCGAGGTTGTGCTCGAACTCGAACACCAGCTCCATGGCATCGGCGTGGCGCTCGTGCGGCTCGACCGCCGTGGCGCGCGCCAGCATCGCGTCCAGCCAGGCCGGTAAATCCGGGCGATAACGGGACAGCGGCACGCGCTTGCTAAAGCGCGGACGCGAGAATGCCTCCACCTCGCCGAATGGATAGTATCCCCCACTTAAACAACGATAGAGCGTTACGCCGAGCGCATAGGTATCAGAGCGGCCATCGCCGGGAGCGCCATTGAACAGCTCCGGCGCCATGTAACTCGGCGTTCCCGGAACCTCCTCCTCCTTCGCACCGGCGTCCAGGCCGGGCATGCGCGCCACGCCGAGATCCAGCAGGCGCAAGGCGCCGTCCGGCGCCAGCATCACGTTCTCGGGCTTCACATCGCGGTGGATGATATGGCGGCGATTGAGCGCGAAGACCGCCTTGGCGAGCTGCATGCCGATACGCACGCCCTCCTCCAGCGACACCGGCGGTGTGCGCAACAGGCGCTGTTCCAGCGTCTCGCCCGGGTAAAACGGCATGACCAGATAAAGGCGCGTCTGACGGCTGGCAGCAAGCTCGATGACCTCGCCGACATAGGGGCTGCGCACCTGCGAGGCCACCCAGGCCTCGCGCACGAACGCGCGCCGGTAGCTCGCTTCGGCGGCCACACGCGGGTGCGGGAACTTGAGAATCAGATCACGCGCATCCTGCGTATCTTCGGCACGGAACAAGCGGCTATAGCGGCCATCGGAGACCATTTCCAGAAGCCGAAAACCATCTACGACATCGCCCGGCTTCGGCAATTCAAGGATGGGCATGTCGGCCACCAGCGTTTCAAGATCGACCCGATCGGCAGACGGCACGGCGAGCGTATCCAGCACCAGCGCCGTAACATTGTCCTGACTGCGCGCGCTAAGCGCCTCGTCCACAATGCGGCGTGCGGCTTCTTCGGGCGCGCTGCGCTCGGCCAGCAATGCTTTAAGGCGCGCCGCGTCGAGCGAAGCGTGTACACCATCGCTGCACAGCAGGTAGCGATCGTGGGCTTTAAGATCGTGCGTCGCGAAATCGGCGCGCACAGTTTCTTCCAGGCCGACAGCACGATGCAACACATGCTGCATGTCAGGATGACTGTGGGTGTGATCCTGAGTGAGGCATTGCAGACGGCCTGCGCGCAGCCGATAGATGCGCGTGTCGCCAACGTGCACCACATGTGCCACGCGACCGCGCAGAATCAGTGCGCTGAAGGTGGTGGCCATGTTGCGCAGTTTCTGGTCCTGGCGGCCCTGGCCGTACACCCAGCGATTCATGGCCACCAGCGACTTCAACGCCGCCTGGCCCACACCCAGCGTCGGCGGCTGACTGAGATAACCATCGAGAAATCCGCGCGCCACGGTCTCGGCCGCGAGCCGGCCACCGGGCCCGCTGATGCCGTCGGCAATTATTGCCACGGCCTCGGGTACGGCGCGCGCGTTAACCTCGGCCTCGTGCATCACCACAAAGTCGTCATTCGACTCGCGCTTGCCTTGCTCGCTGGCAAAGCCGATGCGGGTTTGAAGGTGCTCGGAATTCATATCCGGAGTTTCAAGCAGCGAGTGACAACTAGCAAGCAACCTGCAGGTCGGCCTGAAGGCCGACCTGCCTTGACGATCCAGGGAATCTCTGAATAAGTTGCCAATTCGATCGCTACGTTGTCATTTCGAGTGCTACGTTGTCGTTTCGATCGCTACGTTGTCATTTCGAGTGCTACGTTGTCATTTCGAGCGCAGCGAGAAATCTGCCGGCTCGAAAGCCCAGCGTCATCATGGTGTTCCCGGATTTCTCCCTTCGGTCGAAATGACAATAAGAAATTGTTCGGAGCTTCCCTACCTTCAAACCCGCGCCCCCGAAGCCGCGCCCCAAGTCGTTCGCCACCGCGTCTTCACCGCCATGAGCCCAAACAAACCCACAACCGCAAGCCCGGCGAAAATCAGGAACCCCCCCATGAAACCACCCGTCATGCCCTTGGAAATACCCAGTGCCTTGGCAAGAAAGAAACCGCCGAGACCGCCGGCCGCGCCGACCAGTCCGGTCATCACGCCGATTTCATTGCGGAAACGCAGCGGCACCAACTGAAACACCGAACCATTGCCCATGCCAAGCGCGGTCGCGCCGAGAAAAAACACCACCACGGCCACCCACGCGATCCCCGGCAGTTCGGTCAGCGCCCAGCCGGCAACCTTGGCGCTGCCCAGCGTTTCGGGCGCCGGTCCCTGCGGCAGCATCGCCACCGTCAGATAAGCAGCCGCGACCACCACGAACAACAACTGCAAAGTGCGAATGCCGCCAAACCGGTCGGCCAGCATGCCGCCCATGGGACGCGCCATCGAACCGGCCAAGACCACCAGCGCCGCCATCATGCCGGCCGCAATACCGGAGGTGTGATACCAATTGGTGAAGTACAGCGGCAAAGCGTTTCCCAAACCCACGAAGCCGCCGAAGGTAATGGAATAAAAAAACATGAACCACCAGGTATCGCGGTCGCGCAACACGCTCGCATAGTTCGCCAGCGTTACCGGCGCACGCTGCTCCGGCGCGTCTTTGGCCATCAGCATGTACAGCACCAGCACGATACCCAGCGGAATCAGCAGCACACCAAATACCGACTGCCAGCCCCAGTGTTCGGCCATCCACGGCACAAACATGGAGTCGAGCACCACTCCCATATTACCGGCGCCGGCAATGCCCATGACCACGCCCTGATATTTCGGCGGATACCAGCGCGAGGCCTGCGGCAGCGCCACGGCAAAGCTGGCGCCCGCAAGGCCCAATACTACGCCCAGCAGCTCCACTTCCAGTTTGGAGTGCAGGCCGAAGATCCAGGCATAGGCCATGCCGATGATGACGATGATTTGCGCGATGCTGCCGGTGAGTTTGGGGCCGAGATGGTCGGCCAACATGCCGAGCGGCACACGCAACAAGGCGCCGGCCAGAATCGGAATGGCCACGATGCTGAATTTTTCCTCAATGGAAAGCCCGAGGTCCTGGCTGAGATACAGGGACAAAGGCCCCAGCACCACCCAGACCATGAAACTCACATCGAAATACAAAAAAGCCGACAACAGCGTCGGCCAGTGACCTTCCTTGCTGAACTCCCGCCAATTCATAGTGCTCTCCTGAAAGACAAACCGTGCATCTTGCGCGATTGTGCCCTGTCATAGAGCAATGGCTGTGCCAACCTGGTTTCTTCAAGTAAAACAACGGTTCATCGCGGTGAAGTGCAAACAATGCGCACCAAATGGGTGTGTCGGCATCCCCGTTATCCCCATCGTGGTGCAATGGTGCGCGTTACAAAAAAGTTCGCGAATGCTCAGCAGAGTGCGGGCGCCGACCATGCCGTTGCCAACGGCGTACCAGTCATTCTTGGAATTCGTTTCTCCGTGCCGGAGCGGCATGGTCATGCGTTATCGCGCTGAGTGAAAGGGCACAAAGGCGCCAGTACCGAATGGCACTTACTTAGGCGGTTCCACACTCGATGCAGGGTAGGTTAGGCACGCCGTTTGTGCCTTAACCCACCAGATGTGCCGCCAGGCACTTATTAGAATTACGTTGTGTTGCTACGCAACGCTTGGCGGGTTACACAAAAAATCCTCGCCCACCCTGCATTAAGCATGTGCCGATCTGACATCGGCAAAATAACTAGACCCAAACCAGACTGCGATATTTTTCCTTAGATGGGATGAGCCAGTAACAACAACTTTATTTTCTCGAATCGCATTCATAATAGTATTGTCACCGATCCAGACTGCTGTCAGTGTTCTCAAATCGCTGGATATCATCAGGTCGACTTCATGCCCTGGATCTTTCAGGCATACGTCAACATCACCATCTTTTATTACTAACCACCAGTGACGATATTTTGAGGACTGGCCGGTAAATTCTATTTTGACGACGGTACGCCCACCCTTGAAGTAATCAACTTTCAATGATCGATGCATGTCCCAAATCAGCAGTGAAGGATCCAGATCTGCCGTCGAGAGGTCACTACGCGCCCAGCGGTGGCCCCAGGTGCCCAGCTGAAAAATAATCGGTATCAGCTCCTCACCGGCTTTGGTCAATTTGTAGCTCACATGCCCGTTTTTCTCCTTGCGCTCGATAACCTGGCCCTTTTCAAGAAACTTGAGTCGCGTGGAAAGCAAGGAAGGCGACATTAAGGGTACGCCCTTGCGCAGATCGTTAAACGATTCACTGCCGGCAGCCAGTTCACGGATGACTAAATTGGTCCAGCGTTCTCCCAATACTTCCGATGCCTTGGCAATCGGACAGAACTGTCCATACCCTTTCATCGTTGCGGCCCCTCAACCAAGTTGAACCCGTGAAATACAGGCTGTCGACACTAAATAACAGAAGGGCTTCATGCTAGTACATTTTTTGTACCTGATATAGCTTATCCAACGACAGTCAGAGTCGGCATCATTATCAGGGGTCAATAATAATCTGCTGTATTTAATGATTTATTTCGATAATCACCTTAAGCCTGCTTACCGCTTTTCTGATACAAACGTTGTACTAGTCGACCCACTGCCGCCCCTCCAAACTCCCCTCTCGTATTACCACTATCGAAAGGAGAGACGCATGACTACAGATACTGCGCTCAAGCAAACAATCATCCCCGGCATAGCTGTCATCAAAGCCAGGCAAAAGGCCACTTGGGAGGACGGCAATTACGCGAGTTTTGCGAAATTCATGGAGGCCGGTGCGATTGAGATACTCAATAACTGGAAAATTGCCAAGGACCTGACGCTACTGGATGTAGGCTGTGGTTCGGGGCAAACCGCCATTCCGGCGGCTAAAAATGGTATCAGGGTTACCGGGATCGATATTGCCGAAAACCTGATACAGCATGCCCGCAAACGCGCAAAGGAAGCATGCCTTGAAATCCGTTTCGATGTGGGCGATGCCGAGGATATGCCTTATGCCAATAACAGCTTTGACGTGGTGATATCCCTGATCGGAGCCATGTTCGCGCCTCGCCCCGAGTTGGTGGCATCTGAATTTGCACGTGTCCTGAAAAGTGGCGGGAAACTTTTTATGGCGAATTGGACTGCGGCGAGCATGCCGGCAAAAATGTTCAAGTGCGTATCCGGGTTTGTTCCGCCGCCTCCGGGGCTTGTCCCTCCCGTCTTGTGGGGTGACAGAGAGACGGTAAAACAACGTCTCTCGAATGACTTCACCGATATCACACTCACACGCAAGCTGTACCCTCAATGGCACTACTCATTCAATGCAGCCGAACTGGTAAACCTGATTCGCGCGCAATTCGGTCCCGTCAAGAAAGCATTTGATTTGATCGATCAGCAACAACAAAAAGAACTTCGGAATAGTCTCGAAGAAATTTATCTTGAGGCCAGCGAAACCACCAATGGGGTTCTCACCATTACAAATGGCGAATACCTGGAAGTAGTGGCGACACGCCGTTAGGTAAGCCCTGGGCAAGTTGTCATTTCGAGCGCAACGAAAAATCCTGGTTGCAGGAGTTCATGACGATTCAACTGCATAAAGATTTCTCCCTGTGGTCGAAATGACAAGAAGCCTCCTGATCCGAGGTTGCCTGGATGATGGAGTGGTCCATCCTGGGTAATTAAAAACAGAGTTAGGCGGTAGTTGCGTCCGGCTGCAGCAGCTACTTTATTTTTCTCATGCAGCCTTTTAGAGCTGAAAGGAAACAGGCAATGCAACAAACAAGAAAGAGGCTGATTCGTGCCGCCGTCGCGGTATCCCTGGTATCCCTGACCTTCACCGCCCCAATGGCCTCGGCAGTAGACATCGGCGTGGGTGTGAGCCTCAATACCCAGGGCGGTGGAGACGGCGGTTATGGTGTGTCCCTGCCGTTGCGCTTCGGGAACATCACGGTCGAACCGGAGCTGAGTTTCTACCGCTCCTCACGGGATCGAACCTACCCGTCTGCCCCTACCAATGACTTCAAAGCTGAATACACACAGTACACGCTGGATACCGGCATATATTGGCGCCAGCGAGTGGTTCCCGCGCTGGAAACCTATGTGGGCGGCCGCATCGGCTACTCCAAGGATAAAACTTCTTATATGTACCCCAACAGTTCCGGTTCGAACCAGTCTTACGTATCCTCCGGCTTCTACTTGGGTCCGACGCTCGGCGCCGAGTACTTCTTCGACAAGCACTTCAGCCTGGGTCTCGACGTGTCCCTATTCTACAGCTCCACGTCCAGTGAAGATGTCTACGGTAGCAACACAAGCAAGGAAGACCAAAACAGTCTCGACTACCAAACCCGCGCCAGGCTGCGGTTTTATTTCTAAAGCAAGTAGCTCACATGAAGCGCCAGCGTAATGCGGGGAAAATGGTTAGCCACGGCGCCCAGGGAACCTCTGAGCAAGTTGTCATTTCGAGCGGAGCGAGAAATCCTGGTTGTAGGAGTTCATAACGATTCAACTACATAAAGACTTCTCCCTGCGTTCGAAATGACAAGAAGCCGCCTAATCAGGGGTTGCTTAGATGATAGAGTGGTCCACCTGGGTAATTAGAAACAGGGTTAGGCAGTAGTTGCATCCGGCGGCGGCAGCTACTTTATTTTTCTCATGCAGCCTTATAAAACTGAAAGGAATTCATCATGACTACTACGCTCTATCAGCGCCTGGGTGGTGCGGATGGCATTGCCCGCCTCGTGGATGATCTCGTTGCCGCGCACTTGAGCAACCCCATCATCAAGACCCGGTTCGAGAACATCAAGGATATGGATCTTGCCAAACGGATGGCGCGCGAGTTTTTTTGCGCGGGCTCCGGCGGCCCGGAACCGTACACGGGTAAGGACATGCTCGCCGCACACAAAGGCATGAACATCAGTGAGCAGGAGTACCTGGCGGCGATGGATGACATTGTCGGCGCCATGGATAAACAGAAACTGGATGAGGGCACAAAGAATGATGTGATCGCCATTCTTTACTCGCTGAAGGGCAACATCATTCGCGTATGACGAGGCCGGAGCCTGCATTCCAGGCGAGCTTTCGGAGTCAGGTCTTGCGCAATCCTATTGCTCGCTGAGAGTGTTCATACGGATGTTATCTGGCAAAGCCCCATGCGCGCTCTCGCTTTTACGACCTATATTTTTGCCGTCCCGGAGATCCACTTTTATGTCGATTCAACCTGCTTTCTCTGTTCGTCTCATTTATCTATTTCTCCTCGTTCTTGCATTCGGGAGCGTCGGCTGCGGAAAAAGTGGCGGCGAGGCGGGCATTTCCTTTACGACTCCGCTGGTCGAAAGATCCTGGACACTTGCGGCGGGGCAAGAAGCCTACCGATGCAGGGGTTCCGTGGCGGCTCAGGACCTTTACATCAGGGGCTTCCGTCTCCCCGCGACTCCGGGACTGGCGCGCATAACCGTGACAGTTTCCGACTTGGTCCAAACAATAGGTGACTTTGACTGCACCGCCGGCACAGGCACCAACGGCGATTTCAAGATGATCTATGCGGCTGGCCCCGGCGCCAATGACGTCGTGTTTCCGGCGGGCAAGGGTGTGATCGTGCGGGCCGGACAGTACGTTCTCCTCAACATGCACCTGACCAATAACGGCGCCACTTCTCTGAGCGGCACCACACAGCTCCTCGCGGCAACGGGAAGCGCGGCGGAGGTCACCACGCCGGTCGAAATGATTTATATCGGGACCTTTAATATCAACCTCCCTGCCAATTCGACGGGGATGATCGCAGCCGGAGGTTGCTCCTCGCCGATTGACCAGACGTTTCTTTCGCTCTCGCCCGCCATGCGCAAGCTCAGCACGCATCAGCGCGTCCAGGTCGCCACTCAGGGGCAGATTCTGACGCCCCTGGACAGGGACTTCGACGTCACTCAACAGCCCATCTATCCAATAAGCCCGGAATTCAGCGTGTTTCAGGGCGATGGGATACGGACAACCTGCACATACAACAATACGACGGTATGGCCCGTAGGCTTTGGCGACTCGATCGAAGCTGAAATGTGTTTCACCGGCGTCTACCGCTATCCCGTTATCCCAGGCAATACGATTTTCGAATGCACCACACTTTAGTACAACTGAAAGCGGATACCTGAGCCCCCGTGCCATGCCCACCGCAATCGGCAGGACCGCACAGTTCATCGATATGCGGTCAGAGCCAATATCAGGATGATAAAAACATCCGTAGCAAATATCACGAGCAGCAATATGGTAGATATTGGCTATGAACCCATAGTGCTTACGCATGACCTATACAAATGTCCGATGCCTGTGACGGTTCCTTGATCTTTATCAAGCGGCGCTCTGGTGTTGTCGTGCATAGAGGAACTTGAGGACTTCGCTGCGCAGGCCCTGGTAGCGCGGGTTGTCGACGAGCGTCAGGCGGCTGCGCGGGCGCGGCAGATCGACGTTCAATATCTGGCCGATAGTCGCGGCCGGGCCGTTGGTCATCATCACAATGCGGTCGGACAGCAGCACTGCCTCGTCCACGTCGTGCGTCACCATGATAGTGGTGCAGCCGGTGGCGGCGACGATACGCAGAATCTCGTCTTGAAGATGAGCACGGGTAAGTGCATCGAGCGCGCCGAGTGGTTCGTCCAGCAACAGCACCTTGGGTTGCATGGACAGCGCGCGGGCGATGCCGACACGCTGCTTCATGCCGCCGGAAATCTCGTGCGGGTACTTGTGCGCGGCAGACTCAAGGCCCACCAGCGCCAGGGCCTCGTTGGTGCGGCGTTGCAGGTCGGCCTTGGTTTCCTTGGCGCCGAACACGCGCTCGACCGCGAGATACACGTTTTCGAAGCAGGTCATCCACGGCAGCAGTGAGTGGTTCTGAAACACCACCGAACGATCCGGCCCGGGCCCGGCAATCTCGCGCCCGGCGCACACCAGCACACCGCCCGAAGATTCGATGAGGCCGGAGATCAGATTCAGCAGCGTCGACTTGCCACAACCGGAGTGGCCGATGATCGACACAAACTCGCCCTGGCGGACGTTGAGGTTCACGTCGCGCAGCGCCACGAACCGGCCACTGCGTGTGTCAAACACCTTGTGCACGTTTTCCAGCAATACGTAACGTTGTTCCATGGGATCCTCGCTGTTTCAGCAGTCTAAAAACTCAACGCAAAGGCGCCAAGACGCAAAGAAAAAACTGGATTCAGGGAAAAAACTCAGCGGCCTTTGCGCCTTTGCGTCTCTGCGTTGAGTTGTTCATTTATCAACCTTGGTATTCGAAACGTTTAGCCACCAGCACCAGCATCTGCTCGAGCACCAGACCGACGATGCCGACCACGAAGATCGCGATAATGATGTGTTCGACGTTCAGGTTGTTCCACTCGTCCCACACCCAGAAGCCGAGGCCGACGCCGCCGGTGAGCATCTCGGCCGCGACGATCACCAGCCACGCCACGCCGATCGACAGGCGCACGCCGGTGAGCATGTACGGCAGCACCGCCGGGAACAGGATCTTGGTGAACACCTTCCACTCGCTGAGACGCAGCACGCGCGCCACATTCAGGTAATCCTGCGGTACGCGCGTCACACCCACGGCGGTGTTGATGATCATCGGCCAGATGCTGGAGATGAAAATCACCCAAATCGCCGCCGGCTGTGCCTCCTTGAACACGAACAGGCCGATCGGCAGCCAGGCGAGTGGCGACACCGGACGCAGCAGACTGATGATCGGCGCGCTCATGCGGCTCAGGAATTCAAACCGTCCGATCATAAAACCAGACGGAATACCGATCAGCGCCGCCAGCCCGAAGCCCATGCCGACGCGCCAAAGTGATTGCAAGACATTCCAGCCTATACCCTGGTCGTTCGGCCCGTTGACGTAGAACGGATGTGCGAACAGCTGCGTCGCCGAGGCCCAGGTGCTGACCGGGCCGGGCAGCCCGCTCAGGTGCGAGATTTGTGCCCAAGCCAGTACAAACAAAATCAACCCAAGCAACGGCGGCACCACCCAACCCAGACCCGACGCCAGCAGCCTGGAGACACGCGACACGGGCGCCGGCAGTGCGCTCGTGCCATCTGATACCAGCACCGACCGGGAAACCTTTGGCACCGGCGCGACTTCCCTGTCTCCTTTCTTCGGCTCTGTGACTTTCATTTTCACGACCGCCATGACACGCCCTCCTGTCGCTTATACCTTGATCTTGAAACTGCCGGCATAGGCCTTCGGATCCTTGCCGTCCCAGACCACGCCGTCCATGAATTTGGTCGTGCGCATCGGGCTGGCCGGCAGCGGCACCTTGGCGGCCGCCGCAGCCTGCTTGAAGATCTCGATCTGGTTCACCTGCTTGGCGACCGCGAGGTAATCGACATCCTCCTTGAGCAGACCCCAGCGCTTGTGCTGGGTGAGGAACCACATGCCATCCGACAGATACGGGAAGTTCACCTTGCCGTCGCTGTAGAATTTCATGTAGTTCGGGTCCTTCCACTTCTTGCCCAGACCGTTCTCGTACTCGCCCTTCATGCGTCCCTCGATCACGCTCTCCTCGGTGTTGACGTACGACTTGGCAGAGATGATCTGTGCGACCTTGGGACGATTGCTCATGGTGTCGATGTACTTCGAGGCCTCGAGGATGGCCGCGGTCATGGCACGCGCAGTGTTCGGGTACTGCTGCACGAACTCGAGGCGCGTGCCGAGCGTCTTCTCCGGGTGGTCCTTCCAGATATCCTGGGTGGTAGTGGCGGTGAAGCCGATCTTGTCGTGTATCGCACGCGCGTTCCACGGCTCGCCCACGCAATAGCCGTCCATGTTGCCGACGCGCATGTTCGCCACCATCTGCGGCGGCGGCACGGTGATGGTCTTGACGTCGTTAAACGGATGAATGCCGTGTGCCGCCAGCCAGTAATAGATCCACATGGCGTGCGTACCCGTCGGGAAGGTGTGGGCGAAGGTGTACTCGCGCTTTTCCTTGTCGATGAGCTTTTTAAGCGAGACGCCGTCGGTCACGCCCTTGGCATTAAGCTGGTTCGAGATCGTGATCGCCTGGCCATTGTGGTTCAGGTTCATGAGCACGGCCATGTCCTTCTTTGGTCCGCCGATGCCCATTTGCACACCGTAAATGAGACCATAGAGAACGTGCGCAGCATCGAGCTCGCCGTTCACCAGCTTGTCGCGCACCGCCGCCCAGCTGGCCTCCTTCGAAGGCGTGATCTTGATACCGTACTTCTTGTCGAATCCCATCTCCGAGGCGATCACCACGCTCGCGCAGTCGGTGAGCGGGATGAAGCCGATCTTGACCTCCGGTTTTTCCGGCGCGTCGCTGCCGGCAGCATAGGCGGCGCTGCGCACACCGGGCGGTACCATGCCCAGCACGCCCGCCGCCCCAAGGCCGGCGACCAGGCTGGTCTTGAGGAAATCACGGCGCGTGGACCTGCTGTCGTGGCTGCCTGCTGCTTCAGTTTTCTGCTTGCTCTTGCTGTCGTCGCTCATTGCCTGTCTCCCGTTGTCGAAAAAAAACGGCGCCCGACTGCCCGGAGAAGTCCGGGAGTCAGGGCGCCGTTGCCCTGCCAGCGGGCCGAAAGGCCCGCTGGCGTATTCCACAGCCGACCCATCGTTGGGCCGCCCGCTTCAGTTCATTGCACTTAACTTGTCAGGTAGTACCGAACAAGTTCTTAATTGTCATTTCGACCAAAGGGAGAAATCTCTGGCGTGTGCCCAACAGGTACCATAGCGTTATCAGATTTCTCCCTTCGGTCGAAATGACAGCTTGTTCAAAGCTTCCTTATGTCAACAGCTCCGCCATGGCGATCACATTCTCGGACACCTGGGCAATACGCTGGTTGCGCTCCATCGCCAGCTTGCGCAACAGCCCGTACGCCTCCTCTTCGCTCACGCCCCGGCTCTTCATCACGATGCCCTTGGCACGTTCAATCTGTTTACGCTCCGCCAGATTGGTCCTGGTCAGATCCAGTTCCTGGCGCATGGCCTGAAACTGCTCGAAGCGCGCAATCGCCACATCCACAATCGGCCGTATCCGTTCCGCCGTGAGCCCGCCCACCACGTAGGCGCTCACCCCGGCGTCAACCGCCGCTCGAATCAGCATCCGGTCGCCATCATCTGCAAACATCACAATCGGGCGCGGCTGGTCGCGTGTCACCATGCATACATGCTCAAGCGTGTCCCGATCAGGCGAATCACGATCGATAATAATCACGTCCGGCTCTACCGCACGCACCTGCGCCAACAGCTGCGCCATGGCGCCGACGTGCAGCGAAACCGTGTAGCCAGACTCGTGCAGAGCCGACTTCAGCAACGCCGCACGCTCCGCATTCTCATCAACCAGTAGCACGCGCATCGCTTTCATTGCCCTGTGCTTCTGCTTTCACATAGCAACTGCTGTGCCAAAGAGCAAAACGCATGAAAAGCAACGACATGTCGAAAAATCGCAAACCACCCGTGCACCAGCTCAGTGAATCTTGATCCGGTTCTGTGCGATACCGGTGCAGAAGCTGGCTACATACGAAGCAGCAGCGCTGAAGCCCGGACGGTAACCCGGTGCAAATGGCGCCCGGCCAAACATTCATCGGGCCTGCTCAGGTCGGTTAGAATGCCGGTTCGCCTAACCGGCCCGGACAGGACCCAAGCAATGCGTACCCGCCACTACGGCAAGCCACCGGAAAACCGCAACGATTGGCAGACCATCAAGTCGCTCCTTCCTTATTTGTGGGAATACCGTGGCCGAGTGCTGCTGGCCATGTCTTTACTGATGGCCGCCAGGGCGGCGAACGTTGGTGTGCCGCTACTGCTTAAGGAGGTGGTCGACGCGCTGACCGGCCCGCGCGCGCTGCTGGTGTTGCCGGTGCTTCTGTTGGTGGGCTATGGCGCGCTGCGCCTCACCAGTGCGCTGTTCGCCGAACTGCGCGATGCGGTGTTCGCCAAGGCGATGCAGCGTTCTATCCGGCGCGTGGCGTTGCAGGTGTTCGAGCACCTGCACCGTCTGGCGCTGCGATTTCATCTGGAACGTCAGACCGGCGGGGTATCGCGCGATATCGAACGCGGCACGGCCGGCATCCGCTTCCTGCTCAATTTCATGCTGTTCAACATTCTGCCGACCCTGTTCGAAATCGGCCTGGTCACGGCCATTCTGCTGGTGCGCTACAGCGTCTGGTACGCCATCGTGACGCTTGGAGCGCTCGTGGTGTATATCGCTTTCACGCTGTTTGTCACCGAGTGGCGCATGATTTTCCGCCGCACCATGAACGAAATGGACTCCAAGGCCAACACCAAGGCGATCGACAGCCTGCTCAACTATGAGACCGTCAAGTACTTTAATAATGAAGCGTGGGAAGCACGCCGCTACGACGACACCCTGCAGAAGTGGGAAAAGGCCGCCGTGCGCAACCAGACCTCGCTCTCTGTACTGAATGCCGGTCAAGCCACCATCATCGCCATCGGCGTTACCATTCTCATGCTCATGGCGAGCAACGATGTCGTCACCGGCAAAATGACCATCGGCGATCTGGTGCTGGTGAACGCCTTCCTCATCCAGCTATACATGCCGCTGCATTTCCTCGGTTTTGTGTACCGCGAGATACGCCATTCGCTGGCCGACATGGAGCGCATGTTCAGCCTGCTCAACCAGCCAGAGGAAGTGCGGGACAAACCCAACGCGCCGGACCTGGTTGTGGGCGACGGCGCCATCCGCTTCGAGCAGGTGAATTTCAGCTACGACCAGCGCCGCGGGATTCTCGACCAGGTGAGTTTCGACATCCCGTCCGGCCACAAGGTCGCGGTGGTGGGCGCCAGCGGGGCCGGCAAGTCCACCCTGTCGCGCCTGTTGTTTCGCTTCTACGAGGTGAGTGGCGGGCGCATTACCATCAACGGCCAGGACATCCGCGACGTGACCCAGACCAGCCTGCGCAAAGCCATCGGCATCGTGCCGCAGGACACGGTGTTGTTCAACGACAGCATCTATTACAACATCGCTTACGGCCGGCCGGATGCGACCCACGACGAAGTCATCGCGGCCGCGAAGGCCGCCCACATCCACACCTTTGTCGAATCCCTGCCGGACAAATACGATTCACTGGTCGGCGAACGCGGTCTGAAACTTTCTGGCGGCGAGAAACAACGTGTCGCCATCGCGCGTACCTTGCTAAAGAACCCGCCGATCCTGGTATTCGACGAAGCTACCTCGGCGCTCGACTCCAAGACCGAGAAGGCCATTCAGGCGGAGCTGCTGGAGATCGCCACCAATCACACCACCCTGGTCATCGCCCATCGCCTGTCCACCATCATGGACGCGGACCAGATCGTCGTGTTGGATCACGGCCGCATCGTCGAACGCGGCACACATGCCGAGCTGCTGACGCACGACGGTGTCTACGCGCATCTGTGGCAACTACAACTTCAGGAAGAACTGGAACAGCCAGTACTGTCCGTCGGAAATGATCTGGCACCCGCCTGAACTACTCGATTACCCGCAACCCGGTAATAAAATACTCAGTCTCACCGAAACAACTGGATGGCACATTGATGTGTTGCTCGTAATGCAGCGCCACGCGATTACCGACCACGGCTTCGATCGCCTTTGCCGTTTGGTCGTCACGCACGCTGAAGTGGAAAATCTCAGGCGCCGCACCCGGGTAGTTAATCATGGACATTTCGCCCTCCCAGGTTTTGCACACCCAGCCCTTGTGCGAGAACTTCTGGATGTAGCCGGCGCGCTCGCCGTCTGAATAGTCGTAGGTCAGCGTGAACCAGGTCCATACGCCGAACCCGAGTATGACTGCGAGAACAATGACGACGCCTGATTTAATGGCCACTTGCTGCATATTTTGCATGGAATAGTCCGGTCGTTTATGTAAAGAGGCCCGGCGGCCAGCCGTCGCAGCCAAAGTGACGTGCTTCGATCACTGGTTCAGTGTGCCTACCCTGACTACAGTTCTACCTGCGTGCCAAGCTCAACCACGCGGTTGGTCGGAATCTGGAAATACGCGGTAACGCTGCCGGCGTTGCGCGCCATGCTGACGAACAGCTTCTCGCGCCACAGCACCATGCCCGGTTTGTTCGTCGGGATAAGCGTCTCACGACTCAGGAAGAAAGAGGTGTCCATCATGTTGAACTCGAGCCCGTACGGTACGCACAACTCGAGGGCGCGCGGAACATTGGTCTCGTCCTTGAATCCGTAGATAACAAAAATCTTGGTGAAGCCGTTGCCCAACGGACGAACCTCCACGCGCTCGCTGTCATCGACATGCGGGATATCCTGGAACACGACCTTGAGAAAGATCACGCGTTCATGCAGCACCTTGTTGTGCTTGAGATTGTGCAGCATGGCGTGCGGTATGCCCTCATGGCTGGTGGTCAGAAAGATGGCCGTGCCGGGAACGCGTGGCGGCGGTTGCTTCGCGATGCTCTCCAGAAATGGCTCGGTCGCAATCGCCATCTCGCGCATCCGCTCCTGCAGGATCTCGCGACCGCGTTTCCAGGTCGCCATGACGGTAAAGATCACCAACGCGACAACCAGCGGGAACCAGCCGCCCTGCACGATCTTTCCGGCATTGGCGGCAAAGAACGCGATGTCCACGCTCAAGAACAGGGTGATGCCGGTGAGCGTCGCCGTCCAGCTCCACTTCCACAAACCGCGCACCACCACGAACGCCAGAATCGTGTCGATCGCCATGGTGCCGGTGACGGCAATGCCGTAAGCCGCCGCCAGGTTGCTCGAGGTCTTGAAACCGAGCACCAGCGCCACAATGCCGAGCAGCAGCCCCCAGTTCATTATTGGAATATAGATTTGACCAATCTCGCGCTCCGAGGTGTGGTTAACATCCATGCGCGGCAGGTAGCCGAGTTGTATCGCCTGACGCGTGACCGAGAACGCGCCGGAGATCACCGCTTGCGAAGCAATCACGGCGGCCAGCGTGGACAGAACCACCATGGGATAAAGACCCCAGGACGGCGCGAGCAGGTAAAACGGATTCTGCGCGGTGCTGGGATCATGCAACAGCAGCGCGCCCTGGCCGAAGTAGTTCAGCACCAGCGCCGGCAGCACGAAGCCGAACCACGCATAGCGGATCGGCCGCTTGCCGAAATGTCCCATGTCGGCGTACAGCGCCTCGGCGCCGGTGAAGGCGAGCACCACGGCGCCGAGCACAATGAAACCGGCCCAATGGTGTTCCTGGAAAAAGGCCACGGCATAGCCGGGGCTGAGCGCGGCGAGCACCTGCGGAGTGCGCGCGATGCTGATGGCCCCGAGAATCCCGAGCGTAGCAAACCACAACAACATGATCGGCCCGAACAACGCGCCCACACTGGCCGTGCCTTTACGCTGGAACACGAACAGCGCACCCAACACCACGAGCGAAATTGGAATCACAAAAGATTTAAACGCGGGCGTGGCAATCTCCAGGCCCTCGACCGCAGACAGCACCGAGATCGCTGGCGTGATCATGCCGTCGCCGTAAAACAACGCCGCGCCAAAGATGCCGAGCGACATCAACACCCAGCGCAGACGCGTGCCGCCGGCCGCGACGCGTTGCACCAGCGCCATGAGCGCCATGATGCCGCCCTCGCCCTTGTTGTCGGCGCGCATGATGAGCACGACGTACTTGATCGAAACCACAAAGATGAGCGCCCAGACGATCAGCGACAACACACCGAGCACGTTGCCCGGCGTGACGGCGATGGCGTGCAGCCCACTGAACGCTTCTTTCATGGCGTACAGCGGGCTGGTGCCAATGTCGCCGTACACAACACCGATGGCGCCGATGGTAAGGCCGAGCGCTCTGCGGCGCTTGGTGTGCACGGAAGTGGACAACACCTGGCTCATGCGAACGACGACTCACTGCGGCGTCGGCACACAGTGCCGGCTTTCCGTAAGTACTGCGGATTGGGGAATTCCCGGAATGCTGAACTGGCCCGGCTTAAGGACTGAGCGTTGGACATTATTCTGAGACACGACCCGGGCCACGACGGGTCCAGACCCGCCGATTATGGGTGAAATTGGCGCAAATGTGCAGACTGCTGCGCACAGAACATTTTAAGATCAGAAAAACCACGGTTCCCGGCCAATCGACCGGGAACCCGGCAAGCGGTAACAGAAAAAAGCCCTGCAGACAGGGCTTTTCAGGTAATTCTAGCGCGGCACGACCTTGGTGGCCTGCATGCCCTTCGGGCCCTTGGCGGACTCAAATTCCACCTGTTGGCCTTCCTGCAAACTCTTGAATCCGTCTCCCTGGACGGTCGAGAAGTGCACGAACACATCGGCGCTGCCATCCGTCGGGGTAATGAAACCGAAACCCTTGGCGTCGTTAAACCACTTTACAGTACCACTCTGCATAGTAACCTCGGCTTTTGGAGCAGAAAAATCTGGGGTCAGGTCCAGATTAAAATATATTCGCTGAAGCGAAACAAAAAACTACCCGCGCTTCAACACCAGCCCGCCCAAGCTGAAGCGAACCGCAAACGATGGTACGTGAAAGCCCCGGCCACTGGCAAGCACCGCCCGGCCGTCCGGGAAACGCGGCAAGTCCTTGTTTGACTGGCCGTAGTTTCTTGCCTGGGGTAGTATATTTTTTTTAAGGAACATGCCACCGGACACCCTGCTCATGCAAAACCTGCGGCATTCCGTTTCATCCCCGCGACCGCCATGGATGGCGGCCGCTACGGGCTCCTGCCCGCACGCGGCGTTACTCCATCCATGCCGGGCAGAAGTGCGCAGCGCGAAGCCGTCCGTGAAGGAGGCTTTGTTCACTGGACAAACGCGGGAGCAGCTTTTCCGCCTGTTGCTGTTCATCATCGGTCTCGGTGGCGCACCGGCCGGCGCCGAGACCGCTATCGTCCTCAACTCCGGCGACCAGTCGTTGAGCCTGATCGACACCGTCACCTACAAAGAGACCGCGCGCGTTCCGGTCGGCAAAGAACCGCACCATCTCATGGCCACGCCCGACGATCGCGAGCTGATAGTGGCCAACGCCGCCGGCAACGATCTGGTGTTCGTCAACCCGATGACGGGCGAAATTCTGCGCCGCCTGGCGCGCATCAGCGATCCCTACCAGATCGGCTACAGCCCGGACAAGAAATGGTTCGTGTCGGCCTCCAACCGCCTCGACCGGGTGGATATTTACCACGCCGCCGATTTCAGACTGGCCAGACGCATCGCACTGCCCAAAGTGCCCAGCCACATCGCCTTCAACCGCGACAGTTCGCTCGCCTTCATCACCCTGCAGGAAAGCAACGAGGTGGCGGCCATCAGTCTCAAGACCCACGAGGTCGTCTGGGTACACAAGGTCGGACACCAGCCGGCCGGCATCTGGATGACACCGGACGACAAGCACCTGCTGGTCGCGATCACCGGCGAGGACTACGTCGAGATCGTGGACTGGCGCGCACCGAAGAGCGTGCAGAAACTCAAGACCGGCAAGGGCGCACACAACTTCCTGGCCATGGGCGACGGCCGGCGACTGCTGCTCTCGAACCGCATGGAGAACACCGTGTCGATCCTCGACATGCAGTCGCTGCGGGTTCTGGATAAATTCCGCGTACCCGGCGGCCCGGACGACATGGAACTCACGCGCGACGGCAAGGAACTGTGGGTCACCTCACGCTGGATCAAACAGGTGCAGGTGGTGGACATGACCACGAAGAAAATAAAACTCGCGATCCCGGTCGGCCGCTCGCCGCACGGCATTTATTTTCCCACGCACGCGCCGCGGATGTAACGCCTGCTGATTATATGAATAC
>Ga0315281_10004556_pt1 | contig 20071 bp, 10 predicted proteins | sample YL17G07_0_MG_FD_204540 | JGI IMG/M metagenome (GOLD analysis project Ga0315281, IMG submission 204540) | Sediment microbial communities from Yellowstone Lake, YNP, Wyoming, USA - YL17G07_0 | ecosystem: Environmental > Aquatic > Freshwater > Lake > Sediment | place: USA: Wyoming | collected... | reverse complement strand
ACAGAGTTCCCACTTTCGACGTGATGGAGGAGTACGCGAACATCTACGAGATACTCGGCAAGAAGCCGGTGCCGCTCGGGTTCCTTATAAAAAACAAGTACGCGGGATGGGTGATAGACAGGATCCCCCAGCTCCTCAACAGGCTGCACGTCCCGGATTCCGAGGTGGACCGTTTCTCCCACGACAGGACGGAGGCCTCCGTCAAGTTCGGCTACGACTCCGCCTGGGTAATGCACACCCCAATCTTCCGCTTCCGCGACTCGAAAATAGCTGAGGACATCTACGGCCGCTACTACGAATGGAGACTCGACAGGCAGGGGAATATAGGATACCCGATGTACAGGGGGGGCATGCTAAAGGGCCCCGCCGACTGGGAGGCCTGGGACAAGCGGGATATTCTGCGGCACCCGGAGAGGTCCAACCGCGCCTACAAGCAAATCCAGAGGGATTTCGGGGACAGGATCGTGGTCATGGGCAGCTTCCTCTACGGCCTCTTCGAGATGTCGTGGCAGCCGTTCGGGTTTGAACGCTGGGCAGTCGCCATCCACCGTGAGAAGGACTTCATGCGAAGGTACATCAAGTTCTACGAGGACTGGTACTGCATGATGATAGAGGCGATGGCGGATGCCGGCCTGCCGTGCGCGGTTTACTCCGATGACATGGCCTACAAGTCCGGTCCAATGCTGAGCCCTAAGATGATGGAGGAGTTCTTCGGGGACGCGTTCCGGCGCATCGCCGAGACCGCCCACAGGCTCGGCATGAAGATAGTCGTGCACTCCGACGGCAACGTCTATCCGCTGCTCGAGTGGTACGCCGACTGCGGGTTCGACGCGGTTCACGCGCTCGAGCCCACGGCCGGCATCGAGCTTGCCAAGGTCAAGGAGATGGTAGGGGACCGGATGTGCATACTGGGTAACATCGACATCACCCACATACTCGTCGACGCCAGCAGGGAGGAGGTCTTCGAGGCGGTGCGCTCCTCGATCAAGGCGGCGGGCCAGGGCGGCGGTTATTTCGTGGCCCCGACCAACAGCCATCCGGGCATATCGCTGGAGAGACTTCACTGGATGCTGGAGGCCGTCGAGGAGTACGGGCATTACCCGCTGTCGGTTTGAAGGCGCTTACTTTGTACAGACGTGAATATCTTCGCTGGCGTCGAGGCCGTAGCGCTTGATCTCTTCGTCGCTGAACTTCCGCACGTAGGGGTGGACCTTAACCTCAAAGCCGGCTGACGCGAGGATCTCCGGATAGTCACGGCCGTAGGCCCTCAGGTGGTCGGGCCAGCGGAGTATGTCGCCCTGCTCTTTTTTCGTCAGCATGCAGCGGTCGGTGGTCCTCTCGAGCTGGACGGGTACCTGGATTATCGCCCAGCCGTCCGGCTTGAGCACGCGGTAGAGCTCGCTCAGCGCCTTTCTGTCATCGTCGATGTGCTCGAGCACGTGGTAGCAGATGATGCAGTCGAAGCTCGAGTCCTTGAACAGGAGGTCTTTGATGTCCATGTGGTGCATCGCGAGAGGTGAGCTAATGTCGACCGAGACGTACTCGATGTTTGCGAGCGAGCGGCAGAACTCCTGGAAGCACCATATGGGACCGATGTCGAGGACCCTCATATTCCTCTTTTCGAAGTCCGTTTCCTCGCGCAGGAAACGGCAGAGCAGGCGGTAGCGCTCCACCGACAGGCAGTACGGGCAGCGAGAGGACACGTACGGTGAAAAGAGGAACAGCGAGAAGGTCCGCCCGCAGCATGAGCACTCGACCCTGTCTCCACGGAAAAGGATGCCGCGGGTCTCTGCCAGTAGCTCTTTGACTATCAACCGGGGCGGGCCGCCTGCGCTGTCGCTCAGCCTTATCCTGTCTAAAACTCCCCTGATCCTCAACTCTGTTCCGCCTTCCGACGATTCCAGCAAGGCATGATGTTATCATAAGCGCCGGTGCCGCGCCGCTTCACTCGTCGGCTTCGCTACCTTATACTTATCAAGGCAACCGGGATGAACGTACTTCTTTACGTAGGGTACAAACCATATGGATCGATTGGGAAAAAAATCCAGTCGCGGCCGCGATATGAACGTAGCGGTGGTCGGGAACTACATCCCGAGGCAGTGCGGTATCGCGACGTTCACTTCGGACGTCGCGACATGGGTGGCGCAGGCACTGGGCCCCGGGTCGGACGTCTTCGTGGTGGCTATGAACGACAGGCCCGAGGGCTACGACTACCCACCTACGGTCCGCTTCGAGGTGCTCGCCAACTTCCCCAGGGACTACCACCGGGCCGCGGACTTCGTCAACCTCTCAAAAGTCGACCTCATCTGCCTCCAGCACGAGTTCGGGATCTTCGGCGGTCCTAGAGGCATCTACATAGCCGACCTCTTGAGGGACTTGAGGAAGCCAGTCGTGACGACCGTCCACACGGTGCTGCCCGACCCGGACCCCGAGAGGCGCGAGGCGCTCGTTGAAGTCGCCGAGCTCTCGGATGCGTTGGTGGTCATGAGCCACAAGTCGATAGAGTTCCTCGAGACTTTCTACGGCATTGACCCGGAGCAGGTGCACCTGATACACCACGGTGTGCCGGACATGCCTCTTGCCGATCCCGACGATTACAAGGCCCGGTGGGGCCTCGAGGGCCGGACGGTCCTGCTGACCTTCGGCCTGCTGAGCGAGAGGAAGGGCATCGAGTACATGATAGAGGCCATGCCCCGGATAGCGGCCCGTTTCCCCGACGTTGTCTATGTTGTTCTCGGCACGACCCACCCTCCCGTGAAAGCGCGAGAAGGTGAGAAGTACCGGTTCTTCCTGAAGAGGAAGGCCCGCGAGCTCGGCGTCGAGGAGAACGTCGTCTTCTACGACCGCTTCGTCACCCTGGAAGAACTTACCGAGTTCCTGGCGAGCTGCGACATATACGTTACCCCTTACCTGGATAAGGACCAGATAGTGAGCGGCACGCTTGCATACGCCGTCGGGCTCGGGAAGCCGATAGTATCGACCTCTTATTACTACGCCAAGGAACTTCTGGCCGACGGGCGAGGAGTGCTCACGGACTTTCGAGACTCTGACGGCCTTGCCGGCGGTGTCATCGACCTGCTTTCCGACAACAAGCGCATGCAGAGGGTGCGCAGAGACACGTACGCGTTCGGCCGCAGGATGATATGGAAAGAGGTCGCCAAGGAGTATGTGGAGCTGTTCAGGGACGTGCTCGCCGGCAGGGAGCTCGCCCCCGCGACTCCGACCCACCGGCACCCTGTGTCGATACGCGACCTCCCGAGGCCGAAGCTCGATTACCTCATGCGGTTGACGGACGCTAACGGTGTGATGCACGGTGCCCACTTCGACATCCCGGACAGGTCGAGCGGGTACTCGACGGATGATAACGCGATGGCACTAGCCGCGGCGGTGTTGTGCCGGATTCAGACGGACGACCCGAGGGCACTGGAGCTCGCCCGCACCTGCATAGGTTTCCTGCGGTTCATGCAGTTGCCCGACGGGCGGTTCCACAACTTCCTCTCTTACGACCATTCTTTCGCGGACGAGGTCGGTAGCGAGGACTGTCAGGGAAGGGCACTCTCCGCCCTGGGGCTTACCGTCGCCCTCGAGCAGAGCGAGGGCATAGCTTCTTTCGCGAAGGCGATGTTCGACGATGCGCTGGACGGTCTTGAACTGTCCTATCCCCGGGCGATGGCTTACGCCGTATGCGGCTGCTACCATTACCTGACCCGGTTCCCCGGCGCGAGCCATGTGTCAGCTTTCCTGGAGAAGGCGGCGGACTCGCTCATGGCTGACTACGAGCGGGCGTCGAGCCCCGACTGGCGATGGTTCGAAGACACGCTCTACTACGCCAACGGGCTGCTTCCTCGCGCACTGCTTCTCTCATACAGGGAGCTAAAGGAAGATCGGTATCGGGAGGTGGGGTTGGAGAGCCTTCAGTTCCTCACCGAAACCTGCTACACGAGCGGGGTCTTTGACCTCATAGGCGACCAGGGATGGTACCCGAGGGACGGCGAGAGGGCGAGGTTCAAACAGCTGCCGATCGAGGCGGCTTCCCTTGCCGAAGCTTACATTGACGCGTACGTGATAGAGCGCGACGAACATCACCTTGAACGCGCACGCGCGGCCTTCGAGTGGTTCCTCGGGCGCAATGTCTTGGAAGCGCCGCTTTACGATTTCGCCCCGGGCAGCTGCGCCGACGGCATACTGGCCCACGGGGTGGACCAGAACAGGAGCGCTGCGGCGACCATCCACTACCTCCTGGCGCTACTCCGCATGGCGACGGCCCTGCACCTCGAACAGTCTGACCCGGGGAAGGCCTTAACGGGGAACTGAGCGGGCCCGGGAACACAGGCGGCGCCTTTTGACACATCGGTGCCAGGCACCTATGTGTCATTATCTGGTAAGATTGCTCATTGAGGTCAGGCCTTTTCGCATCGGAGGGTGTGGAGCCAGTTGGCTGAGAATGAGGAATCCCCGAAGAGCGGCTACTTCAGCGAGGACGGCCTCGAGTATATCGTCACAAATCCGCGCCTCCGGCTTCCATACATCAACTACCTGACGAACGGCCGCTACTGCTCCTTCATCACACACACCGGGGGCGGCTACTCGTTCTGGAAGCAGGCGCCCGCTTACGGCATAAACCTCTGGGCGCCGGCACTCGGCAACGAGCCGGGGCGGTTCGTTTACATCAAGGACGGCGAGGACATCTGGACGCCCAACTGGATGCCGGTACGCGCCGAACTGGACTCGTGGCTTTGCCGGGTCGGGCTGGGTTACCAGAGGCTCGAGGCGGAGAAGGGCGGTGTGAGCGCGTGGATCTCGTACCTCGTCCCGCTGGACGCCGACCTCGAGTACTGGATACTTCACTTCATAAACAAATCGGGAGTCAAAAAGAGGCTCGAGGTCTACCCCTACGTCGAGCTGCTCCTGGGCCAGCACATGCCGAACATCATCTCCTACTATTCAAACATCCTGTTCAACCGCGTTTACAGGCGCGACGACCTGCTGGTAGCGGAGAAGACGTACTGGAACCGGGAGGCTTTCGTGCCGAACCGGGAATGGCCGATAAAGATCTTCTTCGCGAGCACCTGCGAACCCGAGGGTATCGAGACGTTGCGCGACGAGTTCATAGGTGCGGGCGGAAGCACCGCGTCGCCCCGTGCCGTTAAGACGGGAATGCTTTCCAACCGCGACAACGACGGGCGTCCCGCCGTCTTCGCCCACAAGTACGTGATCGAGCTGGAGCCGGGAGCCGAGGAGCGGGTCATCATGGCGATGGGGGTGGCGGAGGAAGAAGAGGACTTCGAGAAAATCGATTATCATCTGGACCCGGAGGTCTACGAGGAGCGTTTCGAAGCCACGAACCGCTACTGGCTGGATATAGCATACGGCGAGACGGCGTTCACCCCGGACCAGCGAATAAACCACTTCGTGAACATCTGGAACAAGTACCAGGCGAGGGTCTGTTTCTGGTGGTACCGCTCGGACGGCTCCTATTTCATATGCAGCGGGAACGAGACCTGGGGATACCGCGACTCGGCCCAGTGTATCCTCGGCGCCATCCCGCGCTTCCTGGAGGACGCGTGGGAGCGCATCCTCTGGCACATCGGCTTGATTCACTCGGACGGCAGCGTGGACCAGGGGTACATCCACGACCTCGCCATCTCCTCGGGTACGCCGGGGAACATCGACGTGGCGATGTGGCTGCCCATATCAATCTTCTTCTATCTCAAGGAGAGTGGCGACCTTGACGCTGTCGACGACATCGTACGGACGTACGACGGAGTCGAGATGTCGCTTGGGGAGCTTGTCTACCGGATAATCGAGAACGTCTGGATGCGGAGGAGCCGGCGTGACCTTATCCTCATCGAGAAGGGAGACTGGAACGACGCCATAAACTACGCGGGGCGGGAGGGCCGCGGCGAGTCGGTCATGGCCAGCGAACAGTTGTTGTACATTTGCAACGAGTACCTGGAGCTCGCATCTATCGTCGAGGGCATGCCCGGCGTGAGGAGCGTGGCGAATGTGGCGAAGTCGCTCAAGCGCGCCCTCGAGGAACACGCCTGGGATGGCGGGTGGTACATCCGCGCCACCAACGACGAGGGCGAGGTCATCGGCGGCAAGGCGAACCCGATCGGCGAGATATTCACGAACGCCCAGAGCTGGGCGGTGATCGCGGGTCTCGACGAGGACAGGACCGGCACCGCTATGGAGGAGGTAAAGAAGAGGCTGCTAACCGATAAGGGTTGCACCCTTTTTCTGCCGGGTTGGAGGGAGCCGGACTACAGGATCGGGACAATAACGCGCTTCGCGGTCGGCACCAAGGAGAACGCCGCGATATTCCTGCACGCGACGGCGTGGGCGACTATGGCCTGGGCGCTGCTCGGGGACGGTGACACGGCCATGCGGTCTTACAGGTCGGTCCTGCCGAACATCCGTTCTCACGAGGACGGTGCGCTCTATCAGTCGGAGCCGTACGTCTACGCCGAGTACATCATCGGCCCCGAATCGAGGTACTTCGGGGAGGGCTCCCACTCCTGGTTCACCGGGGGCGCCGCGTGGCAGTGGCACGTGTTCTGGGGCTACATCCTGGGCGTCAGGCCCGTCTACGAGGGGCTTCTCATGGACCCCTGCCTGCCGACGGAGTGGGAGGCGATCACGGCACGAAGGTGGTTCAGGGGCTCCATATACGAGATAGAGATCGACAAGCCGAAAGGAATATCGAAAGGTGTGAACAGGGTGCTGGTCGACGGCGAGCCGATAGAAGGGAACGTGGTCCGCCCGCACGGCGACGGCGAGGTTCACAGGGTTCTGGTCGAGATGGGGTGACACGGGGGTGAGACCCCGTTTGTTGCGCTGACCCTGCACAAGGAGGAGAAGATGAGCGAACTCAAGTTTGCGACCGGCACCTGGATATACGGTACGGTGGGAGACCGCTACCTCCTTTCCGGTTACAGGGAGGGGCTGCCGGGCCTTGAGCGGGTCAAGAGGATAGCCGGGATAGAAGGTGTCAGCGGCATCGAGATGATATATCCACCCGACTTCGACAGCGGGCTCGACGAGGTGGTTGAGGCGGTGAACTCTGCGGGGCTCGAATGCAGCATCGTCGGAGTCGACCTCACCGGGGATCCCAAGTGGAAGTACGGTTCGTACTCGAGCAAGGACCCGAAGTTGCGCAGGGAAGCGGTGGACCTGACGAAGGAGACCGTCGAGGCCGCTGCCGCCCTCGGCTCCGAACGCATAAACATCTGGCCCGGCGAGGACGGCCATGACTATCCTTTACAGGTCGATTACGGGGAGAGCTGGACCCTGTTCAGAAACAGCGTCTCGGAGGTCGCCTCGTGTCGGCCCGAGGTAAAGATGTGCCTCGAGTACAAGCTCCGTGAGCCGAGGGCGCGCTCCCTCATTGACACTGCCGCCAGGGCGGTGATCATGTGCCAGGAGACGGGCTTGGAGAACGTGGGTGTGACCATAGACGTGGGGCACTCCCTGCAGGCCGGCGAGAACATATCGGAGTCGATTGCGCTGCTGGCAAGAACGGGAAGGCTCTTCCACGTGCACCTCAACGACAACTACCGGGGCTGGGACGACGACATGGCGCTCGGCTCGGTCCACCTGGTGGAGTTCTTCGAGATGATGTACACGCTGCGCAAGGTGGAGTACGCGGGATGGCTCTCGGTGGACGTGTACCCGTACCGCGAGGACCCCGCCGCGGTGGTCGCGGAGAGCATCCAGTTCGTCAACGGCCTCGACGCGCTCGTCGACCGCATCGGGGTGGACACCATCGATGAGGCCCTGCAGAATGATGACCCTATCCCGTTGCTCTCGCTGATACGAGAAGCCACGCTTGGTTGACAGAATCGCTGTCGTGTAGAATCTGCTCAAGGTCCTTTATCACCTTTCAAGGGAGCGAAGGATGAGCGATGAAGAGGAGCCGAGGTTGTCTCCTACGGCAAGACAGGTCCTCGGCAAGACCAGAATCCCGCACAAGTTCTGCCCTTACTGCGGGACGCGCAACGAGGCGAACGCCGAGGTCTGTGAGAACTGCGGGAAGAACATAGCCTGGATGAAGGTGCCGGAGCCGATTCCCTACACGGAGACACCGAAGCAGAAGCCCCGCGAGCTGCCGGAGCAGCGCAAGGCTTTCAGCAGAAAAACCCTCATAATCATCCTTGTTATCCTGGCGCTTATCGCAATTGCTGTTCTGGTACTGATCTTTACCGTCGGCAAAGGCAAGGGAGCAACCGCTGGCTTTTCCGTTGCCGCGGTGTGGCTGACCGGCCTGGTCCTGCCGTCCAGGGGAGAATGCGGTTGGCTTTCCCGCCGCTTGACAAAGGAGGTAGCTGACGTTGCAGTGCCCGTCCTGCGGGAAAGAGGTCCCTGAAGGTACTAAGTTCTGTACCAACTGCGGTTCGCCCATTGATGAGCAAACGACGGTGATGCCGCCGGTTCCGCCCGCAGGGGCTCAGGCTCCGGGCGCCGGGCCCGGCAGGCCTCCCGGGCCGCCTGCGCCCACTCAGCAGTTCGCGCAGACTGCCGCGCAGCCTCCGCCGCACGCTGCAGGACCAGTGTCGGCAGCTCCAGGCGTCGAGAAAGGCAAACGCAACACTCCACTCATCATCCTTATCGTACTTCTTGCGCTGCTCGTCATCGGCGGTGCGGTCGCGGGCATAATCATCTGGCGTATGGGTGCTTCCAACAGGCCCGTTGCCGAAGTGAAGTCCGTTGGCCTTACGCTGGCCGACGGCGGGGAGCTTGACCCGGACGAAGTGCCACTGGATAAAGAACTCTCTCTCGGGGTGAGGTTCATCGCCCGTTACAAGGAAGGCGGCGAGGGCACGCTCAAGGTATCGGTCACAGACAACGAAGGGAACAAAGTCGCCGGGAAGACATGGAAGGTCGAGTCGAATGACCGGCAGCAGTCAGAGACGCTCAAGTACTCGATGACCCAGGGCACCGGGAAGCCCCTCGAGGCGCGGGCCGAGCTGGAGGTGGTAAGTGGTGACAAGACGGCCAAGGGCACCGGGTCGCTGACCTATAAGGCGGTCGCCGGCAAGGGCAAGAACCTGAAACTAAAGGAGGCAAAGGCCAGGGCGCTGGCCAAGCTCAACGAGGCGACGGAAGCGGTCAACGGCCTACTGGCGCTCGGGATCGATGCTAATGATCTGACGCTGACCCTGGACAAGGCATACAAGGATCTGGATGCGGCGACGACCGAGGAGCAGGCCAACGCGATCTATGACACCGCCGTGTCCATAATCAACGAGTGCAACGCACGGAAGGCCGCATACGACAAGCAGAAGACAAGGGAGCAGGATGTCGCGGCATGCCAGCAGGTCATGATGGATCATGTAAGGGCGAACACGGGGGAGCTTGCGAACCTGCACCTCGTGAGCTTCACCATGAACGACGCAGGCACGCATGCTGAGGCGACAGTCGTCGGCACTATCACCGCCCACTGGGACCCCGCGCACGCGGGCGAGGAGATCAGCGCGAGGATAGTCGCCAACAAGGAAGGCGGCACCTGGGTAGTCGTTTATTTCGGCTCTAGTGAAGAACAGCCCTGAACCGCCCAGGGTAACTTACGCGTTATCACAAGGGGTTGTAGCGAGCCCGATTCTCTCTTTGCCGATCCTCCAGCCGTCCCTCGCGTTGTAGTAGAGCCACATCTCGTCGCCTACCCGCTTCACGTCGAGCTGGTATACGAACGCCTTCTTCCAGCCCTCCCCTTCAGGCGCGATTATCGGCTCCGGATAGACCCTCTTCCAGGCGAGCCCGTCTTCGGACGAAAGAAGCAGAATCGCGGAGCGGCTCAGGCCGGTGCTGTCTCTGTATATCCCGTTATGGAAGCCGTAATAGAGGCCGCGCTTCTCGTCGAATATCACCTTGATTGCACCGGCTGCGCGGTTGCAGTAAGGGTCATCGTTTGAAGGAGAGATGATGGGCTGAGGCAGCTTGTCGTATGGACCTGTTATCGAGTCGGAGTGCGCCGCGCTTATGTGTCGCGGTTCGCAGAACCCGAGGTCGGGAAAGAAGACGACCCAGGCGCTGTAGTAGAGGCGGTAGCGCCCGTCGACTTTGATGAGGCAGGGATTCCCAACGGTCTTGACTATTCTGCCCTCCCAGGGAAGCTCGGGCCTGAGGACAACGGTCATCTTGCTCCAGCTCCAGAGATCGCTGGAAGTGCGGACCGTTACGCGCGAGCGGAACTGCGGCACGGTAAAGTGCTCGACAAATAGATAGAACGTATCGTCTTCCTTGAATATGTAGGGCCTGAAACCCGGCCCGATTTTCCCCTCGCGCTTCCAGTGTATACCGTCGCCGCTCGTGAAATGGTGAATCCCAAGAAGGCTGTTCGCGAACAGGTGCCACTTCCCATCGGGGCTCTCCTCCGGCAGCACAAACGAAGGATCACCCAGCAGGAACTCGTGGCCCGGCGGCTCGATGAGGGGGTTCTCGGGGTGGTCGGTCCAGTTCTTGAGGTAATCGGTGAGTTCTTCAGCCATTCTAAAGCACCTCTTTCCTGCCGCGGTAAGCCTCTGCCTTCGTTGAAACTCGGACGTATTTGAAAGGCTATAAGAATTATAATCGACGATGAGGTCTTTGTTCTGCTCAGACTGCTGGTCTTGATGCCGGAGGTATGCCGATGGCCTTTGAAATGCCGAGATACTCGAGGCCCGATTTTGGCGCTAACGCTGTCTAAGCGGGCGGGAGTGCCTCCGGAGGAATGACGCAAGTATAAGCGTATAATTAAATACGACTGAGAACGGGGCCCTTAGTGGGCCTCGTTCTTTAGAAGGATTGTTATGGATGTTGGTGGCGTGGGACGAAAACTGATAGTTGTTGTGCTGGCGGCGGCGCTTCTGGTCATCGCCTGCTCTATCCTGTGGCTCGGGGCGGCACCGGCGAAGAACGTGCCGGTGGCGCGCGGCTCGGGTGTAACTGTGGTGCCCGACACGATCAACGTCCTTATGCCGGACGGCTCGGTCAAGACGATGGAGATGGACGAGTATCTCAAGGGAGTCGTCCCCTCCGAGGTCGGTGCCTCATGGCCTTACGATTCTCTCGCGGCCCAGGCTATCGCCGCCAGGTGCTACGCTTCTACCGCCAATCGTCATCCCGACAAGGGTGCGAACGTCTGCACGACCACTCACTGCCAGGTCTGGCGGGCGGCGCACGACCCGCGGACCGACACCGCGGTGGACTCCACTCACAAGAGGGCTGCCACGTACAACGGCGAGATCATCTCCGCCTTCTACTTCGGGCACTGCGACGGGCATACCAGGAACATCGAGGATGTCTGGGGAAGCTACGTGCCCTACTGCCGCAGCGTCTCCTGCCCGTGCGGGTTCACGACGATGTGGGGTCACGGCGTCGGCATGTGTCAGGAGGGGGCGCGGGTGCTCGCGGCGAAAGGCTGGGGCTACCGAGACATCCTGAAGCATTACTACACGGGGGTGGAGGTCGAGAGCACGGAGACCACCGCCCTCGACTGGTACTTCGCGGAAGGGACGACCCGACCGGAATTCGTCACGTATCTCTGCGTCGCCAACCCGAACGGTGTCAATGCGGATGTAACGGTCAATTACCTGGTGGAGGGTGGAGGGAATCAAAGCGTTCCCTACACTATCGGGCCCAACTCCCGCCTGACCGTAGACGCGGCAAAGGACATCGGCACAGGGAAGGACTTCTCGACACGCATCACGTCGACAAACAAGGTCGGCATCGTCGCCGAGCGGCCGATGTACTTTAACTACAAGGGTGCCTGGAGTGGCGGATCCGATACGGTAGGGACTCCTTACCCCGGTACCACCTGGTACTTCGCGGAAGGTACGACGCGGCCGGACTTTGCGACCTACCTCTGCCTGGGTAACCCTGGCGATCGGGAAGCCCAGGTCACCATCACTTACTTCAAGGGTGACGGGAACACCCAGCAGCAGGTTGTGAACGTGGCGCCGCTCTCCCGCTTGACGGTGCCCGTCAACGACGTCCTCGGTACCACCGACGACGCGTCTCACGATTTCGCCGCCAGGTTGGAGGTGACCAACGGGGTCGAGATAATCGCCGAGCGCCCCATGTACTTCAACTACCAGGGGGACTGGTCGGGAGGGCACGACGCCATGGGGGCGCCGAGTACGAAGACCACATGGTATTTCGCGGAGGGGACGACGCGCCCGAATTTCGCAACCTTCCTCTGTCTTGCGAACCCATCCGACGCTGAAGCTGCCGTGACGGCCACATACATGGTGGCAGGCGGCGGGAACAAGGATATGGCTTATGCGGTAGGTCCCCACTCGCGTCTTACCATCGACGTTTCGGGCGCTCTGGGTGGAGGCAAAGACTTCTCCTGCCGGGTGGCTTCGACGAACGACGTCGGGATAATCGCGGAGCGCCCCATGTACTTCAACTACGGTGGGGCTTGGAGCGGCGGTCACGACGCTGTGGGCGCCCCCTATCCCAAGACCACCTGGTACTTCGCTGAGGGGACGACGCGCCCGAACTTCGCGACCTTCCTCTGCCTCGGTAACCCGACCGACAAGCAGGCTTCCGTCCTCGTGACCTACATGAGGGGCGACGGCATCACGCAGCAGCAGGCGGCGACGGTTCCCCCGCTTTCGCGCACCACTCTCTGCGTGAACGACGCCCTCGGCGCCGCGGACGACGCGGCTCACGACACCGCGATGATCGTAGAGGTGACCAACGGCGTCGGGATAGTCGCCGAGCGCCCCATGTACTTCAACTACATGGGAACGTGGACCGGCGGGACCGACGCGATGGGCTACTGATCCTTCTCGATTTCTGAAGTAGACTCAACGCCAAGAGTGTTAGATACTTTGTTACGAGATAGGAGTGACCTCACGAAAGGAGCACTTCGATGGATTCTATCGCCCGTATCCGGAATTCCCGTTTGTTTGCCGCCGTTGCCGTGGCGACCATTATCGCTGTTGGTATCGTTTTTTTACCGGTAGTGGGAGCGGCCGCCCAGACCGTTCCGAAAGCGGGCGGACCGGTGGCCGGCAAGGAATTCACAGACACTGGGAAGCCCAGGCCTTATTATGCGCCCGACGCCGTGGCGGGCAGTCGAACTGACGCAGGACAATTTGCCGAGTCGATGGCTAAGATGTGCCCGCCGGAGTATCTGCCGGCCTCGCTCCTGCCCGAGAACAAAGATGAAAGCAGGACTGAGAACGGTGGCACAAAGCCAAAAGTTACAGGCACGGGCGGCTGGACGCCGGTAGCTCAACCGTACCTGCCGTCGGGCGACGCTAACATCTCGTACTATCCGGATGCCGGTCTGGCGCTGGACTCGAGCGGAAGAACCCACCTGATCTACACGGTCAATAGAAGGACGGATATCTCTCAGGCCCCCGATGCACCAGGTTTCGCAACCGCGGACCTAGCGAACCTCTACTACACCGTCTACACCGAGGGTTCGTTCTCGGCATCCACCCAGCTCACTTCGTTCTCCGGGCTCGACGACACCGATGTGTTGTTGCTCTGGATGGATCCTGACGACTACCTCCATATCGTTTACTCGAAGTGGACATGGGGACGTGATGCGTCAAAGCCACCGGCGACCCCGTTCTACCAGGCCTACCAGCATAAAGGAGAGAGCATATACTACCGTTACCGCTCCCCCGACGGCGGGTGGAGTGCTCCCAGGTGCATCGCGGACTTCAGTGGCGCCTCATGGGGGATAAGATACGGCTGGTTCTACCCCAGTGAGAACCGGATATACGGTGCCTGGTTGGAGATCTTGAACAAAGAGACAAACCCCTCCACTTACACGGGCCGACTGATGTTTGTCGATGGCGCGAAGGATGCCTGGAACCCGGCAACGGCTATCAGAGCATGGGACTATTCACCGGGATTCCCTGGGCAGCAGATACCGTTGGATTCGATGGGCGTGGACACATCGCAAGTCACCGGGGAAGTCACCATCGCCTTTTCGATCGAGACGCTCGGGGCGGCCCTCGGCCAGGATACGGCCGACGTGTACGGCGTGACGAGGAACGCTTCCGGCGTATGGTCCTCCGTCCAGAAACTGACATCCGCGTCTGCAAACGAGGGATATCAGCCTTTTTTATTGCTGTACCGGAGTTCCGGTACCACGGCGGACGTCCTTGGGGGAAAGTCTTCGGGATACAATGGCGCACCTGCATTCCCCCCACTTGAAGACTACTTTCTCATCAGGCACACCGCCGCGGGATGGCAGACACCGGAGAATATTAGCCGGAGGCCCGCCGGAACAGTCTTTGTTGCAACAGACGCTACAAGAGACCCTTGGGGAAACTGGCATTTCTTGTTCTCGGACACGACCCCCCATTGGAACCCGGCTACTCTGCTGTGGGACATCGAGCTGGGTGACGAGATGATTTACACATACGACACGGGCGGCGGCTTTTCCGCCCTCGAGACCATCCAGGGGTACCAGGCGGGTCGCTTCGTTCGGGCGGACGCCATTGCTCTGGACGGTGACGGCCGCGCGCATATCCTCTTCGAGTCGCACTCGACGGATCCCTACGTCGGCACGGGTTATAACGTCTATTACACGGACAACGCCTCGGGGACGAGCGGTGCCGGCTTCAAGAGCCCCCAGAAGATAAGCCTCGATTCCGACCGTATTACAATGGATATGGTCCTTTCGTGCAGCTCGAACGGGGGCGTTCTAGCGTCCTGGTGCGAGGCGAAGGCCAATTATGCGACCGGCGAGCCGCTGGCCGCCGCTTTTTACTCCAGGTATATGCGGGGAGGCTCCTGGGGGGACGTCAAGAACGTGACTGCGATCCCCGGAAGCAACGAGATAATACACACGATTTTCAACGTTGCGCATAAATACTGGATCGTCTACACAGATTGGAATATCAACTCCGCTGGCGAGCAGCAGATAATATTCGAGACCGCCCGTTACAACGCGGGCACGGCGACCTACTACGATTTCAGGAAGTACTATACGGAGAGCAGGGCCGGCACCTGGAAGAACCCCGAACAGGTGTTGCCGGTGGATGTCAGCGGTTCCCCGTCCTTCATTGTAGACGCTAACGAGCGGGTCATCTCTCAGTTCGACGGTCAGGTCCAAGTAGGCGCCGTTACACAAAATGCTTCTTACTACTCGATGCAGAGAAGCGCCACGCCGCCGGCATCGACTTACTACTTCTCGGAGGGGACCACCCGCCCCGGTTTCCAGGAGTGGATATCCATCCAGAACCCCGGCGAGCTGGGGGCAAACGTGAACATCACCTACATGCTCGGGACGGGCGAGAACAAGGAACAGACGGTCGCGGTCCCCGCGCACTCACGGCTCACGGTTGACGTGAACACGTTTGTGGGGGCTGGCCAGGACGTCTCCGCGAGGGTCTCGAGCGACCAGCTTATCGTTGCCGAACGCCCCATGTACTTCGATTACAAGGGCTGGAAGGGAGGGGACGACGCCATCGGGTCAATAAACACCGGACAGATCTGGTATTTCGCTGAAGGGACGACCCGCGGCGGTTTCCAGGAGTGGTTGACGCTTCAGAACCCCTCGACCTACAACACGACAGTGGAAATCACATATATGCTCGGTGACGGGAGCACGAGGACACAGCAGGTCCCGGTGGCGGCCAGGACCCGTGCGACGGTTGACGTGAATGCGTTTATCGGCCCTGAGCAAGACGTGTCCATGAAGGTCGAGGGCCGCGAAGCCGGCATAGTCGCAGAGCGCCCGATGTACTTCGACTATCACGGCTACGCGGCCGGCGGGCACAACGTGGTGGGGGGCCGTAGCCGGGCGAGCAGGTGGTACTTCGCCGAGGGGACGACCAGGAGCGGCTTTGACACCTACCTGTGCCTGCAGAACCCGAACGCGGTGGCCGGCAGCGCGGCCATCAAATACATACTCGGCGACGGCAGCGTGAAGACGCAGAGCATCGCTTTGCCGGCCACGAGCAGGCAGACGGTCAGGGTGAACGACATAATTGGTGCCGACAAGGACGTGTCGATCGTCGTGGACGCGAGCATGCCGATCCTCGCCGAGCGGCCGATGTACTTCGACTATCACGGTTTCGCGCCCGGTGGGCACAACGCGATGGGCGCGGGGGCACCCAAGAACTCCTGGTTCTTCGCGGAGGGCACGACCCGCACGGGTTTCGAGGAGTGGCTCTCGCTCGAGAACCCGGGCATCGCGAATGCAAACGTGACACTCAGGTATATGCTCGGCGACGGCTCTATAGTGATTCAGAACGGCGTAGTACCGGCGCACACCCGGGTAACAGTGGATGTCAACACAGCGGTGGGGCCGGACAAAGACGTATCGGTTTCCATCTGGAGCGACCAGGGCATCGTGGCGGAACGCCCGATGTACTTCGACTACCACGGGATATGGCCGGGCGGCTCAGACGTGATGGGACTGTGATATTAAATCCGGGAGGCATACATGCGGAAAATAGGTAAAGCACTGGGAATCGGTGCTTCTTCACTACTGGCCGGTGCCGCCGCTTATTTCGTAGCGCGGCTACGCCTGTCCATGCCGCGCATGAGCGGGGAGCTCCAGATACCATGCCTGGGCGAAGAGGTCGAGGTCATCTACGACAAGGCCGGGATACCCCACATCACTGCGAAGAGCAACGCGGACGGGTTCAGGGCGCTCGGGTACGTGATGGCGCGGGACCGCATGGTACAGATGGACGTCATGCTCAGGGTCGCGAAGGGCACGCTCTCCGAGATCGTGGGCAGCATGGCCCTGGAGATGGACCGCTTCATGCGCACCGTGGGCATTCACAGGTCTGCGAAGCAATTCGATATGAAACTCGACCGGGAATCGAAGGACACGCTTGAGGCCTTCTGCGAGGGGGTGAACGCCTATCTCTCACGCCCCGGTATCAGGCTGCCGTTCGAGTTCATGTTTCTCAAGGGGAAGCCCGCCCCCTGGGAACCCGCGGACTGCCTAACATACGGCCTTTTCCTCACCTGGCTCTTCGACGCCTTCTGGCCGCACAAGCTCATGCGGGAAAAACTGGTTCGCACACTCGGGCTCAAGAAGGCGCTGGAGCTTCTTCCCGAGACCGCCGAATACAACAACCCTCCCGTCAAGGTCAAAGGGCCCGGCGTGAAGGTCGACCCGATCGAGCCGGGGGAGGAGATCGACTGGGGGTTCGGGAGCGAGGGTGGAGGAGGAGAATGGCTGAGCGGGGCCAGGCCCGCTTCCATTTTCGGTTCGAACAACTGGGCCCTGGACGGCTCGCGGACCACGACGGGAAAGCCGATCCTGTGCGGTGACCCGCACATGCAGCACAACACCCCGGGGGTCCTGTTCCTCTGCCACCTGGCAACACCGGACTACAACGTCATAGGCGCCGCCCTCCCCGGCATACCTGTTTTTATTTTCGGTCACAACGGTTACTGCGGGTGGAGCGTCACGGCCATGTGCCCCGATGTCATCGACCTCTTTGTTGAGACCTTCGAGTCCGCGGATTCGGGGAGGTACCTGTACAAGGGCGAGTGGATGGATGCGGAGGTTATGGAGGAGGAGGTCAAGATACGCTTCGCAAAGTCGAGGAGGATAAAGGTACTCATAACCCGGCACGGCCCCATAATAAAGCGTAAGGGCGACAAGGGCCTCGCCTTGAAGTGGATGAGCCACGACCCGGAGTTCGACTCTCTCGGGGCCTTCCTGAGGCAGAACCGGGCGAAGTCCTGGGACGAGTTTAACGCCGCCATGGAGAACTTCGTGGGGCCGGCCCTGAACCAAGCCTACGCGGATATCGACGGGAACATAGGTTATCTTGCCGTGGCGAAGGTGCCCGTGAGGGCGAAGGGTGACGGCACCCTTCCCGCGAGCGGTTCGGAGGGGGAGTGCGAGTGGGTGGGTCATATACCCTGGGAACGCATGCCACGCACGCTCAACCCCAAGGAGGGCTTCCTCGCGACCGCGAACTCGAAGATCGTGAGCGAAGGCTACCCGGAGCTAATAACGAAGATCTGGGAGGCGCCATACAGGAACGGACGTATCTCGGAGCTCCTGCGCGCGAAAGAGAAGTTCTCGCCCGGGGAGATGCCGAAGATCCACGCCGACGTACTTACCTTCCCCGGCAGGCGCTTCGCCGAGTTGGTTGTAAAAGCCGCGGAGGGGAAAGAGATATCACCCGCAGCGCGCCTCGCCGTGGAGCGCTTCCGAGAGTGGGATCACCAGGCCCGCGCGGACTCACCCGCCATGACCATATATTTCTACTCCTGGAAACACCTCTGCGAAAAACTGCTCCGGCACAGGCTCGGTGACGCGCTCTTCAAGGAGTACACATGCAGCGCGGTCACGCTCAACCTCGCCATTGAAAACCTGCTCGAGCGCTCCGATGACTTCTGGCTCCCCCCGGGTTACGGCTCGTACGACGAAGTGATCCTCGAGTCGCTCGAGGAGGGAATCCGTGAGCTCGAGTGCTTGTTCGGCACATCCGACCAGTCGGCGTGGAAGTGGGGCGAGATCCACTCCCTCACGTGCCAGAGCCTGCTCGGTCTCTTCTGGCCACTCACAAAGATATTCAACGTGGGGCCCGTTCCCTTGGACGGCGAGGGCGACACGGTGAACGCGGGGCCGGGGGCGAGCGACTGCCTGTCGCAGCTTCTCGCCCGGGGCACGATGGGGGGCAACACTGAGATGGCGGTCCTGCCGGACTGCACCTCGCACGCCGCGTACGCCGGTCCGGCGCTGAGAATGGTGCTTGACTTCAGCGACCTCGACAAATCGGTCGCGGTAGTCGATGTCGGTCAGTCCGGCCACCGCTTGAGCCCCCACTACAAGGACCACTTCGAGCGCTGGTGCAGGGTCGAGTATTTCCCTCTTCCTTACTCGAGAGAGAAGATCCTCGAACAGGCGGACGGCATACTGAACCTTGTCCCCTGATCCCTACTAAGGGAAAACCGCCCTCTTCCGTGAATACTATTATTGTAGGAAGCTTTCCTAACCGGGAGAACACGATGGGAAAAGAAGAGGGCAGAAAGAAACGCCGCTCCAGGCGCCGCCGCGAGGAGGTCGAAGCCCTCGGTGACGAGGAGCAAGTACGGCGTCCGCCGGGGGCCGCGGGGCGGCAGGTATATCCGCCGCTGACGCCGCCTGAGACTCCTGCCGGGACTCCTCCCGCTCAAGAGGGGCCGCCCGCTCCGGCACCGCCTCCGGGAGTGGCACCGGAGCCCGGGGCCCCGCCCCCGGCGCCTGCTGCGCCCCCGTCGGTGAGCGAACCCCGGGTTCAAGACGGGCAAGCCCCGCCGCCTCCGCAAGGCGGGTACCCGCCGCCGCCGGACTACTACGGGGGCGGGTACAACTGGCCGCAGTACGGGTGGTATCCGCCCGCTTATCCTCCGCCCGGCTACGGTTACGGCGCCGGGTACCCACCGCAGCCTCCCATGACCGGTTACCCCGTGGACCAGACAGGCCAGATACCGATGGTTCCACCGCCGGGGGCCTTTCCGCCCATGGCGCCAACACTGCCGCCGGCTCAGTTCCCGTTCCCGCCGGAATCGGCGCTAGCAGCAGGGCTCCTGGACGAGGAGTTCAAGGAGCTGGCACGCGGCGAGGAAAAGCACTGGCGCATCGACTTCAAGTGGGTGTTCGGCATCATCGCGGCCATACTTCTTTTTAGCGCCCTCACCTGTGCGGGTTTCTACAGGGTTACGGGTCAGGGTGACGCGCGCCGGGTGATGGTCCCCCTCATCGAGAGCACCACCCAGGTCAAGCAGCTTGTCAGCAGAAACTACAGCGACCTTAGGAGCAATGCGCGCCGCAGCCAGACGGCGCGGATATATATACCGGACGTAGGGGTCGAGGTATCGATCGAGGCCGTGACCCTGGCCGGACTCAGCGCCGACGAGGTTACCGACAAGGTCATGAATGAAATAGCACGGCAGATATACAACAAAGGGTACGCAGGGAACCTCCCGATGAAGCGCGCCCAGGGTCTCGGTGAGGAGAGGGGAAAAGCCACGTGCGAAACGCTCCTTGCCCTGTTGAACAAGAACAATCACAGAAAGCTCTTGTGGGTGGTTGCCCTGTTCGGCACCCTCGCCTTCGTATTCTCGATGTTGTTACTGCTCTTCTTCTGCCGCGGCTGGGGGAAGG
>Ga0315281_10004555_pt1 | contig 20072 bp, 9 predicted proteins | sample YL17G07_0_MG_FD_204540 | JGI IMG/M metagenome (GOLD analysis project Ga0315281, IMG submission 204540) | Sediment microbial communities from Yellowstone Lake, YNP, Wyoming, USA - YL17G07_0 | ecosystem: Environmental > Aquatic > Freshwater > Lake > Sediment | place: USA: Wyoming | collected... | reverse complement strand
ACCAGAACGAGTGCATTCCCTGCGACTGCGTGCTCTGCATCGCTGCCACCGGCACGCCCTTTGGCCCAGCGTGCCAGCCCAGTCCGGCGCCGGCCCCTGCTCCCGCGCCAGCTCCGATACCCGCCCCGGCTCCGGCTCCCGCGCCGGCTCCCTGTGTGCCTGACAATTCTCTGATCGGTTGCTGCACAACCACCGCATGCGTGCCTTGCGACCGCTGTGAGTGCCTCTCGATGAACTTCACCGTCGGCGGCGAGAACTGCTCTGTCGCGCAGTGCGGATCTCTTTGCGGAAATGGTGTTCTGGATCAGGGAGAGTCGTGTGATCCAGCGCTGAGCTCAGTGGTGACTATCACTACCTCGCTCTCTGTTGCTTGTCGCGCTGACTGCACGTACTGTGGCGACGGAATTGTTAATTCTAACGAGCCCTGCGATCCCGCCGATGGATCATCGGCAGCTCTCCTGTGCAGACCCGACTGTACTCTGATAAGCTGCGGAGACGGCATTCAGGATCCCGGAGAAGAGTGTGACGAGGGTACTCTCAACTCAGACTCCAACGGCAATTGCAGCACATCGTGTTATCTGCGCTGCAACAATCCGCCGGAAGGCTGCTTTGCCAATCCTGGCCCTAGCTTTATCTGTCCTACTACTAACGCAATAATTCTGCCTTGTACCGAAAATAACACGGTGTGCTTTCGCTGCGGTTTTGAGCAGTGTCCCGGTGGCTGCCGGCCTAGTGGCACCTGTGGTGGCACAACCCCGCGCGAAACTATTTGTCCTGGCTCAACACTGTGTGTTATATGCGAAGGACTCCCTCCTTGTGGCAACGGTATAGTGGAGCCTCCTGAAACCTGCGATCCGCCTGGAATAGACGGATGTCGAGCCGAGAGTTGTACGAGATGTGGTGACGGCATTATCCAAGAGTTATACAACGAAACTTGCGATGTTGCTCCCAATGACCGCACAAGTCTTACTGCGTGTCGTGAGGATTGCACGTTCTGTGGAGATGGTGTCCCCGACCCCAGTGAGCAGTGTGACGACGGCAATACCGATAACCTCGATGCTTGCCGTAACAACTGTATGCTACCGCGTTGCGGTGACAACATTCAGGATCTCAACGAACAGTGCGATGATGGCAATCAAGATGACACTGACGCGTGCTACACCAACTGCACACTGAACACCGCTTGTGTTATCGGCGAGTCAATTTGCGGAGATGCATGCATGCCTGTTGCAGTCTGCCGCATGGGAGATCCCTTCAATGAAATACTAGGTGACAACGGAACGCATCACACCAACTGCCGTGGTGAGATGACAACCGATCCAAATTGTGCTTGCTGCACTGGCAACCACCCAGACCCCTTCTGTTTTAACAATGTGTTCAAGCCACAATACGGCATGACATGTCTGCTCAACTGGACCAATGTTACTTGCCGTGCACCGGACTGCACCTACTGTGGCGACAACGTGACACAGCCGGATGTTGAAGCCTGCGATCCACCTGGCAGTGAGGTTCCGGGCTTCCCCGGCCGATTCTGCAACGCCCGGTGCGGCTTCTGCGGCGACGGTATTGTGGACTGCCTTGCAGGCGAACAGTGTGATGATGCTGTTGCCGCGCCAGGGACTTGCCACAACTGTGTTCTGTCCTTCTGTGGAGACGGCTTCACTGATGGAGAGGAGCTTTGCGATGACGGTGACCTGAATGACTTCAACACCTGCAACACAACCTGCCAGCCATCTGTATGCCCTCCCGACAGTCCCGAAATCGCGGGTGCGTGCTGCAAGGGCGATAACACGTGCATTAATTGTGCATGCAGCTTGTGTACCGCGGCTGGCGGCCAATGGAGCGGTCCACAGACCGCATGCAAGGATACTGTATGTCCATTGACGCCGCAACCAGTGCCGGCACCCACGCCTGCACCGTGTCCCACGCCGAGCCCGACGCCAAGTCCTTCTCCGACGCCAAGTCCTTCTCCGACGCCGAATCCCTCGCCGACGCCGAATCCTTCGCCAACGCCGAGTCCTTCTCCGACGCCGAGTCCCTCGCCAAGTGAACGCTCGACTTTGCCGAGTCCTTCACCGACTCCTAGTCCTTCACCGACTCCTAGTCCTTCACCGACTCCTAGTCCTTCACCGACTCCTAGTCCTTCACCGATTCCGAGTCCCTCGCCAAGTGAACGCTCGACTTCCCCGAGTCCTTCGCCGACTCCGAGTCCTTCACCGACGCCGAATCCGAGTCCTTCACCGACGCCGAATCCGAGCCCCTCTCCGACGCCAAATCCGAGTCCCTCGCCGACGCCGAGTCCCAGTCCCTCACCGACACCAAGTCCTTCCCCGACGCCGAATCCCTCACCGACGCCAGCAACACCATCAAACCCATGCTCTGGCCCAGATTCCGACGGTGACGGCGTGCCTGATGCCTGTGATAACTGCCCAAATGTGGAAAATTCCAATCAAAATGATTGTGATTTTGATGGCGTGGGCGACGCTTGCGACAACTGCGTCTCTGTCTGGAATCCCAGCCAGGATGATGTCTGTGAGAACTGCACGCAGTGCGTCCATTCAAAAGGCTACTGGAAGAATCACGAAGATGAATTTTCCGCAGCAGTGTCTCAGGACGCAGTGGTCTGTGGCTATGGCATCTTTGATGTCATGAATGCAATTCCCGGAGGAGGTCCCAACTCTCCGGCCGGTCACGGCCTGTGGATTAAGCTGGCGCAGCAGTACTATGCTACGGTGGCGAACGCCCACTCCACCGTGACTTCGGACTGCGTTCAAACACCGTACAATCTCACCGAGGAGGTGCTCGCCTGCATTGAGATTTCCGCTCTCATTCTCGACAACGAAACCAACTGCGGCGCATCGCTTGATGAAGTCGGCATTTTCGACGAGACTCAGCTTGCGTTCGCCAGTGAGTGTCAGATTCTCCTGGCACAGTTCAACAACGGCAGCCTCAACCTGCCTCGGTGCAATGACTTTGACACCAATACCACAATCACTGTGGAGACCATCACAACAGAAACTGGCGACTTTACCACTGCCGAAATCGTTGGTATCGTTATCGGCATCATCCTCGGCCTGATCTTCATTCTGTTCCTGGCCATCGCACTGCAGGCCTGCCTTGCCTCGCTCGGCGGCGCCAGCCAAGTGGAGGCTACCGCACTGATCCGTGATCAGTACAAGCTCTACTAAGCCAACCCCCCCCCACCAGCATCTCTCATGCGTACACAAAAAACATTCCCATATCTGCTCGCTTGAAAGAGATTTTTGTTCCTGCAGTACTTGGTGTACCGAAAACCGATGCGAACTAAAATCAAAGTTTGTCAAACTGGCGTGTTGTTATTGTTGGTGTTGTTTAATATGCTCTCTGTGAAGTGCAACATCACCACACAAGCTGCGCCAAGCTCTCCGGTGCCAGCTCACCCACCACCGACCGGTACTCGGTCATGCGCTGCCTGAGGCCACTGACTGCGTACTCGCCGCGTTTTCGCGGGAAGTAGTCGGCACAGCTGGTATTGCCGCAGTCGACGGCCTCATCCTCGCCGATGCCGACACAGGCTCGGCAGTGTGCAAGCGCCTGGCTGTACTGCTGCTCCTCTGTGTGCAGCTCGTTCAGCTGCTTCTCCCAGAGCGTCTTCCAGTTAGAGTTGACGCTGCAGGCACTGCAGATTGGTCGCTCGGCCGGCTTGCCGCACTGAAGGCAAGGCGTGGCGCGCTTGAGGTGCCGCGCTATCGGGTCGTCCTCGAGGATGTTCTCCCGGTGCACCTTGTTGAAGCCGCCGAACATGCGCCGGTTGTAGTCGGTACCCTTGGGCATGCACGCGGTGAAGCGCTCGATCGGTGCTCGGATCTTCTTGTCGAGAATGTACTTGTAGTCGGGCAGCAGATTGTGTTGCAGTGCGTAGTCCGGATCCTCCACAGAGTCGGCAAACTTGCGATCCTTCGGACCGGTCACCACAATGAATGGGATGCGGCTGCCCAGCTCTGGAACGGGCAGACCGCGCCGGCGGAACTTCTTGCAGAGCTCGACGTGCGGCACCTTGGTGTTGTAGTTCTTCTTTGAGAGCTGACGCGCCTGGATCATCTCGTGGTAGGGCACGTTCTTCGCCATCACCTGCTCCGTTTTGCTACGCACGTACTTGACCGCCTCCTCGATGTTGGCCTCCGCGCTGATGCTACCGGGCTTCAGCACACGTCCCAAGAAGCCGGAGAAGGTCTCCTGTGCAATGAGACAGCTGTCGCGCCGCTTCGTCTCTAGACCCTTGAAGTCAAGCTTGCCGTCGTCCTGGAACACCATCTGCTGCTCGATCCCGTCCCAGATGGGCATCTGGGTGCGGGTGGCCGCACGCTTCTTCGCGATGGCAAACATCATTGTAAATGCCTTCTCAAAGTCGATCTTCATCGGCGGCGGCACCAGAGCGTTCGCAAAGTTGAGGATCTCCTGGATGCGGGTCATCTGACGCTGCTCGCCGGTGTTCCGGTCGGTAACGGTTACCACCTCATAGATCTGCTCGAGCTTCGTAATGTGCGGGAAGTGTACAAACACGCTGTCCGTATCACCGCCCTGGACATCGGCATCATACTCGACCGTCAGCTCGGCGGCCAGTGTCAGGATGGTCTTGCGGCCCATCGCCGTCACTGTGTCGCTGATGTGCATGCCGGCGAGCTTGCCCGACTTCACGCCGGTCGCACCGTACGTCGAGTTGCAGATGATCTTCAGCGCCAGCTGGATCATGTCGAGGCGCCGGTACTCGTCGGAGGATGGATGCAACGGCTCCATGAGGGTCTTGACGCGTTTCCGTGCGGAGAGCAGACGCTTCACAGCGCCGCAGATCGCAGCGTCTTCAGCGGTAGGCGTCCACATCTCAGCAAGCTGTACAACACAGCCAACCGCCTCCTCCTCGGTGCGGCCAGCAGCCTCAAGCTCGCCCGGCTTCAGCTGGAAGCGCGAGCCGTCCTCGGGCCGATCAAACACGTAGGTCAGAATCTCGCCAGGCGGCGGTTCAACTCGCTGCAGCTCGATCATGGCTTCAGGAAGATCAGCAATGTTGTCGTCAGCGACAGGCTGCGCCGCAGCGGGATCAACCTCGGCATCCGCAGACAGTGTCTCGAGCTGCTGGTTGAGCAGCCGGCGCACCTCCAGCTCATGCTCGGTCGCCTTTGTCGTAAAGCTGTGGAAGGCCTTCTTCGTTGGTGTGATATTACACTCCTCTGAGCGCAGACCCTCGGCCTCGGCCTGTGCACGGGTCCGCTTCTGCGGCTGACGGAAGTAGTAGTACTCCGGCAGCTTGGTCTTCGGATTGACAAACTGGCGGCTGGTGCGATGACACTGCTCCAGCGGGACGTTGTACTTGAGCATGCGTGCCGCGGTGCCGCCAACATCGTGGCCCAGGTTGTAGGCCAGCATAAGGCTGGGATAGAGCGAGTTGTAGTCGAGACAGAGCAGTAGCAGCAGGTAGAGACCCTTCGTCTTCGGGTCGAACACGTGCGCCCCCATAAACGACTCTGCTGCGTCGCCATCCTCCTTGCTGTACATGTTCCGGTCCGGCATGATCTTGGAGAGGCCCTCGCCGCGCAGGAAGCGCATCAGCACCGAGAACACCTGCGCCTGCTTGCCGTCGACATAGAGTCGCTCGATGTGCATCTGCCCAATGAGGCGGGCCAGCGAGATCAGGTAGTTCATGTTGTTGGTGTCGTTCATCAGCATCACGACAAGCTCCGCGTCCTTGAGACAGTACGCGTTGAGCCGGTGCCGGTTGTTACGAAACAGCGACGGGATCGCGCTGTACGGCACATCGTTCTTGCTGTCCTTCAGAAAATGCTGTGCCACCGACGCCAGGCTGTATGACTGCAGCTTCACATCACGCATCATGTAGTTCATCAAATCATAGCAGTCGCGACCCGGTATCTGGATGGTGTGATACGAGCGATCGCCCATCGCCCGTGAGAAACTCGTCTTGACAATGTCCTTGTCCTCTTGGCCGCGGAGACGTCCCATCGAGATCAGATGACCCATCTCCGGGTCGCGGATGTCCAGCACTTTGACACGACGTATGAAGTAGGACAGATCGAAGTTGTTGCTGTTGTAGCCAGTGATCATGTCCGGATCGTACTCGCGGATGTAGCGGTAGAAGCCGCGCAGCATGTCTGCTTCAGAGGCAAAGGAGAAGACCTGGCCGGCTGGGCGAAACAGTGTCCAGCGTGCCTGGATCTCGCCAAACTCCTGCTCCGCCTCCACTTGCGGCAAACCAACATGACCCTGAAGCCAGTCGGCCGGCTCAGACACGCTGGCGATATCCTTCTTCTGGGCACACGCCTTGAAGAACTGCAACACGAGCAGCACATCCGTCTCCCACTGAACAATGCGAGCTTCCTCCTTCCACTCCTTCTTCGGATCCTTGCCGCCAGGCCGACTCGTCAGCCGGGCCAGTGCCTCGTAGAGCGTGCGTTTGCGCAGCACCAGCTGGGCCCGGCGCCGACCCACCAGCCGGTGCCAGAGCTGGAAGCGTTCAATGAACTCGTTCCACTTGCGAATGGAGATGCCGTAGGCTTTGGTGTACTGGAGCGGGCCAGCGGGAGCCGCGATGCGGCCGCCCGTCGTCCAGGTAACGTCGAACTCGCTCGGTGGCAGTGGTATGTTCGGCAGGTGTGTACGCTTGAACACGCTCTCCTCAATGCGCTCAAGACTACCAACACAAAACACCACCGCACCATCGTAGTTCGAGCGACCGGTGCTGCGGACCTCCCGGTCTTTGCCGCGGGCACTGACGCGGATGCGCTCAGTGAGGTTGGGTCGGTTGTGCTTGTCCCAGGTGTTGGCCACAGCACAAATCGAGACGATCGGGTCCTGCTCCGGCGTCGGGAACATGCCGCCGGTGTTGAGCATCTCCGCATCGAGCGCCAGCACCCGCGTCGGCGCTTGCTTCTCCCATTTGGCGTTGCCGGCCTCGCCGGGATTCGGCGAGAAGCCCGTGAGGTCGGCGTAGTTGACGCTGTACTCCAGGGCACAGGTTGAGATCCGGTTGGCTGGCTCCCGGTAGAGCAAGCTGGAGCCCGGCTCAATGCGGACCCAACCGCGCACGTAGATGTTCTTGCTGAGAAAGAACTGGTCGCTGCTGCTCAGATTCGACTCGAAGAACTTGATCGGCTTCTCCGAGTAGGACTGGAACGCGGTACTGAGGAGGCCGCGCAGCACGTACTTCAGGTCCTGCTCGTAGTAGGCCACGCGGAGGTAGCGCTTCGTGGTGGGCCGGTAGTTGATGTAATTCCGCGCCTGGACCACCTCTAGCTGTATGTCGACGCTGTTCCAGTCGGCGCGGCGCTGGTACTTGGTCCGCTTCGCGGCCTCCTTTCGGAGCTCGGCACCAACGTCGGCACGCAGCTGTGCCAGCGTCGCCGGCTCGTCAAAGGTGCCCCCGGCCACTGAGGGGTGCCCGACGTAGAGGCAGAACTGCGGCCGCTGGACCTCAACGCAGAGCGCCCGGTCGTCCGCCGTTCGCCCAAACACACTGAACGTGTTCTTGTACTCGTTGTAGTCGGCCCGGTGCAGCTCAAACTCGAGTCCGTTCTCAGCATAGTGGGTGGCCAGCTCGGCAGGCAGTGCATTGGGGTCAGTATAGAAGCTCTGCAGCGCTGGCTGAGCAAACGGAAAGTCCGGCGGAGCAGTCTCTGCAACGATGCTCTCCGCGTCGATGAACTCAACTCGCGGCTGGTCCAGCATCTGGCGGAGCTTGACAAAGTCGGCATCCCAGCGTTCGGTCAGTTTGTTGCTGTTGAAGGTTGTTGCTGCTGCTGCTGCTCCTCCAGCAGCGGGCACCGGCGCCTTTGAGGCTTGTCGCAGCAGCGCTGCAGGATGGTAGGCCAGGTAGTAGCGAGCCACAAAGCGGTGCTCACGCAGCGTCAGCGCCCCGCTGTTGGAGGCATTTTTGTAAAGAGACTCGAGGTTGAGTCCTCGTACAGCGTGCTCGCTGCTGTTTGTACGCTGCTCACCCTTCAGTGCATTTAGCGAGCCAAATCCATTCGAGATGAGGCTGCCAGCAATCCGGCCCAAACAGAGGATCACCTTCGGCTGGACGATGGCAATCTGCTGTCGCAAGTACTGGGCATAGGCCACGAGCTCCTCCCAGGTTGGATCACGATTGCTGGGCGGTCGTATGTACACTGTGTTGGTGATGTAGGCATGCCGGTCGAGCTGGAGCCCGTGCTTGGCCAACTGCTGCGCCAGCAGCTGACCCGACGGTCCCACAAACGGACTGCCAGTGCGTGCCTCCTCGGCGCCCGGCGCCTCGCCAATGATCATTAGATTGGCGTTGGCTGGACCGCGGGCAAACACCAGATGATTGTCGCCATCAAGGCAATCGCGCAGCGGCAGGCACTCGGCAGTCAGCACACTGCGCTGTATTTCGGCTAGCGCCAGCTCTCGTGCTGTGAGTTCATCCGCGCTCAGAGGCTGAAACGCAAGTTCCTCCAGTGCGCGCTCATTCTCAAACTCCACATCACGTTGGGCCGCGCCATTGTCAAACTCAAAGACAGACTTTCGTTTTTTGTAAGCAGAGCTCTTGTCGAGTGGGCCGGGCGCACCGCTGGACGCTTTGAAAAATTTTGCCCTTTTTGCCGATGGTGAAGTTTGAACGGGTTTGCGCTTGCTGAACAGGTCTCTGCCAGCTCTGTTCACAGACGGCTTCATGCACAGACCTGCCTTTCAACGTCCTTCACTATCAGCCAAAAAAACTTGCACAACTAGAAGAGAACAAAGAGGAATAAATACAATTCTAACCAATTTGCTGTTGATGCCACTGGCTGTCCATGCACTTCACTGCAGACTCCCAACAAACGAGGCAACTTAAAAGTACATCAAAGACAAAACAAAAAAAACTCTTCCACGGGCACGCGCGCGCGGCCGGCCAGCAAACGAGAAATTTTCCTCCCGTGTGCATTAATCAATGTGCACCGACAACAAGATTTTGAAATTTTTTGCTCGTAACAAATAGAAATCCCTACAACGTGTAGGCTCGTGCACCTAGTCAGAACTGAGAAATGGCCGCTGAACAAGTCGACTCTGCTGACCTGGTGAAGGCGGCGGGTACCTTCCTGCACAAGATATTCCAGCGGAAGTTCTGCGTTCCAATTGTACAACAGGCGTTTCCGCAGAAAGGACATACGATCTCGAAAAAGATTCACAAACGAGCGTTGGCAACAGGCCTCTGGAAAGAGCAATCGGAATTGCCCGTGGAAGTTATCAATCTCTTTATCAGCAGTGCGAGAAACGACTGCAATGCCAAACTGGTATCCAGCGAAGCCGGTCTGACAAAGTACCAACGTCAGTTGCTAGGCGACGAAAAGTTCAGAGAAACCAATCTTGCGGCCATGCTGACGTGCTACTTCTATGCACACTATCACAAGATGACACCTGCAGCGGCCTGCAAGCACCTGTTCATCAGTGCTGGTGCGCCTCGTCCTGTTCCTACTGCGGCACCGAAAAGCAAACCATCACCTGGGAAGTTTGTGCCCACAGCCGCTCGCCGAGAATTGCGAAACTATCAGCGTGCAATCAACGCTGTCGAGAGTTCTGTTGAAATACTACTGAAAAAGACAGAGGTGTATGTACTCGCGCAGAGAACTGCCGTGTCACGTTTGCAAGCACTGCTACCGGAGCCCGATTCGGTGGAGAAACGAAACCATGTAGAACGCCAATCTACCAGAATGTAATGCGAGAAAGAGGAAACCATTGGACAAAACATTTCATTTTTTTGCTGGCCGCCGAACAATAAAAATTGCCTGTTTGTACTTTGGACCGGTTCTCAGTCTGTGTTGAAGTACAATTCTCTAGTCGTGCTGACAGCTTTTCACTGTCTTCTTCTGCCTACCTTATGAGTAACCCTTGCAACGCACCGCTTTGCAGCAAAGCCGGCACGCGACCGTGCTCTGGTGTGTGCAACGTACCAACATTCTACTGCTCGTTTGACTGTATGGCATCTGATATCGAGCGACACGCAACAATCTGCACAACTGTGGATCTCTCGCTAACCGGCCTCCGCGGCCGCACCAAGTTTGCCGAACAATTCGCGTCCTACGCTGCTGCTCTGGCCGACTTGATATCCACTGAGAAAGACAGCGCCTTGCTTGCGTTTCCTCGCACTGCAGCGGAATTTTCCGACTGGCAGAAGTACAAAGGCGCAGCACTTGCTGCCTCTGGCCGTGTTATGAAAGAATTGGCCGGGTTTGGAACCATGATTCGTGCCATCCGCACGCCAAAGACCCAGGGCGACAAGCCCTACGAACAGAGTGCCAAAGCGATCGAGGCTGCTGGATTCGCTGCCAACGGGGCACTGCTCAAAGCTATCTCCGATGCCATCTTCGGCCAGGCAGTGCCGGAAGCCCCGCCAGGTGATCTGGTTGCATGGGTCAGTGCACTGCTCCGCTTCACGTCGGCCTCAGAGAGCAGTCAGGCCGAATCTGCTGATTCGGCTGCAGCAGTCGGCTATGCATCGACTGTTTGGAGCCCTCTTGTGGTGCTGGCCAACGCGTCAGCTCCCGCCGTTGTGAAGAGCGCTCGCTCGCAACTCGTCACCAAGTTCAAGAGTCTGGGTCAGACTATTGATGCAGAGTTCGAAAAGAATGTTGCTGGTCGTGGGCAGAAGAAAGCAAAGTAAATAAACTCTTATGTAAGGTGTCTTTGGTAGTTTCATTTAATCCGATGAGTCTGAGCTGCTGCTCGACGAAGAGCCGGAGGCAGCACTGGACGACGCCGAGGAGGAAGAGGCGTCACAGGTGCACATAGTATCGCGGTCCTCGCAAAGACGACACACCTCGGAGTTGCACAGTTCACACTCGCTGCAGACCGTGCATTTGCATCGGTTCGGCATGCGCTCACAGAGCTCGCAAGGCTCGCAAACGCAGTTGCCTTCGTCGTCGCCGTCGCAGAAACCACACTCGGTGCCGCCATCGTGTTCCGTCTCAACGATCTGCAGCACGCCGCAGCGGATGCAGTAGTTCCACTCCTTGTCAATCACCTCGCCGCCCGGTGTGGTCAGATCGTTCGGCAGGTCGCGCCACGAGTGGCCCTTGTTGCCGCGTTTGGTCTCGCAGGCATGGAACACGCCGGCCAGTGGCATGCCACAGACCTCCTGGTCGAGTAGCTTGTTGCAGCGTATGTTTGCACAGTAGTAGCGCACCGGCACGTTGTTGCGGATGGACAGGAAGTTCTTCAGCCAGCTCGGCATGCCGGCCTTCATATCGTACGGCGCAGTGTATTTGTCGTTGTCCAGCTCATCGACACCGCCCGCCTCGATGCGGGCCTTCCGCTCCTTCGCGGTCTCTGTACGGAACGCTGCGATTGGAATGCTGTCGTCGGGCAGGTGCGTCTCGCAGACCATGTCCGGGTACATGCTGCAGTGCTCGCAGAACCCAGTGCCAAACGCGTTCAGGTAGTTCTTCAGCGCACCGAGACTGCACGGAGGAATACCACGGAGCTGGCGCTTGTGGAAGTAGGCCTCAACAAAGCCGAACTTCACAGGGCACCGATCGCCCTTGGGCATTCGCTCCATACGCGCCGCAGTGAGCCGGTTCCAGAGATCAAACTGCTTCATGTTGAAGAGCAGAAACCAAATCTGCGAGACGCTGGCCAGACGACTCAGTGTTTCGAAGTCGCACAGCTTGGCGCCGTTGGTATCGCTTTCATTGATTATGTCGAAGAGCTGCTGCACCGTCAAGTTGGCAATCCAGGATGCTGGAGCGGTTGCTGCAGCGTCATTTTTCTGCTGGAAGATGTCCACATCAAACAGGGCCTTGAACTCATCGCGCAGAGTCACCGGTCGCAGCATCATGTGCTCGGCAGCGCGCTTGGCTGCCACAGCCGCTGAGACCGAACGCTTCGGTGCATGGGCAGCAAGCGGTTTTGGCGAGCTGGATGAAGAGCGTTTCAGCTTCTGAGAAGAGGATCCAGAAGGAGAGTCGGGAAGCTCGGCGGCTGAGGTCTCTTGGATGGGCTCTGAGTGTTCGCTTTCAGACATGGTGCTGTTCAAAGGAAGATGAAGATGCAGAGCGTGTTATCAGTTACAGAAGACAGCGTGTGTAGCTGTTTGTGCGCACAAAATGAAATTTCCGCGCTATCCGAACTCATTGATTAATGCCGGGAGCGAAAATTTTATCGTTTCGAGCGCGTGTGCGCGTTTGCCTAGGCCTCCTCTTCTTCTCCTTCTTCTTCCTCCTCTTCTTCCTGCATAAGCTTCAACGTGTCGAGCTCTTCTTTCTTGCGAGTTTTGTACACATCGTCGAGCACATCTCTCCACACCTGGAGATCGTTGTCGGCGTAGTCGGCTTTGCCCTTGCGCTTGACCGGTTTCTCAGGCTCGGGCTTGCGACCAGCCAGCACACGCTTTTCCAAACGGTCTGCCAGCATCAGACCCAAGCTAGCAAAATCGGCCGCTTCTTCTTCCGGCGATATCTTCAGAACGCCGGCAGTGGCTTCGCGAAGCCAGGTGAATTTTTTGGTGTAGGAGACTGTGCCAGTACTTGCCTCCTCCAAGTCCATCTCCTCTACGAAGAGGTCGCCGATAAATCCCGCTAAATGTGCGTTCAACGGGAACTGGAAGCGATCCGGAGAGTCGGCGAATTCCTTCAAGGCCTCGCCAAACAACAGACGCTGATCCAGCATCTTCATGGCATCGACCAGCTGTTCAGCACGCTCAACATTAAAATCGGGTCCCACAATGTTGCGAATGGTTTCAGGTTTGATGGGAGCGCCGCGTCCGAGAAACTCCACAATCGAGCGAATGTCTTCCCATGACCGAGCGTGGATGAGCGCTTTCAGCGGGTCTTGGGAAATTTCGTCGGTGAGGACGTTAAGATAGGTAATTAGGCTCGCTTCTTCCAGCTCTGTTGAAGGCACAAAAATCGTACGGACGAGACGACGGAAAAACTCGTAAAACAGCTCGTCCAAGTCTACTGTTATGTCAACGTAGAAAAAAGTGCCAGCCACAAAGGATGCTTCAAAATTCGAAGTCAACTTCTCCACAATACCATCGCGTATGGCATACAAAGATGGTTCCGAAATGATATCAACAACTTCGTCCTTCCTCCGCCACACCAGACCTTCCTGCTCGCCAAAAATGTAGATAAACCCAGTGGATTTGTAGTCTGCGTAGACTGGCAGTCGAGCTTGTAGATTGATCAATGCCTGTTCTGGAGAGCTGCCGCGTTGAAATTCCACACCGAGCAGAACCCTCAGTTCTATTGCAGCAGCGCGTATAGCACCGCCGATCATCGTTGCAAAGGTTTCCACAAAGTCCTTGTAGAGTTGCAGAACACCATCTCCGTTTCCAGCAGCGACATAGAAGAGCTGTTCCAGAAACTCGGTTTCCGTCGCCGCGTTCCTCAGCGTTTCAAGAACAGACGGTGAGAGATTTTCCAGCGTCTCGTCGGGAGCCAGAATGCCAAACACCCGGAGTCCAAACGTCTGCACCAGATATGGGTCGACCTCTTCCTCCTCCTCCTCTTCCAAAACCTCGGGTTCTTCTGATGGCAGCTTGGTCTTCTTCTTTGCCGTGCGTTTTTTGCTTTCCACTGCAAGCAGTGCCTGTTGGACAGATGACGGATTGTCCTCTTGTCGGAGTATGAGAAACTTCTTGTACTGTTTTGGATTCAGGTTGTAGGCTTTCTGGGAAACCAAGCCGAGCGATCGTTTACCCAGCGCAAAGGCAACCAGGTCTCGTGCGATTGCAGGCGGCCGTGTGCGCGGCTCTGGGATTTTGCGCGTGGTTTCTTCTTCTTCTTGTTCTCCTGAGCCGGGTCTGGTATCACGGTACTGCAGAAATAGTGTCTCACCAATCTCATCGATGGATTGCGGCACATCAACGAGGTAGTCGTCTTTGAGCTGCTTTAGCAGGTCAGCTAGCGGTCGAATTGGCGCACCAAAGTTGGGCCAGCGGTTTGTCGGAGAGTAGACGCCAATCCAGTGATGGAGCAACTGGGCGACTTTTTGCCGGCTCTCCAGCGACTGGTGTGCAGTGTACATAGCTCTCAGCCACTCGTAGGCGTCGGCATATACGCTCAGTGAGAAAAGAACGCCCAGTAGCTTGCTGACGCTGCGAATGGAAAACCCGCTCGGTATGTCGGGTGCCAGATAGACGCTGGCCAGCAAGCGGAATTCCCGCTTCCAGTTCGTGATACCATACTTAAAGAGCTCGACCAACGCCAGCTTCAGCTCGGCCAATTGCTCCAGCGGAACAGAGCGCGGCGCTGTCTCTTTGCCCATCATCTTCTGGTAAACTTGAAGTAGGATGGCGTCGTAGTTCTTGCGGTCGTTGATATCGAGCTGCTTTGCATAGAAACCGTGCTCGGTGGCAAACTCTACGAACAGCCTCTCAGCATGCGTTTCCAAGCTTTCTTGCTCGTCGTCGGCGAACGGTGCGGCCTCGAGTATGTTGCTGTACAGCACGGCTTGAACAGTTTCCTCCTCGTCAGGGTCGCCAATAAAGCGTGCCTGGATCACATAGCACGGCAGCTCGAGATCTGTCGTTAGGTCGACAACGTTGGGTGGCAGCTTCTGCCTCTTTTTGGAAGATTGCTGGGCTGTAGGCGAAACCGGTCGCTTTTCCTTCTCCTCTTCTTCTTCCTCTTCCTTTTTTCTCCTCTTCGGAGAGACTTCCTCGGGTCCAGGTGGCTTCTTTTGCTTCTCCTTTCTTCCTCCCTTGGCTTCGGACTTTTTGGGTTTTTTGGCCCCGCTGGACCGCTTGGCAACGCGGGTGAAGTTGGGATTCCATGCGATAGTGCCGAGCTCGAGGAGGCGCAGAAGAACGTCCGGGCTGTCGTCAGCAATGCCAAAGAGTGATGGAGACAGTTTCCTGAGCGACATGTGGTAGGGAATCTTGCCGGTAGCCACTTCCACCGAGTCCGGTGCCTGGCCAGTCTCTGAATCAACGATGCCCACGTAGAGACTGCGCTTGGCAGGATCCTCGGCCATGCGCCGGTAAATTGGGATAGTCAGCGTGGATGTCTTCTCATTGTCGAACAGCGCCAGCAGCAGTTCAGCACCAATCTTCTGCTCGGAGATCGAGACTGATCTTTCGCCCACAACTTTGTCTCTCGCCAGGGCTTGGAACTCCGGCGGTATCGCATCGTATTTTTCATAGCGTGTTCGGATCTCATTCCAAATGGGATCGTTTGGATTGTCCGTATTCGGCGGCGCCGGGACTGCAGCCAGGCGTTCGATGAGTGCGCGTCGGCTAAGGCCCCAGTTTGTCGGTGCCAGATTCCACTCCCGGGCAACCTGGTAGTTTTCTACAGGCTTGGCGCTGTCTTTGTCCTGGATGATTTTGGTGTGCTCAGCGTCAACAGCCATCTTCTGCAGCTTACGGGCACCTGCGACACGCAGCGTCTCGACAATCGGGTCTCTGGCAAGCACGCGCAGCGCCTCGTACGGTGCCAGGCGATAGCTGCCATCAAGTGGGTCTTTGGTGACGGATTCGTTCTTGAGCGGATCCAAACGATGCTTGAGCGGATCACCCTCAATGTTGTTCAGAATTCGCCGCTCCTTCTCCATCACGCCGTAGTGCCGCTCCCGCTTCTTCCAGAGCTCCAGCCTATGCTGTTTGCGGTCTTGAAAGTCGGCATCGGTCTCTGTGTCCTTCTTCTCAATGTCGCTTGTCATTGACTCGGCATCGTCAACGACCAGAGCATCGAGTGTGGCCTCGCCAGCCAACGCATCAGGCCACTGTGCAACCAGCGTTGACACCTTGAGCTCGCGCTCAGTGTACGGAATGTTGCGCATGCCGTCGCGACGATTGTAGCGGCCGGAGCGCTGCACACGGATGGTGTCTGTCAGAGCAACGTCGACGTTGTTTTGGTACGGCGTATCGTACACATCAAAGCCCTGACTAAAGCTGCCGCCGAACAGCAGCAACCGAGCCCGGTGTTCATGGAAGTTCTCAGTGCTGTTGAACAGGTCGAGCACTTCAGCAAGCAGGTCCTGTCGCTCCTCCTCTGAGATGCGCACATTGAACTCTGAGAGGCGTCGCACCACTGCGAACAGCGGCTCATCGGGGATCGGGGATGCTAGGCGCCTCAGACTTTCTGTAATGTCCAGCGGACGAATGACAAATCCGCCTTTTTCATCGTCAAACTCCCGCTGGTGGATGAACCAGACGGGCTCGCTGCGACCTCTCAGGGTTTGGTAGTCCCGGGCATTCTCCGATCGGTCAAAGCCGGAGTCGGCTGCCTCCACGGCCTCGCTACCGGGCCACAGGAAGACGCGATGCTTCTTGAGCTGACTGCGGAACGGCTTCAGCTCCTTCAGCAGCTCGGTGTCATTGGTGTCGAGTCCGGCGCTCCTGAGCTCGCCCACAGTGCCCAGGAAGGAGAAGCGCGTGTCGTACGACTTGCGGGAAATCACTTGTTTCTGGAGTTCCTCAAAGTTAGAGGGTTCATCGACGTCGGGATCTTGCACGATCAGCGAGTCGGACAGCACAACAAACACATTCGACTCGTTGGGATACTTTGGGCCGTAGTGCTTGACAATTTTTTCGCTGGTAGTGGCATTTGGCAGGGGCAGTGTGTCATCTCTCAGGCGCAGCTGGCGATACTTCCGCGGCACGGGTCGACCGCTGCTGCGGCGCGACTCGAGCATGGTCTCAACCTCGGCGCGCTCTTTTTTGTCCGGATGCAGCACTGCCATGTCCACGGTCTGGCGCACCACCGGCATCCAGCGATAGCCAACTGCCTGCAGTAGCGCTGCGTAGAGGTTGATTCCGAACTGGTCATCAATGATGCTGGCAGTAACACCCTGCTTGGCCAGGCGTTTCTTTTGGCTGAACTCGTCGCGGTCGTTCCGGCGCAACAGCTTCAGAAGCGGTTTCCCAGCCGGTAGTTGGTTCTCAGTGAGAAATGTCTGCACAGCACTCTCGGGATCGAATGCTGCACTTCCAAGCTGGAGGTTTTCCGCAATCTTTTTGCCGCCGTAGCTCAGCGCTGCTTGAACTGCAGGCACAGAGGCATACTTCTTCAGCTGCGATAGCACCGCATTGGCCTGTGGCTCAGGCAGCTTGTAGACCAGCTCTGTGGCCCATTTTGGATCGCGATTTCGATACATGACCGAGGCAAAGTAGTCGCGCAGATTGTCAACCCGGACATCGCTAATCAGACCCTTGACAGCGTTGGCAAGCTTTGCGAATTCAGTTTTGCTCAGACGGCCTGCCACCTCGATGGAGGCTCCAGTTCGGCGGTCGTCCACCACGTGGTTCTCCACAAACAGCGTGCCGAGACGCTCTCTGGCCGAGGCGTAGTCGAGACGGGGCAGGTCCGAGAAGATTGGGATTGGGAATCGATCTGGCGACGCTATCGGTGCCAAGTTGGTACCGGGCGGTGAGACCAACGTGGAAAGCATGTCGAGTCCAACAAAAAGATCAATCGTGGCGCTGTAGTAGAAGATGCGCAGACCGGGCGCGTCCCGCATGGCCTGACGCAGCAGCGACAAGATCGGTCGCTCGCCAGGAGCAACGCCCTCGTGAGCAAAGGTGCGATGGCCTTCGTCGATGAAAACCGACACGCGGTTCAGCGGATTGTAGTCGACCTCCGTCTCTCCGGCCTCGACATCGAGACGTCGCCATACTGCGCGCTCTTTGCTGGTCCCAGCAACTGGCTCTCGGACGAGTTTGTAGCCTTTTTGTGCAGAGACATCCCGCTCGAGGCCAGGATTCTCAAGTACCAGATAGTCGATCAGTTTTCCACCTTGCTTCGTTTTTGTCGACAGCGATTTGTAGGTCGTGAGCTTGGCCAGTAGATAGCGCTCGTCGGTGATGTAGAGCTCCCAGTCGGCGTCGGACGGTTGCAAGGCAGGATTGTGCCAAGTAATCTTGACGTACAGCTTCCATGGAGAGACGCGCTTGTTGTTGGTGATTGTTTGCTCAGGGCGAAGCTCGATGTCTTTGACATTCTTTGCCCAGACCTTGGCCCAACTGCCAGCGAACTTGGGAAACAGATTCCGGAAATTGGCCACTATTGCGTCGCTTTGCTCGGCGTCCAGCACCCGCTTGATACGCACTACTAAGCGAGAGTAGCCTTCTTTGACAGGCTGGCTGGGGTCACCGCTGGAGTGTGACTCCTGGGCCCAGGGTCGATTGCCACGAACCCACTCGCCTTCCTCCTTGCGATAGGCGTTCGGGGCCATAGTGAGGTTGAGCGCTCGGGCTTCATCAAATGGCTTGGCCGAGGGCTGGGCGCCAGACCACAGCTTGCGTCCCAGCGGTCCAACACCGGTCAGCATGTTGGTCAGCATGCGCGCCGAGATCACGTTGGCCTGGGTGAAGGCGGAGGGTGTTTCCGCAGCTGGCAGATCGGCCGTGCGGATTTTCTGCACAATGTAGCTAGTGTTGCTGTCGTTCTGCACCCAGATGTCCTTCATGGCATCCTTCAGTAGAGTGTGCTCAGTGACCAGCAGACAGACGCGCGGCACCAGCTCAGTGTCGACAGCCATCGCTTCAGGGCCAGAAGGGGCGACCAGCACTGGCATAGGAACAAGCTCGTGGCGGAAATTCTTGATCGCGCTGTGAATGGCAACTGTTTTGCCGACGCCCGTGTCCCAGCGCCGGATGCCGCCCTTGATCAGTGTCCAGGGACCGTCATAGTCGTTCATCAGGCGCTGCGGCGAGGAGCGCACCGAGACCGACATCCGATTCCGCGTTGGATCGAGGTCCAGGCGCGGCTGGATGCTCTTGTCCTGGAATCGGATCTGGTACGGATAGAACGGTACAGGATAGAGCTTTGCAAACTGCGACACAAGTGACTTGTTGTCGGCGTTTGGATTCTTCAGGAGATCGAAGAACTTGATGGCGGTTTTGGTCGGCGCTCCGATGTCCAGATGCACTGGCTGTGCAGAGGCCACGGTGACGCTGTTGTCGGCGGCTTCGTGAACCGTGCAGTGACCAGCTTTCCAGGCAGCGTTAAAGCATTTCTCTGAACAGAAGAGCACTGTCTCACACTCGCAGAGCAGCAACTGGCCATCGTCCGCGCCGCAGTGGGCACAACCTATGCGGTCGGCATGATTCATTGGAATGTGATTTGCAGAGGAAAAGAGCGGATGTTGGATCTTTGTGCAAACTGTTCTCTACAAAACTGAGAGATGAATAGCCCGCCATTGTGTTTTATAACATTTTTTTGCTTACATAGAAGACTATTGCAAGAGCAGGGAAACAATTCCAAGATAGGAGAATGGCAAGTGGAGAAGAGGATTTTTAGCCTTCTATAGGTTTGTCTCTGCCAACGTTCCCTCGTGTACGCCGAGCGCTTTGAGAATGTCTGCCCTGGAATCGGTTTTCACTGAGCCGGAAAACTATGTCTCTCTGAGACAGAACTTTCGCACTGTTCACGTGCCGGGCAGCACTGGCGGGAGGCTGGGCCAGGGCGCCTATGGCGAAGTCTACCTGATGCGGACGGTTCCCAGCGACATAACAGTCGCAGTCAAGTTCTTTCATGGGTACACCAAACCAAAGCAGCAGCAGCTGATCAGTGGGGAAATTCAGATCATGCGGCACATTCGAGAGCGTCAGGGCGATGCAGAGCCGTTCTTCTACATTGTCCGCTATCTGGACTTCATCTTCACTGAGCATCCACACACGCGCAAACGCACGCCAGCGCTGGTTATGCAGCACCTGCCCGGCGTCACTCTGAAAGCCTACATAACGACCGTTCTCTTTGCACCTCCTGCACCAGAGACCATGCGAACTATCATGCAAACTCTGCTGGTTGCGCTCAACTTTCTGCACAGCAACGGCATCGTGCACCGCGATATCAAGCCGGAGAATATCATCATTCGGCCTGAAGATGCAGTTTGTACGCTCTACGATTTTGGTCTCGCATGCACCAGCGAAACCTACACTGCGAAGACTGGCGGCACGCCCACGTATTTGTCTCCAGAGGCACTGCGTAGCTTTAAGCTTGAACTGCCCATGCCCACACTCGAAGAGAACTATGCCGCCGATGTGTGGGCACTGGGCATGACGTTTGCCAATGTTGCCTTACGGCATCATCCTCTGTGGCAGGCACTCACTTCCAATAAGATGGAAGTATTTTTTCCCGTTGTTC